>ORMF010214852.1_pt1 | contig 11858 bp, 10 predicted proteins | sample 1779871 | NCBI WGS metagenome assembly ORMF01 (sample SAMEA104232316, study PRJEB22302) | groundwater metagenome | biome: forest; feature: aquifer; material: groundwater | place: USA | collected 2011-08-07 | depth 5.4 m | reverse complement strand
GAAAATAATAAAGAATCATCAACAGCATTCCCGCCCCTGCGGCAATGCGCACCCCGATTCCAAGGATCAATGCAATACCAATCAACAAGAGGCCCCACTTATTGGCGAAATTGATAATGGGAAGAATCTCGGGTTGCGTGAGCCATTGGTAGAATGCTGGAAATGTCTTGGCGCCGACAAGATAGCCATTAGCCGACCATTCTGGATTGAGGATCTTGGTGATCCCGGCGTAGAAAAAGAGCCAGCCCATGGCGATACGTAAAAGCGCCAACGGAAGAGTGTGTGTAGACATATAATCTTCACTGATTAATCACGAAACCATTCTCGGGCACTCTTCGGCCAGCCCATCATCAACAACAATGCCAACGGCGCACCCCAGTTCGCCCAACGCTCAACAAAATCCCACATGGGGTCCGGTCCAACGGGCCAGCGAATCATGGCCGTCCACAATCCCCACAGCGCCATCCACAACAACGCTATTCGAACCGGCTTTATCAACACGAGCAATGCTAACAAAACATCCATCAATCCAACGACAAACAAGATGCTTTTAATCGTCTCGTCTCCGGTAATACCGACCGCATGAAAATATTTAAACCATCCCGCTTTTCCTTGGAGAGCAAACGCACCGTGGCCGATAAATTCCCCCGCCACAGCGATGCGCAACACCCATCCAATGAGTCGTTCATTCTTCATACAAAAAATGGATTATAAAAAATAAAAACTCATTGTTGCACGAGCATCGAGTGCTTCTTAAAAATAGTTTGTACTATTTATGTCATTTCGAACTTCAGTGAGCCACCGCAGCGTGCGGGGTCCCGCCCCAGGCGGGAAAATCCACCTTTGTTTCCGGAATTTTCCCTGCCTGCGGTAGGCAGGTCGGAAAAAATCCTCGAAATGACAACGGGGCACCCCGACTCATATCACTGCTTGCGTCACCGGAGGGTGTACCCTATTCGGGCAGCCGTCTTTGTAACAAAGATGTTCGGACTCTACTCCGCCATCAGCGGAAAACTGGTTGATGGTGCCGCACGCGCGGCATTTAATCTCAATATCGCCATTCACTAAAGCGGCTTTGAGCAGCAATTTAGAATCCATTTTACAACGAAATTCTTGCAACATCATATAGTCCTATCATAGCAGAGCATCCCCCCGCGCATCAAGACGGTCTGGGTCAGATTCAGAATCCAAGAGTACCGGAGCATTCGAGATGGTGGTCAACTCTTCAGTGTCTTTGATACGCCCGCCTAACTGTTTAGCGCGTTCAATCTGTGGAGTCACGCGCGTTTGCCAACTGGCCACGGCTTTGTCCCAACTCTCGGATGCTTTTTTAATGCCACCACCCACATTTTGCAAGTGGCCAATGAAGGCCGCCAACCTCTTGCCAAGCTCTTCCACCGCGCTCCCCAGCACCCGCGCATTTTCCGTAAGCTTCTGTTGCTGCCAGCCGTGCGCAATCAAGTAGATGAGTGGCACGATCGTCATGGGGCTGGCCAGAATCACCTTTTTACTACTCGCCTCTTGGAAGATCGACGGGTCAGTCGAGAACGCGGCGCGAATCGCGGCCTCTGAGGGGATGAACATCACGACAAATGGCACGTCTGCATCGAGGCGATCTTGATATTCTTTCCGTGAGAGGCTCTGCACGTTGTTGCGAATGTTGGTCACGAGCTTTCCATAATGCTCTTGCTGAAGTGCTGGGTCTTCGGTCTCTTGAGCGAGCACATACTCACCCGCTACTTCTTTACTGTCAACAATAAGGCGTTTCCCGCCCGGGAGTTTGATCACAAAGTCTGGCCGCACATCGCCCGCTCCCTCGATCACCACCTGTGTATCAAAGTGGATGCCGCGCACCAAGTTATTCTGTTCCAAAATTTCGAGCAATACCTTTTCGCCCCATTTGCCGCGCACACCGGTTGAAGAGGTCAGCACTTTTTTGAGGCTGCTAGTTTCCATCCGGAGCGCCTGCTCGGCGTTAAACACTTGAGTGAGCGATTGGTCGAGCTTTCCGTACATGCCGGCGCGCTCTTGCTCGAACTTTCGCGCTAGCTGGTGGTATTCATCCAGCTTGGTTTTCATCTCAGCCACCGAATGGGTGATTTCTTGTTTTTGTTTGGCCACGGATTCATCGGTTTCGGTTTTCACCTGCCGCAGATCCTTCATGGCAGAAGTTAAAAACTGCTCCGCGCTCTTCTGGAGCGTTTCCGAGGCAGCGGCTTTAAACTCAGTGCGTATTCGTTCGCTCGTATCGCGCTGAGCATCCAATTGCGCCTTCAACCCGGCGTTTTTGGAGCTACCCAAAACCCAGGCGACTACAGCGCCTAAAGCAAAACCGATGATCAATGGGAGAAGAAGGTCCATATTACAGTAACTCGATGAATTCTTCTCTGGTCAGTTCTGCTTGATGAATAATGGAAGCAACTACTCTTGCCGGTAAATCGAATCGCGTATGAAATGGGACGGTGACATGCAGATGTGTTTTGAGCGGATGACGGAGTTGGACATGACTACCGACTTGATGATGAACATAAAAACCGGCTTTCCGAAGCGCCCGAAGAATCTCCTTTGCGCTGAGAGCCGGTAACTTGCCCATAATTTCTTACACCGTGATAACCAAACGCTCTTGTACAAACGATTTTTCTTGAGGCACACGGGTCCTCTCTTTCTTTAGTCCTTCCACATGACAAACAATAGCGTCACGCGCCATCACACGCGCCTCGTCAAATGTGCGTCCATAACTCACTAACCCCGGCAACGATGGCACAGTAATATGATAGCCACCTTCTGTGAGTTCGTCGTAGAGCACTGTGAAAGAGTATTCAGTGGTGGTGTGAGTTTTTCGCTTTACCATAGAGAATGTTTCGATAGTATTTCTACTCCAGTAGAGTAGCATATAATAATCGAGCAATCCAGTCGTCCTAATTCACTCAAAGTGAACCAATCAACACCTCGTATTTTGAAGAAAAAATGCTTTTCAAAAGCGGATCATTGGTCTTTTGTTTACGCCGGTACTCGCTCAAGGAATATATCACAGGATTGACTTCACGCCCAAACTGACGTTCGAGTGTTGTAAGCGTATCGGCAATATCTTCTAAAGCAATATCGCCGACAATCAACACATCAACATCACTGCGCGAGTCTTCACCCCCATTAGCGGTGGAGCCATAAAGAATTGCTATCGTAATGGATCGAAACTTCTCAAACGTGGCCCTCAGCGTCTCAGCAATCCCCAACCTACTCTGGGCAAGCGTGCGATACTCATTAAAGAACGGATATTGCTGATTCAACTCATAATACAACTGATTACCACGGCGATTGGCGATAAATAAACCCTCCCCCGCTAAGGACAGTAGCTCGCGGGAAAGATTTGTAGGGTCTACGTCTAATAAGCGCGCCAACTCCCGCACATAATGAGAACGGCTGGAATTGGCAAAATAGTATTGCAGGAGCTTTCTTCGAGTAGCAGAACGAAGATTGAGCATAGCTGAGTAGTAAGAATACACTACGATTGTAGTATATTCTTACTATGCCGTCAAGAAAGAAAAAGGCTCCGGGTAACGCATGCGTGGATGCAGGTACCCGGAGACCTTGAAGGGATTGGAATTGTCGGCCTTATGCGGCCGCTTGCTTCTGCTCTTGCCGGAGCGCGGCAATTGCCTTCTCGCCGACGATGGCCTGCGCGCGGGTGAGCACATCGTTAGAGATAGATTGGTCGCGAAGCATCGCCTGAATGATCTCGTCGGCGATCTGGGACTCGCTGACGCCACACAGTCGTGCGATGACCCGCGTGGTGGCTGGGATCGACGGGAATCCCATCCTGTATTGCTCCAGCCGATACATCCGGGAGTGGCAGGAGCTAGTCCAGTAGCCCAGATGAACCAACGCCGCAGCGACGAAAATCACGATGCCGACGACGGACCCTCGCTCCCACACAAGCACCGTGTACATGCCGAACAGGGGGACGATGGCGTACTGCACCAACCACTTCTGGATGCCCTCGGTGCGGGCGAATGCCGCGAACGGGACGATGAGGGAAGCCACAAGGGCGGTGAGGGCGATCGGACTCACCATCGTCAGGATGTACTCGACGTCCTTGAGCGACGACTCGTGAGCCACCACGATACCGGCCAGGTAGGTAATGATGTACCAGAGCATTTTTCGATCAGTCCTCCTTTGGACTGTTAGGCTTGCCAGGATAGGCAAGCTCGATTGTCAGCGTTCGTGCCTTGACCAGAACAAAACAGCATAGTATACTATAAATGAGTGGTCAATATCGCCACGTGGTGATTAGTAGCACCATACATAAGCTGGCAAGCGAGTCAAGCTTTTCAAGTAAATCAAGCTATCACCGATCGTTACTTGATTCACTTGACTCGCTTGATTTACTTGATTCACTCGTATGAATATCTTCGAACAACTCGGGCTCTCCCCTAACGAGGCTAAGATCTACGAATCGCTTCTCCAGAATCGTCGAGCAGCGGTTTCGACCATCACGCTGAAGTCCGGCGTACACCGGCGCAATGTGTACGATGCCCTCCAACGCCTGATTGAAAAGGGTTTGGTGTTTCGGATTATCGGCGAGGGCGAAAACCGATTCGAAGCCGTGCACCCGCACAAGCTCATGGAAATGATTAAAGAAAAAGAGCATCGCCTTGATACGGCAATGCCCGAGCTCGTGAAGCTCTTTGAAAAAGATGTATCGAAAGAATCCGTGGCCATCTACAAGGGAGTTGAGGGATTTAAAAACTACATGCGCGACCTTGTGCGTGTTGCCCAAGACACGTATTTTTTAGGCGCCAAGGCACTCTGGTATAGCCCGGGCGTTGACCGCACATATTTGGACGACTTCGTGCGGGTCTCGAAACAAAAAAAATTGAAATACAAAACACTGTACGACCCCCGCGTCCCCGAAAAATTCCCTCAGGCCCTGAAGAACGTGGGCGGAGAATACAAAGTACTCCCCAAAGGATACGAAACCACCGGTGTGCTCGACATCTTTGGCGACTATGTCGTAACATTCACGAGTGTGGATGTGGCCAACTTCGGCGAAGACGGCACAATCGTAGTGATGATCAATAAAGAACTGGCCACGAGCTACCGCACGTGGTTCAACCTCATCTGGGACCTATGCCCCTCCTCCGCTAAAGCTTCAGAGGGCAGGCCTTATCCAAATAAAAAACTGTTGGTGTAAATCTCCTGCCCTCCGTAACTCGACGTTAGGAGAGTGAAGGGGGGTTGAACTTTTCCGCAATTCCTGTACACTTCACTGTCACTATCATGCTATTGCCGTAACCCTATAAATACGGTTTTTTTATGTCTTTTTCTCCCATCGGAGAAGCACAAACAACCACCCCATCGACCGTTCCCTCCTCGAACATATTGTCGGGGGAGAGCACGCCTAGCCCCTTAGCAGACCGTTTCCGCCGCCTGAAAGAGGCGGTATTAAGCCGTCGACCTATCCTCAACGAAATCATCCAAAAGGAGGGACAGAAAACTCTATACGATTACGCACGGGAATATAGTGATGTTAATTTCAACCCCCGTATTGAAAAACGAAAGGCTGAATTTATCGAAACCTTCCGCCAAGAAGTCGCTGTACGTCTAGGTCCAGGGGTCGCCCAGAGTGCTGCCCGCCAACTGCAGGACTATTACTACGTTTCAACGGCCGATCATCATGGTCCATTAACCTCGCCATTTTTCGTCAACTCCAATCTTGTTGCTGCTGCACCATTTTTTGAAGAACACGATCCCCTCCTGAACAATGTCATCGTTCTGGCGTGCGCGAATGTTTCGATCAACAACTCCTCCTTCCCCCGCGGGCTCCTCTTCCACACCTATCACCACAATACCGTAGAACAACACCGATTATCATTCCTCCCCTCCACGGCGCGCCTGTGCCCGGTCTACAATTTTCGCCCCTACGGCACAGATGAAATTCAAAAAGTCAAAAAGCATCTTCATCAAAAAGTCCAGGAAGGCACAGTGAACGACCAGCACCGCGAACACATCCACGAGCTATTAGATGAAGTGTATCTTCACCCCGAAATATTGGCGTGCCAAAGTTACTCAGACCAAATCACCAAAACCAACTTTGGACTATGGAAAAAATTTTTTGCCAAAAGCCACGCAACCAGCCCCAACCTCATCTACCTTGAACAAGAAAGCCTTGTGGCGCGCCTGATTATCAACCATCACCTCACCGATGAAACAACCATCCACCAAATTTTGTTTACGAATGATTGTGATGAACACATTAAACAATTTTTTAATGGGGTCATGGGAGCGTTTCATCTAGAAGAAAAATGGGGGACTTATTTATTTTGGGCATTGCCCGTGGGGCAAAAATATCGCATTCAACTCTGGAAGCAAGGCAATCGACTCGTCTCTGACGATGGGAGTTTTGCTGTAGAACTCACCCCCGAAGCTATTCGAGAAGCACTCGAGAACAAAACGATCATTCCAGGGATGATGCTCATCTATTGTGTGCTCGCCATGTACTATGGGCTCAAATGTTTGGGAGGATTTAGCCAAGTGAATTATCTGACCTACATGAAAAATGCCTACATTAAAATGCAGGCAGACCGACATAAGTATAAAAGCATTGAGCTATGTGTGCGCGTCCAAACCAAAGAGTTGGGTGGAGACTTTAGTATTGCATTCCTCGGCACTCCGAATAACACACTCGTCTCGGCCACCGGGCTGGACCTTCTGCTGTATGGCAAAGAGCGCACATGGCCAAGCCTCATGGAAACCTCGCGCCGCCTCACCGTGGAGCAGGCCCTGAACCCGATGATGCCGGAATTCTATCGGATCATTTATACCGAGGCCCAGCGCACGCCCGAACTCAACAACGTGACTCAAGAAGAGATTAGTCACTTAACCGGACTCGACCAAATTATTCAGCCCTGCGCAATGATCCAATGAAATACCTGCCTAGAGTTGAATGGCCATGATCGTAAGGTCGTCCGACGCTCTTGAGATAATACTTGGTATGCGCTTCACGAGCCGTTCGGGAGTGATCTCAGATTCTTCAAGTATAGAAATAAATTTCTTTATTTTTTCGATCGGTGGCTCGTCGCCCGCTTTCGCGGATTTATCATCCATGCCATCGGTCATAAGAATAAGAATATCGCCTTTCGCGTAGCGATGTTCTTGCGCGGGATCCATATCCGGACCCCATGTGGACCCTAATGGGGCCCCGTTCGGACGAAAAAACCGCGCCGCGTGTTTATTGCGCAAAAGAATCACATCCGTTGTTAAGCCCGCATTGGCATTGCGAATGCGCTTGTTTACTGGATCAATCCCCACCATCAGCATGGGAATACCGTCGTCCTGCAAGCCGATATGTTTTTTGTTCTCTCGGAGATGACGGTCAAGATACAAAATGGATTGCGTCAGATCCCCGCCCCGTCCGTTGGAAGACGCCTGAACAATTTGGTCTGTAATGTCCGGAGTGAGTGTGGTATGAATCCTATTGACTAATCGCGCTGCCAGAAGGCCGTGCTTGGGAGCGTCTCCAAACAAGATAAACAACTGCCCCTCCTTTTGCATCAATCGATAAAAATCGCCGGTCGGGTCACCGCGCTTGCACGCTCGTTGTGCGACTGCGACATCAAAACCAAATCCCTTCGCAACCGTGCGAGCAATTTCTGGAGACTGGTATTGTGCTTGTGTAGCCAGCAGTTTCTCGCGCACGCCCAATACTGTGGGAATTCTATCTCGTCCGGCTTCAAGAGACATAATCAAAATCTATTGAGCTCCTTCAGGGCCTTCTCCGAAGATTGGCTCCTTACCCACTTCGAGAAGGAATTGCTCTTTGAGACAATTGTTTGTTTCGTCTGACTCTTTTACGATGTCCTCAGAATCAACACACACTTCGACACCATAAAACCCCGGCGCTGCCCTCCACCCCGCATTCCATCGGGCTTGCACAAGATCATCGGCATCCATCTCGGGGATTGCCCCATAAGTGAGCGGAATGGTATCCCATGTCATCTTTCCTTTTTGATCGATCCGTAAGCGGGCGCGCGTTGCGCGGGATTGCCGTTCTCCATCATTCGAGATGACGGCAGTGAACAACGCTTCAAAAGGGATATTTGCTCCTTTAAAGACGCCGTGGTCTGGTATAAGCCCTATGCCTTGCACGATGAGGTCGGGAAGCGTTTCCAATTCTTTGGGGCGCGGGAGTATTGCAACATCGACATTGTTGGAAACTAATCTGCTGCCTCCTCCTTTAAACTGTGCAGCGCCGAAGAAGCGTACACTTTTTTGCGCGACTGTTGCGCTTTCTTCAGTAAAACACGTCACGGTGAGCAGATGTGATGTTGTTCTGGCGAGATCCGGCGCTTGAATATTCTGCGTGGCATTGCGCGGATCGTCTTTGCCATTGAGCTGTGTTTTTTTGTATGTTGTGCCCGGTGGGCATGGAATTTGGAGCACGAGGCCAGTGACCGGCACAAATCCTGTATTGTTTGCCGAAAGCGTTGCCTCAATGCTATCTCCGCCGTAGGCCTCCGAAGCTTCTGTGGGCGATACGCGAATGATTTTTGTTGTCAGCGCCAAAGAGAGCATTGGTTTGTTAAGGAAGGCCGGCCGGGCGATACCAGTGATATTATTTCCTTCGTTGAGTTCGACAATGGCATTACCGGCATCAACCGTCATGGTGAGTAATACTGCGTCAGTAGTTGGGCGGAGTAGGTATGCTCCCAATAAACCGTTGACATCATCTTTAGGGAATGAGGCGATGATCCGTGTTGATTCGCGGGCTTTCAGTGATTTTATTGGCACGGGGAACCCTGCGTCAACTGCTTTGGAGGCAGCATTGTTCCATTGGAATGTAGTAACGAATTCTTTCTCGATCGGGGTGTTGCTGTTATTCATCACCTCTACCATGAATTGCTGTTGGTTAAAAACGAGCGGGCGGATGAACAGGTCAGCCGGCGTGGTGCTCACAACGAGCGCGCGATCAATCGCGGTTGTATTATTTTGTTCATTCAGCTCTGCGATACGACGGCTTCCGTCAACAAATAACTGGAGTTGTTTTGCTTCCGGCGGCGGTAAAGCAAGAAAATACTCTGCCGCTTGGACGCGTTTACTTAAGGAAAGATTCAACACTGAGGTCGCGCCGGGCATGGTGGGTTGTAGCACTTGTACAGGTATGCTGGATTTTACTAACCCGCTTGCCACGATCCATTGCAGTAATACATCGGTTGGTCCAGCTGGAGTTGTTCCTTTATTCTGCACTTCAATGCGTAGCGTAGAGTCTTTGACGGTAACCGCACCCAAGATGAGATCTGGAAAATTGAGTTTGATCCGCAGCGTGTTGTTATCCTCCCGTGCTTCGCGTACGCCATTTGCGGGATCAAGTGCGATCTCAAGGGTACTAGTTCCCACTGGCGGATTTTTTAAGAATTTATTCACCACGTCTTCGCGGGTTGTTGCAAACCCAATGACATACGGGATAGATTGTTTTGGGTTTGGCCATCGCAGGGCATAGGTAATGCGGCTGGAGGTGGCGAGCGTTTTCCCGTCGATGCCAATCCAGCGGAACTCCCATTCCGGCGCTGGAGCAGCCATGGTTCCATCGTTAGCGAGAATAACATTTATTATCGAAGGATTATACGCGCCGGAGCGCAGAGAGAAATCGGGCAGCACAATTGGGGGGAGATTTATGCGCGCGACATTATTCGCTTTCGTATTTTCTAAAATTTGATTGCGCTCATCAACGGTAATCTTCATTTGTACCGCGTTGGCTGGGCGCTGAAGCCAATACTCTGCGAGTGAGCCAGCAACGTTCACGTCGTTAATCCCGGGTCCCGTTTGTGACAATACGGTAATACCGGTCCGTGAATCAATCACTTCTGTTTTACCGGAAGGCATGTTTTTGTACCGGATAAAACGCTTCTCGCCGGTCGATGCACCCGTTTGGTTGAGCCATTGAATACTCACATCAAATGGCTGGTTGGTAATGGCATCGGCAGATTGATTTTGAAACGCGACAAAGAGATGTTGCCCTTCCCCCGTTGCCCGCGTGATCACAAGTTCCGCAACGGGTGCCCTCGGCAGGCCGACAAACGGCGTATTGCCGACTTGCGCGGAGTTATTTTTTTCGCTCACTTCCGCAATTTGATTGCCGTCGTCGAGCTGTACTGAAAGCAGTGCATCCGGTCGCGGGCGAGTAGCGCGATACGCTGAAAGTGCCTGAGTGACAACTCTTGGCACCTGTATTGTATCGCATTGCCTGCGTCGGCTAAACAATCCGCCGGTTGTATAACAACGCTGCTCTGGAGTCATTACTGTTGATTCCACCATGGTTGTATTCCAAGCGATAATATCTCTGCCTCTCGAAGTAAGAGTGTTGCGCTTCAATGTTTGCTTCGGCGCAAGCGCCGCTCCGGAAGAATCCACCCACTGAAATGTAATACCATACGGCCGGTTGGTGATCGCGGCACCATCATTGCGATACACCACCGCCGTATCACCGGAAAGCGATACGAGCTCGAGCGCAAGGTCCGGAAGCGCGGAAGGTGTTTGGGCATGCAATACTCCCCCGACAAAAAGCAGGGAAGTTGTGAATAAACCCACTGCGATTCTTAGCATACGAGGAGTATGTAGGGAGGACATAGAAGAATATTTAATGAGTATGCATTGTACTGTAATACTACCATGAAACACCCGAAATCGGCGAATCGAAGGTTATGCGATAGAGTATTCAAAAAACTCCTCAGATTGAGGAGTTTTTTGGTCGCAATTGCTGAACGAAGCTCGAACCTTTTTTGAACAAAACTCTGATTGATTGCTCCGCCTTTGGCGGAGCAGAAACTGACACTCGAGCGGGCAAAAAGGAAGGGTTGAGGGGAAGCCTGCCTGCCGGCAGGCAGGGAATTTTTGCCCGCCCGCCGAATTCCGTGCCAACGGAGTTGGCGCACCGCCTATTCTCCGCAAAAACAGGTAGTGCTGAACCTAGTTCTCGAAAGAGAGACGGGCAAGAAGATAAGAAATTGTAGATTCGGCGCCCTGATTGAGGTTAATAAATTTTTCTCCAATCCCATCATGGCATCCTCCAGTGGTCCGATCACATACAATTTGCCCAAGAACATTATCCCCTAGAAACCAATTAAATGCGATGTTTGCTAATTTTTTGTACTGTTTCTCGTTTGTTACCTGGCTCATTACATTAAGAGCTTCTACGGTGGCAGCGGCATCTTCGGGCTGTTGGTCAAAATATTGTCTTGTCCCACCCTTGAGAAACCAACCGCTTTGACCAACAGGAATGTACATATCGTCCTTAAAGGTATGTGCAATTAAGAAGTTGAGGGTTTTTTCAGACACGTTGAGATATCTTTTCTCTCCGGTTATTTTGTATCCAAGGATGAGTGCTTCTGGTAGGATGGCATTTGAATATGTTAAATAATGCTCAAACCACTCCCATTCCGGCGAGTGACTCTTCTCATACAGAGCCACCAGTTGTTCACAGTAGTACCTTAAGGCAGCGAGAGTCTTGGGTTCTTTCCATTTCGAAAGCAAGCAATTGAGAGCCTTAATGTAAAAAGCGATAGCGCGAGGCGAGGAGAAAGCAATGTTTTTCCGGAAACTTTGTTCAAAGAGAGAATGGGCAAGGCGCCTTAAGTGTTTGGGAATTTGTTTGGTCATTGAAACCTGGGCGAGAGCATAGAGACCCCTAGCGTTGGCATCTTCTAAATTTTCCTGGAGATTTTTCTGTTCGTCAATAACGCGATTGGCATTGACATAGTTATCGAAATGACCATCGGGTTTGGCTACTCGATAAAGAAAGTTGAGATATATGGAGGCAAGTTTTAGCGCAGAATTAGTCTTAAATTTTTTATAATGCAGGGTGG
>ORMF011047194.1_pt1 | contig 11859 bp, 14 predicted proteins | sample 1779871 | NCBI WGS metagenome assembly ORMF01 (sample SAMEA104232316, study PRJEB22302) | groundwater metagenome | biome: forest; feature: aquifer; material: groundwater | place: USA | collected 2011-08-07 | depth 5.4 m | reverse complement strand
CGCCACTCTTGCCTTCCGGAAGCAGCCGGATTTCCTTGGCAAGGTTTCCCGCCGGCTCGACTTCGAGCAGCCGGCCCGCATTGCACTCGGCAATAAAGGTGTTGCCATTGGCGAGGCGCTGGCAGGCGTAAATCTCACTCGGCGACGCGTAGTTGAATACCACCTGCTTCTCGCGCGTGATTTCTTTCACGCCGTGGCCGGTCGTGAAGAGGAGGTTGCCATTCGGCAGCACCCAAAGGTCGTTGCAACTCGCGGCCGGATACTCCCACTCCACCTGGCCATTGGCGGCCACGATGAAGACCTTGCCCGAAACGTAATCCGCGCCGGCAAAACGATGTCCTTCGGCAGACGCCGGCACGGCGAAGGGGCACAGGAGGTACATCGCGATGGCGCAGACGAGGCGGGGCAGGGCGTGGAAAAGAAGTTTTCTCATGGGGCACAGGGATTTTGTTTTTCGCATGACATGGTTCAACCGGGAGTCTCGTCCGCGCCGACACTTGACCGTTTCTGAATCTCATTCACAAGCTGCTCGCGCCCGGCGTCCGATGTAAAGCTTCGTTAGGGCATCGCGGCGGGGCGGGCGCGCGAGCACTTTCAACTCGCGATAACACTGATCTCCACCGGCTCCACATTCCCCCCGTGTTTCACCAGCCACTTGATGGCGGCTTTGACTTCGGAGCGCGCTCCGTCCAGTTCGAGGCAGACGATGCCGATCTCGTCGGTGACGCTGGCCTGGCGGATGTTGGTGACCACCTTGAAGCGCCGGCTGACTTCCCAGATGAGCGGTTGCTTGATGAGCCGGGGCGGATACATGAGCCACAGCCGCGTTTGTTCGGGCGTGCTCTGATTGGTGGGCTTCTTGGCGGATTTGGATTTGGCAGCCATATAAGAATTCAAAATTAGAAATTCAAAGCTAAAAATAAGGACGGGGTTGTGTCGGCTTTTTTCATTTTGAATTTTACATTTTTAATTGTCTCTAGCCGCCGGCGATCGCGGGAATGATGCTGATTTCGTCGCCGTCTTTGAGCGGGGTGTTCTGGTGCTGGAGGAAGCGGATGTCTTCCTCGTTCACGTACACGTTCACGAAGCGGCGGACTTCGCCTTTCTCGTCCACGAGGCGTTCCTGGATGCCGGGATAGCGCGTCTGCAATTCAAGGATCGCCTCGGCGATGGTCGCGCCGTTGACCTCCACGAGTTCTTCGTTGTTGGTCAACTTGCGCAGCGGGGTTGGGATGCGAACTTTTTTTGGCATAAATTAAATTTTGATGCAGCGAGATTTTCTAGCCTTTCGATAAACGGTAAATCATCTCTTATGAAAATAGAACTTGGCCCCTGTCATTTCGATTTTGGGGCGAATGCGTTCAGCATCTTGAGCGTCACCAACAAACAAGAAATTCAAGCTTTCAAGCCGTTCGTCTCGTCGTATGTATCGCAGAGATTGTTCAATGGCGAATGCTGCCTCTCCATGTGGCCCAGTCCATACCACCAGATCAACTCGCTTATTTTTAGCAGCTTCCATCGCATTCGCTATTTCTAATTGTGGTCCAGTGTTACCCGCAAATACCATTGTGAATCCTTCAACGTGACTGATAGGAAGCCACAACACTTTCAAATAGGCGTCTGTGCCAAAGGTCTGAACACATAAAGCCCGTGCTTGTGAATCCACCGGTGTCGTGGTCGCGCAACCAGCGAACAGCAATCCGATGATAACGGACCCCAATGATTTGAAGATTTTCACAAAGCTAATTAGCGCAAAACTTTTTACGCCGACACCTTCTCTTCACTCGCCAGCATCGCTTCAAACTCGCGCAGGCTCGGTTTGATTTCGCGCGGCTTGCCAGCGTTGCTGTTCACGGCTGCAAATGCTTTCATGGTCGCGTTTCCTTTGGAAGTAGATTCAGAACGAAATCATAAACCGTCTGCGCGTGATTCAATGCCTCATCAAATTCCTCGCGCGAGGGCATCGCTTCAAACGTAAGTCCGGGGTAGCGAAATGCCGAGGCATAAGGCGTTAGCACTTCGGCAGCGGTGGCTAATTGCGAAAAATCCGACAGAACTTGCCCGGCTTGTTTGACCAGCCGCCGGATGTCGTGTGTTTTTTCAAATTCAACACTCTTGGCGGCAAGCCATCCCTTCACGGATTTTTCCGCCGCTTGCTGGCAGTGATAGATGGCGGTGTCGAGCGGGCCGTTCAGTGAATCCGCGATGATGTGAGCCGTTTCCAGATCGTGCAACGATTTGATCATCCACTCCTGTGTGAGTTTGGCGAGGGCCTCATCCATAGAGTTTGCGACCACGGTTGAGAATCTGATGCTGAATGGAGGCACGCAAATGCCGGTAGCGGTCGAATTCGGCGCGGGTTTGGATGAACACATCTTTGCTCATGTCCAAATCGCCAAGGCAGCGATGTGCCCGTTGCATGCGCCGAATTGCACGTTCCTCGCTCTGAGGAACAATCACCATCAAATCCACGTCGCTGTCTTCGGTGGGCGTGCCCCACGCGTGAGAACCAAACAAATAAATTTCCTCCGGCTGAAATTCGGCCTTGAGCCGTTCCACCGCTGTTTCCAGCAGACCTTGAGGAATGACCTTCACAGTTTGTTACGCCGACACTTTCTCTTCACTCGCCAGCATCGCTTCAAACTCGCGCAGGCTCGGTTTGATTTCGCGCGTTTTGCCGACGTGGCCGACCACGGCGTCGAGGGTCTTTAATCCATGACCGGTGATGCAGAGCACGGCGGAATCATTCGCCGGAATTTTGCCCGAGGCAATGAGTTTCTTGGCCACGCCCACCGTCACGCCACCGGCGGTTTCCGCAAAGATGCCTTCGCACTCGGCGAGCAGGCGGATGCCGTCGCGGATTTCTTCGTCGGTCACGTCGTCGGCCGCGCCGCCGGTTTCCTTCATCACGCGCAACGCGTAGAAGCCGTCCGCCGGCGTGCCGATGGCGAGCGATTTCGCAATCGTGTTCGGTTTGACGGGCTTGAAGAAATCCAGCCCCGCCTTTTGCGCGACGGAAATGGGCGAGCAACCCGTGGCTTGCGCGCCGTGAACGGAGTAATTGGATTCATGCACGAGGCCGAGCTTGATGAATTCCTGGTAGCCCTTCTGGATTTTTGTCAGCAACGAGCCGGACGCCATCGGCACGACGGTGTGTTGCGGGATGCGCCAGCCGGATTGCTCGATGATTTCATACGCCATGCTCTTCGAGCCTTCGGCGTAGTAGGGGCGCATGTTCACGTTCACGAACGCCCAACCGAACTTGCCGGCGATCTCCGCGCAGAGCCGGTTCACCTCGTCGTAATGACCTTTGATGCTGATGACGTTCGCGCCATAGACGAGGGAGTTGACGATTTTGCCCTGCTCCAAATCGGACGGGATGAAGACGTAAGCCTTCAGGCCGGCGGAGGCCGCATTGGCCGCGACGGAGTTGGCGAGGTTGCCGGTGGAAGCGCACGCGACGGTGTCGAAGCCCAGTTCGCGCGAGCGGCTCAAGGCGACACTGACGACACGGTCTTTGAACGACAGGGTAGGGTAGTTGACGGTGTCGTTCTTGATCCAGAGTTCGCGAATGCCGAGTTGCTTCGCGAGGCGGTCGGCTTTGACGAGCGGCGTGAAGCCGACTTGCAAGCCGACGGTCGGATCGTTGGCCACGGGCAGCAACTCGCGATAGCGCCACATGGACTTGGCGCGCGAGTGGATCGCCGCCTTGGTGAGCGATTTCTTGATGCGGTCGTAGTCGTAGGCGACTTCGAGCGGGCCGAAGTCGAACTCGCAAACATGGGTCGCTTCGAGCGGATATTCGCGACCGCACTCGCGGCACTTGAGCGCCTGCATGAATCCTTCGTGTTTTTCACTCATAAATAATTTCTTCGTGGCTGCGTTCGTGAGAACGCGGCGATCCTGTTTTCATATAGCGGTGCTCTCACGAGCCACCGCTACGACTCTCATCAGGGCAAACAAAAAGCCCCGACTCATGGCGAGAAGGGGCGACAAAGTTTTTGTGCGCTTCTCATTTTCCCCGAACCACCGGATTCGAGCTGGAATTGGCACCTGCATTGAAATCGAAACTTCAACCGGTTGCCGTGGCGTCATTGGGCCAGTCCCTCAGCCACTCTGCATGAGACCGTTGGTATCAACGGATGCGGATAGATTGATTTATGGTTTGGCGATTGTCAAAACTTTATTTTTTTGGGACCCGCACGATTCCCAATTTCCATGTCGTTTGGATGCGTCTGCCCCCCGATCGCCGCCGCCTTTGCTCGGACGTGCCCAAGAGTCATAATTCGCTGACAAACCACGCTCGACAGCCGGTCATGTCCGGCATAGGCTTGCCGCATGAAAAAGGATAGGCGGAATAACGCGCCGGCCATTGTCTGTTGTGCCTAGTTGCATGCGGCGCGCATTGAGCATTCTCGTGATTCTGGCTGTGGGGTTCGTGACCGCTTGCCGGAAGGAAGGATCACCTGCGGCAGGAGAGCGGGGCATACCTGTTCAGGCACAGGTTCATTTCGTTTTGCGCAGTGGACCGGATTTTCTGTTATCGACGAACGCCTCGCGCCGGCTGATTGACACCCTCCAGTCAGATGCCAGATATATTGATGGACGAGGTCTCACAGCCGCACCATATGGAAAGTTCAGAGTCAACGGTCGTGAGTTTTTTCTTTTTCACGGTTTGATCAGTGATGACCTTTACTTGCACGGGAGAGCTTGGGAGGCCGCGTGGATGGAGGCTGCTTTTACATTCTGGAAAACAAACGGCATTCCTGAGGGCGCAGATGCCTGGCAGCTTTCACTTGAGTCCTTTTTGGCAGGCAAGTAGGGCACAATATGAGGACAGGCGGAAGCGGCTCGACTCAACTCTTTCCGCCTTGCCCCCCGGATTTCAATTCGTCCCGCTGAATAGCGTTGCCCCGTTGGCGAACGCTCATTAACGTCCCGGCGTGGCAGTCAAACTCACGATCCTCGGCAGCGGCTCGGCCGGCAACGCTTCCTACGTCGAAACCGACGAGACCCGCGTGCTGGTGGACTGCGGCTTCAGCCCGCGCCAGATCCGCCACCGGCTCGCGAGCATCGGGCGCGCGCCCGAAAATCTCACGGCCATCCTCATCACCCACGAACACAGCGACCACATCGCCGGCCTCGTGGGCATCGCGGAAAAACTCGGTATCCCCGTTTATTGCAATCGCGCCACCAAGGACGAAATCGAACGCACCTTGCAAGCGCATCTGGACTTCCGCCTCTTCACCGCCGGCGGCAGCTTCGACGTGGGCGACATCGCGGTCGAAACGTTTTCCATCCCGCACGACGCACAGGACCCCGTCGGCTTCCTGCTGCGCACCAGCGGCGGCAACCTCGGTTTCGCCACCGATCTCGGTCACGTCACCAAGCTCGTCCTCGAACGCATCCGCCCCGCCAACGTGCTGTTGCTCGAAGCGAATCACGACGTGAAGATGTTGCAGGATTGCGTGCGGCGCCCGTGGAGTTTGAAGCAGCGCATCCTCAGCCGGCACGGCCATCTCTCCAACGAAGCCGCCGCTGATTGCACCGCCGAAATCATGTCCGCCGACCTACGCCATCTGTATCTCGGCCACCTGAGCCGGGATTGTAACAAGCCGGAACTGGCGTTCGGCGTGGTGCAAAAGCGCCTCCAGAACATTGGCGCGACGCACGTGCAACTCACGCTAACGACCCAGGCCATCCCTTGCCCCACGTTGAGTTTGTGAAAGCCCGGTCTTCAAGCTCCACCGCCCACGAAACTTTTCGCCCTTTGGCCGGGCTGAAAGCCCGCAATGTGATAGCCTGGGCTGGAGTTCGCGCAGCGAATGGAGGCCCAGGTCAAATGCCCCCGCCACCCACCGCAGCCCTGTAAGGGCGTCACCCGCATGTCCCAATCGCTCGCGAACCTCATCGTCCATCTCGTCTTCAGCACGAAAGATCGCCGCCCGTTGCTCCGGGACGAGGAACGCGGCCAATTGCACGCCTATATCACCGGCGTTTTGAAAAACCACGACTCACCACTCATCGAAATCAATTCCGTTCGCGACCACATCCACATCCTGTTCGCGCAATCCAAGAATCACGCGCCCGCAAAGATCGTCGAGCAGGTGAAATCATCTTCCTCCGGTTGGCTCAAAACGCAAAATCCGTGGTATTCCGATTTCGCATGGCAGGCGGGTTACGGTGAGTTCAGCGTCAGCCCGATGCACGTTGAAGTCGTTCGTGAATACATCCGGCATCAGGCGGCGCATCATGCGCAGGAGGATTTTCAAAACGAATTTCGCCGGTTTTGTGAAAAGAACGACAAACCGCTGGACGAACGTTATGCGTGGGACTGATCGCGATCTGCTTGCGCGCGGATTGGTTCCGCCCTTTCAGGGCGGGAGCCATATTTCATGGTTCGTTTTCCTGGGCCTCGGCGCGGTGCGCCTCAGCCCAGGCTATCACATTACGGGCTTTCAGCCCTGACTGCGCATGTTCGACGCCCGTCGCATTGATTCCCTCGACCTGCCGGAGCTGGCGCCGTATCGCACGTTGAAGCGGAGCGTCGAACACGAGGCGCAGGGTATCTTCGTGGCCGAGGGCGACAAGGTCGTGCAACGGCTGCTGGAAAGCCGCTTCGAGGTCGTTTCGGTTCTGCTGCCGGCGGAACGCCTCGCCGAGTTTGAACCGCTGTTGCGCACCCGGCCCGAGTCAAACATTCCCGTTCACGTCGTGGCCCGGAAGGAGATTCTCGAAAAGCTCGTCGGCTTCGATCTGTTTCAAGGGGTGCTGGCGGTGGGCCGGATTCCGTCGCCCCGCTCGCTGGATGAACTGATCGCGGCGTGCCCGTCACCCCGCCTGTTCGTGGCGGTGGATGGTTTGACAAACGCGGAAAACATCGGCGTGCTGGTGCGCAACAGTGTGGCGTTCGGCGTGCAGGCGTTGCTGGTCGGCGAAACTTGCGCCAGCCCCTTTCTCCGCCGCGCCGTGCGGAACTCGATGGGGACGATTTTTCAACTGCCAGTAATCGTGGCGACCAATCTCGTCCGCACCTTAGGCGAGCTGCGTGTTCAGGGTGTCCGCTGCATCGCCGCGCATCCGCACACGGACCGCAAATTTTTGCCCGAGGCAAATTTCTCCGACGATTGCTGCCTGGTCTTCGGCAGCGAAGGGAAAGGAATCTCTGCGCCCGTCCTAGCGGCGTGTAGCGAAGCGGTGGCGATCGCGATGCCGCCCACGGTGGATTCGCTCAACGTCGGCAGCGCGGCGGCGGTGTTTCTCTACGAGGCGAGCCGGCAAAGAGTAGCCGCGACGCCCCCGTCGCTTGCGAGTAGTGGCGACGCCCTCGTCGCCGATCCTTGCGGGCAAACGGTTTAGGGTCCCGGTGAGATGCGCCGACGGCGGCGCATTCACCCCAGCGGCGACGAGGCGTCGCCACTACCTCGGGTGGCTTCGCTATACCTCCTCACCGTCTCCAACTTCACCGGCACATTTGATTTTTCGCCCGGCGGTTTGAGTTTCGTGAAGAGACCGACCCAGAAACCAAATCCGTAAAGCACATGGGTCAGCACGATCAGCGGTAACGCCCCCAGACTGCGGATGATTCCACCCGACGGCATCAGCGCCAGCACTTGCAGCCCGACCACCAGCGCGTAAAGCGCCAACGGACCGGTGAAACTCACCGACGGGATGACCGCGAGGAGGTAAACCAGAAACAATGGCGGCACGAAGTTGAGCGCGGAACCGAACGTCGGCGTTGCGCGAAACTGCTCGGCCCGGCCCCGGCCGTACGTCCGCAGCATTTTCGCAAACGCGCCCAGCGTGCGCCGTGGTCGTCGGTAAACGAACAACTCCGGATCGTAAAGCAGTTTGCCGCCGGCGCGCTGGATTTCGTCCATGAGCGCGTTCTCCTCGTTTGGATACAACGCCTCGTTGAACCCACCGTGCGCCAGCACCGTCGCGCGCCGCGCGACCAGGTTGCACAGGATCAACTCCTTCTCGCTCGTCGCGCGCACCCCGCCGACTTGGGCGTAACGCGCCCGGCTGGGACCAAACGCCAGCCAGCTCGCCAGCACCAGCGCGAAGACTTGCTCCAACGGGGGTGCATCCGGCGGACACAGATTCGGCCCGCCGACCATCTGCACCTTGGGATTGCGAAAATGCGCCACGGCCCGTCGCAGATTTCCGGGCGGCGCGAGCGCATCATCGTCGAGAAAATAAATCAACTCGCCCCGCGCCGCCCGCAACGCGGTGTTGCGCTGAACCGAGGGGTGTCGGCCCCGGGCCAGAATGATTTCCAGTTTGTCGGCGGGATAATCCAATTGCCGCGCCGCCGTTGCCGCCGGGACGTCGGGATCGTCCGGCCGCGCCGGGATGATGACAGTCACGCTCGGCAATTCATCGCTCACACCGGGAGGCTAGAGTTCGGCCCGCGAAGTTCAAAGTGGAAAGTGCGGTGTTCGGAGGGACAAGTTACACGAGTCCCTGACTTTAAGGGTGATTTTCAAACGGTTGGGGACTCGTGTAACTCGTCCCTCCGGAGTTTTGAGACCGGCTCACACTCCGTGCGCGCCGGCGACTGGCGGGTCGGGAACGGCGCACACGGAGTGGCGCGACCTACCAAAAAAAGGATTTTCGGGGGCGGGGCGCGGATGAGCCAGTAGCGTCAGGCGTCTCGCCTGATGTAGAGGGCGACATCCTGCCGCCCGGAAAGGACGCTCGAACTTGCCCCCGTTCTCGAAAGTTTGCCGGCGCCGGCTCCAACCACCCCTTTTCCGCCGGGCGGGATGCCCCGGCTCTACGGCAGGCGAGACGCCCGCCGCTACGTTCGTTGCCGTGCCCCTCCACTCCGAACTGATCTGCACGAACGGCTCCGCTCTTGACGCGGGAAACTCAAAGGCGCAGAGTCGGCACATGAGCACGGACGAGAGGGAGTTCCGCTGTCGTGGGGAACCTGCGGAGCGCGTGGACTCCCATGTTGCGGCTGCTTGGCTGCGTTTGAGAACCGCCTGCGCTGCGAGATTGCTACCGGTGTTGCTACTCCTGTTGGCGCTGCCCGCCGTGGTGCAAGCGCAATTCACTTTCACCACCAATAGCGGTACGATCACCATCACGGGATACACCGGTCCCGGCGGTGACGTGACTATCCCGGACACGACCAATGGCCTACCGGTCACCAGCATCGGGGACTTGGCGTTCTGGAACATCACCGGTCTGACCAGCGTGATAATCCCCAACAGCGTCACTAGCATCGGAAACAATGCGTTCACTTCCTGCACCGGCCTGACCAACCTCGCGATCGGCACCAGTGTCACCAACATCGGGTACTGGGCTTTCCGTTACTGCACCAGCCTGACCAACGTCACCATCCCCAACAGCATCACCAGCATCGCGAACAATACGTTCGAAGCCTGCACCAGCCTGACGAGCGTCACGCTCCCCAACAACGTCACCAGCATCGGAAGCTATGCGTTCTATAACTGCACCAGCCTGACCAGTTTTACGATTCCCAACAGCGTAACCACTATCGGAGGCGGTGCGTTCTATAACTGCACCAGCCTGACCAGCGTCACCGTCCCCAACAGCGTCACCAGCCTCGGGGACTGGGTGTTCTCTTCCTGCTCCAGTCTGACGAGCGTCACGCTCCCCAGCAGCATCACCAACCTCGGGGACGGGGTGTTCGAAATCTGCACCAGCCTGACGAGCGTCATGCTCCCCAACAGCGTTACCAGCATCGGAAGATATGCGTTCTATGCCTGCTTCAGCCTAACCAATGTAACCATCCCAAACAGCCTCACCAGCATCGGAGACGCGGCGTTCTGGCGTTGCACCAGCCTAGCCAGCGTCACGATCCCAAACGGCGTTACCAACATTGGAAACTCTGCGTTCTCTTCCTGCTCCAGTCTGACCAGCGTCACGATCCCAAACGGTGTCACAGCTATTGAGTATGGGACATTCGCTTCGTGCAGCAATCTGACGGGCGTCGTTATCCCCGACAGCGTCACCAGCATCGGGCCACTCGCGTTTCAATCCTGCACCAGCCTGACCAACGTCACGATCCCCAACAGCGTCACTAGCATCGGGCAACAGGCATTTCAATTCTGCATCAGCTTGACCAACGTCTCGATTGGCAACAGCGTCACCAGCATCGGGGACTATGTGTTCTATCACTGCACCAACCTGACAAGCGTCACGATTCCTAACGGCGTTACCAGCATCGGAAATTATGTGTTCTATGACGGCACCAGCCTGACAACAGTCTATTTCCAGGGCAATGCCCCAAGCGTTGGTTCAGACGTGTTCTACAATGACAACTATGCGACCGTCTATTACTTGCCGGGAACCATGGGCTGGAACCCGCAGATGCAAACCAGCGATGCCAGCTTTGGTGTTCGGACGAATCAATTCGGCTTCACCATCACTGGAACCAGCGGCATGACCGTAGTGGTGGAAGCCTGTACCAATCTTGACAGTCCTATCTGGTCTCCGGTGGGAACCAGCATCCTCATCGACGGCTCGTCCTATTTCAGCGATCCGCAGTGGATGAATTATCCCAGCCGCTTCTACCGCCTCGGGGCCACGGCCTTTGGCGGTCGTCCAACCGCGTTGTGGTTGCCGCAGATGCAGACCAGCGATGCCAGCTTCGGCGTTCGGACGAATCAATTTGGATTCAACATTGCGTGGGCCAGCGGCCAGGTCGTCGTGGTGGAAGCCTGCACGAACCTGGCCAGTCCCGTGTGGGTTCCCCTCCAAAGCTGCACGCTCACCAACGGCTCCCTCTATTTCAGCGATCCGCAGTGGACGAATTATCCCGCCCGCCTCTACCGCCTCCGCTCGCCGTGAGTTTGTGCCGCGCGCGGTCGAGTTGCAGTTCATAATCTTACTCTTAACCGGAACGAGGCAGAAGACTTTCAACGCAAAGGCGCAAAGACACAGCGCGGCAGAGCCGCAACCAAAGGGGCGCGGGCGGTCCCGCGCCCGCAGCGCGTACGACAGCAAAGTGAGGTCCGGTTTATCCGACGCCCTTTCTGCGGTTCACCCGCTGCGACCGGGGACCGGTCGCGCCCCTTTGGTTGCGTCTTGGCCGCTTCGCGCCTTGGCGTTGAATTCCGACGGTTAAGATTGCGATGAAGATTAGGATTAAGCCGAATCCATGCAGAAGACTGATAACGCAAAGGCGCAAAGGGCGCAAAGACGCAAGGGTTTTGAAAACTGTTTCCAGCCGTCTTGGACGACACCGTTGGGTGCGCGCAAGTCACCCGCAACCCACGTTCGGGTTCTCCAGTATTATTCTTTGCGTCTTTGCCACTTTGCGCCTTGGCGTTGAATTCCGACCGAATAGTTCCGGTTAAGACCGAAACCAACCTGTCCGTCCCGGCCTCCACTCCGAACTGGACGCGCGCCGGGTCTTTCCCTAGGATGCGCCCGTGCCGCATCCAGCAAAAAGCACTTCGCCCAACGCCCCCGCCAAAACGGGCATCCCGTTTGAGGAAGCGTTGCAGAAGCTTGAAATCCTCGTCGAGGCGATGGAATCCGGCGATTTGCCGTTGGAAACCTTGCTGGCCCGCTACGAAGAGGGCGTGAAGCTGACGAAGATTTGCCAGGACAAACTGGCCGAGGCGGAGTTGAAGATTCAGCAGTTGGAAAAGACGGCGGGCGGCGAACTAAAATTGAAGCCGCTGGCGGCGGAGTTGGCAGACGAATGATTATGAACCGATACTTGGACATGGTGGATGGACCGGCGCATGTGAAGAAACTCACGCCGCCGCAGTTGGAAACGCTGGCGGGCGAGATCCGGCAGGAACTCATCAATGGCCTCGCCAAAAGCGGCGGCCATCTGGGTCCGAACCTCGGCGTCGTGGAACTCACCATCGCGCT
>ORMF012081462.1_pt1 | contig 11861 bp, 10 predicted proteins | sample 1779871 | NCBI WGS metagenome assembly ORMF01 (sample SAMEA104232316, study PRJEB22302) | groundwater metagenome | biome: forest; feature: aquifer; material: groundwater | place: USA | collected 2011-08-07 | depth 5.4 m | reverse complement strand
TAAACACACAGCCCCTCTTTTCTCTCCATCGGAAATTCATCGTCTATAAAACCCTCAGAGTTGCTCTCAGTATGCATAGGGAATTCAGGGTCTAACGCCATTATAGAAACACGGCTGCTCGGAGTATACACATACCCAAAATAGGGATGGGGAATATAGACAGGAGCAGGAGCCTTGGAGTCCTCCATAGTGCTTTTGGCCGCGGTTCTTATCTCGTCCCTTGAAGCCAATTTTATCTTGCCGACCTTGGAAAATATATATACCGTTGTCTCGATCCCAAAAATTAATGCGCTCGCCAACAAAACAAAAAATAAACTTTTTAAAAACCACTCTTTTTCTCTCACAGTATTATCCTTGAATTATTTTCATGCAATATTTTCTTTCTGTAATAAATCTAAACAACCCTTTTTCAGGTTACTCAGTGAATTTCTCATAAAAAATTAATATTTAATACACTGTCCTTAAATTAAAGTATTGCGCAACAGATTCTATTATTGGGTTTAATTCCTCTTTACCACCTTCTTTTAGATTTGAAAAATTAATATTAATCTCATCTATTCCCATATCACAACATTCATTAAAATTTATAGTTAGATCGATTAAAAAAGATTGTAATATTTCGGGATTAGCTTTTTCATATGTCCCTTCCACATTAATCAGGGCTTTGTTATTTTCGACTATTAATATATTTTTAAATTTTTCAATGTATATCATATGCTTTATGAAATTTCTAACTGGTTTAACCCACATGTATAACGCAGTAAAAATACAAAAAACAATGCCCGCATACTGAAAAATTTTATTATAAGATGCAATGATAAAAAAAATCCCCGGGGATAATGCAACGGAAAGATTGTTTAAAAAGGCTTCGTAATTTTTGTTGGTTTTATCGGCTATTTTTTGGATTAATTTAATAATTCCAAAAGCCAGAAGCATTCCGGCAAAAAAACCCAGCAAAAGTCTTATTTCAATCTCTTCAAAACCATTATGCCGCTTCATCCACTTAAACTGGGTGTAAAGCAGCAATGATATGAAAAAAATATAAATTCCGGTTTCCTCGGCAAATTGTTTTATTAAGCCCCACATAGTTTGTTTTGTCCTGTCCATAGCAAATTCCTCCTTTGGATGGTTTTAAAATTCACTTATTCCATTCTTTTTTTATTATCTCAGACAAAGAGCGCGCAACAACTTTAGTCCCAATCTTTCTTAATCATATGCCTGCCAATACTCATGCTTAAAACCGGATGCTCCCTGCATTTACTGTCACTTAAGCTATCATTTTATTACGAATACGTTTTTGCATCATCATTATAAAATGCCATAGGTAATACGACAATATTGAAATTACTATAAAAATCATTGCGGTCAGAGTAAAAGCTTGATCCATAATATTAGCCCAAACAGGATATGCCAATAAAAGTATCATGAAGGCACTCAAAAACATAAGAAGCACCACAGAAAAGTTCCCATGCCACCTGCGATCGCTAATAGACTTCTTCGCAATAAAAAAACCAATTATAGTTATAGATATTAAAAACCATCTTAGATTCCATTGCGGAATAAAACCGCCAGATAGTGGATGGGCAGGACCGGTATAGCCTGATTTATAATTAGCTGGGAAAGGTATTATTTTATAGTAAAAACTGGAAACAAAAAACCACGGCTTATCCTTAATAATACGGACAACTTCCTCTTTAAGAATATCTCCATAAATCGGTGAAAAAAAGGGTATGAATTTTGCCTTATTAGGATTAGCACCCATTGCAAAATCAGCCCAGACTTTATCATCAAAGGTTATCCCCATCTTTTTTTCTACAAACTTATACGCTACTGTGTCACCATACTCGCAGATATTATACCTTGGGCATGCATCCGGATGAGCGCTTAAACTTATATAAATCATGTGCCAGAATGGATAACCGGTTTTGATTTTTGAATAGTCATCGTGGAGTTTCACCTTCGCATATGCAGTCATGACACCAAAGCAGATCAAAAGTAGAACAAGCGGCCAAATACGTATTCCCTTAATAAAAGATATTATGGCATTTATTTCTCTTGATTTTATAATATGCCTACTAATTATATAAATTCCAAAAAACGGCTCAGCTATAAATATAAAACGTGACTTTATAATATGCCCAAAAATTATATAAAGCGGCACAGCTATAAATATACAAATGAACTCATACATCGCCACATTCCTCACATGGATTATAAAAACAAGTATAGATGCCTGTATCAGACCTCCGATTAACCTCCACCTATAAAAATCATGTTTTTCGATAAAAAGAATTGCTATATAAAAAGCAGGCACAATTGCAAGGTAGCTCCAGAAACGATGGCTTGCTCTCGTCATTTGCACAACTGCCGGCGCGTTAATTATTACAATAAATGTAGCAATTGTGACCAAACTTAAATAAAGATATTTTGGATTATGACGAAAGGTCATAATAAATATCAGAATTGAGACCGTCAAAAGCAACATATACAAATAAAACATGCTTTTGGCATCAGGACCAAATATAAAGAAAGCTGCCGTTACAAAATCAGCCCATGTGGGCAAGCACGGCATATAATGCATCCCTCCGGAGGCAACATCGCTCAAGTTTAGAACATTAGCCATTACCCCATTTATCCGCGAAATTAAAATACCTCTATCATTATCACCTTCAATTTTCAAAAATGGTATAAACACTTTATTGTATCCTGCATATCCATTATCAAGACCGTATTGAATCTTGGATATTGCTATACTAATAGCCTGTGAATTGACATAATGCGACTGTGTACGATCGTTTGAAGATGGGTAAAATTGCCACAATAAAATAGACAGTAAAAATATGTTCATCACTATAAGGATAATGCTTTTATTGTTTATAGAAAAATTCATCTAATGGCTACCGCCTTTCACTTGACAGGTTCTTCGCTAAAAAAAGTCAACATGCTACCCTTAAATTAAAATGCAGGGCAACAGAATCAATGATTGATTTTAATTCAGTCTCGGCATCACCTTTTAAGCCTGAAAAATCAATATGAATCTCATCTATCCCAAGCTTAGAACATTCATTAAAGTTCATCACCAAATCTATTAAGAAAGATTGTAGCATCTCGGGATTTGCTTTTTCATATGTGCCTTCCACATTAATTAGAGCCTTGTTATTTTCAATTATCAATATATTTCTGAATTTTTCACCTAATACTGGGAAAAATAATACTATAAATTTTCTAAAGGGTTTAACCCATATGTATAAGGCAGTAAAAATACAGAGAACAATGCCAATCTTCAAAAAAGTTTTATTATAGGATGCAAGGATAAAAAATATTCCCGGAGACAATGCAACGGAAAGATTGTTTATAAATACTTCATAATTTTTATTGGTTTTCTCGGCTATTTTTTGGATTAATTTAATGATTCCAAAAGCCAGAAGCAAGCCAACAAGAAAACCCAGCAAAAGTCTTATTTCAATCTCTCCAAAACCATTATGCCGCTTCACCCACTTAAGCTGGGTGTTAATCAGCAATGATATAAAAAAGATATAAATACCAGTTTTTTCAGCAAATTGTTTTATTAAGCCCCATATAGTTTGTTTCTTGCTGTCCATAACCTATTCCTCCTTTAAGCAATTCTTACAATAAATTAGTCCCTATATTTACTGATGCCACTCTTTTTTTATTATTTCGAACAAAAAGCGAGCAGTGGTTCGGTTCCCCTCATTTGTCATATGCGCTTGGTCAATAAAAAAATCTTTCTTATAACCATTTTTATTTATTTCATTGAGATTATATGTTTTTATACCGTAGGTCTCAAGCTTCCTCGCCTCATCTTTCAGTTCTTCAACACAGGTCTTCTGAAAATGATATGAAGCAAAATTGAGAACTTTCCAGTTTGTTTCCTTGCCAGTTATATACATCATCGGCTGAATTACAGATAAAAAGTGTGCATTGGCTGTCCTGGATACTGCATATGTATTAAGAACAGGCTCGGTATAAACCAAAGGCAGAACTTTTTCGATTACCTTAGGAACATCAGGATTATCATGGTCATATGATTGTAAAAAGCCCAAAGCAGTAAGATTAGGGAACAGACCCCGCAGCTTTTCTTTATATTTTCCTTTTATACCCGGCAATGCTATCGTCTGATGGCCTTCGTCCTGAAGTTTCCTCTGTAATTTCTCAATTCTTTTTCCCTTAAGGTTAAAAAGAAACCTTACAGAAGGCGAATAAATCAGATAAGAATGTTTCAGCAGAAAATCAGCCTTTTTAGCAAGCTCACGCCTCTCCTCGGCAATCTGCCCTATTATAGGGGACGGAATCTGCAATGATGCATAAACATTTATTACAGGAAACTGTACAGGCTCATTGTTCGTCAACATAGCCCCATGGGCACACTCGTTAAAGCCACCGAAAAATATAACTCCGTCCAGCAGGGCTTTATAATAAAGATATATCTGTGCTGCCTGATACAGCGTATGACTGCCAATCCCCATATTCAAAACCCGATACTCCCTGCATTTGCTGTTCCTTAAGTTATCATTAAGCATCTTCTCAAGATGGTAGGATATGCGATGTTCCCTCTGATTCATTCCCCAACTCATGGCTGCCGAGCCGCCCATTATTCCATAAACACACAGCCCCTCTTTTCTCTCCATCGGAAATTCATCGTCTATAAAACCCTCCGAGTTGCTCTGCATGAAAACTGGTGTATTTGTCACGCCATTCATTTGAGAGACACGGCTGCTCGGTGTATATACATACCCAAAATAGGGATGGGGAATATAGACAGGGGCAGGAGACTTGGAGTCCTCCGTAACGCCTTTAGCAACGGTTTTCATGTCATCCCTTGAGGCTAATTTTATTCTGCCGGCCTTGGAAAATATATATAGTGTAGCCTCAATTGCCGCTAATGACACTAACGCTATTAAAATAACGGAGAGAAGTTTATAAAAATTTTTATTTATCAACTACAATGCCTTCAAATAAAAATTGATGTCTAACTAATGGTTAGGCTTCTATTACTAATATGTTTTTGAATCATCATTATAAAACACCACAGGTAATATACCACCATTGAAATGATAATGAATATCATTGCAGTCAGCGTAAAAGACGGGTCCATTATTGTAGAATAGTGAGGATATGCAAGCAGCAGCATAATAAAAGCGCTTAAAAACATCAGAGATACTATGGAAAAATTCCCATGCCATTCCCTTTGGGAGTTTTTTGCCAAGAAAAAACCAGCCACTACTATAGATGTCAAAAACCATCTCGTATTAAATTGCGGAATAAAATTTTTATAAACAGGATGTACGGGGCTAATGTAACCTCCGATACCATCACATCCTTTTTTATAAACTCCGGAGAAAAGTTTAATCTTATAGTAAAAACTTGAAATGAAAAACCAAGTGTCCTCTTTTATAATTCTAATAACTTCATCCCTAAGTATCCTTCCATAGATAGGGGAAAAAAATATTATAAATTCTGCTTCTTTCGGATTCCTGCCTATAGTCAAGTCATTATATAATTCATCATAGTTAAAAGTTTTTCCCATCTTTTCTTCTACAAACTTATAAGCAACTGCGTCAGAAAATCTGCAGTTCTTATACTTTATGCAGGCGTCCGGATGCGCAACGAAACTTACATAAATCATGTGCCAGAATGGATAGCCAGCCTTGATATTTGAATAATCAGGAGAAAGCTTTTCTTGCTTATACATATTCATAGCGATAAAGCAGACTAAAAGCAGAACGAGCGGCCAAGCACTAATTTTTTTTATGAAGAATTTCAAGACATTACTTTCTCTGGATTTAATATAGTATTTAATATATATAAATAGCGGGATAATCATAAAAAGAAAAACAAACGAATAAATTGCCACATTCCTCACGTGGATTATAAAAACCAGCATAAGAGCCTGGATTAAAGCTCCAAGAAATTTCCACACAGTCAATTGGTGCCTATCAATAAAAAGGATAGCGATATATAATGCCGGCATAATTGCAAGATAGGACCAAAAACGATGGCATACTCTGGTCATTGCCACAACTGCCGGAGCATTGATTACTACAATAAAGGTTGCAATAAAAACCAGGCTGACATAAAGATAACGCGGGTCATAACGAAAAGTCATAATAAATACTAAAATTGATACTGTCAAAAGCATCATATATAAATAAAATATACTTTTTGCATTAGGACCAAATATAAAATAAGCCATTGTTACAAAATCTGACCATGTGGGCAGATTCGGCATATAATGCAAGCCGGCGGATGTCACATCGGGAAGATGCAAAGTCTTATCTATTGCTATATTTATACGAGAAATTAAAATGCCTGTATCGCCTCCTGACTCAATCTTTAATAATTCATCCAGTACGTTACGGTATCCTGAGTATCCATTATCGAGTCCGTAATTAATCTTGGATATGGCTATACTTATAGCCTGTGATGTAACATAATGTGACTGAATACGGTCACCAGATGAGGGATAAAATTGCAACAAAAGAATGGCCAGCAAAACCATGTTCATCACTATAAGGATAGTGCATTTTTTAGGATGTGAAAGGTTCAATGGAATTAATCTCTTCTTTATGCCTTCAGCTTTATCGGAAATCCCAAAAGTATTTTCCATATATCAAAAATTCTGGAACCATATAACAATAACCGCCCGTTCAGGAAGTAAAGATTATTTCTTTCAGTTACCTGCCCGAGGTCTATAAGGCGTTTCAATCTCTCCTTGAGCATATGAGACTTGTTATACTCTATTTTAATGGCATCTATAGAGAGTTTTTTGGAAATCAATATCATCAGCATGATGTGCATGTGCAGTGATACTTCGCTGATGGCAAATGTTGCAAAATACATATAGGCAAATCCTGTCAGGGTTAAAATGACAAAAACCAGACAGGCCAAAGCCTCTGCCGGAGTTTGCAATAATTCTGCCCCCAATAAAGATATGCCGTAAATAATAATCAATATACTGCCGGTAATGATCGAAAAAATATTTCCCACAAATGGCGTAAGATTAATTCCGGCAAATCTGAAGAGCCGGCTGATAATCATATGAATGATAAAGAACAACGGGGCAGCAAGCACAAGGGCTATTGTCAACTTTAAAATCCCGGTCAAATTCCCTTCAGCCATTCTATCCCCTACCTATTCCGGGAAGCCCCAGCATACGGCGGTATATATAAAAACTTCTTGCTACCAGCATTCCTTTGGGTGTTAAAACATACGAACTGCTTTCTTCCTGAATCATTCCGCTGCTTATAAGGTGCTTAATCCTCATGCCCACAGTATTGGCTTCGGAAAGCACGGGTAAGTCCATCTCTTCGGCAGAAAGACCATCTCCACCGTGTTCAGCCAATAATTTAATAAGCTCCAAAGACGGGCTGAAGAAAACAATCCCCGGGTACATGTGTATATACATGGATGAAAGGGCAAGGTGCATGACAAATGAGCTTCCTATTGTAAGATACAGGACTTTGTTAAGGACTATCCCTGTTAAACCGCTAAAAATCAATATATGCAAACTTATAAAAAGGCCTACAGGGGTTAGTGTAAAAATAACCGGCAGCCAGATTGGATACGCCTTTGGAGAAAAAATCCGCCAGATTATAATGTGCACTATCTGGCTGATAAGGAATTGAAGCAGGCCATAAATGAGAATGTTTATTATCATTCAGAAATTATTTTCTTGCTACTATAAAACAGATACCGCCGCTGAAACTGCTCATGGACCAGTCAACCATCAGATAAAACGGCATCAGATACCGCAAAAGACCAAATATACCGGCATATGGCGGCGTACCAAAACTCAAAAACTCCTTGCCTATAATCATGTTGTTTTCTTCAAGGGTGTTATTAAACAAGTGCTTGACACGTCCGTAAAACAGAGGCCTTACCAGTTCCTGAAGTATTGATGACTGAATCAATTTTACTTCCCTGAAACCAGAAAACAACTCATGCAGCTCTTTAACAGAATAACGCCTGTAATGTCCCGCAGCGTGGTCCCATTTGTTATGGAGCCATTTATGAAGCACTGTTGAACAAACCAATATCCCCCCTTCTTCGAGCAGATCATACATATGGTCAACAAATATCCTGTCATCGTTTAGATGCTCAATTACACCGTTGGCAATAATATAGTCCCAGCGATGAGTTAAGGACTTAATTTGTTCGGGATCCATAAAATCCATATTAATTAACTGCAACGGATAGCCTGAAAGCATTTGTTTGTTGTAATCCAGAATATCCTGACTATAATCAACCAGTGTCCCTGTAGTGTATTCATCCGGTTTCAGATATTTAAAAAGAGTGTCTGCTCCGGGGCCAAGCTCAAGCAGGTTCTTGAAACCGTACTTACGCTTTACAGCTACCTCAATAAGGTGCTCTACATATCTATATAGAGAAATAGGTTCCTTCGGCAAAACAAGTTCTCTGCCACAGTTGAATAAATCTCTTAGTGCTATGTCAATTCCGGACTGAGTATTAAGATGCCTCTTATCTTTCATAAGCTTAGGTTTCCTTTATTTATTATTTGCATTAAATATCAATCGCTCTATCAGGCCTGCCGAGCATCCTGTTGCTTTCGATACGGATGGCCTTCATAAGCATTTTCAGCCTTATTCCCCAATTCCCCTTAAAAGGATATATATATTTCGACATAAGATAACCTTTGACCAGAACATTAAAAAGTGAATATATAACCCTGGGCCTTGTATGTTTAACGAGGAACAATAAAAACCGTCTCAGAAACGAAAGCTTTATTATTGCAGGGTATAGAGTAGCCATGTTCCACTGGATATCTTTTTCTTTTTCAGTAAATCCTTTTAAGACAGACCGCTTCAGGATGGAACCGAATTTATTTGAGGCGTCTTCTTCCAGCAAGCCGTTGTCATGGCAATATCGCCAGATGCTGGTTTTTGGAAAAGGGGAAAGTATGCTCGCCATTGCAAAATCAACCTTGCTTTCTGCGTGAAGTTTTACGCCGAGCAATTCATCCTCAAAGGTGCTTGTCGGAGTACCGATTATGCAGCTTGAAAACACATTCAACCCTACAGACTTTGCCAGTTGTATCTTACCGAGTATTTCCTCATTGGTCAGTCTCATGCTCCGCTTTAATATTTCCTGCCTGATTCGCTGGCTTCCTGAATCTATAGGAGCTGTTATAGAGACACAATTAGCCTCTTTTAACATCATAAGAGAGTCCCTGTTGATTGTGTCCAGCCGCTGGAGACAGTTAAAAGGCAGCCCCACCTCTTTTTTATAGAGTGCGGTAAACTTTTCCAGCCATGCCTTATTGACACCAAAAAGGTCATCCTCAAATTTTATGATCTTAAGGGGATACCTGGACCTTACTTCATTTATCTCCGCAATAATCCTCTCAGGGCTGTGAACTCTAACAAATTTACCCTTGCCCCTGTATTCAGACTTTATGGCATCGTTATAGCAATAGCTGCAGGAAAACGGGCATCCCCTCGAGGTCATAAAGGTCTTAAGCGGATAGTATTTTAAATCTGTTTTTTCAAAGATTAATGCCCTGTCCGGCATTGGAATAGTATCTATATCCTCGATATAGTTCCGAAGCGGATTGCTTTTACGTTTTGAACTGAAATTTCCTATGTCGTCGCAACTTTCACCTTTTGCATGCCTGTTCAGAAACTCTTCAAATGCCGCCTCCCCCTCTCCCCTGCATATAAAATCTATCCCGTCTTCATTAATCACATCAGGGAAAAAAGTAGGATGAGGGCCTCCCATAACAGATATAAATTCATATCTGGCTTTTAAGAATTTATTTATCTTAACGTATATATCAGCGTCTGTAGACATAGCGCTGTAACATACGAGGCCGGGTTTTATGTTTTTAAAAACACTGTCTATGGTATGTTTATCAAAAACCTCAAAATAAACTTCCCATCCGCACTTCTTTGCAACAGCGCTTAAAATACAAATTCCGAAATTATCTACAAAATCCACGTTATATACAATAAACAATATTCTTTTCATGTTCTCTTATTTGCCTATGACATGTTTAAAATTACGCATTGCAAATTTAAACGTGCTCCAGAAACTCCGGTTCTCGCTTTTTATATGCACATAAAAATAGATTAATCCAAACCACATTTTAAATAATACATTCGGTTTCATCTTTATCAATAACCTGGCCAGAGGCAATGTCCGGGGCCAGAGGACAACTGTCTGAAAAAATCTCTGGAGATTAACCAATTCATCATTATGAGGACTTTTAAGCGCTGATGAAAGAAAAAATGATTTGGGCAGGCTGTGTAAATACTCCTTATCGAGATACCCGTGTTCAACAGCATATTCAGTCAGTTTTGTTTTTGGCAGAGGTAAAAAAATAGAACACCACGGGTAATCAGCCTTTATATCCATGTTTAGAGTAACTGTTGAGAAGGCCTCTTCCATAGTCTCGCCCGGCAACCCCAGAATATTAAATGTTCTGAACTTGATGCCGGCCCGGTGCAGATAATCAGCAGCCCTGCTAATTTCTGCATCCGTTATCTTTTTTTTAAGCAAGACATTGCGCAGCCTTTCGCTTCCGCTTTCAATTCCGAAATATGCTGTGCTGCATCCTCCCTCTGCCAATCTTAAAGCATACTCTTCATCAGAAGCTATCATGTCAGCACGCACCAGACAAACAAACTCTAAACCAACTTCGCGCTTGAAAATTGGCAAAAACTCATAAAGCCATCTTCTATTAATTCCAAATACATCATCCATAAAGAAAATAACCTTGGCATTCGTTTCCCTTTTAAGTTCCAGACACTCTTCAATAACCTTATCTATACTCCTGATGCGGACATACCTTCCCTTGCCGCTATACATTTCTCTCGCAGAATCATTAAAACAAAACGTGCAGCTAAAGGGGCAGCCCCTGGACGATATTACACTGCGTACCGTCCTGTCTATACGCCCGTCAAGAGCGTCATACAGATGGCGGTCAGGAAAAGAACAACTATCAAGGTCATCTCTTAAGTTACGCAAGGGGTTATGAATAATTATGCCGTCTTTTGTTTTTATGCTCGTATTGGGAATATTTTCTTTTTCCAAACTCTTTTTTGTATCAATACAATTAAAAACGTCCAGCATTGCATCTTCCCCTTCTCCGCGAACAAGAATATCCACATTGGGCTCTTCAATAAGTTCAGGAAAAAATGTGGCATGCGGGCCGCCAAAGACAGTTGGAATGCCATATCTTTCTTTTATTGCCCCGGCAACCTCTACAGCCCATATATGGCTTCCGCTCATGACGGAAAATCCAACCATATCCGGACAATATTCTTCTATTGCTTTTGAGAAGTCACTTATACTCTTGCCTAAGGATAGGCGGCATTCGTGGCCATGGCTTTTAAGCATGGATGAGATATACATCGGGCCAAGAAGTTCATATTCAAGATTTTGTAAAAATAAAAGTTTAGCCATATATCAGGTTTGGAGAGTAAATAATTATTAATCCTCTTTCAAAAAAGCTCATCATCCAGTATAATCCGCTTCCCCTGCAAATTATATTTTTGCCGCTCGACCAGGTAAATTTTAACCCAGTGTTTAGCAACGCTTGCAAGAACGCTCATAACATTTTTCAACTTAAGCGCAGTTGAACGGCCTGCATGCCTCGGCCTCAGGTAAACCCCAACTTCAATAAATGTGCAACCGGACTTCAATAGTTGGGTCAAAATAAGGCTCTGGTAAGCAAAACCAAAAGTAGCTGCATTGCTTTTTTGCAGAATATCTTTCCTGTGCACAACCATGCCGTTATAATAGTTCAGCTCAAGATTGAAAATAGTATTAATCAAAAGGGTATATAATCTTGACAGTATTCTGCGTATATACGGCCTGCTCTC
>ORMF011192570.1_pt1 | contig 11862 bp, 11 predicted proteins | sample 1779871 | NCBI WGS metagenome assembly ORMF01 (sample SAMEA104232316, study PRJEB22302) | groundwater metagenome | biome: forest; feature: aquifer; material: groundwater | place: USA | collected 2011-08-07 | depth 5.4 m | reverse complement strand
CTGATAAACGCCGTTTTGCTTGGCTAAAAACAGCGGTTTTTTATCGAATTTCTTTGCTTGTTGGGCAAAGAGTGCCGGGATGGTGGCTTGGCTATCCATCAGCTTTATTCCCGTCACACAATACCCTCTTCAAGCCAAGCCATGCGGCCGTTAAGCACATCTTGAGCTGCCTGAAATGATTTGGCATCTTCATTATGGTGAAGTGATTTCCATAAGCCTTGGATGCGGCCGCGGGCAAGGCGGCAGTATAAGTCCGCGAGCTCCACCGGGCTCTGTTCAGAAGGCTGGAGCCGGACCATAGCATGGGCTTTAGAGCAGGCAACCGACATGGCAAAGAGCTCGCTTCCAATATCCACCAAACGCCCAAGGAATTGCTGGCGATAAGCCAAGCGTGTTTGATAGCGAAGCGCGCCGTGGAAAAGAGCGCGCGCCAGGCGATGGCTACTGCGCTCAACAAAACGCATATGCTTGCCCAGCCTACCCAACCGCTGATGCTTTGGCCACCAACCGCCGCTGATCCACTGCTGAGGATACCAAATGGCATAACGCAACGTGGCGGTAAGCCCTGCTTGAAGCTTGGCAGCAAGTGACTGATGCGGATTTAAGAGGCTGGAGACTATCCGCATGTGCGCATCGAGCGCTTCGCGGGCGATAAAAAGCCGCATGATGTCGCTTGTGCCTTCAATAATGAGGTTAATGCGGCTATCGCGCATGATGCGTTCCACAGGAATCGCTTCTTCCCCGCGCGCCCGAAGCGAAAGCGCCGTCTCATAACCGCGGCCGCCGCGGATCTGCACCGTGTCATCCACAATCTTCCAGCATGCTTCTGAACAGTAAAGCTTGGCTATTGCCGCCTCAAGGCGGATATCCGTTGTCTTGCGGTCAACCATGGCTGAAGCCAGCCACACCATGGCATCCATGGCAAACGTGGTTGCTGCCATTTCCCCGATTTTAGCGGCGACAGCTTCATGCTTGCCGATAATGCTTCCCCACTGCTTGCGCTCCTTTGACCATTGGCGTGTGATTTGAAGGCATCGTTTGGCCGTGCCCACGCAGCCTGCTGGAATAGCGATGCGTCCGGCATTAAGCGTAATCAAAGCCAACTTAAGCCCTTGCCCCAAACCCCAAATGATATTGGCCTTCGGTACACGCACATTCTTAAACCGTATCACCCCGTTTTGGATGCCTTTAAGGCCCATAAAACTGCACCGGTGGAAAACCTCAAAACCCGGCATTGATTTCTCAACAATGAAAGCGGTGATCTGCTTGCGCTCCCTTCCCCCTACCGTAACCGAGGGTGTCCGCGCCATCACCACAATCACTTCTGCAACAGGCCCGTTAGTGCACCAAAGTTTTTCGCCGTTAATCAGGTAAGCGGAGCCGTCTTCCGTGGGCACCGCTGTGGTAAGCATATTGGCCGGGTCAGAACCTACGCCTGTCTCTGTCAGCGCAAAAGCTGAAACCGTGCCCTTGGCAAGCCTTGGGAGGAAAGTCCGCTTCTGCTCCTCTGTTCCGAAAAGCATTAAAGGCTGCGGAGCTCCGATGCTTTGGTGGGCGCTTAACCAAACCGTCGTGGAGCCGCAGTAGCTGCCGATAAGCGATACCACGCGGTTATAATTAGTCTGCGACAAGCCCAGCCCCCCGTATTGCTTGGGAATCTTCATACCAAAACAGCCAAGCGCAGCCAGGCCCTGGATCACTTTGGGGGGAATCTCACCCGTACGGTCGATTTCGTCCGGGTCAACATTCTCTTTCAAGAATTGCTGCAACTGTGCAATAAAAACATCGCCGATTTGCCTGTCTTCCTCAGGTTGCTCGGGATAAGGCAGGATAAGGTCACTCCGCAGGCGGCCCATGAAAAGCTCTGCGATAAAACTCGGGTGGTGCCACTCGGTTTGGCGGGCAGACTCAGTCACTTCAAGCGCTTCAGGGGCACCCTTTCCCAGCAAAACGCTGGAGTCAACCGGTTGGGCCATGGACTCTCCTCATAACACGTTAACCGGTGTTCCTGCAAGAAAGCTGCTGATATTATTTGCCGTGGTCTCAAGGATTCGTTGTAGCGCTTCACGGCTGTCAAACGCGATGTGCGGGGTGATGACCACATTTTCACGGTGAAGCAAAATATGATTGCGCAGCGCCGTTGCCAGCTTTTCCTTTGAAAAATCTTTAGACAAAAGCTGCCGCTCTTCTTTAACCAGGTCTTCCCCTTCCAGGACATCGAGGCCTGCGCCGGCGACAATACCCTGATCAAGCGCCCAAACCAGGGCATCAGTGTCCACCAAGGAACCCCGCGCGGTATTGATCAACAAAGCCCCCCGCTTCATCATGCCAAAAGTATTGCGGTTCATCAGGTGGTGGGTTGACGCCATATACGGGGTATGCAGGCTTACGATATCCGAGGAGCGCAGCAGCGCCTCAAGCGGCACATACTGGTAATCCAGCACTTCGCTTAAGAACACATTTTTCTTCACATCAAAAACAAGCACTTTCATACCGAAGCCTTTGGCCATCTTAATGACGTGAAGCCCGATATGGCCAGCGCCAACAACGCCTAATGTTTTTCCTTTAAGGTCAAAGCCCTGCAAGCCCTCCAAAGAAAAATCCCCCTTGATCGTTTTCACGTAGGCTTTATGAATATTCCGCGATAGGGCCAGAATTAATGCGAACGTATGCTCAGCTACCGTGTTTTCACCGTAAGAAGGCACGTTGCAGACGGTGATTTTCCGCTTCTTGCATGCGGAAAGATCAATGTGGTCAAACCCTGTTGAGCGGGTGGCTATCAAGCGCAGCTTTGGCAGGCGGCGCAAAACAGAAGACACAAGCTTTGAGTAAATAAACACGGAAACGATTTCGGCATTGGCAGCCAAAGCAAACGCATCATCAATGAGCGGCTTGGATACAAAACGGGCTGAAACATGCGCCGGTTTAAGTGCGCGGGTAAGGTACCGTTTTTCCCAGGAAGCGGCTTCAAAAAACACAGCGCGCATTAGCGGTCTTTAAACTGGGGCTGGCGTTTTTCAACAAACGCCTTGACCCCTTCTTTGCTGTCCTCGGAAACAGCCACGTGAGAAAAAGCCTCTGCTTCACACTTAAGGCCTTCTTCCAGAGGCTTATTGAGCCCGTCCTCAATGGCTCTTAAGGATTGTGTGATGGCGATCAAGCTTTTCGAAGCAATTTTTCGCGCCAGATCCTTGGCTGCCTTAAGCACCTGGTCCTGGGGTACTACTTGATTGACCAATCCCAGGCGGAGTGCTTCCTGCGCCATGACCATATCGCCGGTCAATATCCATTCGATGGCTTTAGCGCGCCCGATCAACCGGGGAAGCCGCTGGGTCCCTCCCCATCCGGGAATGATCCCTAAATTGATCTCTGGCTGGCCAAAACGCGCACGGTCGCCGGTAATACGGATATGGCAAGACATGGCCAGCTCAAGGCCGCCACCCAGACAAACCCCGTTAATCGCGGCGATAACCGGTTTGGCTGATTTCTGGATCTTAAGAAAAACCCCCTGCCCCGTCGCCGCCATTTCTTTTGCATCTTCCACAGAACTCATTTGGGACACTTCTTTAATATCTGCGCCGGCAACAAAAGCCAAGGAACCGCCGCCAGTGATAATAACAACCTTCACCGCTGTTTCCGTCTGAATCGCATCGATGGCCTGGCCAAGCTCTTGAAGCGTCAAGCGGTCGAGGGCATTGACCGGGCGGTGATCGATCGTCACAATGGCGACGCGGTCTTCTACGCTTACCTTAATATTCTGTCCGGATGTCAAAGCCATTTTCTCTCCTAGTCCGCGTATTCAAAAAACCCCTTCTTCGCTTTTTTACCCAGCCTGCCCGCAGCAACCATGCGTTTAAGCAGCGGTGACGGCCAAAAACGCTCGCCATACCGCTTGGTCAGGGCTTCAAGCTCAGCGAGGACAGTATCCAGCCCGACTTCATCGGCATAGTGAAGGATGCCGCCCTTGCTCTGAGGAAAACCCAATCCTGCGATGACAGATAAATCAACATCTGCTGCGGTACACACATGCTCCTCAAGGCACCGGATCGATTCGTTGATCAACGGAAGTACGAGCCGGTGCGCTGAAAATTCGCTTGAGATTTTATTTTGCGCGCGGCACTCTTTGAGCAGTTTCTCCATATCCGGGTCCGGTTGGCCGGCGCGGTCGCCGTAAAGGTAAAAACCAGCCCCGGACTTAACCCCCAGGCGCTTTAAGTCAGCCAGTTTTGCCCAAATACCTGCAGGAGCCATGCGCGGGCCGTAGGCATCCAGGAGAATATTGACCACTTCCTTGCAAACGTCAAACCCAAGATTGTCCACTAAAGTAAACGGGCCCATCGGAAACCCGAAGGCTGCCATGGCTTCATCAATTTTGGTGGCCTCTGCAGCGCCTTCCTGAATGCAAAAAGCCGCTTCGTTGAGATACGGCATCAAAATGCGGTTAACCAGAAAACCGGGGCACTCATTGACCCGCACAGGCAGTTTTCTTAGGCTCTCTGAGAACGAGATAATATCGCCCACGGTTTCTTCGGCAGTCTCAAGCCCGGGGATGACCTCGATCAGTTTCATGATATGAGCAGGATAAAAAAAGTGCATGCCAATTACTTTATGGGACCGCTTGGTAACCCCACCTAAAGCTGAGATGGAAAGCGAGGAGGTGTTGGACGCGATAATAGAGGATTCCGGTAATAACCCATCCAGTTCCCTGAAAATTTGCTGCTTTAATTTCATGATTTCAGGGACAGCTTCCACAACCAGGTCAGCGTCTTTTAAAGCATCGTAGCTGGTAGAGCCGGTAACCAGCATAGCTTTTTTTTCCATTTCATCCTGCGTCATCTTGCCGCGGTCTACCCGGCGCTGATAGATTTTACGGATCGACTGAAGGCCCTGATTGACGCGGGCATCATCTACATCTTTAAGCACAACCGGCACGCCGCTGAAACTGATGACTTGGGCGATTTCAGCGCCCATGGCCCCAGCACCGACGACCGCCGCTTTATAGATATACATTTAAACTCTCTCAAAGATGATCGTGGCCCCTTGCCCGCCGCCGATGCACGCGGTTGCCAGCCCCAAGGACAAATTGCGCCGCTTCATTTCATGAAGCAGGGTTACGGTAATGCGGGTTCCGGTTGCCCCAACCGGATGGCCCAGGGCAATGGCGCCGCCGTTTACGTTGGCGATGTCCCGGCTAAACCCAAGCACCTTTTCACACGCAAGATAAGTGGCGGCAAACGCTTCATTCAGTTCAATGAGCTGGATATCTTTTAAGGTTAAACCGGCTTTCTTAAGGGCAAGCGGCACCGACAACGTAGGCCCAAGCCCCATGCGTTCAGGCTCAAGACCCGCAAAAGCGTAGGAGCGAATTTTAGCCAGGGGTTTATACCCCAATGCTTTGGCTTTATCCGCAGACATCATCAATACCATCGCTGCGCCATCAGCATTAAAGCAGGCATTGCCCGGTGTAACCGAACCACCTTCTTTGAATACAGCGGGATATTGGGCTAGCATCTGCTCGTTAAGCCCGGGATTAATGCCTTCATCCTGCGTAAACGGCTCAGGCGGCAGCTCTTTGCCCATTGCCCGCTTGGGAATCATGACAGGGACTATTTCTTCTTTAAACCGGTTTTCACGGGTTGCGCGAAAAGCGCGCTGGTGCGACAACAGGGCAAATTTATCCTGGTCTGAGCGGCTGATGTTAAACTCCTTCACCAGATTTTCAGCGGTCTGCCCCATAATCTGCCCGCAAACAGGGTCGGTTAAGCCCTCCCAGATAGAATCGATCATTTCTGAATGGCGCAGCCGTTTTCCCCAACGCAAATCACGGCTGACATAAGGTGAGGCGCTCATACATTCGGCACCACCTGCGATTTGCACATTGCGGTCGCCGCAAAGGATGTTTTGTGCAGCGCTGACAACGGCTTGCAGCCCCGAGGCGCAATTGCGCTGGACCGTATACCCCGGCGTTTGAATGGGAACACCAGCGTGCAACGCAATAACACGCGCAATATTAGGGGCGTCAGAACCCTGGCCCACGCAGCCGATGATTACTTCCTCTAAATCCGCAGGTTTTATGTTTGTCCGCTTAAGAAGCTCCCGCATGGCCACTTCCCCAAGGAATTGGGCGGTAAGCTGCTTAAGTGCCCCGCCAAAAACACCTTGCGGAGTCCGGATTCCATCAACAATAACCACCTCAGGCGCCATACCTGCTCCCTGTTATAACTTTCATTGTATCAATAGGTTGCCGTAACTTAAGTTGCAGCCCCCATCGTACTGGCTGCCTCACCCCTTGTCAACGCCCCTGACCCGCGTAATCCGCCGCAGTTCCGGCAGGTGTTGCAGGGCCACCTCTTCCCCGCGTTGAATGAATTTCCGCGGGCTGTAGAATTCAAGCCAGTGAGAACCGGGAACCGTCGGGCGCAAGGTCAAGTCCGCATCCCTGCAGGAGATCTCAGAGATCTGGTACTCCATTGACTGCATAGACCGCATGATGACATCGAAAACAAAAGGAGAAACGCTGCGGATAAGCTCCTGTTTAACGCGAAACAAAAGGCGCATAGGCAGGCTTCTTGTTGCCAATTGCGCGTCCCGTTCGGTTTTTCTGCGTTGGATTTCCTGCAAGTGGGCGGTGAATTCCGGCGTTGTGGGAAACACGTTAATGGCAATCGTATGATGGCAGCCGGCTTTTTTAAGGACGCTAACCGGCACAGGATTGACTACCCCGCCGTCCAAGCAAACCTTGCCTTTATAGATGACCGGCTTAAAAATCCCTGGAATGGAAACAGAGGCCCTGAACGCATCGACCGGCAGGCCGGTTTCAAAAATAGGTTTTTCGCGCGCCATCGGATTGGAGGCAACCACTTTCAGCGGAAGCCAGGTATCGGCAAAGGTCTTGCCTGCAAAATCGGCGCGTAGCACTTCCATCAATTGGCCACCCTGGATCGGTCCGCCGGTAAGCGGCCCCAAAACAAGGCCGAAAGCCAGTGAAATCATAAGCCCAAACAGGACCCCTGCAAAAGCCCCGGCGAAAATACCGACAAGATAACCGGTAATCAGCCCCAAAACGATGCTGAAAACCGGAAAACCCAAATCGAGCACAAACAGCTGCCTGATAGACCAAGGATTCGCAAAACGAAGGGCTAGCTGCTCTAGTTCATCCGCTGAGCGGCCCGAAGCCCATAAAGCGCCGACCAGCGCCCCGATGCTGGATCCTGCAATAACATCGATGGGGATTTTCTCGCGCTCAAGCACCTTAATGATGCCTATGTGGGCAAGCCCGAGTGCAGCGCCTGAACCCAATGCCAGGCCCACCAGCAGGCCGCCTAATTCACGGGCGATGTACCTGACGGTCATCGTATAAGGCGACATCCGGTTTTCAAGAACGCGCAGCAGCTCTGTCGTGTTGAGTTCGTGCTCAAGCGACGGCACAAACGGCAACGTTACCGTAGGTGGGTTGCCCAAAAGCCCTATCACATCGTCAACCGCAGCCGGGTCGCGCGACTCAGCATTGGCGCGATTGATGACCACTTTAATGCGCTGTTCAATCCCGTTGACCGCCGACTGCAGCTGGCTGATCAGCGCATTGGTGCGGATGATATGTTCTCGGTCCACATCTGTAATCAGGTAGATCAGGTCAGACTGCACCAGCGCCTTAAGCGCCAGCGGATTGATATCGCAAGGCAAATCCACCAGGATGTAATTAAACCGCTTGGTCAAATGGTTTAACAGCGGCGCAATGAGCTGCTCGCCGCCTTCACGCTCAACCAGCTCAGCGGCAAAAAGTATGCTAAAACCCAGCCCGTGCTGTGTCACAACCGCATCCAGCACATCTTCTGCTGCGCCTGCAAAGGTTTCCGGAAGGGATAATTTCCCGATGACAGACTGGCCGTATAACCGCTTGCGCTCCTCGGGTTGGGCGCTGAAATCAACGATCACAACCGATTGTTCTGTTTCCCGTTTCAGGCTTGTGCCCAAAGCCATGGCAAAACAGGTGCGTCCAACGCCGGGGGAAGCGCTATGGATGCCCACAATCGTCGCTTCCGAAACTTCCACGCCGTGTTCCCGTGTGCGCAGGCGCTTGGAAAGCAGCCGGCTTAAATACAGCACAAGCGAGGGGATGCGGTTGATCACATCATTAAAGTCCTTTTTTTCAAGCTCAAGCACAAGCGTATCATTCAAAGCCTGGGCAGTTGCAGAATGCATTTCTCCGGTTAAAAGCGAAACCTCGCCGAACGCATCACCGTTATGCAAAATAGCGATGGTGCGCTCTTGCCCGCTTTCATTGGCAAAAATACGCAACCGGCCGGAGGTGACGATATAAAATGCTTCAGCCGTATCCCCCTGATTGTAGATGGCTTCGCCTTTTTTATATTCAACCAACCGGGTGCGGTCGGCGATCAGGTGAAGCTGCTCATCGGTACAGGAAGAAAACACCTGAACCCGCCTGAGCATGAGCACCTTATCCTGCGGGCGTGCGGGCTCAAAAGTGGTCATGCGGTCACCTGTTTAAGCTTTTTAGGGTTATTCGTGAAAATGCCGTCCACGCCCCAGCGTATCAGCTGCCGCGCGCGGCGCGGCTCATCCACCGTCCATATGCGTATTTTAAGCCCTGCAGCATGGGCCGCTTTAATTAACTTAGGCGTTGCCAAGCCATCGCGCAAATGCCAAGCCTGGCAACGCAGCCGAATAGCCTGCCTTAAGCTTTGTTGAGGTTGGCGGCTGCAAATAAGCGAATAGGAAAACGGGGAGCCTATAAAAGGAAACAATAATTTCTGGTCAAACGAAGAAATAATGACGCGGGGAGCAACACTCATCGCGCCGATAATGCGCATGAGCCTGTCGATAAGGATTTGAGGATGGGTTGTTTTCTTAAGCTCAAGATTCACCCTGACCGCTTTAGGCAACAACTTAAATAGTTGCGACACAAGCAGAATTCTTTCACCGGAAAACCGTTTGGCAAACCAGCTGCCTGTATCCAGTTTAGCGAGCTGGGCGTAAGTTTTGTGTGTCAACCACCCGCGGCCGCTGCTGGTACGTTCAAGCCGGTCATCATGAAAAATAACGAGGCGCCGGTCTTTGGTCATCTGGACATCGAGCTCCACCATATCCGCTTGCGCGGAAACCGCCGCCGCCAGCGCTGCGCGCGTGCTTTCCGGAGCAATGGCCGAAGCACCCCGATGCGCAATCAATTCCATCTTACGATCATACCACACGGATTTTCTACGATCATCCGCTCAAAAAATGCAGCTACCCGCTGCACATACCGTTCGGGATCCTTGGGAAATACACCTACATGGCCTGCCCCGGGCTCGCACCAGCGCTCTTTGCTGCCTGCCCAGCGTTGATACCAATTGTCAACCCAACCTCGCGGAACGCGCTTATCCAAAGCCCCTTCAATCAATAAAAGATCCTGGCTCAACCGCTGTGCCACATTGATGGGATCTACCTTAGTTAAAGATGTCCGAAGAAAACATTGTAACCCCAGCCAAGTCAGCCAGCCAAAGGGGATTGCCGGAAGATGGTATTCCTGCCACAACCCTAAGCAGAGTACCGGAAGAAATTGCGCATAAACTGAATCAGCCACAACCGCTTTTACTGAAATGTGCCTGGCAGCTGCCTGACACATCGGCACGCAGCCCATAGAAAAACCAAGCACGCCAACCGGCAGCTGGCTAGATTGTTTTTCCGCCCAGTCAAGAATAGCCAGTGCGTCGGATGTTTCTTTCACGCCAAAGGTGCAAGGCCCTCTGCGCCTTCCATGGCCGCGAAGCTCCATGATCATCACCTCAAAGCCGAATTTCACCAAGCGGCCGGCAATGCCCCGCACTTGATAGCGATTGGCAAAATAACCGTGGCAAATGAGCACGCGCGCTTTGGCAGAGGGCACCGGGAATGCCCATACAGGGACAGGCCCTTCAGCGCTGGGAGCCTCGTGCCGCTGCCAGGATGCGGGTAAATCAGCGCGCACTAAAGTACGGGGCTTAGGGTAGCAGACTTGATAAACAGAGAGGAAAATCCAAAGCAGGGTAAAGCAGACAAGCAGGACCCACCACACGGGACTTAGAAGCCCTTTGCTGTTAACACCAAATGCTCGCGCACAAACGCTGCAATCGCTTCACGGTCATGGCTCGATAAATCTGAAAAGAAAATAGCCATGTTATATTTTCCCTGCTGGTTGGCGGAAACCACCGGTTCAACACGGACCACAACGCCGCTTAAGCAGACTTTAACCGGGTGCGGTTTATGCGGCAGTTCAAACTCGACTTCCAGCTTGGTCATGGGGGCAATAAACTTGTCGATCAAGCAGTAAGCCCCTGAAACGCTCAAGTTTTTTGTTTCTGCCTGAATGACGCTGGTACCGTCACGAATAGCAAACCGGATTTGCTTGGCAATACGCGGTGCGCTGCGTTTTTCTTGTGTCATCCCGGTGGCCATTGGAGTTGACGTCCTCCTAGCAGGTGAAAATGCAGGTGCCATACCGACTGCCCTGCCCCTTCCCCGCAATTAACTACAACGCGATACCCTGAAGAAAGCAGCTTAAAATCCCGGGCTAATTGATTGGCAAATTGAAGCGCTTGCCCCAAAAGAACGGTTTGATTTTCGTTTGCGTCAGCCAATGTCCGGACGTGCTCTTTAGGCAAAAGAAGCAAATGTACCGGCGCTTGCGGATGGATATCTTTGATTGCAATGAGCCCGGGAGCTTCTCCAACAATCTCAGCCGGGATCGATTTCGCGATAATTCGGCAAAAAAGGCACTCCGGATCCGTCATCCGGAGAGATCAGCTGCCTGCTTTTTCAGCGGTTTCTGCCTTGGCCTCTTCACTGGCTTTAGCTTTAGCCGCTTCACCCGCTTGCTTGTCTTTCTCCTGCTTCCAAGTGCCCTTATTGTAGAAATATTTTCCATCGCGGTAATACCACGACTTTGCGCGCAAGCGTTTGTTGCTGACTGAACACGTTGCCGGACGATTCCCCTTACCCATGCTATTTCACCTCACGTCTTGATGTTATTAATACAAAGCAAATCGCGCCCAATGCACCATAAGCGATAGCGACAACCCGATGGTTAGGCCCAAGATTAAATTCATTGTCCGTGAATCAAAAACAGGAAACATCCCGGAAACTCCAAAAGAAGATCGGCTAGTTAGACGATTATTGTAGTCGAATCGTCGACGGGTGGCAAGAAAAAACCCCCGCACCTCAAGATGAGGCGCGGGGGCTTAAACCGTGCGGTGGTTTGCGTTACTTGCTAGTAAGCACCTTTGAACCTACTACTAACGCAAATACCACCACGAGAATCGTCTTATACGACTCCATCGGGAAGTAGAGGCCAATGATGACCCCAAAGAGCACTCCCGTAACCAGGTTAATATCGAGCAGTTTCTCAAGCTTCATCTCGTATCACCTCCCCCTATGTCTAGACAAGCGTCTAGATAAGTTTGGTTCCCCGAGTACCGTGTTTTCTAAGACTGAACCTAGATAGATAATACCATACTTCTGTCTACTTATCAAGGGAGAATAATATAATAGATTGTCCAGTAATGGGTTATGAGAGATTAGGAGGAGACAGAAAAGGCGAGTTTCTTGCTTAAGAGGCTCAAATAGGCAGACAAACGTCTTTGATCTGCCTGCGGGACTTCTGCAAAGGAAATGCCTAAGTCAAACTGGTCGCTTTCAGGAATGGTCCTAAACCAGGTTGTTTTACCGCGGATACTTAAGGGCTCTTGCCCAGTGGAGAGGCTCAGTTCAACAGCAATATCCGAGGAAATAGGCAGGGCGACAGGACTAAGACAACAGAGGCCGCCCTCGGAAAGATCCTTGGTGAGGGTCTCGATAATCCGCGAATTACCCGGCTGGTGGAGCCTG
>ORMF010330190.1_pt1 | contig 11862 bp, 10 predicted proteins | sample 1779871 | NCBI WGS metagenome assembly ORMF01 (sample SAMEA104232316, study PRJEB22302) | groundwater metagenome | biome: forest; feature: aquifer; material: groundwater | place: USA | collected 2011-08-07 | depth 5.4 m | reverse complement strand
GCCGGCGGCGACCGCCTGCGCGCCATCTACAACGGCTGCCGCAGCCCCGGCGAGGCCGAAGCCGCGCTCGCCGAAAAGGACGAAGCGCTGGGCGCCGTGGCCGCCATGCAGCAGAGCCTGCGCGCCGCCGACCCGCTGATCGCCGACCGCACCCTGGCGGCCACGGCCCAGACCAGCCTCATCTACCAGCAGACGCTGCTGGATACGCTGCGCAACTACCTCGGCGGCATGTTCGCCTACTTCCGGTTCGCCGACAGCGGCCGCCAGGACCAGATCGCCCGCGCGCAGGCCGCCGCCTTACTCGACCAGGCCAATCAGGCCTGGGACGCGCACCAGGCGGCCGGCAACCGCCCCGGCGCCCCCACCACCTACCGGGACGGCGGCATGCTCGCCACAATCAATCAGGCCAGCGCCGACCTGCACCGGCCGTAGGGGCGCCTCCGGCCGAGATGGCGAGCCCGACAAACAGGCCGCTCGTGGTGAGCCTGTCGAACCACGTACCTAGGTGCCCAGACCGGGCTCTGGCCGGTGGGCAGGTCTAGACCGGTCCTTCGACAAGCTCAGGACGAGCGGCTCATGGCCCTTGAGAATGAACCCACCAGCCGCGCGTTCCGAACCGGCCCCCCGTTCCACCCCCACCGCCTTTGACGCGCGTCCGCCAGCCGCGTGTACAATACCTACAGAGTCGTGTCCGGGCGGAGGTGTTGCTGTGGGGTTGCCAATGGGACCAGAACTGATTGTTATCCTCCTCATCGTGCTGATTGTGTTCGGGGCCGGCAAACTGCCCGAGATCGGTGGCGCGCTGGGGCGCGGCATCAAGGAGTTCCGGACGGCTACGAGTGACCACCACCCCGCGCCACCACCCAATCGCGATGAGTTCCTGTCGAACCTCTCGGACGAAGAGGTGAAGGCGCTCATGGCCGAGAAGGCCCGTCAGGAGAGCCAGACCAAGGGCTAGCGCTGGCACAACATCGCGAATGGACAGGCGTCGCCAACAAGGTGGCGCCTGTTGTGCTATTTGTCACACTCAGATATCTTGGCGTGGCCTAGTCTGGTGCGCGTTGGACTGGTATTATGCCGTAGTGATTGAAGTCACTAAACCATGAACGTAACTGCACTGGGGACCAACGCCGCCTACGCCGCGCCCGGCAACGCCTGCTCCGGCTGGCTGTTGCAGGACGGCGGGGCCAACGTGCTGCTGGACTGCGGCACCGGCGTGCTTTCGCGCCTGCAGGAGTTCCTGCCGCTCACGGCCATCACGGCCATCGTCATCTCGCATATGCACGCCGACCACTTCTTCGACCTGGTGCCGCTCCGGCAGGCGCTGCAGTATGGGCCGAACGGCAACCACAGCCAGCCCGAACTCTACCTGCCGCCCGGCGGCACCCAGGCACTGCACACGGTGTCGGGCGTATTGCACCCCGACTACGCGGCCGACTTCTTCGAGCGGGGGTTTAAGATGCGCGAGTACCGGGTGGGCGAGGCAGTGCAGACCGGGAACCTGGAGTTCACCTTCGCGGCGGGCGTGCACTACGTGCCTGCGTGGTCGATGGCGGCGCGCTCGTTGGACCGGCAGGGCCACCGGGTGACCTACACCGGGGACACCGGCCCCAGCCAGGCCGTCACCGAGCTGGCCCACGGTAGCGACCTGCTGATCACCGAGGCCACCTATCTGAGCCTGAACGAGGAGCACGGCGCCGTCCGCGGCCACATGACAGCGCGCGAGGCGGGCGAACTGGCAGCGGCATCGGGCGCGCACCGCACGCTGCTGACGCACCAATGGCCGCACCGCAAACCGGACCAGGCGCTGGAACAGGCCGAGACGGTGCTGCGCGGCCCCGTGGCCAGCGCGCAGGTGGGCGCCAGCTACACCGTCTAACCGGAGGCCGCGGTGCGCCGGGCCTCCGCCTCGTTGCTCAGCCGCCGGTACAGGTACAGGAACACATCGCGGCACACGGCCGCCAGCGGCGCCGCCACCAGCATGCCGAAGAACCCGCCCAGCTCACTGGCAGCCACCAGCAGCACCATGATGATGGCAGGGTGGAGCGCCAGCGCTTGGCCCTGGATACGGGGCACCAGCAGGTTGTTCTCCACCTGCTGGATGACGAAGTAGAACAACACCACCCACGGCCACATGTCGGGCATGGTGGCCAGCGTTACCACAATGCCCGCCACCGACCCCAGGATAGGCCCCACCACCGGGATCATCTCGGGGATGCCGGCGATGAGGCCCAGCACCAGCGCAAAGGGAATATGCATGATGGTGAGGCCCACCGCTGCCACCACGCCGATGACCATCCCCAGGAAGAGCTGCGCCCGCACGTAGGACGACAGCACCCGGTCGACGATGGCGACGATGGCCTGCACATCGGGCCAGAGGCTGGCGGGGAACAGCCGGTAAAGTCCCTCAGAAAACCGCTCGCGGTCCTTCAGCACGAAGAACAGCCACACCGGCACCACCCCAATGCCCAGCAGCACGCTGAAGGTGTTCACCGCCACCTGCAGCGTCTGCACCGCGCTGTCCTGCACGGTGGACGCCACGCTGGCGCCCATGCGGTTGATGGCCTCGTCGATCTGGCGCTGGATCTCGGGCGGCACGTGCTGCTGCAGCTCCTGCAGCCGTTGCTGCAGTTCCACCTGCGACTTGTCGAGGATGCTGGGGAAGTCGGTGAAGAACTTGTTCACCTGCTCGAACAGCGGCGGCAGCCCCGCTGCCAGGGCAATGGTGACCAGCGCCAGCCCGCCGAGGTACACCATGATCACCGCCGTCACGCGCGCCGCCTGCGGCCGCCGTTTCGAGAACGGCAGCCCCACCTCCACCCGCCGCACGGCCGGATTGATGATGTAGGCCAGCACGATGCCGACGAGGAACGGCGTGAGCGCGGCGCGCGCCATGAACACCAGCAGGCCCACGCCCAGGAAGGCCACCAGCACCAGCACGGTGCGGGGCCGCAGGCGCAAAGGCGAAGCGGTCAGCATGGCGGCGTCAGCGGCCCTGGCGGCGGGGGCGGCCCCGGTTCGCGTCGCGTCGCTCACCGTCGGAGGGCGCCTGGCCGCGGAAGTCCGGCGCGTCGATAGGAATGACGGTGCTGATGCGCGGGTCGCCCAGGCGCGAGGCCACTGCCTGCGAGAGCTCCGCCATGCCCGACCGGTTGAGGCTGGTGGTGATCACCGTGGGTAGCCGCCCGTTGTAGCGGTGGTTGATGAGCTGGAACAGCTTCTCCTCCGCCCACGGCGTGCTGCTCTGCACCCCCAGATCGTCCAGAATGAGCAGGCCGGCGTTGCGCACCCGCTCGAACAGCGCGTCGTACGTGACGGCGCTGCTGGGCGCAAATGTCGAGCGCAGGTGATCGAGGAAATCGGGCACCACCACAAAGAACACCGGCTGGCCGCGCCGCAACCGCTCGTTGGCGACCGCCGCCGCCAGGTGCGTCTTGCCGCAGCCCACCGGGCCGGTCAGCACCAGCCAGCCCTCGGGGTCCTGCGCAAACGCCAGCGCAGCGTTATAGGCTGCCTCCAGGCTGCCCTGCTGGTTGTGGTCGGCGTTCATGCCGCTCACGTCAAAGCTGGCGAAGGTCATGCGGCGCAGCAGGTCCAGCGCCAGCGCCCCCTGGTGCTCGAACAGCGCGTCGTCGTGCTGCTCCAGTGCGAACACCTTGCAGAGTGTCGGATCGGTGAGGCGGGTGCGCAGCCGCTCGTTCAGGCTCTCCAGCAGCTTGTCCACCGTGACCACGGTGGGCAACTGGGCGTTGTAGCGGTGGCTCAGCAACTGGAACAGCTTCTCCTCCGCCCAGGGCGTACTGCTGTGGCTGCCCAGATCGTCCAGCAGCAGCACCGGCGCCTCGCGCACCTGCTCGAACAGCTCGTCGTAGCTGGAGGGCGCGTTCGGGTTGTAGGTGGCGCGCAGGTGGTCCAGCAGGTCTGGCACCACCACAAACAGGGCGGGCTCGCCCCGCTGGATGCAGGCATTGGCAATGGCCGCCGCCAGGTGCGTCTTGCCCGCGCCCGACGTGCCCGCGAACACCAGCCAGCCCTCCGGGGCAGTGGCGAACTGCTGTGCGGACTCCACGGCGCGCGCGAACTGCGCCTGGTTGCCGGGCGAGGGGCTGCGGCCCAGCGGCGAGAGCGTGTCGAAGGTCAGGCGCGCCAGCGGGCCAAGGTTGCTGTAGCGCAACAGACGGCCGGTGCGGTCGCTCTCCAGCTCGCGCCGGGCGCACACGCACTCGGTGGCCTTGCCGAACGCCGGGTCCTCCGGCGGCACATCGGGGTAGACGAAGCGCTGCCCATGGCAGTAGGGGCAACTCCCGTCGTCGGGCCCGAAGCCGCCGCCGTTAGCGCTGGGTGGGCCGGGACGGTAGCCAATCGGTGTAATCGGCAGGTCGCCGCGCCCCCGCAGGATGTCGCGCAGGCTTTCCATGGTCCTTCCCTTCCGCCTTCCAGCGCTGCAGTATCGCGCCCACGTAGCGCCAGTGCCGCTGGTTCGCCTCCACCGCAATGGTCACGGCTTCGGTGATCCAGCCGGCCGGATACTCCCGCTCGGCTTCGGCGAGTTGCTCCGCAATGATCGGGGTCAGCATCCCGATGTTCTCTTCGTACAACGTAAAGATGTCGGCGGGTGCTACGGCCCGCGCCGGAACCGCCGCCGCCGGCGCGCTGCGCCCCGTCCCGCTCTCGCCGCCTGCGATGGCCGCCGCCGCCTTCTGCCCTGCCGGGTTGTTGATCAGCAACAGCGGCCCATTCGGCCCCTCCGCCTGCAGGAAGGCGCCGCGCGCCAGGGCCGCCTCCAGCCCGCGCTCGGCCTCCGCCTGCGCCGTCCGTCCCAGTGCGGTCAGCCCGGCCGCCAGCGACGGGTCGTCGGTGAGCTGGTGGCGGGCCACCGCCTGCGGATAGCCGCGCACCGCCGCCAGCAGCCGGAACAGATGCAACGTCACCTGCAGCTCGGCCGCGTCGGTGATCTGCGGCAGCAGGTCGCTGAAGAACACGCTGGGTATCGGGACGTAGCGCGGTTGGCTGGGAAACCCAGCGAAGCGCCCGCCCACCCCGCCGGGCGCTCCCATCAATCCTGGTCGAGGTGGGCCGGCATGAACGATGCCGCCAGGCTGAAGAAGGTCGCCGTCTTCTTCTGGAAGTACAGGTCGACCTGCCCGGTGGGGCCGTTGCGGTGCTTGGCCACGTAGATGCTGGCAATGCCCTCGGGGTAACGCTTGGTGGGGTTCTTGCGCTCCCACTCCTCCTGGGTGACATACGCGTCCTCGCGGCTGATGAACATCACCACGTCGGCGTCCTGCTCGATGCTGCCGCTCTCCCGCAGGTCGGCCAACTGGGGGATGTGGGGCTGCCGCTGCTCCACCGCACGGTTGAGCTGCGACAGCGCCAGCACCGGCACGCTCAGCTCGCGGGCAATGGCCTTCAGTGCCCGCGAGATCTCGCCCATCTGCTGCACCCGGTTTTCGCGCTCGTTGGCGCCGCTCATTAGCTGCATGTAGTCCAGCACGATCAAGTCCAGTCCGCTCACCTCCTGGCTCAAACGGCGGGCCTTGCCCCGCATCTCGGCCGGGGTCAGCAGCGGCGAGTCATCGATGTAAATGTCCAGCTCCGACAGGCTGGCGGTGGCCTCGATCATGCTGTCGTGCTCGTCAGGCGTCAGGTGGGCGGGCTCCAGGTGACCCAGCCGCAACCGCTGCATGTCGATGTTGGTGACGGTGGAGAGCAGCCGCTCCAGCACCTGCTCCTTGCTCATCTCCATGCTGAAGATGCCGACACGGGCCCCCTTCTGCTTGGCGGCGTTATGGGCAATGCCCAGCGCCAGGCTGGTCTTGCCCATGCCCGGGCGGGCGGCCAGAATCAGGAGGTCGCTGCGGTGCAGCCCGCCCAGCAGCCGGTCCAGCCGCTCGTAGCCCGAGGGCACGTGGGGCAGTTCGGTGGCACGGTTGGTGGCGTCTTCGGTGCCCGCCAGATAGTCGTCAACAATGTCCTTGATCTTGACGAAATCTTGTGGCGACCGGCCGGTGCGCAGGCGGAACAGGATGTCCTCCGCCTTGTCCAGCACCTGGTCGGGGTCGGGCCCGCCCTCGAACCCCAGCGCCGCTATCTGGCCCGACGCCTCGATGAGGCGGCGCATGACGGCGCACCGCCGTACGATGGTGGCGTAGTGGTCGGCGAAGACGGTGGTGGGCACCGCGCCGCTGAGGTAGCTGAGGTACGCGAGCCCACCGGCGCTCTCGAGCCGGTCGGCCAGCGCTAGCTCGTGGGCAACCGAGATCTGGTTGAGGGGCTCGCGGCGCTCATAGAGCGCAGTGCAGGCCTCGTACACCCAGCGGTGCTTCTCGCGAAAGAAGTCCTCCGGCCCCAGCAGGGCCACAACCTTGAAGGCTGCCTCCTCGTCGACCAGCAGGGAGCCCAGCACAGACTCCTCTGCCGCAATGTCGTTGGGCGGCAGCCTATCAGGATACATGGCGCCTCCTGGCGCGGACGGTTAAGCGGTCTGGCCGTCGGGACCCTGCACCACCACGTTGATGGTTGCCGACAGGCTGCTGGTCAGGTGGATCTCCACGGGGTAGCTGCCCAGGCTGCGGATCGGATCGTGCAGCAACACCCGGCGGCGGTCAATGGCCTTGCCGGTGGCCTTCGCAAGCTCCGCCGCCACGTGGGCGTTGGTCACCGAGCCGTACAGACGGCCCTGGCCGCCCACCTTCGCGGTGATGGTGACCGTGATGCCGTCCAACGCCTTCGCCAGGCTATCCGCCTCGGCCTCCAGCTTGGCGGTGCGGCGCGCTTCGGAGGCCCGTTGCACCTCCATCTGCTTTAGCACGACGCCGGTGGCCGGAGTGGCCAGGTGGCGGGGGATGAGGTAGTTGCGGCCGTAACCGTCCTTCACCTCTTTGATTTCGCCGGCCCGCGCCACCGACGGGACGTTTTCGAGGAAAACCACTCGCATGGAGAACCTTCCTGATACTATGGCGTTACGAAGGCGGCTGGGCGGCGCCATAAGCACCGGCAGCGGCCAATCAGCGATACAACCTGCCGTAGTATACCGCAGAGCACCATACCGCGAACGCTGCCGCGGAAGCGGTCAGCGTTCAGATTACGGCGGTGAGCGCCGGGCGCACCGTGGCTCCGGCGGAGAGTCCAGAGGGCCGCAGGCCCTTTGGCAGGGGGTCTGGGGGGGGTCCCCCCAAAGGGGCGGGGGGGGGGGGGGGGGGGGGGGATGCGACGTGCCGGGGTCCATCCTGCAGCCAGTCGCGAACGTCTGACGCAGTTTGCTCCCAAGACTGAACACCGACCGAAAGGGGCATGCCGATTCGTCTCGGGACTGTGGCGCCGTGCATCGCCGGCAACCTCACACTGCGCATAGGGTCGGCGTCGGCCGGGACGGCCATCGCGCTCAACCTCGCCCATCTGCAAACGCAGCAGGGCGACGTGCCCGCCACCTTCATCGGTCTGCTTGCGGTGGCCTTCTACCTCTCTGAACTCGTCACGGCCCCGTTCTTCGGGTCGCTGAGCGACCGCTACGGCCGCAAGCGGTTCATGCTGCTGGGCACCCTGCTGGGCATGGTGGCCATTCTGGCGCTGCCCTGGATCCAGGCGCTCCCCCTGTTCCTGCTCGCCCGCGCATTCGAAGGCCTGTCGTCCGGCAGCTCCGTGCCCGCCGTGCTCGGCCACCTGGCGGTGGAGACGGCGTCCTCGCCCAAGACGCGCGGCCGGGTGATGGCCGTGTTCGAGGTGGCCACCATCCTGGGGTTTGCACTGGGGCACGCCGTGGCCGGTTTCCTCTTCGCCGCGTTCGGCGCCGGGGCCTTCCATGCGATCCTCGGCATCTACGGCCTGGCCTTCCTGCTGTTCTCGTTAGTGCCCAGCACTTCAGGCGCGCCCAACCCGGCCGCCACCGGCAGCCGCGGCGGCATCGACCTGGCCGTCTACAAGGTGCTGCTGCGCGACCGCGTCACCGCCGGCTTCCTGCCCGCCTGGGTGGGCGTGAACGCCGTGCTGGGCGGGTGGGGCGCCCACCTCAGCTTCCAGATGGCGCGCGAAGACCTGCCGGAACAGTTCCTGGTGGGCGGGTTCAGCTCGCAGCAGGTCGGCTTGGTGGGTGCCAGCATCGGCGTGGTGTTCATTCTCGGCACGTTCCTGTGGACGCTGGCGTTCGGCCGCCTGCGCGCCATCACCATCATGATCGTGGCCACCCTGGGCATCGGGCTGCTGTGTGTGGCGCTTGCGGCGCTCAACCACTCCCTGCCCGGCGACGATCTGCGTATTCAGACCTTCGTCGTGCTCAGCGGGCTGGCGCTGCTGGTCGCCAGTGGGTTCACGCCAGCCGCGCTGGCCTACCTGGCCGAGCTGTCCGAGCGCTTCCCGCTGCATCGCGGCAGTCTCATGGGCTTGTATTCGGTGCTGCTGGGCGGTGGCCAGTTGCTGGGCGCCTGGGCCGGCGGCTTCTTGGCCCAGGCATGGGCGGTGGACGGCCTGATCCTGCTGACCGCGCTGCTGGGCGCCGCCACCATGGCGGGCCTCTTCATCACCAGCCGCACCGTCCCCCCGCCCCCGCCCCCCGGCCACGACAGCGTGGCCCCGGACCCGTTGTCCCGCTTAAGCTAGCAGCCTGGTCGGCACCGCCACCGCGCACACCCGAGTGCCCGCTCGCGGCGCCTCACGCCATCCGGCACAAACCCGTCGGCCGCTAGAATGGGTGCATGCCACCAGCCGCAGCGCTGCCCGCCCCACTCCCCGCACCCGCCCGCCGCGAGTGGCTGGTGGCATCGGGCGTGGTGGCTGCGGCGTGCCTGGTCGCGCTGTGGACACTGCGCACCTACTGGAACCCGCTGTTCTTCTTCGGGCTGTGGACCGGCGCCACGGTGTTCGTGCGCGCCGCCAGCGGGCAGCGGCCGTGGCCCTGGCGCCGCCAACTCGCGCTGATGGCGCTGAGCGCCCCCCTCTGGTGGTGGTTCGAACTGGTCAACGAAACGGTGCAGAATTGGCATTACCACGGCGTGGTGGCGTACGACGACAACGCCTACCTCCTGTTCGCCACCCTCGCCTTCTCCACCGTTGCCCCCGCCCTCGACGCCGCCTGGACCGCCGCCCTCCACTGGTGGCCGGAACGCCCCACAACCGTATCCCAGGTACCCGTCCGACTCCCCTCTCCCGCTGGGAGAGGGGCCGGGGGTGAGGGTGCCGCCCCCGCCGCCCACTCCACCCATGGAGCCTCTCCGGAGCTGCCCCGCACCGCGTCTCTCGCGCTGATCGCCACCGGCCTGTTCTGGCAGGCCGCCGTATTCCTGTGGCCCACCTACGCCTACTCGTTCACCTGGACGGCCCCCTTCCTGGTGTTCGACGGTCTGGCCAGCATCACCGGCGGCGTCAGCCTGGTGGCGTGCCTGTGGCGCCGGCAGTGGCGCCTGCCGCTGGCCATCGCGGCGGGCGGCCTGGCCTGCGGCTTCTGCTGGGAGTTCTGGAACTTCTGGGCCATGCCCAAGTGGACCTACACCGTGCCCCACCTGCAATTCCTGCAGGTGTTCGAGATGCCGCTGCTGGGCTACGGCGGCTACGTCCCCTTCGCCTGGAGCGCTTACCAGGTGGTGGCCCTCTGCGAGCGGGCCATCGCTGCGCTGAGGCGGACGACGGGGCAACAACCTGACAGATAGGCCCGGTCAGCAGGCCATCGCAGTCTCAGCCCTCGCCGTATGGACACCCGCCGGGCGACATCCCGTAGCTGCGCAATTCATTGCGCCCGGCCGCGCCAGCAGATGCCCCATGAGTCGGTGGCGACGACTGCATGCCCTGGCCCCTCCAGCCCCTCACCCTAGCCCTCTCCCGCGAGGGGAGAGGGGATCGGACTCGTGGGTCGCACCCCTACACCCTGAGGCTTTAGCCGCGCGCCCCCAACCCCCGTGCCTTCCCTGTACAATGAAGGCACGGGGGCCCTCCACATCGCATGTTTGACCAATCCCACATCCGCAATTTCTGCATCATCGCTCACATCGACCACGGCAAGAGCACGCTGGCGGACCGCCTGCTGGAGTACACCGGCTCCATCAGCCTGCGCGACATGCAGGCCCAGGTGCTCGACTCCATGGACCTGGAGCGGGAGCGCGGCATCACCATCAAACTGCAGCCGGTGCAGATGCACTACCGTGCCAGCGACGGTGAGGAATACCAACTCAACCTCATCGACACCCCGGGCCATGTGGACTTCACCTATGAGGTGAGCCGCAGCCTGGCCGCCTGCGAGGGCGCCATCCTGGTGGTAGACGCCACTCAGGGCATCCAGGCGCAAACCCTGGCCAACGTGTACCTGGCGATGGAGGAGGACCTGGTGCTGGTGCCGGTCATCAACAAGATCGACCTCCCCAGCGCCGATCCCGAGGGAGTGGCCAATCAGATTCAGCGAGTGCTGGGCCTCCGCAAGGAGGACATCATCTATGCGTCGGCCAAGGAGGGCCTGGGCACTCAGGACATCCTGGAAGCGGTGGTGAAGCATTTGCCACCGCCTACCGGCAATCCTAACGCACCATTGCGGGCGCTCATCTTCGATAGCAAGTACGACTCCTACAAGGGCGTCATCGCCTACATCCGCGTGGTGGACGGCGCCATTCGGGGCCTGCCGCGCCTGCGCATGATGGCCACCGACGTTGCCGTCGACACCCTGGAGGCGGGCGTGTTCCGCCCCGCCCTCACCGCCCAGCCGGAGCTGCTGTGCGGGCAGACGGGCTACATTGCCACCGGCCTCAAGAACGTGCGCGATGCTCGCGTCGGCGACACCGTCACCAACGACGCCGAGCCCGCCACTGTCGCGTTGAGCGGTTACCGCGCCATCAAGCCCATGGTGTTCGCCGGCCTCTACCCCTCCGATAGCAACGACTTCCCACTGCTCCGTGATGCGTTAGAAAAGCTCCACCTGAACGATGCCTCGCTCAGTTTCGAGCCGGAGACTTCGGTGGCGCTCGGGCCCGGCTTCCGCTGCGGCTTCCTGGGCCTGCTCCACATGGAGGTGGTGCAGGAGCGGCTGGAGCGCGAGTACGACCTGAACCTGCTGATCACCGCCCCCAGCGTCCAGTACGAGATCGACCTCACCAACGGTGACAAGCGCACCATCGACAACCCGGCGCTGATGCCCGACCCCAGCCGCGTCAACGAGATGCGCGAGCCCTGGATGGAGATCAGCATCGTTTCCCCCTCACGCTACATCGGCGCCTGCATGGACCTGGTGATCTCCCGCCGGGGCGAGTTCCTGAACATGGAGTATCTGGACACCAGCGGCGGCAGCCTGAACGACGCGTCCGGCCGGGTGGCGCCGGAGGACGCCAGCGAGTCGCGCGTGGTCATTAAGTTCCACCTGCCGCTGTCCGAGATGCTGGTCGACTTCTATGACGAGTTGAAAAGCCGCACCCAGGGCTACGCCAGCCTGGACTACAGCTTCTGGCAGATGCGCCCCGCCAGCCTGGTGAAGCTCGACGTGCTGGTCAACGGCCAGCCGGTCGACGCCCTCTCGGTCATCACCCACGCAGAGGGTGCCCCGCGCGAGGGCCGGCTGCTGGTGGAGCGCCTGCGCACGCTCATCCCCCGCCAGATGTTCGACGTGCCCATCCAGGCCGCCATCGGCGGGCGGGTGGTGGCGCGCGAGACGGTGCGGGCCGTCCGCAAGAACGTGCTGGCCAAGTGCTACGGCGGCGACATCTCCCGCAAGCGCAAGCTGCTGGAGAAGCAGGTCGAGGGCAAAAAGCGCATGAAGCGCCTCGGCTCCGTCGAGATCCCCCAGGAAGCCTTCATGGCCGTCCTCAAGCTCCGCAACGACTAGCCTTCCAATCCCGTCCAACGGGCGAGTGCAGAGAGGGCGCTGCCCTCTTTGCCAGGGAGTCCGAGGGG
>ORMF012340650.1_pt1 | contig 11863 bp, 8 predicted proteins | sample 1779871 | NCBI WGS metagenome assembly ORMF01 (sample SAMEA104232316, study PRJEB22302) | groundwater metagenome | biome: forest; feature: aquifer; material: groundwater | place: USA | collected 2011-08-07 | depth 5.4 m | reverse complement strand
GCGCAGGTCCTTGAACGCCCGGAAAAAGAATTCAAAGAACGCCGTGACGCCGTTGGCGCTGGTGAACACGAGCCAGTCGTAGGAATTCAATTCGAGCATCGCATCCATGAGATGCTGTGGCTGCGTCGGCACCGCGCGTTTGATGCAGGGAATCTCCAGCACATCCGCGCCTAGCTCGGCCAGGCGCGCGGTCAAGTCGGTGGCCTGGTTGCGGGCGCGGGTGACGACCACGCGCTGGCCGAACAACGGGCGATTCTCAAACCAGTTCAGTTTCTTGCGGAGCTTCACCACGTCGCCAATAACGGTGAGCGCGGGCGGGGTGATGTGTTCGTTGGCCGCGAGCTTTTCAATGGTGCCGAGCGTGCCGACGATGGATTTTTGCCGGCCCAAAGTGCCCCATTGCACAATGGCCACGGGCGTTTCGGTCGCCATGCCGCGGGTCACCAACGCCTGCGTCAGTTCGGGCAAATGTGTCACCCCCATCAAGATCACCTTGGTGCCAGAGTTGCGCGCGATCTGGTCGAAGTCGAGGGAGCTTCCGTCCTTGCCGTCCCCTTCGTGGCCGGTGAACACGGTGAAGCTGGACGTGTGATCACGATGCGTGAGTGGGATGCCGGCGTAATTCGGCGCCGCCGTGATGGATGAACCCCCCGGCACAACCTCGAAGGCAATCTTTGCGCCCGCCAATGCCTCGGCCTCTTCGCCGCCGCGACCAAAGATGTAAGGATCGCCGCCCTTGAGCCGTACGACGCATTTCCCCGCGCGCGCCTTCGCAATCATCAGCGCGTTGAGTTCGTCCTGCGAAACATCCTGGCGTTTGCCGCGCGAGATGAGTTCACAACCCGCCCGCGCCAGCCGGAGCAATTCCGGGTTCACGAGCCGATCGTAAATCACCACGTCGGCGCGGCGGAGCAATTCCGCCCCGCGCAACGTCAATAATCCCGCGTCGCCGGGGCCCGCGCCGACGAGATAAACTGTGCCTGTTTTCGACATCCGGCGCGGATGGTAGCGTGGAGTTGGGAGCAGGGCAAAACAAACGAGCCGGATTCAAACCTGTAGGAGACGACGTGAGAAGTCTCTATTTTCGATTCAGTTTGAGCCTCGTTACCGCGTCGCCTACGGAATTTTGAAGGAAACTCTTTGCTTCGCCGTCGGCGAATCCCAATGCCCGAAGCGGTCCTTCGGTAACGGCGTGGTGACCGGGTAAACCAGATAGACCGCGTTCTTCGAGTAGGCCCAGGCATCCATGAGGTTCGCACGCGGGAAAACTTTGCGGACGTTCTGGCTGGTGCCGGGGTCGTTGACGATCACATCGCCGTTCTTCGCGAAGCCGACACAGACGATGATATGTCCGCTCGGCTCCCGGCTTTTGCCGCGCAGCCGGTTGTAGCATACGGACAGGCCGACCGGAATTCCGCGCGCGATGAAATCTTCCAACTCGGAAAGATCACTCAAACGTGTGGTGTAGGCGCGCAATCCCCGAAAGGATCCGGCGTAAGCGGTGTTGAAAACCCAGTTGCCGGTGCCGCCCCATTGCGGATCGTAAACGCCCTTCACCACTTCGGGCACGTCCTCGTCCAGTCCGGGACGGTCAAGACGCCGACTCCAATACGCGAGCAGCATGGAAACGGTGGTGGGACTGCAAAGCACGCCGCCGTTCTCGTAGGCCATCTGCGAGCGCTCCGGTACGTCAATCAACTTGCCCCAGGCGGCCTGATTCGGCGGCAGCGGCGCGGGAGCGGCCTTGCTATCCAGGAGCGAGAGGCTCAGGAATTTCAGCTTTGGTTTCTTTTTGCCGTTCGCACTGAGCGTGACGCGCAATTGAACGCGCTCTGCCGTCCGCTTGAGCACGAGGGTGTCGGTGTCCACCTTGCCGTCGTCGTCCTGCTGATCGCGCACGCTTGCGCGCAGATTCTTCGCCGGATCGGTGGCCCAAAGCCCCATCGTGAACCACTTCGTCGCGTGGTCGGGATAAATCGCACGCACCTCAATCTTCAGATTCGCGCCGGCGGACATCCCGGCGTTCCACGAAGCGATGAGTTCATCCCAACGGATACGCGCGTGAATTTCGGGCGAGGTAAAGACGGTTACGCCCGTGGTGGTGTCCCGCGATCTGGTAAATGCGGAAAAAGAGTTGAACGGGATGAATTGAATCCCGCGCGCGTCGAAGGGGTCGCCGGAAGATTTCGTAGCGGTTAAGAAAATGATGCTCAACGCGAGGGCGGTGGTCAGGCGCAAGGTGGTCATCGCTGGACGGAAGATGCGGGTTTTACGGCCCAACGACCAGTGGAAATTGGTTCCGCTCAACCGATGCGTCCGAGCGCCAGCGCCCAAGTCCAGATGACCAAGGCCGTGAATCCCAAGCCGGCGGCGAGATTGATGATCGAGGCGAACCGGGACGGGGGCAGCAGCGCCAGTAACGAACCGATGGCGATGCCGGCCACGAATCCGCCGAGGTGGGCAATTACGTCCGTGCCCGGTGACAGGCCCAGCAACGTGAACAGCATCACGCCCCCCGCCAGACCGGCGATGATAATCCTGAAAGCGCCGGGAGGGTTTCGCAGATGCGCGATGGAATGGACGGCCACCAAACCCAGCGCGCCCATCACCACGCCCGACGCGCCCAAGCCGTGCATGGATTCTCCGTGCAGCGCCCACGACGCGATGTTGCCACCGACTCCGGCCAGAAAGGCAGCCAACAAGCCCAGGCCCGTGCCGTAACAACCCGCCGCAAAGCCAAGCAGAATGAAACCGAACAGCGCGTTGGTTGCGAGATGCATCACATCGGCATGCAGCAGGGTAGCGGTGAACAGCCGCCACCATTCGCCGGCGGCGACGGCCGATCCGTCCAAGATGCCGGCCTCGCGAAAACCGGCACGGGTGACGCTCAACCAATAGAAGACAACGGTCAGCATGACCCAGGCGAAGCTGACCCCATCAAAGATCGCGCCGTTGGTGGATATGGTTCTGCGCCACCGCCAGCGACGACTATCCCGGCGGTACAGCCGGATGGCGGTGAGCGCCGCGTCGTGATCTGCCAGTGCGACAATGAGTCCCCAGCCGGTTCCGTCCGGGCCATCAATCGCGTGTTCGATTCCCTGACTCGCGAGGACGAGACTCCAATCCATGACCTGCCTGCGCGACCGGGCCGGAATGCGCGTGGTCAGCGGCGCGGCGGGGAGCTGAGGTTCAGGGGGCATTGGCACGGCGCGGTGAATTTTACACATGGGGCAGAACTGTCCAGCAATTCATCGGCGAACGGCTACTTTCGGCCTGGAATGGGTGGAACTGCTTTTGCTTATTTGCAAATCAGAAGCAGAGTAGCGCAACGCAGCGAAGGCCATGAAAATGATTCAACCCAACTGCCGGGTGCAGTTCGCCGCCGAAGACATTGACTTCATCCTGTCCGTGCTCGGCACGAAGATCGGGAACACGGACGGCTTGGTCCGCCTGCTCACCGACGAGGAATCGCGCGATCAAATCCTCGATGATCCGGCCCTGCTGCACGCGCTACTCGAACGCGGCGGTTGTCTGCGCGTCTCCACCTATTTCTATTTCTACATCCTCGTCCGGCAGGTGTTTCTGCGTTCCGACATACGAGACCGTCCGGTAGCGGATTATGTGGCCGAGTTGCTGGCGGAATTCGCCCGCACGGAGCAGACACGATGTGTGGTGCCCGGCCAGGCAAACCCGCTGGATTACTTTTTTGACATGCTTGCCGCGCTCCAGACGGCGGATGACCGGACGAGTTTTCAAATTCGCGTCCATATTGGAAATCATTCCCTGTTCCTATCCGGCGTGTTTCCGGAGCGGATTCGATCGCGCGCGGAGCGAAAAGGGTTTCCCGATTTGAAATACTACGAGGCCCTGGGCCGCTCACAATATCGCGCCGCCAGCGATCACCGGCTCGCGCAACGCCACGAACTTTCCGTCATTTTCCAGACATTGTCCGAGCGCTTTGAAACCACGCGCCGCGCGCTGAACGACATTTCGGAACGGTTGTTCTCGCTGGGAGAAAACAATTACACGCTGGAGATGCTGCTCAACGCGAAGGGGAGTTAAGCACTCAGCCAAGACTGCCGTTGCTGCATCCACCGTGAGATTGAAAGGCTTTAGCCGGGAAGTGGCATTGGCAAATTCAATCGCTTGCCCCGGAGTCATGCTTGCGCCGATATAGTCGCGCGAGTCAATCCGCTTGGCGAGCGTATCGGCAGCGGCCAAGGCTTCGGCTTCGGTGGGATAAGAGTCCAATCGGCGTTTGTTTGCGTCGAGATAGTTGACCACCTGAAAACCATAATTGCCGTTTGGCAGGGTCCGGCGATACACCGGCACGCTCGTTCTGCCGGGTTGAACCCTGCGGGGCCAGTTTTCGTCTTGCTTGGCGTTGCGTGACTGGTTAGCTTTCGTGCGTGTCGGCGTTGCAATTCTGTTGCACAAAGTCAACAGTGCGGAGTTTCTGTGGTCGGTAAAAAGCTAGAAACACCAATGTATGCAGGGCGAACGGAGAGGTGGCCGAGTGGCTGAAGGCGCTGGTTTGCTAAACCGGTATACGGGTTAAACCGTATCGGGGGTTCGAATCCCCCCTTCTCCGCCATTTTTCATTTTCCCCTTTATTCAATTACTGAGGGTGTAATCGCCGTCCCCAAATGAAGCCGAGCCTGACCGACACCCTCTGTACCCACTGCGGGCTTTGTTGCGACGGGTCGTTGTTTGCCGATGTGGAACTCGCCAGCCGTCACGAAGCTTCGGCGTTGGAAGTCATGGGATTGGAGATCGAGGACGCCGATGGGGATGACGGCGGGCTGTTGTTGCAGCCTTGCGGGGCGTTGAAGGGGAAACGATGCAGCCTGTACGTTTATCGCCCGGATTGTTGCCGGACGTTTGAGTGTCGTTTGCTACAGGAGGTCAAGCGCGGTGCGGTCGGTGTGGATCGGGCCCAAGCGAAGATTGCAGAGGCGCTACAGCGGATCGAGCGCGTCCAGAAACTGGTCGTCCAGTTGGGGTCAATCAATGAGCGTCTGTCGTTGAAGGAGCGTTGCGGGGAGGCGCTGGAACTCGCCGAGGAGGCCACGGCGAATCCAAAACTAGATCGTAAGCGCGCTCAACTGCAGGCCGCGATGACCTCCGTGGAAAGTTTGATTCAGGAAACGTTCTTGGGCGGTTGAGGGAGAGCCGAGACCGTCGTTACTGCTTCGGACCGTAACCAGGCTTGATATTGCCCTGGTCGTCGAGTTTGCCGCAGGCCCAGAGCAGACCGCGTGTGACGAGGTCTAGGTAACGGGCGTCAGCCACGGTGGCGTTGTTATGGCCGATGGTGGTGCTGAACACGCGCGTGCCCTGGTAGTCATTGACCCAGGCGACAACGGAATCATTCTCCTTCGGCGTGCCGTCTTTGTTCTTGGTGATCTGCTTGCCGCGCGCGAGCGGGGTGGCGGTTGGGAAAATCTGGATGTTGTTGTAAAGCTCCTCGTTGATCGTGGTCCAGTCGCTGAGGTCGTGGGTGAGCGCATGGGTTTTGTCCGTGAACTGGATCGCAATCGGCTGCTGCGGGCCGTGGCCGCTGGATTGGAGGCCGAGGTAATCAAACCACATGGCGCGTTCGGCGCCGGTGGTTGCCGGTTCGCTGGGATTGCCGATCCGGTAGCAGTGCATGGCGCAATGCAGATTCACGCCCGGAGTGCCCGCGCGGAACGGGGCGAGAACGCCCTTGATAATGACCGGATCATTGATGTCGGCCGAGCATTCGTCGTGGATCACGACATCGTAGCCCTTGGCGTAATCGGGGTTGCCGTAGATTGCGAGCGGCGGCTTGGTGTCGGTAATCTCGCTGTGAATTTGATCCACGACGACGTTGGCGCGGGCTTCGAGACCGTGCTTGAGAATTTCCTTTTGGCTCGCGTAATCATGGCAGCAACCGCCCGTGATCAGTAGGACCCGCAGCGGTTTGGTGTCCGCTGCGTGGGCGGAGTTCAAGGTCAAGGCGCAGCTGAACAGGCTGGCGGCAAACAGGGAAAACAATTTTTGCATGGGTGGTTTTTAGACGGGTTGAACTCATTTGGAAAGCCCGGAGTTCAGTCCAGTTGTAACTGGGGCACGGTGCGAATGGAGCGTTGTTAGTGCCAAGTGGCGCACCACTTCTCCCGTGGACCGAGTTTTGCCTTGTCAGCCGCAAGTGAACCGACCTCAACAATCAACTTGCCATGCGGCTGCGCCGTGGCGATGTGGTGAAGGCGTGGGCGATGTGGTGAAGGCAACCGTTCAAAATTCTATCCGCAAGGGCTGAAAGCCCGACAGATGATAGCCCAGGGTAAAGCGAGTCCGCGAGCGACGCCCTGGGTTGATCGTCCCACAAAATTTCCAAGCCCTTTAGGGGCGGCACAAAATCTTACGCCGGTTTTAGCAGCTTTGTGCCGAGGATGAGAGATTCCACTTCGGTGGCGATGGTCTGGCGCAACGCGGCGGCGGCGGCGCGTTCGCGGGCGATCTCCGCCCGCGCGGCGGTCACGCGCTCAACCAGCTTGCGCTGAACTTCCAGCGGCGGGAGTGGGACCGGAAAGTTTGCCAACTCATCTGTGTTCATGCTTTGCACCGTTGTGCTCCACTTCACTAACTTGAGGAGGTCTTCCACGCGGTGTTGCAAGTGGACGGCCAAGAATTCGGGCAATATAACTGCGTCATCTTTCACATGAAACGCTCGCATATCCTGATTGATGGTTGCCTCGCGAGCCAGAAGCGCAACGGGGACTGTCCGCTGCAAGATGCCACTGCGCATCACGATCAAGACGGATCGCGCAGGAACTGCAGGAACCCCGCTTTCAACAATCGCAGCAGCAGTCAGATGATCTATGGTGTCTGTGACTATTTCCGTCTTCATGTCTTTCGGCGAAACCCACTGGATATTGCCATTCCAAAATCGCGGTTCTTTCGTGCTTGGGGTGCAACCGCTAATTCCGACGCAAAGCTCGCGCAGAGTCTTGGTCGGATACTTTCCCGTCTGTGCTTCAGCAATTCCAAGCAACTTTCGTGTGAGATATTCCACGCTCCACCGGTCAAGATTGCCCAAGCCAATCGCAAAACACTTCGGCCTTTGGCCCTTCGTCTCCAATTTGATGCCAAGTGCCTTTAGAAATTCCTGCTTTGCAGATTCCGCGATCTTTTCAACACGCCCATCGGCGGCGGCGATTTGCGCGTGCGCCGAATGCCACTGCTCTACAATCGCCCGTTGTTCGGCCAGAGGCGGAAGCGGCATTTCCAATTTCAGGAACTCTTCCTCTTTGAAACGATTCCGACTCACGGCGGCAGAACCAGCGGAAGCCGCGTTGACCATTTCAATCGTCTTGGGCCGCGTGCAAAAGAGGTAAAGAAATTCCGGCATCACGCGCACCATGTCTGGCAGGAATTGCGGAAACTCGCTGGAGACACACAGGCCAGCGTGTTCCGGCTGGACCACGGCAAACGATTCTTTCCACGCAAAGAGCCGGTTGTAGATGAGCGCGCCGGGAACGAGCGGGGTGACGAATTTCGCGCTCATCTCTTTGCCAAGAACTGTCTCACGGTGAAAGACGCCTTCGGCATACCACTTCACGCCAGCCATCCGATATTCCTTGTCCGGTTGGGCCAGTTCACGCGTCGTGACTTGAGAAACGACATCACCAATGCGGACGGATTGCCAGCCTTTGGGAAGGTTGCTGGCGTCGAAACTCCGCCGGAGCGGAATCCAGCGGTCGAGTTCGCTGAACCAGATAAACAAGGCCCGGCCAGAAGCAGGCGGCGACTGCGCCGCTACTCCGCCGGGCCGGGGACGAAAAAACTTTCGGGTGCCTTTCGGAATTCGCGGTAAAGCTCCACGCAGGTTTTCAGCGGTGTGTCACCGCTGCTATTCATTGGCTGCCGCTCGTTCGGATAGAGTTCGTTCACGTCCGGCTCGCCCGTGGCGGTGATGCCAACGTGTTCAGCTTCGTAAAGAAAGACTGGATAGTTGAACCGCTGCTTGAGCAAGGCACGGCTTTCGGTGGCAATCTTCTCGGCCATCGCGCGTTGGTATTCGTTCAGTTTTTTCTCGCGTTCCTTTCGCGCGTCCTTGTCGCCCGCAGCTTTGGAGGCCCCAATGGCGGCTTCCAGCCGTTTGGTTTCCCGTTCGATCTCGTCGGCATACTTCGCCTCGATCTCGGCGCGGGCCTCGGCTTTGAGTTTGTCGAACTTGCTTTGCTCTTTGTCGGAAAACTTTTCCAAAAACAGGATGGACGCCTTCACGCTCGCGCCGCTACTGAAGAAAGTTTCCGGCGGCAGGCTGATGACGGCGCGGAGAAACGCGCGGTCCTCCACGAACTCGCGCACGTAGCCAAGCGACGGATTGTTGAACACGCCTTCGGGCAGCACGATGCCGAGCCGTCCGCCCGGCATGAGCAAGTCCAGGCAGCGTTCGATGAAGAGCAGTTCGGTTTTGATTTTGCCGAGTTTGGCCGACGGCTTGTCGCCATTGCCGCGTTTGGGCAGTTCAAACAGACTGGCGATGGGTTTGCCCTTGGCGGCTTCGACGCGCGCCACGGTGTCGCGATAGGCTTGCCCGTATTCGCCAGCGTAGCGTTTCTTGGCTTCGTTCCACTCCTTGCCTTCCGGCACTTCCACCAGCGCGGTGGCCTCGACGTGCGCGCCGAAGGGCGGATTGGTGAGCAGAATGTTGAAGCGGCCATCGAAGATGCCGTTGACGTTGAGGAAGCCGTTCCAATGATGCACGCCGCCGTGGCCGTCGCCGTGCATGATCATGTTCATCTTGCTGGTGCGGGCCATGCGGTCATTGGCGTCCGTGCCATAGACGCAGCGGTTGGAGAGTTCCCACATGCGCGAGGCGGTGTTCTTCGGGTCAAGGTCGCGTTGGACATGCTGCCATTTCTCGCGCAGCAGTTCCGCGCGTTTGGCGGGGGTGAGTTTCTTCTTTTCCAGTTCGGCTTTGAACTTCGCGTATGCACCGTCGGCCTCTGCCAGAATTTGTTCGCGGACTTTGGCGAAGAAGCGGATGAGGAAACCGCCCGAACCGCTGGCGGGATCGCAGATGATGTCGCCAAACTTCGGCTCGGCCATCTCGACCATGAACCGGACGACTTCGCGCGGCGTGAAGAACTGGCCAATTTCGCCCCGGAACGTGCGGCCCAGAAATTTCTCGAACGCGATGCCCTTCACATCCTCGCTCGTGTCGGAGAGGTTGTAGCGCTCCAGCAGGCGGACGATTTCGCGGACGGTCGGGAACTTGAGGCGGATTTCCTCGTCGTTGGCGAACAGATAATCGGCTTCGTATTCTTCCTTGGTCTGCGCGAACAGGACATTGACCGGCTCTTTGAATTCGTCGGCTTTCTCGTCGAGGTAATCGGCGGTGAAACGGTTGCGGCGGTCGCGCCCACGCAACAAGCGGCGCTCGAAACAAACTTTCATGAACAGCACCTTGGCGATTTCATCGAACGCGGCGGCGGGGTCAAGATGCTCACGGTTGCGGATGACATTGTGGCACTGGTGCAGCAAGTCGGCGAACTCGTCTTCCTTGAAAACTTTCAGCTTCTTGATGAGTTCCGCGATTTCCTTGTCGGTGGCATCGGCGTGCGGGATGTCGGTGATTTCCTCGACGTAACCGGGCATCCGGTCTTTCTTCACGCGCCAGAATTTCGTCTCGCGGTTGTTGTGCGTGACAAAGAACGGCGCATCTGTGATCCGGGCGTAGCTCTCGCCCTGCCCGTAGTCTCTGGCAGTGATAGCGGCGTTGTCGGACTTGCACTCGGTGACAATCAGCGGGGCTTTCTCATCGGCTTTTTCTTTGGCCGTCCGCCAAATCACGATGTCGGCCTCGGCGGCTTCGCGTCCGCGCTGGACTTTCAGTTCCTCGCCCATCTGGTCGAGCGAGAATCCGTAGTCGTTGACGAGCGTGCAGACAAATTGCTGGCGCACGAGTTCTTCGGGGAATTCAACGAACCAATCCTGGCGGATGTGGCTGAAGATTTTTCCTTTCGCAGCGTCGCGGCGAAGGGCGAGAGGGGTTTTGTTTTCTGCGTTCGGCATGGCGCGGAATTTACTGAGTCGCCCTGCCGTTGGCGAGACTTCTACCGCCCTTACAGGGCTTGGATTTTTTTTGACGATTAACCCAGGGCGTTGCCCTGGGCTATTATCTCTCGGGCTTTCAGCCCTTTCGGTTTGAGCCGACTTACCCCGGTGCTACGGCGGAGTTCACGTTTATTGGTTTGCATTCGTGGTCTGCCATTTCTCGCCGCGCTTTGATGCGGAAGTGGTTCGCCGCTTCGTCATCCAGTCGTTCGGGCGGCTTGTTCTAGGCCAGGGCGCGTTCGATGAGCGACTGCTCGCGTGCGCCATACTTTAGCTTCAGCGCCTCGGTGTGCGCGGCGGGCGTCATCTTCTTCCATGATTTTTGCAACGCGTTGATCATCTTTCCGTCGTCCGATTTCGCGGCGAGGGCGGCCAATTGCCGTTCGAGAAACACGAGGCACAGCGCGTCTTCGAGGACGCGGCTTTCGGGATCGTTGGGGAAATTCTTTTTCAGATTCAACTCCTGCACGCGGCGGACGGTGTCATCGTCATAGCCCACGGCGCGGAGAATCTCGCCCGCCTTTTGCGCGTGGAATTTCTTCAAGTCCGCGCGCCATTGCAGATAGCCGGGGCGCGTCATCGGATACGAGTCGCGCGGGATCAGCCAGCGGGCGAGATGCTGGCAGCGGGCGGCAAGGCGTAACGGTTCGCTGGCCGCGGGGCTGAGTTTGAGCACCCAGTCCGTGAGCCATTGGGCATAAATCAGCTCGCGCGGGCGGGCCGCTCCGTCGGCGATCTCCACATTTGGGTCGCGGGCGTTTTCCTCGTCGAACCGCCGGAGCGCGGCGGCGAAGCGTTCCGGGTCATTGGGTTCAAAATGCGACTGCATGCCGGGGTTATTTCAGAGTGGGGCCGGGCGGGCAAGGTTGGAGATCAATTCTTCGGGAAAAAAGATTGTCAACCGGCATCGGCCCTGCTGAAATCAGCGGTGATGCAACCGTTGTCCAGGCGACAGGTCGTCCGGCTCAAGCCCGCGCTCGCGGGTTTGATGGCCGGGTTGGTCTTGTTGTTGGCGCTGGTCGCGGCGAGCGAAAGCTTGCATCACCAGTTTCATGGCAGTTCCACGGATGGCCAAAGCCCGTGTGCCATTTGCTCGGTGATCCGGGGCCACATGGATGCCCCGACATCGGCTGCGCCGGAAGCCGCCGTGACGCTTTTCGTCGCGTGGACGCTTCCCCGCATTGAAGCGGCAATACCGCACCCGGTGGATGGCTCGGTGGCATCCAGCCGCGGTCCGCCCGCTTCCTTTTCTTCCCTGTAATTCGTCACTGGCCGTTCATGGGCCGGCTTTTTCCGTTTGGAATTTAACCTTTGGCGTACCGCGTTGCATGGTCGCCGTGACTTTGAACTTTTATGAAACGATTGAGAATGACGAGTTTGACCGTTTTGGTTTCTGCGTTGGTGCTGGTGCCGCCTGGTGCGGTCCAGGCGCAGGAAACCAATCAAATGAACCAGTTGCAGCGGCAATTGGAGCAGATGCAGGAAAACTTTGAAAAAGTGCAGCGCGCCCAGCGGGAGCAGATCGAGGCGTTGACCAAACAACTGAATGAAGTAATCCAGCAATCCACAGCGGCGGCCGAGCAAAAGAAGTTGGAGTCGCAACTCGCCTTGGACTTGGCGACCAACCAACCCGCCGCGGCGGCGTCTGCGGCCGCGCTTGCGCCGGCGTCGTGGTCGCCCGCGCAACCGCTCACCGTCGCCCGGAGTGGCGGTTCGTACCTCAACATGAGCTTTGATGGCATGTTCGCCGTCGGCGGCTCGTCGGCGCAAGATG
>ORMF012122226.1_pt1 | contig 11864 bp, 11 predicted proteins | sample 1779871 | NCBI WGS metagenome assembly ORMF01 (sample SAMEA104232316, study PRJEB22302) | groundwater metagenome | biome: forest; feature: aquifer; material: groundwater | place: USA | collected 2011-08-07 | depth 5.4 m | reverse complement strand
GGGGTGTGGGGGGTGTAGGGGTGGGCCCCCGATGGGGAGGGGGGGGTGGAAAGAAAGGGGGGGTCTAAAGCCCCGCCCCTACACTGCACATCAATGGCACGAACATCACGGCGAGTGCGCGCACGTAAATGGATTACCCGCAACCCGCAGCTCGTGCGGTACGTGCTGCTCGTCTGCTCGATCGCGTCGCTCGTCATCGGCGCGACACTCATCTACTACTACGTCTCGTTCGGGCGCATCATCGACGCCCGGCTGCAGGGCGAGCGTGAGCGCTCGCTGCCGCGCGTCTATGCCCGGCCGCTCGAAGTGCGCCGGGGTGAGACGCTCAGCGAGCAGGAGCTGATCGCGCGGTTGAACGATCTCGGTTACGCCCAGCGCCCGACGGCGCAGGCGCCGGGGGAGTTCGCGATCATCCGCAATGCGGTCATCATCACGCCGCGGACGGGCAGCTTCAGCGGCAAGACTATTCGCGCGACGTTCCCTGCTCCCCCGCCGGTCAAACGGGCTGGCGGCCAGCCCGCGCCGCCACCGCGCGGCATCACGGCACTCGACATCATGAACGGCACCGCGAAGGCGGTCAGGACGGATGCGGTGACCCTCGATCCGCCGCTCCTCACCGCGCTGATGACAAGCGGAGCCCGCGAGAAGCGGCGCCGCGTGTCGCTCGAGACCATTCCGAAACGAATGCAGCAGGCGGTCCTCGCGATCGAGGACCAGAGCTATTACTCGCATCCCGGCGTGAACCCCTTCAGCGTCATCCGTTCCGTCATCATCAACGCGGTCGGCGACAACAAGTATCCAGTCGGTGGCAGCACCATCACCCAGCAGCTCGCGCGGATGTTCTTCCTCACCGACGAGTTCAACAGCGAGCTGGCCACCGGCACGCGCTCATACCGCCGCAAGGTGCAGGAGGCGTTCATGTCGCTCGTGCTCGAGCGGCGCGCGTCGAAGGACGAGATCCTCGAGCTTTACCTGACCGACGTGTATCTCGGCCAGCGAGGGTCATTCGCCATTCACGGCGTTGCGGAAGCATCGCGGCTGTTCTTCGGCAAGGACGTTTCGAACCTGACCGTCGGCGAAGCCGCGTTGATCGCCGGCGTGATTCAGAACCCCGGCCTGCACTCCCCGTTCGTCAATCCGAAGAATGCCGTCGAGCGCCGCAATGTCGTCCTGCGTGCGATGGCAGACGAGGAATACATCGCCGAGAACGTCGCGGATCGCGCCAGTCGCGAGCCGCTGCAGGTCGCCGCCCGGGGCGTCGACAACGAGGCGCCGTACTTCGTCGACATGGTCGGTCAGGAGATCGCGGAGAAGTTTCCCGGCCTCACCGCGCAGGAGAACTCGGTCGACGTACACACGACGCTCGACATCAACTTACAGAGGCTCGCGCTCGACGCGGTGCGTGACGGGTTGACACGTGTCGACGATCTGCTGGCCCGACGGAAGCGCAAGGGGCGCGCGCAGGCGGCACTCCTGGCCGTCGATCCGCGGACCGGCGAGATTCTCGCGATGGTCGGAGGCCGCTCGTACAACCAGTCCCAGTTCAACCGCGCGATCGTCGCTCGTCGGCAGCCCGGATCGGTGTTCAAGCCGTTCGTCTATCTCGCGGCGTTCGAGCGCGCCGTTGCGGAAGGGCGCACTGACCTGACGCCCGCGTCGCTGACCAACGACGAACCGGAAGTGTTTAGCTTCGACGACCAGACGTGGGAGCCGAGGAACTACGACGACTACGACGGTGAGATCACCTGGCGACGCGCGCTGGCCATGTCGCGCAACCTCGGAACGATCCACGTGGGCGAGACCATCGGTTTCGACAAGGTGGCCGAGGTATGGAAGCGCGTTGGGGTAGGCACGCCGCCGCGTGGCTTCCCCGCCATCACGCTTGGTGTCTTCGAACTGACGCCGCTCGAGGTGGCGCAGGCCTACACGCTGTTCACCAACGGAGGGATGGTGCGGCACCTCAAAGTGATCAACGGGATCGACGCCGGGACGCGTCATCTCACGCCCAAGGAGGGCGTGCTGCGCAGGGTCGCGCGCCCTGATACCACGTATCTCGTGACCAACATGATGCGCAGCGTGATCAACGAAGGCACCGGCGCGGGCGCGCGGGCGGCAGGGTTCACGTTCGACGCCGCCGGCAAGAGCGGCACGACCAACGACCTGCGCGACGCGTGGTTCGTCGGTTTCACGCCCGACCTTCTGACCGTCGTCTGGGTGGGCTTCGACGACAACCAGCCCGTGTCGGTGAGCGGCAGCCAGGCCGCGCTGCCGATTTGGACGCAGTTCATGAAGAACGCGACCGCCGGACATGTGAACGCCGCGTTCGAGGTACCCGAAGGGATCACGTTCGCTGAGATCGACCGCGACACCGGCAAGCTCGCACTGCCCGGCTGCCCCCGCACATTTACGGAATCATTCCTCTCCGGAACCGAGCCAACCGAGTACTGCGAGCTGCATCGCTGGTAAACGCTGTACGAACAGGCGTTCACTCTTCCGGGTTCTCGCTTCTCCGTTCGTGTTCAAGTTCGGTTCGGGGTTCTTTGTTCGGGTGTTCGGGGTTCGCCTGTTCTGGGTTCGCCTGTTCGGGGTTCGAGGGTTCGCGCTTCTGGGTTCGGCGCGAGAGGCCCTCAGGTCGCGACGCGATCCGTCGTTCGCGTGCCCGGCGGGCATTGCGGAGCGCCTCCGGCGACTGCAGATACTCCATGAGCCCAGTGACTTCCTCGAGTGCCGACGCGGCGAGAGAATCCAGCTCCAGCCTTGTTTGCTCGGTGATGTACCTCTTGTCGACCGCATCGATCAGGTGACTCTGAGATTCCATGATCGATGAACGTGCAATGACCGTGAACCGCGCAAAATCCGGAGGATTGAAGCGACCAAAGCCCTCCGCGACATGGCCGGGCGGCCCGGCAACAGAATCCTCAAGTTGTTCGAGACGCTTCCAGTCCTTCCCGAACACCCCTTTGTCGAGCAGCTTATATACAGCCTTCTTGTAGACGTCGCACGCCTGCCACGCCCGAAGATCTGTGAATCGCCGGACACCGCGCATGCATTCGCAACAGGGCACACGCAGTGCCGCGAGATTTCAGGCGCGATCTTCGTTGGGCGCGGCCGGGACAACGCAGAAGCCGCGACGCAGAGCCGCATCGCCGAACGCAGAAGCTGAACTCCGAACTTAGAGCCGAACTTGAACACGAACAGAGAACACAGAACGCAGAAGCGTGAAGCCTTGGGTTGACACGCTATAATCTTGAGAGCTCTAACCGTCTGACAGGTAATGATTTCCCAGCAACTCTCCGAGCGGTCGCGTCGGCTGTTGGCGGCGCTGGTGCGCGAGTACATCGCGACCGGTGAGCCCGTGCCCTCCCAGACGCTCGCCCGGGAGAGCGGCGTCGCTGTCTCATCAGCGACCGTGCGCAACGTACTCGCCAGGCTCGAGGACGAAGGCTACGTGCACCAGCCGCATACCTCGGCCGGTCGCGTCCCGACCGATCGCGGCTACCGGGTGTTCGTTGACTTGCTCCTCGAGAGCCGCAAGCCCGCCCGGCCGACCGCCGGCGTCGAGAACCAATTGCGGCAACACGCCGAGCGTTCTCCGCTGATCGATGACCTGCTCGCGAGCGTCTCACACATGGTGTCGCGCGCGTCCCGGCACATTGGCTTCGCGATTGCCGGCACGGACGATGCCGTGCTGCAGCGAATAGAGTTCGTGCCGCTTGGCGGCTCGCGTGTCCTCGTCGTTGTCGTCTCGCGCGGCAACCAGGTCACGCAGAAGGTGGTCGATGCGGGTGAGGAGGTCCGATCCAGCGAACTCGTGGAGGCGGCGAACTACCTCAACACCGAATTCGCCGGCGTTCCCCTTCTCGACGTCCGCGAGGCGGTACTTGCGCGACTCGCGCAGGAGCGGACGTTGTACGATCAGCTGATGGCGCGCGCCTTGCGCCTGGCGCGCTCGACGCTCGAGGAACTGCCGACGCGCCAGGGATTTCACGTCGAAGGTGTCGCGTCGCTGCTCGAAACGCCGGCGCCCGAAAGCGTGTCGCTGCCGACGCTGCGCGCGTTGCTCGAGATGATGGAAGAAAAAGAGCGGATGGTGCGCCTCCTGACGAAATACATCGACGGCCCCGGACTCACCATCGTCATCGGCGGCGAGCACACGGCCCCGGATTTGCGTCCGTTCAGCCTCATTGCGTCGACGACGTCCGACGGGGCCACGATCAGAACCGTCGGTATCATCGGACCGACACGGATGCATTACTCCCGGGCCATCACCGTCGTCGATGGTGTGACGCAGGCGGTCGCCCGCGTGCTTCGCGCGAATTGATCATCAACGACCAACACGAGAATGCAAGACGACATCGCGAACGAACAGGACACGACTGGCGCTGCAACGGAGCCGCCCGCTGATCAGGACATGTCGCCCGTCGACGAGCTCCGCCGCGAGAAGGATGTGCTGCAGGATCGCTTGCTGCGGACGGCCGCCGAGTTCGACAACTACCGCAAGCGCGTGGAACGCGACCGCCGCGATCAGTTGGACGCGATGAGCGCCGACGCGCTGGCGGATCTCCTTCCGATCCTCGACGATCTCGAGCGCGCGCTGCAGGCGCCGGCCACGGGCGCGGCCGATTCGTTCCGCAAGGGCGTGGAGCTCATTCACCGCCAGATGCTGGAGCTTCTGCGCAAACGGGGCGTCAAGCCGATCCAGACCGTCGGCACGGATTTCGATCCGCGCTTCCACGAATCGGTCATGTCTGAACCAAGTCCAGACCACCGCGAAGGAGAAGTGATCCAGGAGCTGCGGCGCGGCTACACGCTCGGCGATCGCCTGCTGCGCCCGGCCATGGTGAAGGTGGCGAAAACGTGAGCAAGCGCGACTACTACGAAGTGCTCGGCGTCGCCCGCACGGCCACGGAGCAGGAAATCAAGAGCGCGTACCGGAAGCTCGCGCTGCAGTTTCACCCGGATCGCAATCCGGGCGACAAGGCGGCCGAGGAGAGTTTCAAGGAAGCGGCCGAAGCCTACGCCATCCTGGCCGACACGGACAAGCGCCACATGTACGACCGCTTCGGCCACGCGGGGCTTGGCGGCGCTGCAACCGGCGGCTTCGATCCGACCGTCTTCACGGGCTTCGAGGACATCCTCGGCGGCCTCGGCGACATCTTCGGCATCGGCGAGATGTTCGGTGGCGCCCGGCGGCGCGGTGGACCGCAGCGCGGCTCCGATCTGCGCTACGACCTCGAGATCTCGTTCGGCGAGTCCGCCAAAGGCGTCGAGACGTCGATCCAGATTCCTCGGAACGAAACGTGTGACACCTGCACGGGCTCAGGCGCGGCACCTGGCTCGAAGCCAACGACCTGCCCCCAGTGCCACGGACGCGGTCAGCTTCGCTACCAGCAGGGGTTTTTCACTGTCGCGCGCACGTGCGGCCAGTGCCGCGGCACCGGATCGATCATCAGCACGCCGTGCCAGACGTGTCACGGCAGCGGGCGCGTGCAGCACCAGCGCAAGCTGACCGTGAAAATCCCCGCCGGAATCGCGACCGGTCAGCGGCTGCGGCTCACGGGAGAAGGCGAAGCCGGCTCGGGCGCCGGACCCGCCGGCGACCTGTACGTCGTCGTGCACGTGCAGGACCATCCGTTCTTTCATCGCGAGGGCAACGATCTGTTTTGCGAGATCCCGTTGAACTATCCCACCCTGGCGCTCGGCGGCGAGATCAAGATTCCGACGCTCGACGGTGAAGGGACGTTGAAAGTTCCCGAAGGAACGACGAGCGGCGAGACGTTCCGCCTCCGCGGCAAAGGCATGCCCGACGTCGTCTCCGGACGCTCGCGAGGCGATCTCCTTGTCACGGTGAAGCTCGTGACCCCGAAGAAGGCGACGCGCGAACAACGGAAACTGCTCGAGCAGCTCGCCGCCACGCTCCCGGAGGAGAAGTTCGAGCCGACATCGCGCGACGATCACGAGGATCGCGGCATCTTCGACAGAGTCAAGGACATCTTCGGATAACGATGCCCCTCGCCGCCGGCTCAGGGCACCCGTGGCCGGCGCTCGAGGTCCATCAAGCCGACCCCCAGACCGGCGATCTCATTCAGGCCTTCCTTCTCGATTTCGGCATCGCCGCGATCGACGACACCATTCCCGACCTATCACGCGTGTTCTTCCACGACGCCGGCGACAGGGACCGCGCGGCCGACGCCCTTCGGCAGCAGTTCAGGGGCACCAACGTGCGCGTGGTCGACGTGCCGGATGAGGACTGGGCCGCGCGCTCGCAGGCTAGCCTCAGGGCCGTGCAGGTTGGCGGCATCGTCGTCGCTCCGCCGTGGGATGTGCCCTTCTCCGGGATCCGCGATCCGGGATCCGGGATTCGGAACGCCCAACCAATTGTCATCGTCATCCAGCCCTCCATGGGATTCGGGACGGGTCACCACGCGACGACCCGTCTCTGTCTCGCAGCGCTCCAGCAAATCGATCTTCACGACCTTCTCGTCGTCGATCTCGGAACCGGCTCAGGCGTGCTCGCGATTGCGGCAAGCCGGCTTGGCGCGGCAACGGTTGTGGCCATCGATGACGACGCGGATGCCGTCGCGGCGGCGCGCGACAACCTGACGCTCAACCCTGACGCACGGGTGACGATCGAAGTCATCGACCTGCGGATCCCGGGTCCCGGATCCCGGATCCCGGATCATTTCGACGTCGTCGTCGCAAACCTGACCGGCGGCCTCCTGATCGCAGCCGCTTCGCGACTGGCGTCCCTCGCCGGGCCTTCGGGCCGACTTGTCCTCAGCGGATTCATGGACGACGAGGAGAGCGATGTGCTCCGCGCGTTTTCTGGACTGGAGGTCGAATGGCGCGGCCAGGAGGACGAATGGGTCTGCTTAGAACTCTCCCCACATCGTAAATAGGGCGGCGAGCGCCACGACGGGCATCGCGTCGGCGCGAAGCGTGCGACCACCGAGCGTGACGAGACGGGCCACAGACGCCGCGTGTTCGATCTCGCTGTCCGTCCATCCGCCTTCGGGACCGATGATCACCGTCGCCGCTCGTTGCGGCGACAGATCCAATTCGGACAGCCTCGTTGCATCCTCGCCTGCATCAGGCTCGACGAGCATCAACGCCGGCTGCGGGAGCGTCATCTTCGTCAGCGCATCGACGAGCTCTCCGAAGTCGAGCGGCTCGAGGATTGGCGGCACCGTCGCGCGCCCGCACTGTTTCGCCGACGAGATTGCGATCCGCTGCCAGCGGTCCCGCCTCCGGCCGCGTGCCAGAGACGCGCGCGTGGTCTCAGCGCGCGCGGTGAGGATCGGCTGAATGAGCGCGACGCCCAGCATGACCGCGTCGCGCACCACATCGTCCATCTTGTCGCCCTTGAGCGCCGCCTGCGCGAGCGTGATCGCGACGCGGGCCTCCGGCGCCGGTCGCTGCGCGGCTCCGACGCGCACGAGCGCGCCACTCTTGCCGGCCTGCTCTACGACCGCGTCGAACTCGCCGCCGCGTCCGTTGAAGACGCGCACAGCATCTCCGGGTTTCAACCGAAGCACGCGAGTCAGATGCTCGGCCTGGTCGTCGGGCAGCGGAACGACATCGCCTGGCGCCTGCGCGTCGGGCGCATGAAATCGCGCGTTCATGTCGCGATTATGCACCTCTCGCACCCCTCGTACCCCTCGCACCCACTGCTATACTCCTCGCGCCGCAACATGTTTCTGAAGGGTCAGACGGTCGGGAAGTACCGGATCCTCTCTCCTCTCGGCAGCGGGGGCTTCGGGAGCGTCTTCCTCGCGGAAGACACCTGGATGCGCAAGAGGGTGGCCATCAAGGTTCCCCACAAGCAGAAACTCGATTTCACCGACATGCTCAAGGAGCCGCGGCTGCTCGCTGCGCTGAATCACCCGAACATCGTGGCGGTGCTCACCGCGGACAAGCAGAAGGGCGTCTTCTTCATCGTCATGGAGTACGTCAGGGGCGAAACGCTGGAGCAGATTATTCTTCGCGAGGGCGCCCTGGATCTCTCTCGCGCGCTCGACTACACGTGCCAGATCTGCAATGCCGTCGATCACGCTCATGGCGTCGGCGTGCTGCATCGCGATCTGCGCCCGGGCAACATGCTCGTCTCCCGCTCCGGGAAGTTGAAAGTGACCGACTTCGGCACGTCGCGATTTCTCGAGATCGCGGCGCACGGCACGACCGTTATCGGCAGTCCGCCGTACATGGCGCCCGAGCAGTTCTACGGCAAAGCGGTGTTCGCCAGCGACGTGTACTCGGTCGGCGTGACGATCTATCAGATGCTCACGGGAGAACTGCCGTACGCGACGCCGGCGCCGGCGGATATCGAGAGACTGATGCGCGGCGAGCTTGTCACGCCGCCGCGCGTGAAGAACCGCAAGATTCCAACGTCGATCAGCGACATCGTGTTGAAGGCGCTTGCCCCGGACCCCACGCAGCGGTACCAGCGCGCGTCCGATCTGTTCGAGGACTTGGCGGCCGGCACGACCGTGCGAAGACGTCCCAGATCCACGAGTGCACAGCCGGAAGCGAGCGTCGCCGAAATCCAGTCACGCCTCCGCGCGCGCGACGCGCCGCAACAACCTACGTTCTGCTGGCACTGCCGGAAGCCCCTCCAGGCCCGCACAGCGCGCTGCCCGTTCTGCGGCGAGTCCCAGCACTGAGGCGGGCACGGCTCCGTGCCTCCGTGGCTTGTCTCACTGACATTCGCTCCTTTGCGCCTGCCCGTATAAGATCTTCAGCGACACCCGCCTTCGCGCGTCGCGCTACGGCGGGCAAGAAGGAGCAGGCAGATGGCTTTTCCCGGGACCGGCAAGATCTGGATGAATGGGTCGCTCGTGGAGTGGAATGACGCGAAGATCCACATCGGCTCGCACATTGTCCACTACGGCAGCGGCGTCTTCGAGGGCGCCCGGTGCTACGACACGCTAGGTGGCCCCGCCTGCTTCCGGCTCGACGCACACATCCGCCGGCTGTTCGACTCGGCACGCATATACCGGATGGAGGTGCCGTACGAGCAGCAGGCTATCAGCGACGCCATTCTCGATCTGATCCAGGTCAACAAGTTCCGCGCGTGCTACATCCGCCCGCTGATCTATCGCGGCTACGACTCGCTCGGCGTCAATCCGCTTCCGTGTCCCGTCGATGTCGCGATCATGCTGTGGGAGTGGGGCGCCTACTTCACCAAGGAAGCGATCGAGGAAGGGCTGGACGTCAAGATCTCGACGTGGGCGAGGAACGCGCCGAATACAACGCCGGCCATGGCGAAGAGCGTCGCGAACTACGCCAACGCGCAGCTCATCAAGATGGAAGCGCTTGCCGAGGGGTACGCAGAAGGCATTGCGCTCGACACCGCCGGCAATCTGAGCGAGGGGAGCGGCCAGAATATCTTCATCGTCCGTGAAAGCGTCATCTACACGCCGCCGGTCGGCAATTCCGTGCTGCGGGGCATCACGCGGGACTCGGTCATCACCATCGCGCACGACCTCGGCTTTGACGTCCGTGAGGAGACATTGCCTCGCGAAACGCTGTACATCGCGGACGAGGGGTTTTTTGTCGGGACGGCTGTCGAGGTCACGCCGATTCGCTCGGTCGACCGGATCAAGGTGGGCCGGGGGCGCCGGGGGCCTGTTACCGAAGCCATACAGCAGCGCTTTTTCAAGATCGTGAGGGGTGAGGCGCCGGATACCCACGGGTGGCTGCAGTTCGTAAATGCTCCAGCTACCGCTACATCTGGAAGCTCGAAGAGTCGATAAACTGAGACGGGCCACGAAGACACGAAGGCACGGAGAAAGCCTTCGGACAGACTCCGTGTCTCCGTGACTCCGTGGCTTGGCTCAGGATCCTATGCACGTTAATGACCTTCTGAAAATCGCTGTTGAAAGTGGCGCGTCCGATCTTCATCTGAAAGCCGGCAGCTACCCCATGATGCGCGTCCGCGGGGCGCTGACCCCTGCCAGCGAGGCAAAACGCCTCGATCACGACGACATGGTGTCGATCGCCGCCGCCGTGCTGCCAACGGGCCATCGGGAGAAGTTCAAGGAGAACCACGAGGTCGACCTCGCGTACAGCATCGCGGGGCTCGGCCGCTTCCGCTGCAACACGTTCCAGCAGCGCGGCACGATCGGCATGATCTTCCGCGTGATCCCGATGCGCGTGGCAACGATCGACGAGCTTGCCCTCCCATCCGTGCTGAAGAAGATTGCCGCGGAAGAACGCGGCCTCGTGCTCGTCACGGGAACGACCGGCAGCGGCAAGAGCACGACGCTGGCCGCCATGATCGACGAGATCAACGCGACGCGCACCACGCACGTGATGACCGTGGAGGATCCGATCGAGTACCTCCACCGCGACAACCGCTCGATCATCAACCAGCGCGAGATCGGCGTCGACACGCAGTCGTTCGCGCAGGCGCTGCGCAGTGCGCTGCGCCAGGACCCCGACGTGATCCTGGTCGGCGAAATGCGCGATTTCGAAACGATCCAGACGGCCCTGCTGGCTGCCGAAACCGGCCACCTCGTGTTATCGACCCTGCATACGCTCGACGCGACAGAAACGATCAACCGCATCATCGCGGTCTTCCCGCCGCACCAGCAGAAGCAGATCCGCCTCCAGCTGGCCAGCGTGCTCAAGGCGGTCATCTCGCAGCGCCTGATCCCGAAGGCCGACGGCAAGGGGCGCGCGCCCGCGGTGGAAGTCCTGATCAGTACGGCCTTCATCCGCGACTGTGTCATGGACAAGGAAAAGACCCATCTCATTCACGGCGCGATCGCGCAGGGCACGTCGCAGTACGGGATGCAGACGTTCGACCAGTCAATCTTCTACCTGTTCCAGCAGGGGCTGATCTCGTACGAAGAGGCGCTCCGCTGGGCGTCGAACGTCGACGAGTTCAAGCTGAGGGTCCAGGGCATTTCGACGACCTCCGACATGTCGCGCGACCAGATGGCGAGCGTCGGCCAGGGATCGCCGGAGATCACGCGTTTCGGCGCCTAGGGCGCAAAGTCACCATTCGAAATTCAATATTCAAAATGCAAAATGCAAACTGCAGGCTGGTAGCGACGCTCGCAATGTTTGCATTGTGACTTTTGTATTTCGCATTCGACAAGCGCCAATGACAGACGACGTGGATCGAGCTTATGTCACGGCGCTCGGGCTCCTTGCCCGGCGCGAGCTCGCCGAGGCGCAGCTGCGCACCCGTCTTGCCAAACGCAAATTCGAAGACGCCGAGATCGACGCCGCGATGACGCGGCTGCGCCACGAGCGCGCGCTGGACGATCGCCGGACCGCACAGGCGTGCGCCCGCACCCAGGTACGCATCAAGCATCGCGGCCGGGCCCGCATCGTCCGGCACATCGAAGCGCTGGGGATCAACCGCGACATCGCCAGGGAGGCGGTGGCCGAAGTCTTTGCGGATCTCGATGAGAACGCGCTGCTCGAACAAGCGCTCGACCGCCGGATCCGTCGAGGACTCTCGCTGATCGACCCTATCGTCTTTCGACGCGTCCACCGGTACCTGCTCGGCCAGGGTTTCGATCCCGGTCGTGTCACTGAGCTCCTTCGCCGTCGGGCGAAATCCCTGTAACCTGTACCCTGCAACGGGTAACCTTCGTAACCTCCGTCCATGACAGCGAACGAGATCCGACTTTCCTTCCTCAAGTACTTCGAGCGCAACGGTCACCGCATCGTCCCGAGCTCGCCCCTCGTGCCGCACGAGGACCCGACGCTGCTGTTCACCAACGCCGGGATGAACCAGTTCAAGGACGTGTTTCTCGGCAAGGAGACCCGAGGCTACACGCGGGCGACGACGGCGCAGAAGTGTATGCGGGTGAGCGGCAAGCACAACGACCTCGACAACGTCGGGCCGTCGC
>ORMF010145587.1_pt1 | contig 11866 bp, 8 predicted proteins | sample 1779871 | NCBI WGS metagenome assembly ORMF01 (sample SAMEA104232316, study PRJEB22302) | groundwater metagenome | biome: forest; feature: aquifer; material: groundwater | place: USA | collected 2011-08-07 | depth 5.4 m | reverse complement strand
CTCGTCGTCCTCGAACACTTGCGGCGCAGACAGAATCGAGGACGAGGACGAAGGACGAGAACGAGGACGAGCGCCTCCGGTTAAGCGCCGGTTCATGGGGAGGAAGAACGCGACGAACCGGAACTTCGTCTTTGCTCGCTGCCCGCAGCTTTTGCAGGATTCGCGCCCTGAGCCACAATTTTTTCGTGCCCTCGTCCGCACTTCGCAGGCAGATTCCGAACGTGACAACGCCGCGCCGCCATCAAGCCGAAGTCCTGCCAACGCATACTCCGGCGCTGTTCGCCGCGGCCGTCGGGCGCGCGGCGCAGATGCTGCGCGAGGGCGAGGTGGTCGCCCTGCCTACCGAGACGGTCTATGGCCTCGCCGCCAACGCGCTCGATCCGGTGGCCGTCGCGCGCATCTTCCAGATCAAAGGCCGGCCGGCGAACAACCCGGTCATCGTCCACGTCGCGAGTTTGGAAATGGCGCTGCGCTGCGTGAACGACTGGCCGGCTGCCGCCGAACAGCTCGCCCGATCCTTCTGGCCCGGCCCGCTCACGCTGGTGCTGCCGCGCTCGCGAGCGGTCCCCGACCTCGTGACGGCTGGCGGCGAGACGGTCGGCGTGCGTTGGCCGAGCCACCCGTTCATCCAGGCCATCATTCGCGCGTGCGACTTCCCTCTCGCGGCGCCGAGCGCAAACTTGTCTGGTCACGTCTCGCCGACCAACGCACAGCATGTCCTCACCAGCCTCGGTGACAGGATTCTGCTCATCGTCGATGGCGGCCAATCGCAAGTCGGCATCGAATCGACGGTGCTGGATTTGACCGTTGATCCGCTGCGCGTGTTGCGGCCAGGGATGATCCACGCCGAGTCGCTCCTAGCGGCAACTGCGGAGTGCGGAGTGCGAAGCGCGGAGTGCGGAATGATGGAAGCAGCGGCCCGTTCGCTGCGCAGCCCAGGTCTTCTCCCAAAACACTACGCCCCGAAAGCGAAGCTCCTCCTCTGGTCCTGGCGCGACGAAGCCGGCCTGTGCGCTCGCCTCTCAACCATCAACCATCGACCATCAACCATCCACATCATCGCCCACACGCATATCCCGCTCGCCGCGGACCTGGGCCGCGTGTGTGTCATCCCGCACGATCCGGAGGCCTTCGCGCGCGCGCTCTATGCGGAACTGCACCGTTGCGATGAGGAAGGCGCGGAGTTGATCATCGTGGAGGCCGTGCCCGACGCCGCGGCTTGGCAAGGGATCGCCGATCGCTTGCGCCGCGCGGCGGGGTGACAAAACTTCGAGCGGACCGGACTTGGCCGCTGCGGACGAGCGAGCGGAGACAAGGGAGTTCAGACCTCAGCACAAGCACTACGCTGGAGCGGTGAGCACGCGAGTCTGATTTCCCCGGAAGTGTTTTGCCACACTTTGCAAAGTGTGAAACTGACTCGACCGGGCGGGGCCAAAGTCACACTTTGCGAAGTGTGCCGCGGAGAGGACGGGGAAATGAACTTGCGCGCCTTCCGCACTGAGAGAGGGCGGGAGCGGTTTTACTCAGATCTGAGAGTTGCCAGCGGAGGGTTCGTGCGGCACTGTTGCCGGCACACATGAACCTGCACAGTCTTGCTCCGCTGAAGCCGAACCGATTCCTCTCAATCGTCACTCTCCTGGCCGCTGCGACCATCGCCGTGGCTGCCGCCGATGCTGCGGCTCCGGCGAAGTCCGCCGGGGCCTTGCCCTCACCGGATGAACTCCTCACCAAGCACGTCCAGGCCCTCGGCGGCAAGGCGGCGATGGAGAAGCTCACTTCGCGCTCCGTCAAAGCCAGTCTCGAACTGCCGAGCTTGGGCGCGACGACGCCCGCGCTGTTTGTCGCCAAGGCGCCCAACAAACAATGGAACGAGATCGAGATTCCGGGCTTCGGCACGATCCACGAGGGCTTCGACGGCGCCGTCGGCTGGGTCCAAAGCCCGCAGGGCGTGCAGGACAAAGCGGGGGCCGAACTGACCGAACTCAAACGCCGCGCCATCTTCAACCGCGAACTCAAGCTGAAGGAGCTTTATCCCAAACTCAGTGTCCTGCGCAAAGACAAGGTGGGCGAGCGCGACGCCTTCGTGCTCCAGGCCACGCCCGCGGACGGCCCGCCCGAATTGTGGTATCTCGACGCCCAGACCAGCCTGTTGCTCCGCATGGACGCCAGACTCACCACGCAGTTCGGCGAGTTCGATGCCGAGACTTACTTCGAGGACTTCCGCGAGGTGGATGGCGTCAAGATCGCGTTCCGGATCCACCGGCCCAAACCTTCCGAGCAGGGTTTCGTGTTGAAGATCACCGAGGTCAAACACAACGTCCCGATCGCGGACGCGAAATTCGCCAAGCCGGCCGGGCAGTGAGGAGCTGGAACGGACGCGTTCGAGCGCGTCCCAACATCCGCTTCGCGGAATGCGCCTTCACAAGACCGATCCGGGAAAAGTTAATGGCGCGCCCGGAGCGTTCCCATCGCTGGGCAAGCAACGATGGAAAGCACACAAGGACGCAGTGGACCGCGTCCCTACTCGATTCGTTGTTGGCAGTGCCCGCGGGAGGAATCCCGCGTGGGGCCGCGCCGCCCGCGACGCGGGCTTACTTCTCCTTCTTGTCGGTCTTCAGGCTGGCGCCGTAGCCCGCCTTCTTGACCGCGGCGATCAACTGGTCGCTCGTGACTTTGCCCTTCTCGACCGTGATGACCGCTTTGTCAGGCATGGTGACTTCGGCTTTGACGACTCCAGACAACTTGGAAAGTGCAGACTGCACTTTTTTAGCGCATCCGACGGGTCAGGTCATGCCCGTGACCTTGAGGTCAACGGTCGCTTGGTTCGCCGCGGGGGCAGCGGTTTTGGGTTGGGCGGCGGCCTTGGATTCTTTGGTGTCGCCAGCATGGGCGACCGCCAGCGCAAACAGGGCGGCGCAGAGGACGGTTAGTTTGGGTAAACGCATACGTTGGCGGCGACTTTAACCGATCGCGCTCAGAACACAAGAAAAGAAAACAGCAAAGAAGACCGCTGGCCACGCCAAACGCGTCGGAACTGTGTTGGCGGCTACGCGGCCGACCGCATCAACCGAGCGCAACGGCACTTAAGTTCCGTAACGTCCCGGGTGCACACGGGGATGCCCTGCGGCGCGGAGCCTCCGCGGTCCGACTGAAACGCGCACCGGCTGAGCTAACGCGGACGCTTGCGTTCCCTTCCGCGAGTGGATTATTTTTCAGGCAGCCGGAAACGCAAAGGCCCGCGGCGAAATGAAAGCCACCCTGTCCAGACGCGGCCGCGTGCCCGTGGAACTGCACGGGGAGGGGCGATTTGTCCTCCCGCGCCGCGAGTTCGTGCCGGCCTATCTGCGGACGTTCGAGGAAGGGCGGCTGAAGGAGAAGGTCGAGCAAGCCCTCGAATCGCTTCGCTCCTGCCGCGTGTGCCCGCGCGATTGCCAGATCGACCGCTTCAACAACAAGGTCGGCGTCTGCAAGAGCGGCCGCTCCGCGCGTGTGGCCAGCGCGTTCCCGCACTTCGGCGAGGAGGATTGTCTGCGCGGCTGGAACGGATCGGGGACGATTTTCTTCAGTTGGTGCAATCTGCGCTGCGTGTTTTGCCACAACTTTGAGACGAGCCAATGGGGTGAAGGGACGGAGGTCGGGCCCGAGGAGCTTGCGCGGATGATGCTCGATCTGCAGTCGGCTGGTTGTCACAACATCAACTTCGTCACGCCGGAGCACGTCGTGCCACAAATCCTGGAGGCCCTCCCGATCGCCATCGGCAAAGGGCTGCGGCTGCCGCTCGTCTATAACACGAGCGGCTACGACAGTTTGGAAAGCATCCGGCTCATGGACGGCGTCGTCGATGTCTATATGCCCGACTTCAAGCTGTGGGACGCGGAGCACAGCCGGAACTATCTCGTCGCCCAAGACTATCCAGAGGCGGCGCGCGCGGTCGTCAAGGCGATGCACGAGCAGGTGGGCGAGCTCAAGGTGGACGAAGACGGTGTCGCACTGCACGGCGTGCTGGTGCGGCACCTGGTGATGCCGGGCTTGCTCGAGGACACGCGCGCGATCCTGCGCTGGCTCGCGACGGAGTGCTCGCGCGATACCTTCGTGAACGTGATGGACCAATACCGCCCGGCCCACAAGGCCGCGAGCGAGCCGCGTTTCGCCGAGATCAACCGATGCCTCCACGGCTCGGAGTTCGAGGAGGCGCTGAGGCACGCGCGCGCCGCGGGCCTGTGGCGCTTCGACACGCGCTGGCGGTTCGTGATCCCGCATGGCGGCGCGGTGTGGATGCCGTGGCTGCGCGGCACTGGATGAAGAGAGCCGCGAACTTCGCTCCTTGCGTCGGCTCGGCAGGGCTGTTTTAAGAAGCGCAAGGCGCAACACCCGAAAGAGGCTCCAAGCTTAGAATCGCGAGGCTTTGGTCAAAGGGCTTAAGATCACCCTCCACCGCTGCGCCGTTGCGCCTCTGCGTCAGGCTCCCACTGCATATCCAGGGCGCGCCTTTGGCATGTGACGGCTGACCGAGAACGGAGCGGTCTCGCCGGCTTCGCCAGCCGGTGTTACTTCAGTCCGCGAAATTCCTCCATCAGCCGGAGGATTTCCTCGCGAACGGCGAAGAGTTCGGTGCGCGTGGACGTGACGAGGTCGGTGGGCAGGAGGTTCTTCGGAGTGACGCGTTCCAACGCCGCTTGGGCGGCGTGCGGGTAATTGAGCGCGCGCTTGAGCCGCGCGACGATGAACGGGCCTTCCGTCAAGTCGCGACCGTAGGGGAGGCCGTCGAGCGCGCCGGCGAGTTTGGCGCCGGTGGTTTGAGAATCACCGTTCAGCCGGCAGAGGTCATCGTCGTCGGCTTTGCCGAGGCCGAGGTCTTTGCAGCGATGCCAGAGGTCGAGGCTGCTGTTGAGGACGCGCAGTGGCAGTGGCGCGTCGGAGGAGATCTCGCGCTGCCTGGAGAAAGCCGGGCGTGCGAACTTCAGAATCTGGCACGACGCGGGAAACATCCTTTACTAAACCGGCCAAGATCCGCTGGCCGAGCTCGAGCCGATCACCCGGCACGTCACCGGCTTCTGCGCGAACGATTGTCCGGCGCCGAAGGGCGAAGTGATGTCCCAGTTCGGCACCGGCGAGGTGGACTTCAAGGCGTTGTTCGCGAAGCTGAAATCAGCCGGCTTCAGCGATCCGATCAGGGTTGAGGACGTCAATGTCAGCGCCACCGCCGGGGAGACGACGGCCACCGCGCGCGCCAACCGGGAGTTTTGGGAAGAGGCGCTGGCTTCCATTCGAGGCCGTGCGCAAAGTCGGCAACGCGATGAAAAAAACACTTCCCTGCTGTTGAACGAACTAAGGCCGAACTGCTAGTCTTCCGGCCATGCAGCCCGAGGTACACGACGAAATCAATCAGGAGGAATGCATTCTGCCTAACGGCAAGCGCGGCCCGGGTCTCTTCGCCTGCCTCCGCAAACTCACCAGCAGCCAAGGTGACAACCGTCTCGACGTCAGCGCCACCGTGTTTCTCTTTGTGCTGTTCACCCTCGTTTCGTTGCGCACACATCTTTGGGCTGACGACGTCGCAGTAAGCTTGCCTGACGGCGTGAATGCGGTCTGGGACGTAACAAAGGCGGATCACGAAACCACACCGACTCGAGAACGCATTTGTCTGAACGGCTTGTGGCGGTGGCAGCCGGCCGCTGCCGGTTCGGACAAGGTTCCCGGCGGAAGCTGGGGTTTCTTCAAAGTGCCCGGGTGCTGGCCGGGGATCACCGACTACATGCAGAAGGATTCCCAGACACTTTACGCGAATCCAAGCTGGAAAGACGTGAAGCCTGGCGGGATCACGGCGGCTTGGCACGAGCGAGAAATGACCATTCCCGGCGATTGGTCCGGACGCAGCATTTCTCTGCACGTCGAATACCTGAACTCCTACGCGATGATCTTCGTGGACGGCGTGAAGAAGGGCGAGGTTCACTTTCCCGGTGGTGAAGTGGATCTCACAGCGGCGTGTCGGCCGGGTGGTACGCACCGCCTGAGCCTGCTGGTGGTGGCCCTGCCGTTGAAAGGCGTGATGCTTTCCTACACTGACAGCGCGTCGGCGCGCGAAGTGAAAGGAAAGGTCGAGCGGCGGGGATTGTGCGGCGATGTCTTTCTCGTCAGCACGCCGCGCGGGCCGAAGATCACGGACGTCAGCGTGGACACCTCGGTGCGCCAACGCGAGCTGACGATCAACGCTGCCGTCGCTGGTCTTGAACCGAACGGGCACTACAATTTTCGGACTCGCATCATGAAGGACGGTTCCACCATCAAGGAATTTGCCAGCCCGTCGTTCCAAGGCGGCGATCTCAATGACGGACGGTATTCTTTCACCGAGGCATGGATGCCGGACAAACTTTGGGATCTCAACACGCCGCAAAACAATTTCGACCTTCAGGTGTCACTCGTCGATGCCGGTGGACGAGTGCTGGATTCCGACTGGACGCAACGGTTCGGGTTCCGCGAGTTCTGGATCGATGGCCGGGACTTCTATCTCAACGGCACGCGCATTTTCCTTTCAGCCGTCCCGCTCGACAACGCGCAGATCGGCGCCGCACTCGCGACTTACTCAGCCGCTCGCGAGAGTCTCGAACGTCTCAAAAGTTTTGGGATCAATTACGTTTACACGCACAACTACGGTTGCGAACCCGGCGCGCATCTGAGTTTCGCCGAAATTCTTCGGGCCGCTGATGACGTGGGAATGCTCGTGGGTTCCACGCAACCGCACTTCAGCCATTACGAATGGAAGGCGTCTGATGCTGACAAGCATAACGGCTACGCCCAGCACGCGGCGTTCTATGCGCGGGCGGCGGGGAATCATCCGTCGGTGGTGATGTACGTGATGAGCCATAACGCGACCGGTTACGAAGAGGACATGAACCCGGACATGATCGACGGGATTCACGATGGCCGCGACCAGTGGGGGTCAAGAAACGTCAAGCTGGCGACGCGCGCCGAAGCCATCGTGAAGCAGTTCGACTCTCGCCGGATCGTTTATCATCACGCCTCGGGCAATCTGGACGTGATGCACGACAGCAATTTTTATCCGAACTTTGCGCCGATCCAGGAGTTGGACGATTGGTTCGAGCACTGGGCCACCGAAGGCGTCAAGCCGGCGTTTACCTGCGAATACGGCGCGCCGTTCACGTGGGACTGGACGATGTATCGCGGTTGGTACAAGGGGCAGCGTGAGTGGGGCAGCGCCAGGGTGCCGTGGGAATTCTGTCTCGCCGAATGGAACGCGCAGTTTTTCGGCGACCGCGCTTATCAAATCAGCGAACCCGAGAAAGCGAATCTTCGCTGGGAGGCGAAGCAGTTTCGCGCCGGCAATGTGTGGCATCGTTGGGATTATCCGAATCCGGTCGGCTCGGATCGCTTCGACGAGCGATATCCGGTCTTCGCCAAGTATCTCACGGCCAACTGGCGGGCCTATCGCACCTGGGGCGTGTCCGGCATTTCGCCGTGGGAGTACGAGCACTTCTGGAAACTTCGCCCCGGCGTGGACCGCAGCCGGAAAGAACTCAAGGTCGATTGGGAAAATCTACAGCAGCCCGGATTCAGTCCTGACTACATCGATCAGCGTTACGAGCGAATGGACCTGGCCTTCGAGCGCTCGGATTGGGTCGCGACCCCGGCGGCGCAGGCGCTCATTCGCAACAACCGGCCGCTGCTGGCTTACCTCGCTGGCAAACCGGGCGCGTTCACCAGCAAGGACCACAATTTTCTCCCCGGCGAAACGGTCGAGAAGCAAATCGTCGTGATCAACAACTCGCGCGAAACCGTGACGTGCGAGGCCAGTTGGTCGTTCGACCTGCCGCAATCCGCCACGGGCAAGAGCCAGGTGACGGTTCCCACGGGCGATCAGGCGCGAATTCCACTTCGTTTTGAACTACCAAAGGGGGTTGCGAGCGGTAGCTACGAAATCCACCTGACGGCGAACTTTAGTAACGGCGAGACGCAGGAAGATCGTTTCGTTATCGACGTGTTGCCGCCGCTTAATCCCGTGGCAGAACCAGGTAGGGCGGCGTTGCCGCGCCGCCCTGGAATTGAGGCCGACCAGCAGGTCGGCCCTACCGGCGTTCGCGCCAAAATTGCTTTGTTCGACCCGGCGGGCGAAACCGCAAGGCTGCTGGAAATGATCGGCGTTCGCGCGCAGCAAATTCCCGCAAACGCCGATCTTTCACCGTACGATATTCTCGTCGTCGGCAAGGCCGCGTTGACGGTTGGCGGACCGGCGCCCGGCATCAGCCGTGTGCGCGAAGGTCTCAAGGTGATCCTGTTCGAGCAGACGTCCGAGGTCTTGGAGAAGCGATTCGGTTTCCGCGTCGAGGAGTACGGGTTGAGGCAACTGTTTCCGCGCGTCCCAGATCATCCAATTCTGGCCGGCATCAAGCCCGAGAACCTCCGTGACTGGCGTGGATCAGCAACGATTCTTCCGCCGCGATTGAAGTATGAAATGCGACCACGCTACGGGCCGACCGTCGAGTGGGCGGGCATCCCCGTGACGCGAGTGTGGCGCTGCGGCAACCGCGGGAATGTGGCGTCGGTGTTGATCGAGAAACCCGCGTGCGGCGATTTCCTGCCGATCCTCGACGGCGGTTTCAGTCTTCAATACAGCCCCCTCATGGAATACCGCGAAGGAAAAGGCGTGGTGCTCTTCTGCCAACTCGACGTGACTGGCCGAACCGAAAACGATCCGGCTGCCGAGACTCTGGCTCGGAATATTTTGCGATACGTGTCGGACTGGAAACCGGTTCCCCACCGCAAGGCGGTCTATGCCGGTGAACCTGCCGGTAAGACCTATCTCGAATCCATGGGGGTGCCCGTGCGTTCTTACGACCGCGCCCATCTGTCAAATGACGAGGTCTTGGTGCTCGGTCCCGGCGGCAGGCAGGCGTTTGCGAAGGACGCGTCTGTCCTCGCCGAGTTTCTGAAGTCCGGCGGAAACCTGCTGGCCATCGGGCTGGACCAGGACGACGCCACCGCTCTGCTTCCGATCAAGGTGACCATGAGGAAGGCGGAGCACATCGCGTCCTTCTTTGAGCCTTTCGACATGAGTTCATTACTCGCCGGAATCGGACCCGCGGACGTTCACAATCGCGATCCGCGCGAACTGTCACTCGTGTCGTCGGGAGCAGAGGTCGTCGGTGATGGCGTTCTCGCCAAAGCAGAAACGGCGAACGTCGTCTTTGTCCAGATGCCGCCCTGGCAATTCGCGGGCAGCCAACAGCCCAATCTGAGGCGAACCTTTCGGCGCGTCTCGGTTTTGATCGATCGGTTGCTGGCCAACATGGGAGTCGCTGGCTCGACACCATTGCTGGAGCGCTTCGATCGTCCGGTCGATGCCACAAAAACGGAGAAGCGTTGGCTCGACGGCCTCTACCTCGATCAACCGGAGGAGTGGGACGACCCCTACCGCTTCTTTCGCTGGTGAACGACTTGAACCTGATGAGAACATTGAAAATCTTTTCCAGCACCAGAGCCATGCTCGTCATCGCGACCGTCCTCGCGAGCGCGCATGGGATGTGGGCCACCGCCGAGCCTCTGCGGGTGGGCATCGCTGTCGCCGTAGGCGAAAAAACTGCGAAGCTCAAAAGCCTGGACACTTTGCCCTACCTCGAGAGCGATTACACCAAGCGCTTCAAATTTGATTCCTACGAAAATCCAAAGCTCAAGGAATTGCGCACTCGCTACAAACTCGATGAGGTAGTCGCGCCGGGCAAAGACGAGTTCGACCGGCAAGTGCTGTTGATGGACTGGACGCACCAGCAGTTCAAGAAGTTTGGGCGACCTTCCACCGACACCAAAGGCGCTCTCGAAATCCTGAAAGCCATTGACGAAGGCCACAGTTTCTTTTGCACGCAATACGCTCAGTTGCTGGTTTCGAGCGCAGCGAGTCTCGGCTGGGTGGATCGGCCTCTCGCGCTGCGACGGCACCAAGGCGTGGCGAAAGTCGGAGGCTCGACCGAGCACTCCGTCACCGAGATCTGGTCCAACCAGCATCGAAAGTGGGTCATGCTTGATCCGACGAGCAACATGTATTTGGAGAGGGAGGCCGTGCCGCTGAACGCTTACGAGATTCGGCAGGAATGGTTCCATCGTGACGGAACGAATTTGATTTTCGTGATCGGGAAAGAGCGCCGGAAATACCGGAAGTCCGACCTGCCGATTTTCCTGAAGCGCTTTGCGGGCTTCGGCGATCTGGCGGTCCAGCCGGACGAACTCGACAAATACGGCTTCACGGCCTACATCCCGAACACCGACCTCATGGATTCCGGATTCGATTACGCCAGGATGTTCATCGTGAAAGACCAGCTCTGTGACGGGACGAAGTGGCATGTGCGCACTGTGCCGGCAACTCCTTCGGTCGATCCCTACTTCCCGATCGGCCAGGCGGCGCTGAACCTCTTCGCGCAGGACGGGAAGATCCGAATCGCCTTGAAGACGCTGACGCCGAACTTCCATCGCTTTGAGGTCCAAATCGACAGCGGTGGATGGGTTGCGTCTGACGACACGTTCATTTGGAACATCCACGACGGTCAGAATCGAGTCGAAGCCCGGACGCTCAACAAATTCGGCGTCACAGGTCCAATCTCGACGGCCGTTCTGGACATCGCGAAGTAAAGCCCACGGGCGGGGCAAATTCCTTTCCCCGATTCCCGACCTTCGCAAGTCTCCTCATCGGATGCGGGGAGGACGCAAGCGCAGTGGGAGTGACCGCCGCCAGAATTTCCGCGGCTTGCTCGTTCGAGGCGGGTTTATGCCGGGCAGACAGCGCCCTGCAAGATGAGCGACTGGCGCGGCGACCGCTTGCGTAAACCGTTTCGGACAGCGTAGCCTGTGGGCCATGAACCACTCCGGAAAAACACGGCTGCGTGGTGCCTGGACCGGTGTCCTTGGTGTGATGGCGGCTTCCGTTCTGGCGGACGACTGGCCTGCCTTCCGCGGCCCTAACGGGAACGGCGTCGCCCCGGAGGACAGAGCGCCTCTCCACTGGGGACCGGGGAAAAACGTCCGCTGGAAGGCGCCTCTGCCGGGTCCGGGTAACAGCAGCCCCATCGTTTCGCGCGGGCGCGTGTTCGTCACCTGTGCGGAAGACGAGGGCAAGAAGCGAAACCTGTACTGCTTCGACCGCCGGACCGGCGAGAAACTTTGGGTGCGGACGGTCGAGTTTCCCATCGTTGAGCCCACGCACCGATCGAACCCCTACTGCGCGTCCACTCCCGTCGCCGACGGCTCGAACGTCGTCGTCTGGCACGGTTCGGCTGGGGTCTTTTGCTACGACTTCGACGGCAAAGAGCTTTGGAAAAGAGATCTGGGAGCTATGCGGCAGGACTGGGGCTACGCCTCCTCACCGATTCTCCATCGCGGGAAAGTGATCTTAAACTTCGGCCCCGGCTCGCGGACCTTTCTGGCCGCGCTTGACCTCAAGACCGGCGACCTTCGCTGGAAGCGTGATGAGCCAGGAGGTTTGGACGCCACGGATAAACGGATGGTCGGCTCGTGGAGCACGCCGATTGTCGTCAAGGTCGGTGGCAGGGATCAGATCCTCTGCAGCATGCCGACGCGGGTGATCGCCTGCGATCCGGAGACCGGCTCCCTGCTGTGGCACTGCGCGGGACTGGCGGACGAAAAAGTGGATCTCGTCTATGCCTCGCCTCTCGTCTCGGGCGGAATCGGCGTCGCGTTCACGGGATGGGTGAACGGGCCGACCATCGGCTTCAAGCTGGGCGGGTCCGGCGAGGTGACCGCCTCGAACCGGCTGTGGCTGGGGAAGCAACCTCAGCGGATTGGCTCGGGTGTGGTTGTCGATGGGCGCTTGTACATCGTCAACGCCGGGCCGGGGACCGCG
>ORMF011660357.1_pt1 | contig 11867 bp, 10 predicted proteins | sample 1779871 | NCBI WGS metagenome assembly ORMF01 (sample SAMEA104232316, study PRJEB22302) | groundwater metagenome | biome: forest; feature: aquifer; material: groundwater | place: USA | collected 2011-08-07 | depth 5.4 m | reverse complement strand
GCGCCGCGGATCGCGAGATCGTCATCGGCGCCGGCGCGCTCGAGCCGCGCGTGCTGCTCGCGCCGCTGAACGAGCGCGTCACGTTCGTCAATCGGTCCGGCCGGATGGTGCACGTCGAGCTGATCGGACCGGAGGGCGAGCATCACGTCTTCCAGGTGCCCGGGCGGATCTGGGCGGAGTTCCACCGGCCCGGCCCGCATCCCTACGTCGTCCATTTCGAGAGCGGTGCCCCGCGTGAGCTCAGCGGCTTCGTTCGGATCGACGGTGAGGCGCAGCCCGCCGTGACGCCGTCGGAGTGCACCGGGCTGACCGTTCAGGAGACCTGCATTGAGCGTTGACACGACGACCGGACCGACCCGCTCGAGTGGCGGCATCACCAAGTGGTCGATCGAGCACCCGTGGATCGTCACCGCCTTCTATCTCGGCGTGGCGCTGCTCTCGGTGCTCGTCATCGTCTTCCAGATGCCGCGGCGGATGATGCCGTACGTCGAGAGCCCGATCGTCGCGGTCGTGTCGATGATGCCGGGCCTCTCCGCGGAGGAGATGGAGATCTACTTCTCGAAGCCGATCGAGGAGCGGATGGTCGATCTCAAGAACGTCCACTTCGTCCGCTCGACCTCACAGGAAGGCTTCTCGATCGTCAGCATCGAGTTCTGGTACGGCACGGACATGAAGAAGGCGCTCTTCGACGTGCAGTCGCTGATGAACGTCGTCCAGGCGGATCTGCCCGTGACGGGGTCCAACCTGAAGCCCTCCTGGGTGCTGGCGATCGACCCGCTCAACATTCCGGTCCTGACGTTGGCCGTCACGGGGGAGGGGTACGATCGCGTCCAGCTCCGCACGCTGGTCGAGAACGAGGTCGTCAACCGGCTGAAGACGGTCAAGGACGTCTATTCCGTGGCGCCCTTCGGCGGCCAGAAGCTCCAGATGCAGGTCGTGGTCGACCGAGACCGGCTGGCCGCCTACAAGATGACGCTCCTCGACCTCAAGAACGCCGTCGACATGCAGAACCTCTCGCGCCCGGCCGGGACATTGACCTACCAGGACCGCGAGGTGCTGGTCCGGAGCGATTTTCGCGCCCGCGCGCCCGAGGAGGTTGCCGCCTATCCGATCGCCAGCATGGAGGGGCGGACCGTCTACATGCGGGACGTGGCGGAGGTCATGAACACGCCACGGGAGCAGCGGAGCCTCTACCGGCTCAACGGCAAGGAGGCGGTTGAAGTCTCGGTCATCCAACAGCCGGATGCGAGCTCGGTGCGGGTGATCGACGGGGTCAAGGTGAAGCTGGCGGAGATCCAGCAGGACTTCCCCCGCCTCACGTTCGACGTGGCCTACGACAACTCTACCTTCGTCGGCTTCCTCATGGACAACATGGTCGAGGAGCTGGTGATGGCGGTCCTGCTCACCGGTGCCGTGGTCCTGTTCTTTCTCGGCAACGTCCGGGGCACGCTCATCTCGGTCATCACCATCCCGGTCTCGCTCGGCATGGCCCTCCTGGCCATGGTACCGCTGGGCATGACGCTCAACAGCTCGACGCTGATCGGCCTGCTCCTGTCCATCGGCCGCCTCGTTGACGACTCGATCATCGACATCCACTCGATCGAGCGGCATCTGCGCATGGGGAAGTCGCCTAAGGACGCCGCTATCGACGGGATCAGCGAGGTCCGCCTGGCGGTGCTGGCCATCACGTTCATGCTCTGTGTGGCGCTGCTGCCGCTCGCCTTCTCGGGGGGCATCGTGCAGTTCATGTTCGAGGGGATCGTCTGGGCCATCATCCTGGCGCTGCTGTCCTCGGCTCTCGTGTCCTTCACCCTGACCGCGCTGCTTGCCGCGCATCTCTTCGCTCCTTACCGCGAGGAGGCGGAGGCGCGGCGGTCCTGGTTCCAGCGCCGAGCGCTCGATCCGGTGCAGCGAGGTCTCGAGCGCCTGGAGGCGCGGTATCGCACCGGGCTGGCGTGGTCGATCCGGAACCGGTTCGTCGTCTTCGTCGGGGCCACGGCCGTGATCCTGGTCGGCGTGGCGCTGTACCCACGGATCGGCAGCGAGATGATGCCGCTGGCCGACGTGTCCCAGGCCTTCGTCCAACTCGAGGCGACGCCGGGGAGCTCGTTCGCCCGGACCTCCGAGATCGCGGCCCAGGTCGAGCAGCTCCTGCTCAAGCAGCCGGAGGTCGTCAAGGTGTCGTCGGAGGTGGGGTTCGAGCCCGGGGGCACGTACTTCACCGGCTACAGCATGGGCTCGGTCAACTCGGCGTTCATGATGGTCACGCTGACGGACTCGTCCAAACGGTCCCGGGACATCTGGAAGGTGATCGATGGTGTCCGCGACGAGGCGACGCGGACGATCCCCGGGATCCGCCGCGTGGCGATCAAGGAAATGGGCGCCGACGTGATGGCCTCGAGCGCGGCCCCCATCCAGGTGATCTTCTTCGGGCCGGATCTGGAGCGGCTGTCCGAGATGGGCGAGCAGGCGCGGCGGCTCGCCGAGGAGATCCCCGGCTTCTATCAGGTGACCACATCATGGGCCCAGTCTCTGCCGCAGCTCCAGGTCATGGTGGATCGGGCCCGGGCGCAGGAGATCGGGCTCACGGTGGGCGACGTGGCCGATCAGGCCTACTACGCGCTCAAAGGGGGCCTGACCAACGAGTTCTACCGGCTCGACAACCAGCGGCAGTTCACGATTCTGATTCGCTATCGGGGTGACCAGCGCCGGGATCAGACGGATCTCGAACAAGTCAAGATCGTCGGCAAGAAGGGCGAGGTCGTGCCGCTCACCTCGGTCGCGCGGGTCGAGGAGCGCCGGGGGCCCACGCTCATCGAGCATGACAACTTCCGGCGCGTGATCTCGGTCCTCGGCTACTACCGCAAGGGCGGTCCGCCCAGCATGGAGCTGTCCATGGACCTTCTGATGGCGGCGCACGGGCGGATCAACTTCGCGCCCGGCTATGGTGTCGAGCTGCGCGGAGACATGACGCAGATGGAGGAGTCCTTCCAGCGGCTGCTGCGCGGGCTCTACCTGGCCGTGATCTTCATGTTCCTCCTGTTGGTGGCCCAGTTCCGGAGCCTGATCGAGCCCTTCAACATGATCTTTTCGCTCTCGCTCATGCTGACCGGGGTCCTGGGTGGCCTGCTCCTGGCCCGCCAGACCTTCTCGACGGTCTCGATCCTGGCCGTCGTGATCCTCACCGGCATGATGATGACCGTGGCCGTGCTCATGATCGATCTCGTGCTGCGGCTGCGAGGGGAGGGGATGGACCGGGACGAGGCCATCCTGACGGCTGCGCCGATCAGGTTGCGCCCCATCGTGATGACGTCCGTGATCAGCATCGTGGTGCTGATCCCGGTCGCCTTCTTCCCGCGGACGGGCATCGACGCCTATGCGCCGCTCGCGACGGTCGTGATCGGGGGCCTCACGATGGGGACGGTGCTCGCTCTGTTCGTAGTGCCGGTCCTCCACACGTACACGGACGACCTGGCGAAGCTCGTGCGGAGTGGACTTGGTCGGATGAGGGCCCGACGGCAGGATCCGACGGCATGAGTCCCCGCGCCCGCTATCTATCAATGACGCTGGCCCTGGTGGCCGCGGTGGCGGCCTATGTCCTCTGGCCGCGTCCGCTAGATCGGCCGGCACCCCGGCTCCCGGCTGCCTCCGCGCCGACCGCGCGCCCGGCGCCCCCGCCGGTGCCTCCCACCGCGCGGAGGATTCTGGATCAGGCCATGGTCCTTGGGCTGAGCCACGACCAGATGGTTCGGTTGCGGGCCCTTGAACGGTTCTGGACGAGCGAGGAGCGTGAGCTGCAGGCGGCCATCCGGGACGCGGAGCGGGAGCTCTCGGCCTTCATGAAGGATACCCAGGCATCGGGAGGCACCGGTGTGCAGCAGATCCAACAGCGGTCGGCCGAGTTCAGCAGCCTCAGCGCGACGCTCAGAGAACGTCGCCGGCGTCACTCAGAGGCGGCCCTCCAGCTACTGGACGGATGGCAACGCCATCGGCTCGCCGGTGCGGGACCCGGCGCAGAGATCGGGAGGAATCGATGAAACTGACCACGCCTGAACACGAGCAAGGGCGGGAGCTCCACCCGGAGCAGCCCAGCGGCAACGGGTGGCGCCGCCGGATCAGCCTGGGGCGCGGCAGGTCCGGCGTGCTCAAGCTGCTGATGCTCGCGCTCCTGGTCGCGGCTGCCGCCTGGGCGGCCTACGCCAATCTGCGATCGAACAGGCCGGCGATGGACATGAGCATGCGGGTGACCTCGGGGAACACGCCGTTCCCGGTGGTGATGGCGCCGGTGGAACGCGCCCCGATCAGGGGGACCGTGGTCTACACGGGCAGCGTCGCGCCCTTCAACGAGGAGGACATCTACCCGCGCGTGACCGGGCGAATCGTGGAGATCCCCGTCTACCCCGGCGACGCGGTGCGCCCCGGGCAGGTGCTGGCTCGCCTCGACAGCGTCGAGCTGTCCTCCCGGGTCCGGGAAGCCGAGGCCGGAGTGGCGGCGGCTCAGGCCAACCGGGCCCAGGCGGAGAGGGAGCTGGCCGCGATGGTCGCGGAAGCGGGCTATGCGCGGGCGGTGGCGGATCGCAGCGCCAAGCTCTTCGCCGTTGGAGCCGTGTCGCGACAAGATTTCGAGAGCGACAGCGCCGCGGCGGTCGCGGGTGAGGCGAAGGTAGAAGCCGCCCGAGCTCGGATCGAGGCTGCGACCTCCATGCAGGCCCAGAGCGCTGCCATGCTGCACACCGCCACCATCGTCCGCGACTACGTGACTATCGTCGCCTCGACTCCAGGCTACGTGGTCAAGCGGCTCGTCGCCCCGGGGGTCCTCGTCCAGCCCGGCATGGCCATCCTGAAGGTCACCCAGATCGACAGGGTTCGCCTGCAGGCCAACGTCGGCGAGAAGGATTTGGCCTCCATCCGAGTGGGCTCGCCGGTTCAGGTGACGACGAGCGCAGCCGGCCAGCCCCCGTCGACCATCAAGGTGACGTCGGTGTTCCCATTCGTGGACCAGGGGCCGCGGACGGCGGTCGTCGAGGCGCTCGTGGACAACGCGGCCCGCCGGTTCCTTCCCGGCCAGTACGTGACGATGCAGTTCGTGACCGGTGAGCGCGCCGCCGCGGTGACGGTTCCGGCCGGAGCGGTCACGCGGATGGGAGGGAAAGCGACCGTGTGGGTAGCAAAGGACGGGCGCGCGGAGCCACGAGCCGTGGTGACGGGCTTGCAGAATCCTGAGCGCGTCGAGATCGCCCAGGGGCTCGCCGGCGACGAGCGCGTCATCACGCGGGGGCACGAGGGCCTGTACGCCGGCGCCCGCATCAGCGATGCCTCGAGCCCGGGAGCGGCTCCGCCTCAGGCGCCGGCCGGGACGCAGGACATGCCGGGAATGCCCGGGATGAAGGAACAGACCGAAACACCCACCAAGCCCAAGGAGGGATCGCATGTGGGTCATTGAGCTCGGGCTGTTTCGGCTGGCTTGCATGATGGCTCTGGTCCTGCCCGCCCTACTGGGCCCCAGCGCGGTTGCCGGCGCTCAACCCCTTCCGCGGGTCGAGGGCTCCTTGACCATGGAGGAGTCGGTGGAGCTCGCGCGGCAGAAGAGCCTCCGCGTCAGGGCGAGCGACGCCGACGCCCGCACGGCGGACTCGATGCGGCGGGAGGCCCTGGCGCCCTTCTGGCCGCAGTTTTCCGCGAACGGCTACGTCACCGACCAGCGGATGGCGCCGAACGTGTACACGTCTGCGGGCAACACGATGGCCCGCAACTACCAGGTCTTCAACGCCGACCGCAACCGCGACGCGAATCTGACCGCGATGTACCCGCTCTTCTCGGGCGGGCGCGACTACTACGGGTACAAGGCGGCGGCGGCCCGGGCGGATGCGGCGCGGCAGATGCTCCGCGGCACCGAGGTGGACGTGGCCATGCAGGCACGGCTCGATTACATCGCCGTGCTACGGGAGACGGAGAACGTTCGGGTCACCGGTGAGGTGCTCCGGGATGTGGAGGAGCGGCTCCGGATCGGCCGGGAGATGTTCGACGCCGGGCGCATTCCGCGATACTACCTGCTGCGCGACGAAGCCGAGCTGGCCAACGTGGTGCAGATGGACGCCATGGCGCGGAGCCGAGCGGATCTGTCCCTGGTATCGCTGAAGACCACGATGGGAGTGGATCTCTCGTCTCCCATCACGCTGGCCGACCGCCTCGAGTTCACGCCGACGACGCTGTCGGTCGAGGAAGGGATCCGGCAGGCGGGCGACGCCCACCCGGATCTCAAGGCGGCGGCCAAGCAGCGGGAGGCCGCCCAGGCCGAGGTGCGGGCGGCGTACGGCAACTACTTCCCCCAGGTCTCCATCGGCTACATGTACGACTGGGGCTGGATGAAGAACCGTGCCTGGGAGTCCCAGGCCGAGGGCCTCCGCTCGCGCGGCGACAGCGCCGAGGGCTATTCGGTGGGCGTCGTGGTGACGTTGCCACTCTTCGACGGCTTCTCGAGAGAGAACGCCCTGAAGACGGCCAAGGCGAAGCTGGAGAAGGCAGTCCAGTCCGAGGGTCTCGTCCGGCAGCAGATCTCCAAGGATGTCAACCAGGCCGCTCTCATGCTCGCGGCGGCCGAGAAGAGTGTGGAGGCGAGCCGGAAGGGGCTCGACCTGGCCGAGGAGGAATTTCGGATCGTCAAGGAGCGATTCGCCAGCGGGCGCGGGATCCAGCTCGAGATCCTGGACGCGCAGGTGAGCCTCACGCGGGCCCGGTTCAACGCGGTCGCCGCGCTCGCGGACTACGGCAGCGCCCTGGCCATGTGGCTCAGGGCGACGGGCCGGGTCCGCTGACCCCGGCCACCATCAACCAGGGGGAGGCAACGATGAGAAACGCCATGAGGGTGCTGGTGGGTATGGTGATGCTCACGTTCGCGCTGGGGGCCGACGGCGCGTGGGCCGAGGCCAAGGTGACCGTGATGCGGGAGGAGAACAAGCCGCAGACGGTGGAGATCAAGGCCGGCGAGGAGGTGCGGTTCATCAACGCGTCAGGTAGCACCGCGCACGTCTGGTTCGCGGGGAACGACGCCATCCGGTTCTACGTGGGGAAGGCAGGGTCCAGCGTCAAGTTCGAGAAGCCCGGCACGTATGAGTACACGGTCCACGTCACTGCGGGCAAGGTTCACTCACATACAGGCAGCGTGGTCGTGAAGTGAGACAACGTCGTGAACGCGACCAGGGTGGCACTTTATGGATTGGCCGCTCTGGCGATCCTGCGAGATCCAGACCGGGACCCAGGTCAGGTCGACTGGGCGGATTCCCACTTCGATCGGGTGTGGTTCCCCGCCCGCGGCGGGGCCCCGAGGGTAGAGCGAGTCCCGGGTGGTTTTCGGGCGGTCTTCGATAGGGCGGGTCTCTATCGAGGGGCCTTCACGGTTGTCGGCGGACACGCGACGGGGGACGTGTTCGCCACCGCAGAACTGTATAGGCGCTGGGCCGAGTCGTCGAGCTCACTCGGCGAGCGACATGACGCGAGGACAGCGGGAGGCGTGGGATCTCCGGTGAACGGAGGAGGATGAAGACCATGAACGCACGCAGGAGGGAAGACTCAATGAATGTCGACAGGTCACGACTCAGATTCATGGCGGAGGGGGTGGCGTTCGCCGTCACCCTCGCGATTGGCCGCCGCGTCAGCGCGCAGGCCGGGCCAAGCGGGAAGATCATGGTCTATAAGGAGCCGACCTGAGGGTGCTGCACCCAGTGGGTGGTCCACCTACGGAGATCGGGATTCGCCGTGGCGGTGGAGAACCGGGCCGACCTCCGGCCGATCAGGACCCGGTATCACGTGCCGGCTGATCTCGAGGCCTGTCATACGGCCGTGATCGAGGGGTACGTGATCGAGGGCCACGTCCCCCCTGATGTGATCAGCCGGCTTCTCCGCGAGCGCCCGAAGATCCTCGGCCTGGCCGTGCCGGGCATGCCGGCCGGCTCCCCAGGCATGGAGGCGCCGGGCTCACCGGCCGAGCCTTACCGCGTCTTCATGTTCGATAGGGGGCGCACGGTGGGCGTCTTCGCGACCCGCTCGGGCGGTTGATCGAGAGACGGCCGGAGCCGCCGCGGGCGTGCGGTCGAGAAGCGGGCGGAGGGGTGCGGCGGCGGGGCCGGGGGAAAACGCCGCCGGGCGGCAGGGGCCGCATCGAGACGAGGACTGAAGTGCGGGCTTTCGCCGCCACCGGCGATCCCTTGGCCGAGGACCCGCTCCGTCTGTACGAGCTCGCGGGACGTGCGCCCGTGAAGAAACGCGAAGCGGCACACGCCAAGTAGTACATTTGCGCCATTGTTCCCTGCGGGGACCGTGGACTAACAACGGCAATTGCCGGGGGTATTGACGGCCATTGTCCCAATTCCACGTGCCCGTGGAGGATGGCGACCCAGTGCAGCCGCACCAGCAGCTCGTACGAGCTCTTCAAGACGTCCCGGGCGGTGTGCACGCCTCCAGCAAGGCATCGAGCACCTCAGGGCGGTGCGTGAGGGGCTGCTCGAGTGGATCGGGGCCCACGAGTACGAATCCATCCGGCAGATGCAGGGCAGCATGAGCTACCGGTCGGTTCGCGAGCCGGCTGCGCTCGAGACCCTGTCGCGCGTGTGGCTCGGCCCTGAGCACGCCCGCTGCCCAGGCTTCCGGACAACGGTGACACGCCCGGCACCCGGGATGTAGGCATTTCCGGCCCATCTCGTTTCACTTCTGCGGTGGGGCGGCCGGGACGTGGTACTCCTCCGAGTGCTTGGCCATGATGAGGCTCGCGTTGAAGTAGCCCTCGGGACTCCATCGTCCCTCCACCACGGCCCCGCGGCCCTCCGTGAACATGTCCGGCGGGCTTCCTCGATGGTGCACCGGGATCGAGCTCGGCGCGTCGGTGAGCGTGAAGACCAGCTCCAGCGAGCGCGGCTCCCAGCGGAGCGACCCCTGCTCTACCATGCCGCCGAGGCGGTACGACTTCCCGGGCACTGCCGCGGCGCGTAGCTCGGTCGGCGTGACGAAGTAGACGGCTGACTGCGTAACGCCGGCGTGGATCATATACCCGAGCGCGACCGCGATGACGGCTCCGCCCGCAGCGAACCGGAGGTGTCGGCTCATGGCCGGGGCGTGGGCCATCACGCCGCTTCGGTGTGGAGGTCGTAGAGCGCCCGGAGCTGTTCCCGGTCCAGGCCGCGGCAAGGCCGATCCGCGGCGACCGTGCCCCCGGCCAGGATCGCCACGCGGTCGGCTACCTCGAGAGTCCTGCCGAGGTCGTGCGTGGCCATGAGCACCGCGCCGCCCCCGGCCTTGAAGGCCAGCAGGAACTCGCCGAGCCACTTCTTGCCTTGCTGGTCGAGCCCGCCCGACGGCTCGTCGAGCAGGAGCAGCCGCAGTCGTGCGTCCACGAACCGCGCGAGCGACAGGCGCCGCTTCATGCCCGCCGAGAAGGTGCGCACGCGCTGATCCGCCACGGCATGCAGCTCGACGGTCTCGAGTGCGGCCCTGAGGGTCCGGCCGTCCGCTTGCCGCCCACTCAGGGTGTTCCAGAACCTCAGGTTTTCGAGGGCCGTGAGGTCCTCATAGACGTGCGAGCCGTGGCCCACCAGGCCGATCTGCCCCCGGATCGAGTCGGCGTCGTGGATGACGTCGAGGCCGAGCACTGACAAGCTCCCGCCCGTCGGCCGGACCAGGGTAGCGGCCATCTTGAGGAAGGTCGTCTTGCCGGCGCCGTTGGCGCCCAGGAGCGCCAGGCACTCGCCGGGCGCGACCTCGAGGGTCACGTCGCGGAGCACTGCCGCCCGACCAAAGCTCTTCGCCACGTTGCGTGCCGTGATCAATCGTCCCGCTCCCAGGAGAGCGTGTCCGGCAAGGCCGGTGCCATGCGGATATGCCATGGCAACTCTGCAACATGGGCACCTGCCGCGAGGATCGGACCGGGGAGATTTCCCCACCACCGGGGCAGGCTCACCAGAGCGCCGGGCCACCCATCCAATCGCACACGGTGCCGAGCCCGCATCGAACCCTCAGGGATGTCCGGCGACCCAGTCCGCCACGAAGACGTTGAGGTCGCGTGGCGCCGCGGCGTTGCGGCTGCTGGAGAAGACCAGCTTGGTGCCGTCCCGCGAGAACATGGGGAACGAGGCGAAAGACTCCACCCAGGTCACCCGCTCGAGATCCGAGCCGTCCACGTTGACGAGGTAGAGCGCGAAGGAGCGTCCGGTCGGGTCGTGGAGGTTCGAGGAGAAGATGATCTGCTGCGAGCTGGGGTGCATGAACGGGGCGAAGCTGGCGGCGCCGTTTCGCGTGACCTGGCTGAGCCCGGTGCCGTCCACCCTCATCAGGTAGATCTCGAGACGGCGAGGCCGCACCAGCGACTGGCCGAGCAGGGCGCGGTACTCCTCGAGATCGGCCCGGGTCGCCGGGCGGGTCGCCCGGAAGACGATGAAGCGGCCATCCCAGGAGAAGAAGGGGCCGCCATCGTAGCCGGGCTCGGCCGTGAGCCGCCGTACGTTGGCTCCATCCGCGTCCATCAGGTGCAGATCCAGATCGCCTTCGCGCAGGGAGGTGAAGACGATGCGGCGGCCGTCCGGCGATACCGCACCCTCGGCGTCGTAGCCGTGGTTGTGAGTCAGGCGGGTGAGACGTCCGCCATCCTGGTCGGCGCTGAAGATCTCGTAGCTCGGGTAGATCGGCCAGACATAGCCCCCGGAGCGGTCTGGAGGCGCCGGGCACGCGGAGCCCCCGAGATGCGTCGAGGCGTATAGCAGGCGCCGGCCGTCCGGGAAGAAGAACGCGCAGGTGGTACGCCCCTTGCCGGTGGAGACCAGGCGGACGTCGCTGCCGTCCTCCCGCATGATGAAGATCTGGTCGCACCCGAACGGTGGGCGCGTGGACTGGAAGACCAGCCGGCTTCCGGTCCAGTCCCAGTAGGCCTCGGCATTCTGGCCCCCGAAGGTGAGCTGGCGGAGATTGGCGAGCCGTCGCTCGCGCGGATCCACCGCCGGCGCGGCAGCCCGGCCGCGGCGCGCGTGGGCGAGATCGAGGAGCGCCCAGGCCGTCCCGGCGAGCCCGAGCCTCAGGATGGCTCGGCGGTCGAGTCTCCAGCGCAGCATCAGCGCCGCTCCTCGAGGACGGCCTCGGTGCGGTGCTCGGTGCCGTCGCGGACGACGATCACCTCCACGCGGTCGCCCGCCCGCTTGCCGCGGAGGGCGAAGGTGAAATCCTCGAGCGTCGTCACGTCCACGCCGCCGAACCTCACGATGGTGTCCCCGGCGCGTACGCCCGCCTTCTCGGCGGGGCTTCCGGGACGCACTCCATTGATCTTGACGCCCGGGCGCTCCGCCTCGCCGAACTCGGGGATCACGCCGAAGAACGGTCCGTAGCCGCCGCCTCGCCGGCCGCCCGCGGGGGCCGCCTGGAGCTTGACGTAGGCGGGCGGGGCGGGCGTCGCCGCGACCGCCGCGACGACGCGTGCGGCGAACGTCGTCACGGTCTCGAGCCCCTCGGGGTTGAGCTTCTCCCAGGTGTCCGTCGGGCGGTGGTAGTCGCCGTGGGCGCCGGTGAAGAGGAAGAGCACCGGGCGCCCGGCGGCATAGAAGACCGTGTGATCGGAGGGCGAGAAAGGATCGCCCCGGAGCTGGAGCGACAGGCCGAGCCCCCGGGCGGCATCGGCCACCGCCGCGCGGAGCCCGGTCCCGCTGTCCACGCCGTGGACGTAGAGCCTGCCCTCCCGGAGGCGTCCGACCATGTCGAGGTTCAGCATCAGCACCGTCCGCTCGAGCGGAAACGCCGGGCGCCTGGAGTACTGGCTCGAGCCCAGGAGCCCCATCTCCTCCCCCGCGAAGGCGACGAAGACGAGCGTCCGCGGCGCGCCGCCCGCCGCCGCG
>ORMF010748689.1_pt1 | contig 11867 bp, 10 predicted proteins | sample 1779871 | NCBI WGS metagenome assembly ORMF01 (sample SAMEA104232316, study PRJEB22302) | groundwater metagenome | biome: forest; feature: aquifer; material: groundwater | place: USA | collected 2011-08-07 | depth 5.4 m | reverse complement strand
CCCCCCCCGGCCGCTGGGCCAGCCGCAATCCCAGCCAGCCCGGCGCTGCCAGCATGATCGGATTGGCAAAGATCGACAGGATCGAGGTCGCCAGGATCAGGTACCGCGCCCGCTCCGGCAATATGCCCAACCCGATGCCGAGATCGGCGAGGATGAACGAAAACTCGCCGATCTGCGCCAGCCCGGCGCCGACCAGCAGGGCCGCGTTGAGCGGCCCGCGCAACAGCCGCACCGCGAGGAACGCGATGCACGGATTGCCGACCACAACCAGCAGCACTGCCGCGAGGATCGGCCACGGCTCAGCGAGCAGGATTGCCGGATTGAACAGCATCCCGACCGAGACGAAAAACAGCACCGCAAAGGCGTCACGCAGCGGCAGCGATTCCTCGGCCGCCGCCTGGCTGAGCTCGGACTCGCTGAGCGTCATGCCGGCGAAGAACGCCCCCAGCGCAAACGACACGCCGAACAACTCGGCCGCCCCGAACGCGACGCCCAATGCCACCGACAACACCGCGAGGCGGAACAATTCGCGCGACCCGGTATGGGCGACGTAGTGCAACAGCAGCGGGATGACGCGGCGGCCGACCACCAGCATCAATGCGACGAAAACCGCGACCTTGCCGAGCGTCTCGCCGAAGCTGATGCCGAGCCCGCGGAAATCGACCGGCCCCGCCGCTGGCCCGAACGCGGCGGCGAGCGGCGGCAACAGTACCAGGGCGACGACCATCAGCAGGTCCTGCACCACCAGCCAGCCGACCGCGACATGGCCGCGGCCGGTATCGATCAGGCGGCGGTCCTGCAAGGCGCGCATCAGGACGACGGTGCTGGCGACCGACAGCGCCAGCCCGAACGCGAAACCCGCCGGCCCGGACCAGCCGAGCAGGTATGCCAAGCCCATGCCGAGCAGGGTCGAGAGGGCGATCTGCGCCACCGCGCCGGGAATGACGATGGCGCGCACCGCCAGCAGATCCTTCAGCGAAAAATGCAATCCGACGCCGAACATCAGCAGGACTACGCCGATTTCCGCGAGTTGCCCGGCCAGCCCGGCATCGGCGACGACCCCCGGCGTAAACGGCCCGACCGCAACGCCGGCCAGCAGGTAGCCGACCAGCGGCGAAATCCGCAGCCGGTTGGCCAGCGTACCCAACAGGAATGCGAGGCCGATGCCGCAGACGATCGTGACGATCAGCGGCGAGGCATGCGGCATGAGGAACCGATCCGATTGGTGGGTGCGATGACGGGCAGCCGCGCCGCGACCGCGGGAAGCCGGCGACGCTACCACCGATGGTAGCCGGTGATACAATCGGCCCCGCGCAAAAATCGCCAGCCCCGGTGTCAGCAATGCCAATCGCGCCCTTCGCAACAGTCTTCGACACGGCGCTGTCGCGTCACGGTCTGGCGGCGGTGGAAGCGCGCCTGCCGACGCCGCGCAATGCGGCAGACCTCGCCGCCCTGCCCGACGACCGGTACCTGTCGGAGATGTCGCGGCGGGTGTTCCGCGCCGGGCTCAAGCACAGCCTGGTCGATGCCAAATGGCCGGCCTTCGAGGAGGTGTTCTTCGCCTTCGAGCCGCGCCGGGTCCGCGCGATGCCGGACGAGGCGCTGGAGCGCCTGATGGCCGACGCGCGGCTGATCCGGCATTGGGGCAAGCTCAAATCGGTGCGCGACAACGCCGCCGCGATGGTCGGGATCGCGGCGGCCGAGCACGGCAGCTTCGGCAAATGGCTAGCGGCATGGCCGGGCGACGACATCACCGGCCTGTGGGAGGAACTGGCCAAGGCGTTCAGCCAGATGGGCGGCAATTCCGGCCCGAGTTTTCTGCGCATGGTCGGCAAGGACACGTTCGTCCTGTCGCCGTCGGTGGTGGCCGGGCTGAAGCACTGGGCCGGCATGATGCCGCCCAAGAACCGCCGCGATCGCGCCGCGGCACAGGCCGTATTCAACGGCTGGGCCGCCGAGACCGGCCGCCCGCTGTCGCAACTCAGCCTGATCCTGGCGCTGTCGGTGGACGGCTGAATTGCGCCGTCACAGTCAATGCCCGAGCAGCTTCACGATCGCGAACACTGCTCCGAGCAGCGCTACCACATTCACCAGGACCGTGCCGAGGATCAGCCCGACGACGCGGTTGAACAACGCGGCGACAGCCGCCTCGATCTTCGCCTCAAGGCGCAACTCCGTCTCACGCAAGTCCGCTTTAAGTTCCGTCCTCAATCCGCCGATATCGCTTCGCAGCGCCGCTTCCAGTTCCTTAAGGTCCCGCCTGGTCGCGAAGTCAGCATCCTCGGCCCCGTCACGGACCGCCGCGACGACGGCTTCCGCCTGCGGCTCGCTGAAGCCGGCCTCGCGCAGGCGTTTGGCGACTTTCAGCGTGTCGATGGCCATTTCCGACTGCCGCTTGCGGAGGCGCTATGGCGAACTCGTTCGCGTCTCAATCTCAATAGCAGGAAATCTCGATCGAATGCTGGTCGGGATCGTCGATATAGACCGACTGGATCGTACCGATCGCGCCGGCCCGCGGCCCCTGCATGCGCACCGGCACGCCGCATTGTTCGAGATGTGCCGTGATCTCGCTGACCGGCGACTGGGTGACGAAGCAGATATGCGCCGGCATGCGCTTTTCACCGCTCATCGCCATCGCGCCGCCGGCCAGATCGAGGTGGATTTTCTGCTGGCCGAACAACAGCGCGGCGCGCCCTTCGCCGACGGTTTCCGCCTCCATGCCGAGCACGCGCTTGTAGAACGCGACGCTGCGGTCGATATCGGCGACGGTGATGTTCAGATGGTCAATCCGCTCGATCTTCATGGCCTGCCTCGCAATTCGGGTGGAGTCCCCAGCTTGCCACCTTCGGCCGCGCCGGACCAGACCAATGGCCCTTCAGCGCGCGCTCATCTTCGCCAAAGTGAAAACCGCGGCAAGGAGGGCGAACACGTTGACCACCAGCGAGCCGAGGATCAGCCCGAGCATCCGGTTACGCAGCGAGTTGCTTGCCATCTCGATCGCGGCGGCGAGACGGAATTCGATCTCGCGCATCTCACGGCGCAGGGTGGCGAAATCCTCGGTCGGCGGACGACCGGTAGGCCCCGCTCCCTGAGCGCCCGAATTCATCGGCCGACCCCATAATTTCCCGCTCATGCCAGCGGCACCCGGCGCCGGGCGAGCTCCACCTCGTTGACCGTGAGGCCGAGGCCCGGCTCGGTCGGCAGGCGGAACAGCCCCGCGACCGGTCGCGGCGGATTGTCGAACACGGCGTGCATGCGCGGCGACGGATCGTTCAATTCGCACGGTTTTGTCGCATGCAATTGGCTGGCGGCGATGTGCAGGCTCGCCATATGGCCGATCGTCGGCTGTGTCTGGTGCGGCACCAGTTCGACACCGTGCGCGTGTGCCAGCGCGGCGCAGCGCTGGAGGCCGGTGATGCCGCCCATCTTGACAATGTCCGGCTGCAGCATGCGCACACCGGCCGAGATCAGATCGGCAAGACCGGAGAGGGTATAGGTCTGCTCGCCGGCCGAGACGGTGATGTCGAGGCGCCGCGCGACCTCGCCCATCTCCCTGACGTGGTAATGCTGCACCGGCTCCTCGAACCACCAGTAGCCGAGGTCTTCGAGGACGCGGCCGACGCGGATCGCACCGCCGGTCGAGTAGCCGTTATTGGCGTCGAAGGCGAGCGGGAAGCCGTCGCCGACCAGCTTGCGGACCGCGCGCGCCTTGGCGATGTCGCCCGGAATGTCGCCGTCGAGCCGGGTGCGGTCGTTGTCGAAGCGGATCTTGACCGCCGCCGGCCGCTCCTTCAGCCGTGCCTCGACGACACGCACCACCTCATCGACACTGCGCACGCCATTGCCGCCGATCGAGGCGTAGAACGGCAGGCTCGTGCGCCAGGCGCCGCCGAGCAATTTGTAGATCGGCTGGCCCAGCAATTTGCCCTTGAGATCCCACAACGCGATGTCGAGCGCCGCCAACGCACCGGTCAGCGCGCCCTCCGGCCCCAGCTTGACGCAGCTATGGAACAGCCTATCGAGCAGCACCGCGTGGTCGAGCGGGTCTTTCCCGATCAATGACGGCGCCAGATCGCGCGCGACGATGCCGAGCGAGGCGATGCCACCCAGCATCGGCGACGCTTCGCCGATGCCCGTGGCGCCGTCGTCGCCATGCACCCTGACGAACGCGCTGCGCTGCGTCGGCCGGTCGTCGGGCGCCCAGGCGACCTGGAAGGCCTCAATTTTTTCGATTTTCATGCGGCATCTCCGTGGACCGCGGCCGTCCCGGCCGCCGATCGGTCAGAAAGAAGCGGGCGGGACGCCCGCGCTCCCGCTAGTAATTCGAGATCTCGACCAGGTTCTGGTCCGGATCGCGGATATAGACCGACTGGATCGTGCCGATCGCGCCGGCGCGCGGCCCCGGTCCGGCGATAATCGGTACGCCGCACGCGTTGAGATGCGTCACGACCTCGGCGATCGGCACCTCCGTGATGAAACAGAGATCGCCAGAGCCTGTCGTCGGCCGGTCGGCGACCAGGCCGGGGATCGCGTCGGCCGCATGCAGGTTGATCTTCTGCCGGCCGAAACGCAGCGCCGTGCGTTCCTCGCCGAAATGGATCACCTCCATGCCCAGCACCTTTGCATAGAAGTCGCACGTTCGGGCGATATCGGCGACGGTGAGGACCAAATGGTCCAGGCGGGCGATGTTCATGGCGGGGCCTCGCGGAAATGGCGTCAGCCGGAGCTTGCCACGCCTGCCGCCATCGGAACAGATTGACCGAGGCAGCGAGGAGCAATCCGATGAACCGGCTCGACGGCAAGGTGGCGCTGATTTCCGGGGCGGCGCGCGGCATCGGCGCCGAGACCGCGCGACTGATGGTCGAGGCCGGCGCGTGGGTCGCGATTGCCGACATGCTCGACGAGCGCGGCCGCGAGACCGCCCGCGCGCTGGGCGGCGACACGCTCTATCTGCACCTCGACGTGACGCAGCCCGAGGATTGGGACGCGGCCATCGCCGCGGTGACTGCGCAGTTCGGCGGGCTCGACATCCTCGTCAACAATGCCGGGCTGTTTCTCGGCAAGGACATCGAGGCGGCGAGTCTCGACGAATGGCACCGGCTGGCGGCGGTCAACCTGACCGGCGTGTTTCTCGGCACCAAGCAGGCCCTGCCGGCGTTGCGCGACAGCGCGACGCGCAGCCCGCACGGCAGCGCCATCGTCAACCTCGCCTCGGTCGCAGGCCTGGTCGGCTCGCAACTCGACCCGCTCTATTCGATGACCAAGGGCGGCGTCACGTTGTTCACCAAATCGGCGGCGCTCGAATTCGCCCGCAAGGGCTACCGCATCCGGGTCAACTCGATCCATCCCGGCGTGATCCAGACCGATATGGGCGACCAGACCTTCGCCGCGCGTGCCGCCCACCGCGGCAGCAACGATGTCGAGGCAGCGCGCGCGATGGCGCTCTCGACGCACCCGATCGGCCGGCTCGGCGTGCCCAACGATATCGCCAAGGGCATCGTCTTCCTGGCGTCGGACGACGCCGCCTTCATGACCGGCGCCGGCCTCGTCGTCGATGGCGGGCTGACCGCCCAATAATTTCGACGCAATAACTTAGCGAGCAGCGCCCGGCGGCTTCGTCCCGCGGCGGGCGTGTTCGAGGCGCCACCACGCTTCGAGCGTGCACGCCACCGACCAGGCCTGCGCCGGGCAGCCGCGCGGCAGATGCGGCGCGTCGCCCTCGAAAATCTCGCTGACATGCCCGAGGCCGGCGTCGCACAGGTGATCGGCGATCGGTTCGAGGCGGCACTGCGCGGCCGCCGCGTCGCCATGCACGCGGTAATGCGCCATCGCCCAATGGCCGAGCAGCCAGCCCCATACCGGCCCCTGATGATAGGCACCATCGCGCTCGACCACGCCGCCGCGATAGGTGCCGCGATAGGCCGGGTCCGACGGTGACAGCGAACGCAGCCCGTAGGATGTGACCAGCGCGTCGGCGCAATGCTCCAACACGGCGCGCTGCAAGGCCGGGTCGAGCGGGCTGGCCGGCAGGCTGATCGCAAAGACCTGGTTTGGCCGCAGACTGCCGTCCAACCCATCCGGGCCGTCGATCACGTCGTAAAGCGTCCGCCCGCCGGGCATCACAAAGCGGTGGAAACCCTCGCGCGCCTTGGCCGCCGCGTCGCGGAACGGCGCGGGCGCGGCGCCGATCTGCTCGGCCATCTCGGCCATTGCGACGAGGCCGTTGTACCACATCGCGTTGATCTCGACCGGCTTGCCCATGCGCGGCGTGACCACCCAGTCGCCGACCCGCGCATCCATCCAGGTCAGCTGCACGCCGCGCTCGCCGGCATGGATCAGCCCGTCGGCCGGATCGACGCCGATGCCGTAGCGCGTCCCCTTGGTGTGCCACGCGACCATGTCCATCAGCAGCGGGAATACCTCGCGCAAGGACACGAGGTCGCCGGTCGCCGCGACATAGGCGCGCCATGCTTCGAGATACCAGAGGCCGGCATCGACCGTGTTGTAGTCGGGCGTCGTGCCGGCGCCGGGAAACACATTCGGCAGCATGCCCTGATCGACGAAGCGGGCGAAGGTCTTGAGGATCATGCGCGCTTCGTCGAACCGCCCGGTTGCCAGGCACAGGCCCGGCAATGAGATCATCGTGTCGCGGCCCCAATCGCCGAACCACGGATAGCCGGCGATCACCGAGCGGCCGTTCGGCTCGTCGTCGAGCGGCCGGGCGAAGATGTAAAGGTCGGTCGCGAGCACAAGGCGCATGACCCAGCCGGGCGCGTCGGCAAACACCGGGTCTGCGGCGATAGCCCGCTGCAGCACGCCGCGATCATGCGATCTACGACGGTCGAGGGCCGCGTCGAGGTCGGGCACGGCACTGCCCCCGAAGCTGGCCGCATAGCCGGCCCAGCGCCCGCTCGGCAATGGCAGGCTGGCGTCGCCGACATGACGGTGCGCGTCGCGCTCGCCGAGGCCGCGCTCGCGCTCGACCGGCAGGTCGAAATTCTCGTACCAGTCGCCGCGCAACTCGATCGTCCCGCCGGTGCCGGCGATGTGCAGCGCAAAGCGCCCCGGTACGTTGACGGTCAGCCGGGCGCCGTCCGCCGCCAATTGCGGGTCGAAGCCGCCCATCCAGGTTTCACCGTGATGGTCGCGGCCGTTAGCGAGAAACGCCACCGACAGGGTTGGCGGCACGGCCCCGGCGTCGCCCTCGACCCGCCAGGCGACATAGACCGTGTCCGCGCCGGGCTCCAGCCAGATGCGCTGCTCGACGACCAACGCGCCGCAGGCGTAGCGCCACACCGGGACCGTGCCGTCAAGGTGGAAGCTTTCGAGCTGGAGATACCCGTCCGGGGCGACGACTCCGCCGGCCCAGCGGTTGCTGAACAGCGGAAAGTCGCGCCCGTGGGCGTGCAATGTCGCATCCGCCTTGGCCAACACGACGGCGCGGCCGAGCGGCGGCTCGATCGGCGCGATCAACAGGCCGTGATAGCGGCGACCGAAGCTCTGCGCGACCGTGCCGGCGGCGTAGGCGCCGCGGCCGTTGCCGAGCCACCATTCGCGGCGTTCGGCCGCGGCAAGGTCGCCGGCGATCGCGCGGCCGAAGCGGATCGGCGCCAGCCGGTCGAGCGGATCGCCAGCGGTCATCGCGGCCGGCCCTGCCGTGCCGCTCACCCCACCAATTCCGCCTGCGCCAATTCGGGCGGCAGGACGCCCATGCCGGCGCGCGGCCGCGGCCGCAACAGGAGCGCGATCAGCCCGGTCCAGCCGGTCTGATGCGAGGCGCCGATGCCGGCCCCGGTATCGCCGTGGAAATACTCGTAGAATAGCGGGTTTTCGGCAAAGCCGGGGTCGTCGCGGTAGATCGCGGCGGGGCCGAGCGTCGGCCGCCGCCCCTTGTCGTCCTTCAGGAACAGGCGCGACAGGCGGCGTGACAACTCCGCCGCAACCCCTTCGAGGTCCATCAGCACGCCCGAACCGGTCGGGCACTCGACTTTGAAACCGGGCCCGTAATAGCGGTGGAAACGGCGCAATGACTCGATCAACAGGAAATTGACCGGCATCCAGATTGGGCCGCGCCAGTTCGAGTTGCCGCCGAACAGCCCCGATGTCGACTCACCCGGCACATACCCGACTTCGTGCCGCTGCCCATCGACTTCGAGCACAAACGGATGCTTCTCGTGATATTTCGACAGCGCGCGGATGCCGTACTCCGACAGGAACTCGTCCTCGTCGAGCATGCGGCTCAGCAGGCATTTCAGGCGGTGGCCGCGCAACAGCGACATCAGGTGGTCTTCACCGCCGCTCGCTTCGTGCCAGCGCGACACCAGGCTGGCGAGGTCCTGGCGGTAATCGAGGAACCATTTCGCATGCCCGGCGAACTGAGGCAGATGCTTGAAAACGGCACCCTCCAGCACCTCGACCGCAAAGATCGGGATCAGCCCGACCATCGAGCGCACCTTGAGCGGCACCCGCTCGCCGTGCGGCAGATGCAGAACGTCGTAGTAGAACTCGTCCTGCTCGTCCCACAGCCCGATGCCCGTGCCGCCGATGTTGGTCATGGCCTCGGCGATGTAGAGGAAATGCTCGAAGAACTTGACGGCGATGTCTTCGTAAACGGGGTCTTCCATCGCCAGTTCGAGCGAGATGCGCAACAGGTTCAGCGTGTACATCGCCATCCAGGCGGTGCCGTCCGACTGGTTGATGTGACCGCCGGTCGGCAGTGGCGCGCTGCGGTCGAAGATGCCGATATTGTCGAGGCCGAGAAAGCCGCCCTGGAAGATGTTGTGGCCTTCGGCATCCTTGCGGTTCACCCACCAGGTAAAGTTCAGCATCAGCTTGTGGAAGATGCGTTCGAGGAAGTGGCGGTCGCCTTTGCCGCCATTGGCCTCGCGGTCCATGCTGTAAACGCTCCACGCCGCCCAGGCGTGCACGGGCGGGTTGACATCGCCCCAAGCCCATTCGTACGCGGGCAACTGGCCGTTCGGGTGCATGTACCATTCGCGGGTCAGCAGCACGAGCTGCTCCTTGGCGTAGGCCGGATCGACCAGGGCGAAGGTCACGCAGTGAAAGGCCAGATCCCATGCCGCATACCAGGGATATTCCCACTTGTCCGGCATGGACATGATCTGTTCGTTGTAAAGGTGCGGCCAGTCGGAGTTGCGGCCGTGCTCGCGCACCTGCGGCGGCGCCGGCTGGGCCGGATCGCCCTTCAGCCAGACACGCATATCGATGTGGTAGAACTGCTTGGTCCACAGCATCCCGGCCAGGGCCTGGCGCTGCACCAACCGGCCGTCGTCGCCTTTCACATCGAGGCTGAGCAGGTCGTAGAACTCGTCGGCCTCGGCCCGCCGCTGGTGTATGACGGCATCGAAATCCTCAAACCCGGCCTGCGAGGCATCCGGCATCAGCCGCAGCCGCACGCTCGCCGAGCCGCGCGCCGGCAAGGTCAGCCGATAATGCGCCGCCGCCTTGGTGCCGGCGGGGGTCGGGTTCACCGCGGCGCGGTCGCCCTGCACGACGAAATCGTTGATCCCATCTTTGACAAAGCCGCCCGCCGGCGCGCCGAACAGGCGATGGTTGTTCGTATCGTTGTCGCAGAACAGCAATTCGGGCATGCCGTCGCAGCGCAATTTCATGGCCTCGAGATGGGGATGCTGCACGTGGATCAGCGTGTTCCCCTCGCCGTCCAAGCGCGGTTTTGCCGAATTCGGCGACCACGACCAAGTGTTGCGGAACCAGATGTGCGGCAGCACGTGGATCGAGGCCGGCTCGTCGTCGCGGTTGTGGACCGTCACCAGCATCAGGATGTCGTCGGGCGTCGCCTTGGCGTATTCGATCTCGACATCGAAATAGCGAAACCCGTCGAACACCCCGGTATCGGTGACCTCGAATTCCGGGTCGTGCTGGCCGCGCCCTCGGCTTTGTTCAAGCAGGGATGAATAGGGATAGGCCCGTTGCGGATAGCGATAGAGCATCTTTTGGTAGGAATGGGTCGGCGTCGCGTCGATGTAGTAATAGATTTCCTTGCAATCCTCGCCGTGGTTGCCCTCGGAGTTGGTCAAACCGAACAGCCGTTCCTTGAGGATCGGGTCGTGCCCGTTCCACAGCGCTAGGCCCAGGCACAGCCACTGGTGGCGGTCGCAGAACCCGCCGATGCCGTCCTCGCCCCAGCGGTAGGCGCGGCTCCGCGCCTGATCGTGCGAAAAATAATCCCACGCCGTGCCGCCCGGGCTGTAATCCTCGCGAACCGTGCCCCATTGGCGCTCGCTGACATAGGGACCCCACGCGCGCCAATTGACGCCGTCGTCGGATTCGCGAAGGCGGCGCGCCTCGGCGGTTTCAGCGAGGGTCCGGCGGCCACGAGTTCTACGGGTCTGGGTCATTGCGGCTCCCTAGCCGGCGCAACGCGATACCGGCGATTTTATATTATCGCACAACTCCCTAAGGGCGCGGATCGTGCGCCACGGCCGGTTGATCGGTCAAGGCCGCCGCATTCGTTCGGGGGCGTTTGCCCGGGGGTTGGGCGGCAGCGGCGTGCGCCCGGGTTCCATCGCCCGCCTTTTGCTGCGGCTCGCCGCTCGTTAGAATCGGAGGTGGCCCGCCAACAGCCGGCGCCACCCAGGAAGCAGACGGAATTTTGACCCCTCCGGTCTTCGCAACGCTTGCCCTGCTCGCTCTCGGCCTATGCGGTGGCGCCGCGGCGGTCGACAATGCGGACCGGCGGCTGACGCGCGCGCTCGCGGCCGAGGAGCAGCGCAACGGGCCCGCCAGCCCATACCTCCTGCCGCTGCTCGAACAACTAGCGCAATTGCGCTTTCGCGAGGGCGACCTGGGGGAGGCGGCCGCGATGCGGCGCCGGGCGCTCTCCATCGCGATCGGCGCCTTCGGCAGCGATTCTGCGAGTGCGGCGGAGGCGATGACCGCGCTTGCCGCGATCGAAATCGATCGCGGCCGCTATCTCGATGCGGAACCGCTCTTGACCGCCGCCGCCAACGTGCTGTTCGGGCGGCTCGAACCCGACCACCCGGCGATCGTCGCCGTGCTGGTCGGCCGCGCCCGCGTCGCATCGGCACGCGGCGATGTCGAGCCGGCCCTGGAATGGGCCCGGCGCGCCGCCGCGGCCGCCGATAAGAACCCGCATTCGCGCTCAACCGCGGCGCAGCGCGCGCTCGGCGCGGCCTTGACCGCAGCGGCGCGCTTTGCCGAGGGCGAGGCGCTGTTGCAGGAAGCCTTGCGACGCGACCGCGAAAAGCACGGCAGCAACAGCACGGCAGTGGCGCGCAGCCTGTCCCAGCTTGCCAACCTCTATCTGCGGCAACAGCGCTTTGCCGACGCGTTGCCGCTGATGGAGGAAGCGACGGCGATCGACCAAGCCTTGCTCGGGGCGACGCATCCGTTCATCGGCGATGATTTGTTCGACCTTGGTTTGGTCTATGACGGCCTCAAGCGACCGGACGCTGCCCGCGCGGCGCTGGCTATGGCGATCCAGGTGCTCGAACGCGGCGCCGGCAGGGAGACGCCCCGCGTCGCCTATGCCGAGATCGAACTGGCCCGCATCCTGCGAGCGCAGGGCAAGGCGCGTGCCGCCACATCCGCCGCGCGCGACGCCCGCCGCATCCTACGGCGCGCCGAGGACGAAGAGCGCCGGCGGGAGCGCGAGATCTAGCGGCGGACCGAAAGCGGCTGCGGCCTTCTCGACTCGGATCAAGATGCCCCGAGGCGCCGGCCGTCCGTCGGCGGTGGCCACGTAAACCTGCTGCGCGCCGGCCGCTCCGGCTCGATTGCGACCGTCCGCCGGCTCAGTAGAGGCGGGTGCGATAGCTCTCGGCGGTGGTGCGCTCGGCTTCCTCGATCGACCTGCCGTCGCCGAT
>ORMF011442012.1_pt1 | contig 11871 bp, 10 predicted proteins | sample 1779871 | NCBI WGS metagenome assembly ORMF01 (sample SAMEA104232316, study PRJEB22302) | groundwater metagenome | biome: forest; feature: aquifer; material: groundwater | place: USA | collected 2011-08-07 | depth 5.4 m | reverse complement strand
TAGCCGAAGCGGCGCAGCTCGCGCACGACCAGCTCCGCGTCGCTCGCGGAGTCCTCAAGGATAAGGACGCGCAAGGCTTTCAAGTCACGCTCCGGCGCGGCGCTGGTGCGTAGCATGCCTAGTGCGGAGCGGGCGGGCGATTGAGCAGCAGCCAGTACATGCCGATCGTGCGCATCGCGTCCTTGAACTGGTCGAAATCCACCGGCTTGCTGATGTAACTATTGACGCCGAGGGCGTAGCTTTCCACCACGTCGCGCTCCTCGGTGGAGGAGGTCAGCACCACTACGGGCACATGCCGGGTTCGCGCATCGGCACGAACCTGCCGCAGCACTTCGAGGCCATCGATCAGCGGCAGCTTGAGATCGAGCAGTATCACCCGCGGCAGTTCCTCGATTTGCTTGCCCGAGAATTGGCCGCGACCGAAAATGAAATCCAGGGCTTCCTCGCCGTCGCGGGCGACCTGGACGTTATTGCACAGGTGTTGTTCCTTCAGCGCCCGCAGCGCGAGCTCCAGATCCGTCGGGTTGTCCTCCACCAAAAGGATCTCAACCTCATTAGTCATGCTTATCCGCTCCTTGCAAGGTGAAACGAGAGGCGGCGTTCCCATTCTTGGCCGCTCGCGCCATGGATGCTCTCCTGAGTTCGAAACATAGTTCGGAAAGAATAGTCAACGGGCAAGACCTGTCTTCTTCCCTTCTCGCATGAAAACGCATCGAAGAAAATGCTATGCCAATTCTGTATAAGGTGCCGAAGCCTATAGATTACAGGAGCAAATGCAGCTTGCATATTACACGCCTCACAACTCATGAATTTACACGCTTCCTGGCTCATGAATATGTGAAATAGTTGACGATCGGCAACGATCTTGGGAGATTCTTCAGCGGGCAATCGACATTGCCTGGAAGCCATAACAAAAGTCACTTTGTTATGCCCCAATTACGGGGAACAAGAGAGGGGAGGTATCCCTTCGTTTTGTCGCAGACTCTCAGAGGCCATTTCACAATTGCCGAAATGGCCCCTGACATAGGGGAGCATGAGGGGATGTATCCCCTCATTTTGAAATCAGCTCTTGGAAGGCCGTATCCTTGATAAATGCAGATGCGGCGGTCGGCGTGCAATCAGGGATCAGGCGTATGCCAACGCCGTGTTATATCCGTTGCTCTATCGTGGGGTCGCCTGGCTGGGCTTCGTTTGGCTGAAATGGCTGAGGCAGGCGCGCGAGCGCTTCCTTTACCCAAGCCACGTGCGCCGTTTCGTCGCGCGCCCTTGCCGCCTGAATTTTGCTCGGAATGGGTCCTTATTGCATGTGCTGGCCACCGTTGATGGCGATGTTGGCGCCGGTGACGAAGGCCGCCTCTTCCGAACACAGATAAATGATGAGCCCAGCCACTTCCTCCGGTGTGCCCAGGCGCCCCACCGGAATTTGCGGAATGATCTTGGTGTCGAGAATCTCCTTGGGGATAGCGGTCACCATCTTGGTGCCGATATAGCCCGGCGAAATGGTATTCACCGTCACGCCCTTTCTCGCCACCTCCAGGGCCAACGCCTTGGTGAAGCCGTGCATGCCGGCCTTCGCCGCCGAGTAGTTGGTCTGTCCAAATGCGCCCTTCGAACCGTTTACCGAAGACACGTTGATGATGCGCCCCCAACCGCGGTCGACCATGCCGTCGCATACCGGCTTGGTCATGTTGAATACGCTGTCGAGGTTGGTGCGCATCACCGCGTCCCAATCGGGTTTACCCATCTTTCTGAAGGTCATGTCGCGCGTGATGCCGGCGTTATTGACCAGAATTTCCACGGGACCCACGTCGTTCATGATCCTGGCGACGCACGCCTGGCACGAATCATAATCCGACACATCTACAGGCACCGGATGAAAGTCATAGCCGCGCGACTTCATTTCGGCGTTCCAGGCAACGGCTTTCGTATTCCCGGGCGAATGGGTCACTACCACGCGAAATCCGGCGTCATGCATCTTGGTGCTGATCGACTCGCCCAACCCGCCCATACCACCGGTAATCAACGCAATCCTTTTTGGCACGATAGTCACGATCTATACTCCTTTTTCGATGCCGTCAGAAACCTGCTCATTTGATCCTACAAGGCGATTGTGTGTTCAATTTGACGCGCGTCAAAAAAGCGGCCGGCAATCAGATCATGTGCAGCCCACCGTTGATGGAGATATTCGCGCCGGTAATGTAACCGGCACCATCCGAGCATAGATAGGAGACGAGGCCGGCGATCTCGTCGGGCTGCGCCAGACGTCCCATCGGGATCGACGCCACAATCTGCTCGCGCACCTCCTGGCGTATCGCCATCACCATGTCGGTCGCCACATAGCCCGGAGAAATGGTGTTCACGGTCACGCCCTTGCGCACTACTTCCTGCGCCAGCGCCTTGGAAAATCCGTGCATGCCGGCTTTGGCCGCAGAATAATTGGTCTGCCCGAACTGGCCTTTCAAGGCGTTGACCGAAGACACGTTGATGATCCTGCCCCAACCGCGGTCCATCATCCCTTCGATCACTTGGCGCGTGACGTTGAATACGCTGTTCAAGTTGGTATTGATCACGTCGTACCAGTCGCCCTCGGACATGCGCTTGAACACGCCATCGCGGGTGATGCCGGCATTGTTGACCAGAATATCGACCGGCCCCACAACGGAAGCGATCCGGTAGAACATGTCGGCACAGGAATCGAATTCCTCGACGCTGCCCTCGGCCGCGTGCACTTCGTAACCTTGCTCGCGCATGCTTGCGAGCCACGCGTCCCTCTTGTCGTAGCCTGGGAGACAATTGGCCACGACCTTATTGCCGTCCGCCGCCAGACGCCGGCAAATCGCCGTGCCGATGCCGCCCATGCCGCCGGTCACAAACGCCACCCGATCCGCCATAGTCACTTCCTTTCAAAAGACCGCAATTCGATCAGCGCAATTACTCGCAAAGACCCACAGCCGCAGGGCGGCCTACCGCCAAGTCGCCGTTCCGACTGGCAGCTGTCACCCGAGCTCAGCGTTCCACCGCCAGCGCCACCCCCATGCCGCCGCCTATGCACAAGCTGGCGAAACCCTTCTTCGCATTGCGCCGCATCATTTCGTGCAGCAGCGTCACCAGTATGCGACACCCCGACGCGCCTATTGGGTGACCGATGGCGATGGCACCGCCGTTGACGTTGACCTTGCTCGTGTCCCACTTCATCTCGCGGTTGACTGCAATCGCCTGCGCGGCGAAGGCTTCGTTGATCTCCATCAAGTCAAGATCCGCCACGCTCCAGCCGGCTTTCTTCAGGCACAGCTGGCTGGCCGGTACCGGGCCCATGCCCATGATTTTCGGATCGACGCCGGCCGACGAATAAGCGCGGATGGCGGCAAGCGGCGCGAGGCCTAATTCCTGGGCTTTCTTCGCCGACATCATGATCACCGCCGCGGCGCCATCGTTGAGGCCCGACGCGTTGCCGGCAGTGACGCTGCCCGCCTTGTCGAAGGCGGGCCGCAGGCGCGCAAGCGCCTCGAGCGTGCTGCCATGCTTGGGATATTCGTCCATATCGAACAGCAACGGCGCGCCAGTGCGCTGCGGAATTTCGAGCGGCAGGATTTCGTCCTTGAATTTGCCCGCCTTCTGCGCCGCCTCGGTCTTCTGCTGCGAAGCGAGCGCGAACGCGTCCTGGTCGGCGCGAGTCACACCGTACTTCTTCGCCACGTTCTCGGCAGTGACGCCCATATGGTACTGGTTGTACACGTCCCACAGTCCGTCGACGATCATCGTATCGATGAGTTTTGCGTCGCCCATGCGAAAACCGTCGCGCGAACCCGCCAGCACATGGGGCGATATGCTCATGTTTTCCTGGCCCCCCGCGATGACGATCTCCGCATCGCCCAACTTGATCGCCTGCGCGGCGAGGTGCGTCGCCTTGAGGCCGGATCCACACACCTTGTTGATGGTCATGGCGGGCACCCGGTCGGGCAAACCCGCCTTGATCGATGCCTGGCGCGCTGCATTCTGACCCACACCTGCGGTGAGGACCTGCCCCAGGATGACTTCCGAAATCTGCTCCGGCTTAAGGCCTGTCTTGGCGAGCAAGCCCGTGATCACATGTGCGCCGAGATCGGACGCGGGAATTTTCGCCAAGGTTCCGCCGAACTTGCCTACCGCAGTACGGCCTGCGGCTACGATCACTACGTCAGTCATTTGGACCTCCATCAGTTACACCTACCTCTTCAACAGTGCTTGCGCCAGCCTTGGATATCAGCGCTCGTTAAGGCTTGAAGGCAGTGTGGACGCGCTCGCTCCCGCAGCGCCCCGCCTACACCCTTACCTTCACATAGCGGCCTGGCGCGGGTTCAATCGGTTTGAATTTGGCGTTGCCCAGAGTTCGCGGCGCCGCGCGCTCGCCACCCGAAAACGCTTCCAGCCACGCATTCCAGTCCGACCACCAACTGCCTTTATATTCCTTTGCATCGGCCAGCCATGCTTCCGCGCTCTCGGATATGTGGTCGCTCCCCCAGTAGCTGCGGCGGTTCATCGACGCGGGGTTGATCACGCCTGCGACGTGACCGCTCGCGCCGAGCACGAAACGCGTGTCACCCTTCAAGTGCCGCGTCGAAAGGTACGTCGTCTTCCACGGGACAATGTGGTCCTCGCGCGTCGCCAGGATATAGCTCGGCAGGCGGATCGAACCCAAGTCGACCGGCACACCGCACGTGGTCAGCTTGCCCGGCTCGCAGAGCTTATTCTCCAGGTAGGTGTTGCGCACATACCAGCAATACATCGGGCCGGGCAGATTGGTGCTGTCGGCATTCCAGTAAAGAATGTCGAATGCGGCGGGCCTTTTGCCCTTGAGATAGTTGTTGACGACGTAGGCCCACAGGAGGTCGTTGGCGCGCAGGGCCGAGAAGACGAAGGCGAGTTCCTTGCCCAGCAGGATACCGCCCCTGCCTATCGCCTGTTCGCGCGCCGCCACACTCGCCTCATCCACGAAAACGGCAATGTCGCCGGGCGAGGTGAAATCGAGCAGGGTCGCGAGCAAGGTCACGCTCGCCACGCGGTCCTCGCCGCGAGCGCGCAGCACCGCCAGCGCGGCGGCGAGCAAGGTGCCGCCGACGCAAAAACCGAGCGCATTGAGCTTCTCGGACCTGGTTATCGCACGCACCACTTCGATCGGCTTCAACACGCCCTCGGCTATGTAATCGTCCCAGGTGAGCCTGCTCACGCTTTCCTCGGTGATGTTGCGCCAGGACACCATGAACACCGTATTTCCCTGCTCCACCGCATAACGTACGAAGGAATTCTCCGGCTGCAAATCGAGGATGTAGAACTTGTTGATGCAGGGCGGCACCATGATGAGCGGAAGCTTGCGCACCTTCGCCGTCGTGGGGGTGTACTGGATCAGCTGGATCAGCTCGTTTTCGAACACCACCGCGCCCGGGGTGATTGCGAGGTTTCTGCCCACCACAAAAGCGGTTTCGTCGGTCATCGAGACCCGACCCTGGTCGAGGTCCGCGATCAGGTGGCGGATTCCGGTGTGGAGGCTCTCGCCCTGTGTATCGAGCGCAAGCCTGAGTGCCTCGGGATTGGTGGCGGCGAAGTTGGCCGGGCTCATGGCGTCGATCAGCTGGCGCGTGTAGAAGTGCAGCCGGTGCTTGGCCGGCGCCTCCAACTCCGCCGCCTCCACAAGATCGCCGAGGAAGCGGGAATTGAGCTGATAGGCCTGCCTGAGGTAGTCGTGGTAGGGGCTGTCGCGCCACTCGCGCCCGGCAAAGCGCTTGTCGCCCTGATCGCCGCCGGTACTTGGCCCCACTGCCGGCTTGCCCGACTCGCGCGCCAGCATCGCCCCCCACAAGGCCAGGTGCTGCGCAACATAACCGGCTTGGAGAGCCCCCAGACGCGATGGATCGGCGCTATGGGCCTTAAGGAGCGACTGCCAGACGCGACCCGCTTCGGAGCCTTCCGGAAACATGCTGCCGAAATTCTGGAAAAACAGCCCTCCTGCTGGGGCGAAGGCGCCGGGCTGGTCCTCAGACTTTCCTGCTTGCACGGTCGGGGGTTCTCCGAATGCGGCGCACCAAAATGGGCCGGCTTGCTCAACAGAAAGTACCGGCCAAGCTAGCCAAGGCGGGTCATTTTGCACCGCACAAATTTGACTGTCAAGGCAAGCCGCAAAGGCCGTTCGTCACCACCACCCGAAGGGACAATGTCGGCTAGAATCGGATGGTTACCAGCCCCGGACGCCACCCATGCCCACTTCTCCCTACGCCGAAAAGACCGTACTCGTAACGGGCGGCACCGGCTCGTTCGGCAACTTCGTCGTGCGGCGGCTCCTCGACCTCGGCGCGCGCGAGGTGCGCGTGCTCTCGCGCGACGAAAAGAAGCAATACGACATGCGCGTGTTCTACCGCCAACGCCCGGATTTGAGCTTCATCATCGGCGACGTGCGCAGCCCCGCCCAGATGGACGAGGCCATGAGCGGTGCGCACATCGTGTTCCACGCCGCGGCGCTCAAGCAGGTGCCTGCCTGCGAACAGCACCCGATGGAAGCGGTGCGAACCAACGTGCTCGGCGCCGATAATCTGATCGAGGCTGCCATGCGCCATCGCCTGGAAGCGTTCGTCATGATCAGCACCGACAAGGCGGTGAAGCCAGTCAACGTGATGGGCATGACCAAGGCGCTGCAGGAACGCCTGGTGATCAAGGCCAACCTGTCGCGCGCCAATCGCGGCACGCGCTTTGCCGCGGTGCGCTACGGCAACGTGCTGCGCTCGCGCGGCTCGATCATCCCGCACTTTCGCCATCAGCTGCAATCAAACCAGCGCATCACCGTCACCGACGAGCGCATGACGCGCTTTCTCCTGACCCTGAACGATGCGATAGACCTGGTGCTCTATGCCGCTGAACACGCAAGAGGCGGCGAGATCTTCGTGCGCAAGGCCCCGGCCGCACGCGTGACCGACATCGCCGCGGTATTGTGCGAAGCCGCCGGAAAGAAGGGGGATTACCAGGTGATCGGCATGCTGCCGGGAGAAAAGCTGGCGGAAATCCTGGTATCGGAAGAAGAACTGCTGCGGGTGGAAAGCCAGGGCGACTATTTCAAGATCCTTCCCTGGTGGGATAAGCGCAGCCCGCATGAATTGGAGCGCGAATTCAGCTCGGACGAACACCTCATCGGCAAGAAACCCATCGCCGCGCTGATTGCACGCGCCGACCTCGAATTCGAGGCGCTGGAAATCGCGGGTGGCGAGTACGCAAATTTCTAGGACCGTTGGTCAGTTATGACACAAATGCTGACACAATTGGCCAAGTATTTGGTTTGTATACGTCTCCCGATTTTGGGAAGTTGCGAAGTTGCAACTTTCCAAAATCGGGAGAACATTGGCGCCATGAACTTACGCATTCAATCGCGTAGGTCGTACCTTATCCGCGCCTGAATAAATCGAGGACGTGCGGCCCGAACACGAGCACACCCACGATCACCGATCCGATCGCCGCGAGAAGAACCGCGCCGGCCGCCAGGTCCTTGGCCTTGCCTGCAAGCGGGTGATGCTCAGGTGAAGCCAGATCGACGACGAACTCGACCGCAGTATTCAACGCCTCCGTAGCCAAAACGCACACGATCGCAAGCGCGATCAACGCCCATTCGGCCGTCGAAATGCGAAACAGCGCCGCCGCCGCGACGACCAAAATGGTCGCGAGCGCATGAATGCGGGCGTTGTGCTGCGTGTGCAGCAGTAGCTTGAGACCGCGCAAAGCGTGCCCGAAACTGCGCAAGCGACCGGTCAAATAGGAATTTTGCATCTGTGCGCTGGGTCTAATGCCATGAAACCCGACAAGCCGATTATGCCTTATTGTCAATGTGAGTCCTTATCGCCCTGCGTCCCCTGAGGCCTTGCGTCTGAGCATTTCGTCGAAAAGCTCGCTAAAGCGTCCCCGCGTTTCGAACTCGACTAGCGCGCGGCCGATAACGGGAGGAATCCACGCATCCGGAATCGATTCCAGGTGATAAACGATGCGGGTGCCGGCTCCATCCGGGATCAGCCGGGTGACGCCATCGCTTTTTTTCATATTTCCGCTCAACAGATGCGACTGCATTTTTTCGAACGGCGTCAAGTGGATCTCGTTCACCGACTCGATGTGAACAGAAAACGGACCAAACCCCATGGTGCCCTTTTGCGCCACCACGATCCTGTCCTTGGCGCGCGACAGGATCACGCTTTTTTCGAGCTTCGAGATGAAGCGAGTCGCGTGATCGTAGTCCGTCATGACGGACCACGCCTCCTGCGGCGTGACGCGAACGTAGCCTTCCATATCGACGATGACCGCATGATCGCGGATCCTGACTGCAACCTCTATCGATTTGTCCGCATCGGCATTGGCGCCAGGCGCGAAAAGACAAAGCAGCATTGCCGCGACCAGTGCCGTACAGCGCAGTGCGAAGATCTTCGATTTCACCGGCAACGCGCAGCAATCCCCTGTGTCGACTATCATGAATCCGTGCTTGACAATTATCAACGCGCCACTAGCCAGTTTTCAAGAGAATACAAGTACGCACCCGCCAAGGCAAAAGTTCAAGTCGTGAACTAATCTGAAAAGTACCCATGTACCAAGAGGCCATTTCAGAATTACCGAAATGGCCCCCGATTTGGGGGAGCATGCGGGGATGTATCCCCTCATTTTGAAATGGCTCTAACGGAGGCTACCATGATGCGTCGCTCATTTCTGTTTGCATTATGTTTGGGGTTGTCGACCTTGCTAGCGGCGACCACAGGCTATGCCAACGGCGTCTTTGAAAGCGTCAGCGGAAACGTAACTGCTGCGATGGGCACCATGACGGCTACAACAGCGGTCAAGAACCAGCGCGTTATGCCAGGCACCACCGTCACAACCGGTCCAGGCGCGCGAACAGTCATTCGCTTCGACGACGGTCATGCCGTAGTCCTGAACGAAAATACGGAATTTCGCGTGAACCAATACGCCTTCGATAAGGACAAGCCGCAAAACGACAACGTCGTGTTGCAACTCGTGAAGGGTGCGATGCGCTCGGTAAGCGGATTGATCGGGTCGAGAAGCCGCAACGCGTTTGCATTGTTCGCGCCGCAGGCGACCATAGGCATACGCGGCACCGACTTCATGATCGCGCTCGTCAATCCTGCCTATCTTTCCGTATTGCAGGGCACGATCGCGGCATCCAACACGGCGGGCACAACGACTTTCGCAGCCGGTGCGACGGCGACCGTGGCATCGAGCGCCGCGCTGGCAGCGTCGATTCCCGCCGCCGCGCTGCCTGCCTCGGTAGCCTCAACCTTTAGCAGCTTGGGCTCGGTAGTTGTCGCTGCGGGCGCAGCAGGCGCTGGGGGAGCAGTCAGCGCTGGTGTCGGCGGCATCACGTCCGGCATGATTGCAGCCGGCGTCGCGCTCATCGCCGTCACCGCGGCGGCAGCGTCATCGAGCGAATCGGGCGTCGTGAGCACTACAGCAACTACCGGCACTCAGCCGTAGATTGACCGGTCGCAAAGCCCTTGGCGCATCAAGTCGGTGTGTTGAACGCGTAGTAATTCAGTGGCACCTTCCCCCTATCAGTCGCAATGACTCATAGGGGATTCTTATCTGAGCGTCATTTCTTTCCCGTCGTTTCTGCGTCCTCCCCTGGGCGTCGCCGCTGTCAATTACACACGACCGACGTACTAAAGCGTCAGGTATCGTCTAGCAGAAGCTTCGCCTTGTCGCCGTGAGGAGTTGGGCGTTCTCTGCGCAAACCTGCCGGAAATCCTGGCTGATCCGCTTGTCTTCCGAACACATGTGCCAATAGCTAACGGCAGCTGGTGCGACCTGCTGCCATACGTTGGACTCGGCCGGCAAAGGCAACGCGGGCGCATAGCGTCTATCCGGAAGTTCACCACCACGCAACGGCGCGTACATCATGGGCAACATGTCGTAAGCCGGAGCTAGCGCCAACCCGGGCCGAAAAGCGAGATTGCCCTCGTGCATGTCGGTATTGCCGATAAGCCTGCCGAACCACCAGATGAGCGCAATCCGCGATACATCATCGGCGGACAGCCAGCCCGCCTCGAATAGCACCTGTGCAATTCGAGGCCAGGACGCCGTGGCGGAGCCCACCAGGGCAGCGTTAAGGCTGCCAAGCGTGCACGCGGCGGACCGGCCGAATTCGCCGTGGCGATCGAACCGTACCACCTCCAGAAATGTCCTGGCCGCATAGCGGCGAATGGCGCTCTGCGCCGCCGGCACCTCGAGTTCGCGGCTGACGGTTTCCAAGGCCAGGTTCTCGCACACCAGCAGGTCCGCCCAGCGCCGAACAGCGGCGGAATCGTCGGCGCCGGAAAATTTCACGATTACATCCACCTTCATGCCGTCCAGGGTGCGGGATGCGGTGAATTTCGGGAACTCGCCGCCCGTGGAAGCCCCTGGGACGCCCTGCGCGAGCGCTGCCGCCGCAAGTTCCGGATAAACGGACGATGCCTGCATATCCGTCAGAAAGCGCTCCTCCCGAGTGCGCCGGTTCTCGAGGCATCGCCGGTAGGAGACTTCACCGAGAATGAGGTCGCCGGGTTGGTCGTGGCCCAGCGTCGCAAGAACGTAAGCAATATCGTCGTCCGGCCATTCCTCCGGATTTTCGGAAACAGCAAGGTCGAGCGCGTGTCTGTGAGCGAAGTTTCTGCCCAGGAATCCCTGCGGGCGCATGTCCACGAGGGGATAGGGCAGGCCGTCAAACCAGCCATCCCGCATATCGCCGACCAGGGGCCACGGGAATGGCTCCGCGAAGGCCAGCGCAGAGCCCGCCGGGTAAATCAGGTCAAGATGGCCAACTTCATGACCGCGCCCCTCCTCGTCGATGCGATAGAGGGGCAGCGGCGCCTCGCTACCGCGAAGCGCGCGACGCAAGGCATAACGCGCGCGCCGCGCCGCGCCGCGGCTTACCACCTGAGGCCCGAGTACGCTAAGTCCGCGCGCAAGTGTCGACCGATTGATACCTTTGAGATGGTGACAAAGAGTAGAGCTCCCCGCGCGAGGATTTTCACGCAGCGCGCGAAGCAAGGCATCGGTGGTTAGCATGGCTGCGTATAATTATATTGCAACGATTATTGCAACGAATAATACACAGTAATACGCTAAATATCAATTAGTTATCTAATAATATAGCAGCGTAGAGCAACCATAACATAACATACAGAACCAGCCACTCGCGCCCAAATGCGACGGGTTCAGTCATTTACGACGCAACTGTTGTGAAGAAATGGGCGAAGAATCGGGTTTGTATACGTCTCCTGATTTTGGGAAGTTGCGAAGTTGCAACTTCCCAAAATCAGGAGAACACTCGGGTCCGAAATAGGGTACCTCGTCTGATTCCCATAACGCACCCCGTTTGATTCCGGCTCGCCCGGTTTAGGCTTCTAAATTCTGCTTTTAACTATCGTAGCGACTCACGAAATCCTTGTAAGCCGCAGCGATGCCCTCATCGAAGCGCGTGCGGGCGCGCCAGCCCAACGCGTGGATCTTGCCTGAATCGAGCAGCTTCCTCGGCGTGCCGTCGGGTTTGGAAGTATCGAAGCGCAATTTGCCGCTGAAACCGATGACCCGCGCAACCGTCTGCGCAAGTTCCGCGATACTCAGGTCTTCGCCGTAGCCGATGTTCACCAGCGGAGGATCGGTGTCGGTGAGGAATTCCGCGAATTTTACGTCCGGCAGATCGAGCAGGTAGACGCAAGCTTCCGCCATGTCCTCGCTGTAGAGGAATTCGCGCTTGGGCGCGCCGGTTCCCCAAATGACCGCCTCGGCTAGTCCACCCTTTTTCGCTTCATGCATTTTCCGGATCAACGCAGGCAGCACGTGGGAATTGTTCAAATCGTAGCTGTCGCCCGGCCCGTA
>ORMF010894806.1_pt1 | contig 11874 bp, 9 predicted proteins | sample 1779871 | NCBI WGS metagenome assembly ORMF01 (sample SAMEA104232316, study PRJEB22302) | groundwater metagenome | biome: forest; feature: aquifer; material: groundwater | place: USA | collected 2011-08-07 | depth 5.4 m | reverse complement strand
GATAAAATAATTATTTTAAAATATTTATTTTATTGTTTAAAAAAATCTGATATCTTCAAAAACAAATCTGACAATGTTGAAAAATATTGTCATTTCAAAACTAACTGATGAAACCATTTACACAGAATTTTTTACAGCCCCCACTACCACACCCGGTAGAAAAAATACGGGCGAATCAAGCGAAGCATTGACTTCTTGTTTTGCTTGTAAATAATCCATTTTCATTTCTTTATTCAATAATTGATTAAAGCGTTCCATTGTTTCCCATTGATTGTGTTCTTCACGCTGCAATTTTTCATTATTATCTCCTAAAAAATAAGTAATAAAATTACAATCGCATCGGCATAATCACAAAAATACTTTTGCCATCTGCGCCAGGCTCATCAATACGCATACTGCTGCTGATATCGGTAAATGATAATCGAACGGGGCCCGCACGCACGACATTCAGCACATCAATTAAATACGTAATATTAAAGCCGATATCCAAATGATCGCCTTGATATTCAACATCCATTTCCTCTTCAGCCGCTTCGTGTTCTGGATTGTTAGCGGATAATTTTAAATTATTATTTTGTAATTCCAGTCGTACGCCGCGCACCTTGTCGTGACACAAAATCGAGGTGCGTTGCAAAGCTTGTTTTAAAATATCGCGCTCAATTGTAATGGATTTGTCACCCATTTTTGGAATGACGCGTTGATATTCTGGAAAACGACCTTCGACTAATTTGGATGTAAAGGTAAAATCATCGCAACAAATACGAATGTGATGATGTCCCACATCAATCGTTAATAATTTTTCAGAATCTTTTAATAAGCGCATTAATTCCATTACGGCTTTGTAAGGAATAATCACTTGTAATCGATGCGCTGAATTGGTGTTGATCAGCATTTGATTGAGCGCCAAGCGATGGCCGTCGGTAGCAACCACGCGTACATTATTTTCTGAAATTTCCATCAGCATGCCGTTGAGATAATAACGCACATCTTGTTGCGCCATTGCAAAGGCAGTGCGATGCAATAAAGTAGATAATTCTGATTGTGTGATGGCGAACGTCACATTGTATTCGGATGATTCGATATTGGGAAAATCATCTGCTGGCATCGTTGACATGGTAAAGCGACTGCGATTGGATGTTAATACAACGCGCTCTTTATCTTGATATAATTCAATCGGGGATAATTCTGGTAGCGCTTTGCAAATATCAAATAGCTTTCGAGCAGGCAGCGTGAGACGTTTATTGCCTTCAGATTGATCGAGTGTTGATTGTCCGATTAACTCGATTTCTAAATCAGTTCCGGTGATCGAGAGTTGATTCTCATTGATGTGTAACAACACATTCGACAAAATGGGCATGGCCTGTTTTTGATCGACCGCGCCGATGACGAGTTGCAAGGGTTTTAACAGTTGTTCACGTTGCAGTGTCAGTTTCATGGTAGCTCCCTGTGTCGAATACTCCTGACAATTCTACCAATCTGGAGAGAATTTTACTAACCTAACCTCATATTATTACTTCCAATTGCGCGCCTTGCCCAGCACCATTTGTATGCCCTTCTAGCAACTGGCATGCCAATGTGTTTTTTACGGTTGAAAAAATCTGTGACAAGCTGTTGTTTCTTTTAACTTCATTCAGATTTAGGTATTCATTAAGCGTCGTCCGTATCGCCTCAACTTTCAGATTGAGCGGCGGGAGAATTTTTTTGGTGGGATTTCTTTTAACGGTTTGCAAAAAAGTGGCGAGTTTAGTTGTATCAGATTGCAATATGTCATCAGAATTGGGGAACTGTTTTGTTGTTAAGTAGATACAATTTATCAATGCGCAATGATAATAATAGTCATCCGCTTGAGTTTGGTTTTGCTGAAAAAATGCAGCAGCAAGGGCTGACCTTGATTGTTGAGGATAGAGAAAATCACATATGACGCCAAGCCACTCGGTGTTTGTTAAATTCACTAGAAAAGGGATGAGTTGCTGTTCGTCCATTAAGTTACGATGATCCAGTAATTGAAATAACAATCCCATGCGTACTTGATCTGTTGCTTCTGATTGTGCAGTATCAAAAATAATATCCCAGAGAGATTTTCCTTGTTCCAGTTGTTCATGTATGTTGGCTAGATTGAGTGTATCAATAAATAATTTATCTAGAATATTTGTGTCTATGTTATGGTTTACAAAATAGTCGTGAAAAACAGTTTGTGCGCGTAGCATTATTTTTTTACAAATATTATTTTGAAGGGAGTTGCGCTGATTAGCGGCATCGCGGAGGATTTTCTGTGTCGGATCAGCATAGTGCATTAAAACGGTAAATTTATCAATGTTATCGAAAAACAATCCTTCTATAAAAATATAATGTTGACCCACACTGTTTAAAAATGATGTTAAATCACCTTGCTGTTGGTCGAATTGAGGATATTTGCCTTGATTGTTTTGATGGGAAAAACAAATAAAGTTGATAAATTGTGTCAGATCACGCCGAACATTGCTCGTGCCAATTAAAATTTGAAGGTGTGAATATAGCCAATGTAAAAGATGAAATGAATTAGGATCATCGGATTTAAAGTGTTTGGCAATTTGTATCATGCATCGCGACAATTGATGGAGATTTTGTAAGCTAATGGGGGGTAAATTGTTTTTTTGTAAAATAGCAAAAAGTGTTTCTTCGCTAAGCGCATCATAGGCAAGTGGCAATAGAGCAAGTTGTATTAATAATGAGTCAGGTCGCGCAGACGGGTGACAGTGCGTTATCAGTTTAATTAAGTATTGTGAATGATGATATTTATTTTTTATCGAATCGTTTTGTTCGTCGATAATATTGCGTTTTTTGGCATTGATAAAATTAAAAAGAATATCCCAAGTTTTGCCGAGCGAATAAATATCTGTTTTTGAAGAATAGCTATAACGTGTTTGAATATGAGAAAATATTGTATTTTTGTAGCGTTCTAATACGGTTCGTATTGATTTTTCTTTCGCCGAAAATGTTGATTCAAATGTTTTTTCATTAAGGAGTAGATAGAACTCTGGCGGAAAGTAATATGCCGTTCCTGCTAGCGCACCAATTGCTGTGCCCGTTTCAGGGTTTATTTCGATTGTAAAATCGGGGTCACATATAAATGGAGATAGTTTTCGATTTTGATCGCGGAGTAGTAATACATTATCCGGTTTGAGATCGCGATGTACTAATCTTGCGCGATGTATCGCATTATGTAGAATATTGAAAGACTCCTGTACGAGTCTTGGCAATTGTGAAATATCATCTTGTTCAAGTTGATTGTGATTTAAAAAATCAATGAGATCATACCCGCGATATTCAAAATAAATGATTGGCTTTGTTGTATCCTCATTGTTTTTTCTTTTTCTGATGCTTGAACTTTTATTGTTGGCTTCAATAATCTCTTCGATTTTTTGTTTTTTTTCTTCATTTAATTTTTTGGCATCGGCTTTTTGTTCCGGTGTTATTTCAAAAGAAAAAATAATATCGCCATAGTGGAAATCGAGTATGGTTTCATCTTGCTGCATTAGCGTTTTAAAAGGGTTGCGTCGTTTGTGAACGATGCCAGGAGAAACTTGACCATTAAACGAAAGCGTTAAATCTTGTGTGTTTTTGATTTGTCTATAATACGCTGCTAACCGTGTTTGTCTGTCTTCGGTTTGAAATTTTGGTTCTCCGGTAAAAAATTCTTTTGCAACAATGTGTTTTCCTGTTCTGATGTCAACCAGTAATTTCACTTGTCCGTAACTGCCAGAAGCAAGCACTGCATTACGGGTAGGTTTTGCGGCGATACGGCCTTCAGCATATTTCACATACGTGTGTTGAAATCTAAGTATTTCATTTGTTGCGATGTCTTCGTATGTCAGTTGATAACCTTGAAAATGGGCGTGTAATTGTGCACCAATAGGCGCATTTTCTAGCATTCTGCTTGCGTGAGCAGCTTCCGTTGGATTGAAGGTAAGTGCCTCCAAGAACGATCGCTGGTTTGTTTTTGGGTCAAATCGATTGATTGGAGTATCGGTGATTTTTATGGTGTAAATAGTACGCATGCGGGTATTCTTTTGGTTATAATTTGAGCATGAGTGTAGAGGGGGTTTTAGGTTGGTGCAAGTCAGTTTGAAGAATTAATGTGACGTTAAGGTAATTCGTGGCTGAGCATTGAAAGACTGGAGTAATCCAGTCTTTCTACTCACCCATGGATTGCCATTATTTAAAAAACCCAGGTTGTGGTGGTTCTTCCTGTTTGGGTTGCTCCTGTTTGGGGGAGGGGAATAACAGCTCTCTTATTAGCATCTTCCCAAACGCTTCTGGAACCTGAGTCTCCTGCATACGATATGTTCCGTTTGAGTTAGGAAATATTAACTCCATGATGTATTTAGTCTCGTGTCCTGCCTGGATTTCCATCTTCAATAATATTTTATTTTCAACGACGGTAAATTCTTTGATAAAGCCCTGGACTTGTTCTCTAGTGAGCTTGTTTGTTCCACCACGAAGAACATTGAATACCCGCTTGATATTTTCGTCCTCATTCTTATTGATATCATCAATGGTTTTTGGAGGCTTTGGCATTTTTTTATCCCCTTTGTTACCTACTTGTGTGAAGTATAGATCAATATTTGGATATTTCCTTACAATGTGTTAAAAAAAGCGTTGTTGAATAAATCAAATATAACGCACTTGGCTTCCGCGCGCTTCCATCGCTACGATGACATTTAGCGTTTTATCAAGCAGTTACGAATTAGAAGCGATGGAAGCGCGCGGAAGCTAAGTGCGTCACAACGATCTTATCTTGCTTCGCACTTTGAACGTTCTTCTTAATCGAAAAAGCTCGAAATACAGGTAAAGTATTCCTTCGCTTTTCCTCAATCAGAACGTTCAAATTGCTCGCAATCTAAGCGCTCCATCGGTCAGAATTAAATGGAAACGGTACTAGTACGTTGTCAGCCTAATTTTGTCCTGCCCTGTATTTTTCGCACTTGCTGGCGCGCGCGCTTCCATCGCTACTAATTAAAAGCGGTGATAAGTTCATTAGCAGCGATGGAAGCGCGCGCGCCAGCAAGTGCGTAGAAACCAGACAAAATTAGGCTGACAACGTACTAGGAGAGATTTTACTAATTTAACGTCGCAGGGTGATGGCTCATACGGTGGTGCTTGCATATCCTCTGTGCAACTGAGTTAGTAAGTCGCTTGATGCATTTTCTAAAATCTCGGATGGTATGTATCGTTGGAGTGCATTAAGATGCCTGTTTTCATTGATTATGCTGCGCAGTGCCATAACCTGCAGTTCGTCTATTAGCGTCATTGTCCGAAGCGGATTATTTCTGACGCTTTCTAAAAAAGTAGCGAGTGTGGTGATGTCAGATTGTAGTTGTGTGTCATTAAAACGCGCCATTTCTTTCGCTGTCAGGTAGAGACGGTTTATCAGTGCACAATAAGAAAAAAACTCGTAGGTTTCGCGAGGAGATTGCGAGTTTGTTTGGAAGAATCTGGATGAATTGGTTGGCGCTTCCCCGAGTTTGTAAAACATAACGCTATCGCTTACAAAGTTGAGTCGATCGATATTGTTTAAATTAACGGCTAGTCCTAAGATATTTTTTCTAAATAATGGAAAATGTTCTTCGCGATGAAGTTGAGGAGCTAGCTTGAATAGTAATCGTAAGTGCATTTCGTTTGGCGCTTCAGATTGTGCAACATCCGAGATAATTTCCCAGATTGATTTTCCCCCCTCAAACAACGGACGAATATTATCCAGATTTTTCACATCAAAAAATACTTTATATGTGATTCCAGGATCGGTACTGGAATTTGAAATAAGGTTACGTGTGCGATCGATTATTTGTTGACAAATAATATTGCCGGATTGATTTGCATCTCCAGTGATTTGATTCGCATGGGCATAATGTTGCATGATTTCTGTAAAATGAGATGAAGCTTCTGAATTTCTCTGCGCAAGGTGATCCCAGCGGAGTGCGAGTTTATGTTGCATTGAAATAGTGAATGCAGCCATATGATCAAAAAAATATTTTTCTACAAGATGGTAAAAATGGTTTATGTGAGCTAAAAATTCATTTAGGCTAATTCGCGCCTGCTCCTTGCTGAACATAGAATATCTTGTTGGATTATTTTGATGTAAAAAACAAATAAATTCGACAAATTTTGTAACATCACGCTCGCTGTTTTCAGGCGTAATTAATTTATCTTGAATGTATTGGTATAACCAACGTAAAAAATGAAATGGGCGGGGTTCCTCATGGTCAAAGTGTCTGGCAATTTGTATCATGCAATCCGACAGTCGATTGAGGTTTTGCAGACTGATGTTAGGTAAATTCTGTTGCTCTAAAATAGTAGAGAGTCTTTCTTCGCTGAGTGTGTCATGTTCAAGTGGGAGAATAGCGAATTGCATCAATGTTAGGTTGGGTCGTGCAGAGGGATGATAATGCATCATGAGCGAAACTAAGCTTCGTAAATCCAGATGTTTTTTTATCTTTAATGGGTGCTGCTGTTTGAGGATGCTAGCAAAAAAATTTTTGGTACGCCTTAAAAAAAGGCTCCAAGACCTGCCGAGCGCATAGATATCTACTTCCGGAGAGAATTTAACATGGGCATTGTCTTTTGGGTTTGCATTAGGAGGAAGGACGGTATCTTTAAAAGGACGGATTCTATTTCGGCGATCCAGTGCGCCGTCATCAATATGTGCCTTACAATAATCTTCAGAAAGATAAAAATGAAATTCTGGCGGGTAATAGAGTTTCGTTCCTTTGAGTCGGTCAATCGTCATTTTTGTTTTAGGATCCATTTCGCTAACTAAATCAGGATCGCAAAAAAAGAAAAGTAAATTATGAGTTATTTTGTCTCGTAGTATTAACATGTTTTTAAGGTTGATATCACAATGCAGTATGTTTTTGCGATGTATTTTATGATCTAAGGTGAGAATGGATTCTCGTATCAATCTGGGTAATTGAATGTAATCTTCAGGTAAAAGCTGGTTGTTTTTTATAAAATCAGCGAGATCATAACCTCTATATTCAGAATAGATAAGGGGTTTTGTTTCATCTTTATCATTTATGTTTGTGCGGGGGGGTGTATTTGTTTTTGTATTTGCAATGTGTTGTGTTGCCACTTTTTGTTCGGGTGTTAGTTGAAAAGAAAAGACAATGTCACCATAAGTAATATCTAATGGCGCGGTATTTTCTTGTTTGAGTAATTTTTTGAATGGGTTGCGTTGCTTGTGTACTATGCCTTGAGAAATTTGACCGTTAAATGAACGCGTTAGATTTTGTGTATGCATTATTTTTGCATAATACGATGTTAGCTGTTGAGCTCTCTCCGAAGTTTGAAATTGTTCTGCATCAGTGAAAAATTCTTTCGCGACAATATGAGCTCCTGTTTGGATGTCGATGTATAATTTTACTTTTCCGTATGAGCCAGCAGCAATGAACGAATTGCGAATGGGTTTTGCAGCAATGCGGCCTTCCGCATATTTTACATACGTATGCTTGAATCTAATGACTTCGCCTGTTTCCGCGTTTTTATATTCCAGTTGGTTGCCTTGAAAATGCGCATGTAATTGCACGCCAACAGGTGTGTTTTCTAAGATTCTGCTTGCGAGGACAGCCTCCTGTGGGTCGATAGTGAGATTTTCCAAAAGTGATCGACTTGTCTTTGAATTAAATCGATCGATTGCAGTATCGGTGATCGTGACATTATAGATGGTACGCATATTAGTACTCTGCTGATATTTTGATTTTTAGTGTAGGGAGGATTCTGAGTGGGCTCAAGTACACTTGCAGATTTAATGCAACCTTAAGGTATTATTGGCGGCGTTGTTGAATAAATCAGTTTTCAGAGAATTGAATAGAAACGCGCGCGTAAGCAAGCGTGAAGAATCAAGCAAATAGCTTTTTTTTTCACGCTTGCTTTCGCCCGCGTTTCTAATACTACTTCCTAAGCTCTGTGTAAAAACTGATTTATTCAACAACGCCTATTATAGGCTGGTTGTATCGCGAAGCCCGTGTTTTTCAGGCAGATAAAATACGAATGAGATTTTTCCAATCTTCCTGGGTGTCAATTTGGCTTTCTAATAATTCTTTCATTTTTCTGCATGCGTGTAATACAGTCGTATGATCGCGTCCGCCAAATGCATCGCCGATTTCTGGCAAGCTGTGTGTGGTTAATTCTTTCGCCAGCGCCATCGCCATTTGACGGGGACGTGTGATTGATCGATTACGGCGTTGCGATAAAATGTCTGCTACTTTTATTTTGTAATATTCAGAAACGGTTCGCTGAATGTTTTCAATCGTAACCAATTTCGCTTGCAGTGTAAGTAAATCTTTTAAGGCTTCACGAACAAAATCTACGGTGATATCGCGGCGTGTAAAATGCGCATTCGCAATCACCCGTTTCAGCGCACCTTCTAATTCACGCACGTTCGATTGAATATGTTTTGCAATAAAAAACGCAACATCACTCGTCAAATTAATTTTAGATTGTTCTGCTTTCGCCATCAAAATGGCAACGCGTGTTTCTAATTCGGGTGGTTCAATCGCAATCGTCAAGCCCCATCCAAAACGGGATTGTAGACGTTCTTCCAATCCTGAAATTTCTTTTGGATAACGATCACAGGTCAATACAATTTGCTGATTGCCTTCAAGCAATGCATTAAAAGTATGAAAAAATTCTTCTTGTGAGCGTTCTTTTTTGGCGAAAAATTGAATATCGTCAATGAGCAAACAATTTACCGAGCGATAATATTTTTTAAAATCATTCATGGTGTTGTGTTGCAGTGCTTTAATCATGTCTGCAACAAAACGCTCAGAATGTAGGTACAACACTTTCGCATTAGGATTTTTTTCTAAAATATAATTTCCCATTGCTTGCGTTAAGTGCGTTTTCCCCAATCCAACGCCACCGTATACAAATAATGGGTTGTAGGCTTGACCAGGATTTTCAGCCACTTGTTGTGCGGCTGCGCGTGCGAGCTGATTCGATTTACCTTCCACAAAATTATCAAATCGAAATGCAGGGTTTAAATTGCTTTGATGCGGCGCATAGACTTTTTGCGAAGTCGGGTGAGAAACGGGGTTGGCTGTTTGTATTTTAGTTTGCCCCGTGTTGTTTGTGTTATTTTGCGTAGGCGTGGCTTTTGTGCCGATACGTAATTTTACGACGGGTGGTTCATTCTCGGATAACTCGCGCAAGGTGCCCGTGATTTTCGCTAAAAAATGCTCATTCACCCAGTCGAGTACGAATTGATTCGGGGCGAGTAAAGTCAGTGTATTGTTATTGATCTCAGCTTGTAGCGGACGTAACCATGTGTTGAATTTTTGTGATGGAATTTCGTCGCGCAGATAATCTAAGCATTTGTCCCAGAGTGTCAGCACTTCAGTTGTTTCCGTAACCATAGTCGTCCTTGAGAAAATAAATTTGCTCAGTCTTTCTGGCCCGCTCGCATCAAAATCGAGCGGTCGAGGTAGATTTACCCCCTGAGCTGCCTAAATACAATTTTTTATCAGTAATTCCCGCTGAAGCCAGGTCTTTTCATCTTTGGGCGATATTGAATGATATTTTGTTTCGAAAATGCTCATTGACTATATGTCAACTCCGCTTTTCAAAACAAATTATCATTCAATCTCGCCTCAAATCTGAAAAGTCGCGGTTTTTCAGAGATTCAGCGGGAACTACTGATTTTTTATACAGCCAGCAAAGTCTCAATGACTGCCATCCTAATAGCGACTGAATTTTGTGTTTGTTGGAGGATAACAGATTGCCGACCATCCGCAACAGAAGATTCAATCTCGATTCCGCGGTTCATTGGGCCTGGGTGCATCACGATAGCTGAGGGTTTGGCGAGCCTTAAATTCTCTGATGTTAAACCAAATTGTTTAAAGTATTGATCATCTTTTGGTCGTTGATCGGGCAGCATGCGCTCCTTTTGAATGCGCAATGTATATGCAATATCCACTCCTTTTAATCCTGCTTCGATTGAATGAAATACATCGACGTTCATTGATTCTGCATCGGCGGGCGTAAAACTTTCAGGCGAGATGAGTCGAATTTTTTTCACACCCATGATGTGCAATCCCATAATCAATGAGCGCGCAACACGAGAGTGTGACACATCGCCGACAATGGCGACGGTCAATTCATTGAAATTTTTAAAATGCTGACGAATGGTTAGTAAATCCAACAAGGTTTGCGTGGGGTGTTCGTTGCTGCCATCGCCCGCATTCACAACGGCAATGTGTGTTTGTAATTCCGATGCAAGAAATTCAGTGAGATTATTATCAGGATGACGAATGACGAGCAATGATGCGCCCATCGCTTCTAAATTGCGAATCGTATCAACTAATAATTCACCTTTCATAATTGATGTTTGTTTCATGTCGGGTGATAACACAATCGCGCCCAGTCGATGTTCTGCAATTTCAAATGAATTTCGCGTGCGTGTGCTCGGCTCAAAAAATAAATTTACAATGACTTTGCCGCGCAATGTGGCAAGCACTTCTTGTTTTGCGACCGCTCCTTTTAAAAAAAACTCTGCGCGATCGAGTAAATAATTAATGTTATCGACACTCAGCGATTGCATACTGAGAAGGTGGTGTAGCGGGGGTCGTTTTGACATAAACATGGTGAGTCCATTCCTGGTTACTGCGATTGCATCCACGATTCTACAATTAATTTGGCGCTCACACTATCGGCATTTTCAAATCGTGCTGCGCCTTTTAAGTGTGTGTGCATTTCATCGCGAGCCGCGATGGTTGTTAATCGCTCATCCGAAAAATAAACGGGTAAGCTAAATTGTTTTTTTAGTGCTTCACCAAATTGACGCGCGAGTTTGGTGATGCGTTGTTCCGTACCATCCATATTTAATGGTAATCCGACGACAATCGCATCAGCATCCCATTCCTCAATCATTTTTTTGATGAGTTGCCAATCGGGTTTGCCCTGCTTTGCTTTTAAAATAGTTAAGGGTGTTGCAGACCGCGTTACCATTTGCCCAATTGCAACGCCGATTTTGCTTAATCCAAAATCAAATCCCAAAATAACCTTATGCATGGCCAATTTGACCCGATAATTTATTTATATCGACACCAATCAATCGTGCGGCGCTAACCCAGCGTTGTGAAATTGGGGTGTTAAATAAAATTGTTTTTTGAAATGGTGCGAGTAGCCAATCATTATGTTGAATTTCTTTTTCCAATTGCCCGGGTTCCCAGCTTGCATAGCCGAGCACCACAATGGAGTGTTCTGGTCCTTTGCCATTTGCGATGTCTTCTAAAATTTCACGCGATGTGGATAAGGTTACTTCTGTGTCATCATCATTTTCTGCTAGTGCCATGCGATCGTGAATCACGAAGCCTTGATCAGGTCCCATCGGGCCGCCCGAAAAAACCGGTAGATCGTAGATGCTTTTATCTTTGATAGGAATGGTTAAATGTTCCATGACATTGCCGATGGTGGCTGATAGGGGTTTGTTGATTGTAAATCCCACAGCACCCGTTTCTTCCGTGTGTTCGTAAATATACACCACAGATTTAGTAAAAAACTCGCCGCGCAAAGAGGGCATAGCGATTAATAAATGATTTTTGTAATTATTGATTTGCATGAGTGGAATTGTACCATTGGAAATAGGGTAAGCACAGGCGTCACAGGGTTGGCTCATGAAAATAATTTAGTACGTTGACATGCTAATTTTGGCGCATCACTGCGTTCTACGCCCTTGCTTGCGCGCATGCATTTATACATAAGTTGTTACGAAGCCATGCGCTGTGTCATTGACCGGGGTGTCAGAAGCCCGCGTGTAGATCGCGTAGCGATCAAACAAGGGCGTTTTGCAGGAGCTCACGCAAAACGCCCTTGTTTGATCGCTACGCGATCTACACGCGG
>ORMF010555651.1_pt1 | contig 11874 bp, 13 predicted proteins | sample 1779871 | NCBI WGS metagenome assembly ORMF01 (sample SAMEA104232316, study PRJEB22302) | groundwater metagenome | biome: forest; feature: aquifer; material: groundwater | place: USA | collected 2011-08-07 | depth 5.4 m | reverse complement strand
TCGCCCGGTGCGTCGCCCCGCCAGCGGCGAGCATGGGACGCTCAGCCTTCCCACAGTGCCACCCCCCATCCTAACCTTCCCCCTGGCAGGGGGAAGGGAATGACGCTGTTTTCGGTTTAATGGATAATCCGGTTGACTTGCCCGTCCACTAAATAAAACTCCGGTCACCAAGAAGGAACGACCATCATGCTCGACGAATTCATCCATGAACCGCGCGTCGCCTATTTCTCGATGGAGATCGCGCTGCACAGCGCGATCCCGACCTATGCCGGAGGTTTGGGCGTGCTCGCCGGCGATACCGTGCGCTCGGCCACCGATCTCGAATTGCCGATGGTGGCGGTCAGCCTGGTAAGCCACGCCGGCTATTTCCGCCAGGAAATTGACGCGCAGGGGCGGCAGCTGGAACATGCGGCGGCATGGGAACTCAGGCACTGGGCGCAACCCCTCGACGCCAAAATTGCCGTGCAGATCGATGGCCGCACGGTCTGGATCGGCGCCTGGCTGTATGTGCTCGAAGGCCACATGGGGGGCCGCCAGCCGGTGTTGCTGCTCGACACCGACCTGAGCGAAAACAGCAGCGGTGACCGCGAAATCACCCACTATCTTTACGGTGGCGACAGCGTCTACCGGCTCAAGCAGGAAATCGTGCTTGGGCTGGGCGGCGTGCGCCTGCTGCAGGCGCTCGGTTTCACCATCCGGCATTACCACATGAACGAGGGGCACTCCGCACTGCTCGGGCTGGAGTTGCTGCATCGCCACGCGCGCATGCCCGAGTTCGTCCGTCCGGGTGAGTCGCTCTACGATCTTCCATACGTGCGCAGCCTGTGCAGCTTTACCACCCACACTCCAGTCGAGGCCGGGCATGACCGCTTTCCCTACGACCTGGTGCAGCGCGTCCTGAACAACGGCTTCGACATCGAAACCATCAAGCGCATGGCAGGCGAGGACAGCCTCAACATGACGCGGCTGGCGCTGAACCTGAGCGAATATGTAAACGGTGTCGCCAAGAAACACGCCGAAGTGTCCAACGCGATGTTCCCCGGCTACAAGGTGCACGCGATCACCAATGGCGTGCATCCATACACTTGGGCCGCCGAAGGTTTCCGCCAGCTTTATGACCATTACCTTCCGGGCTGGTGCCACGACCCCCAGTTGCTGATGCGCGCCGACTGCTGCATCCCGGAAGTCGCGATCTGGGAAGCGCATGTTCAGGCGAAACAGCATCTCATCGAGAAAGTGCAGGAGCTCACCGGCGTGTCGTTGCAACCCGATGTCCCGATTTTCGGCTTCGCGCGGCGCATGACGGCGTACAAGCGCCCGGACCTTCTGTTCTCCGACCTCGAACGGTTGCAGGCAATCGCGCGCAACCATCCGTTCCAGATCGTGCTCGCCGGCAAGGCGCATCCGCACGATGAAGGCGGCAAACACCTGATTGAGCAACTGTGCGCGCACGCGCGTGATCTTGCCGGCACGATACCGGTGGTCTATCTGCCCGATTATGATCTGGCGCTTGCCCAGACGCTGACCGCAGGAGTGGACGTGTGGCTCAACACGCCGCTGCCTCCGCTTGAGGCTTCGGGCACCAGCGGCATGAAAGCCGCGTTCAACGGCGTGCCCAACCTCTCTGTGCTCGATGGCTGGTGGATTGAAGGCTGCATCGAGGGGGTGACCGGCTGGGCGATCGGCGATGCGGCGGGAATGGCCGACGGCAAGGCGCAGGTGCTATACGACAAGCTCGAACAAGTGGTGCTGCCGCTGTATTACGGCCACAGCGACAACCCCGGCGGGTGGCTCAAGGTGATGAAGGGTGCGATCAGCAAGAACGCCTCGTATTTCAACAGCCACCGCATGATGCGCCGCTATGCTACGGAAGCGTACATCCGATGAGGTGCGGCACCATACAATCCGCAGCATCACAAAAAATCATCCAATAGTTGAATGTGCCTCTATATGATTTTCAGTAGGATGGGTGAAGCGAAGCGTAACCCATCGTTCGGGTGCCCGGCCATAACCAGCGAATTGGCTGACGCTTCATGGCAACCAAGTGGCTGGTTATGCGGCCTTCACCCATCCTACAATAGTGCCAAACTGAAAATTGTTCATAGGCGTGATAAATGAATAACCAGTACGAAATAAGACCCGGCCAATCGGTTGAGCTGTTGAAAGAGCTGCACATCCTCACGCGCGACGGGAAGATGAACCAGGATTCCCGCCGCAAGCTCAAACAGGTTTATCACCTCTATCAATTCATCGAGCCGCTGCTGCAGGAAATCCGGCAAGACCACTCCGATATTCAACTGGTGGATCACGGGGCGGGAAAGTCCTATCTGGGCTTCATCCTGTACGACCTGTTCTTCAAGACGCTGCACGACCAATCACACATCTACGGCATCGAAAGGCGCGACGAGCTGGTCGGGCATGCGCGGGAACTGGCTGCGCGCCTGGGTTTTTCCGGTATGTCATTCCTCAACCTGTCGGTGGAGGAATCCATCGAGTCTGACCGGCTGCCCGCCAGGGTGGATGTGGTAACCGCGCTGCACGCATGCAACACCGCCACGGACGACGCGATCCGTTTTGCGTTGCAGAAGCAGGCACAATTCATCGTGCTGGTGCCGTGCTGCCAGGCCGAAGTAGCCGCAGCGCTGCGCAAGAATAAAAGCAGGGAACTGTCAAAGAATGCCCTGACCGAACTGTGGCGCCACCCGATCCATACCCGCGAATTCGGCAGCCATGTCACCAACGTTCTGCGCTGCCTGCAACTGGAAGCGCACGGCTACCAGGTCACCGTGACCGAACTGGTGGGCTGGGAGCACTCGATGAAGAACGAGCTCATCATCGCGAGTTTCAAAGACCTGCCGCGCAAGCGCGCAGCCGAACGCCTGAATGAAGTGCTGCACACGCTGGGGCTTGAAGAAATGAGCGGGCGGTTTTTTACGACGGTTTTGTAGGGCGCAATAACCGAAGGGCATTGCGCCGCATGAGTTATGAAAATGAAAACATCCGGCGCAATGTGCGTTGCTTAGTGCGTGGTTGTTGCCGCTTTAGCGGCTTTACAACCACGGCCTACCCCTTGCGGGTATTGCGCCCTACGTCGAGTGGTTTTATATGAAACAAGCAGTAAAGCTTATTTTTATCCGCCACGGCGAAAGCGAGGCGAACGTTGCAGGCCTCATCAACGACGATCCTGCGCGCAGCGTGAATCTCACAGAGCGAGGAAGGGCGCAGGCCGAGGCTGCATCAAATGAGTTGCGCGCAATGCGCTATTCCCACGCCTATGCTTCCGAATTTCCGCGCGCCCAACAGACCGCCGAAATCCTGCTGCGCCACCACGCCTGTCCGTTGCGCATTGATGCCCGCCTCAACGAACGCCATACCGGCATGGACGGGCTGCCGGTGAAAGCGTTTTATGACCTGGTGCGACCAGACCCATTGCGCATCAAGCCGGAGCGGGGCGAATCATTCCTGAAACAGATGGAGCGGCTGCGCGGCTTCATGGATGAAATCGCCGCGCGCCACCCGGATGGAACAGTACTGGCCGTATCCCACGAAAATCCCATCCTCGCCGCGCTGACTCTGACCTTTGATGATCCTGAGCAGATAACTCGCCATGACGGCATCGCCAACTGCGAGTGGGTGGAATTGGTTTGGCCTGCCAAGTAACACACCATCTCTTCCTGGGAGAGGGAGCCGAAGGCGGGTGAGTGCGTCGCTTGATTGAACCTACGGTCTGCAAAAGGAGCGAGAACAAGGCGGCAAGGATGAGGCGATGAAGGCAGTACAAGAAGTGCCCTTAAGTTGACCAAAACTGATTATGATGTGCGCCAGACTCTGCTGGATAAGGATGTGGAGACCATTTCGCCCGAAAGCAAAAGGGCAAGCACTTGGCCTGCTGTCCGTTTTGTTTGCGGCCTAACGTCACAGTAAAGCCCAGTTGCGGACTCTGTGCTACCGGCATTTCTCTGGCGATAGACGAAATCAAACATGAATCATCCCAAACAAACCCTGATATTTGCCCATCGCGGCGCCAACCGGGAAGCGGCGGAAAATACCCGCACCGCTTTCGACCGGGCGCTCGCCTATCCCGTCGATGGCATGGAAACGGACGTGCAACTCAGCCGCGATGAAGTTGCCGTGCTCTGGCATGACCGGTTCCTCGGCAAGCTTGGCTTGCCTGACAAACATATTGACGATTTCGATTATGCCCAGTTGCGGACGATGAATTTCGCCGCGCATTTTTCTCCTGGAGCAAAACCGGAAGGCCTCATGACCTTGCGGGAATTTCTGGATGCCTATCGCAAACGCTGCCGCTTGCTGCTCGAAATTAAAAACCGCGAATGGGAGTTATCTTCTCGCCATGAAATAAAAGTGCGGGAAACACTGGAGATGATTGGCGCGGCGCAGGGCGATGCAATCATGATTTCCTCGTTCAATCTCTCCAGCCTGGTTTATGCCCATCAGTGCGCACCGCAGTTCCCGCTGGTTTACAACCTTGAGTCCGAGCAGATGCCGGAAGATGCGCAGCGTGCCCTGACCGGGCAGCCTTTCCTGCACGGGCTGTGCCTGCCCATAGAGTCCCTTGATGATGCGATGGTCAGGCTGCTGCGCAATCATGGCAAATGCATCGCGGTTTACACCTGCAACACTGACGAGGAAATCAACAAGGCGCTGGAATTGGGAGTGGATATTCTCATCAGCGATGTACCGCAAAAAGCGATGATGATGAGAGACAAATGAAACGCGATTTTTCATTGCTGGCAGGCCGTCATTTCGACTTGCTGGTCTGCGGCGGCGGCATCTATGGAGCGTGGGTCGCTTATGATGCGGCCTTGCGCGGCTTGAGCGTCGCCATCGTGGAGCAGGGCGACTGGGCCGGCGCGACTTCTTCCGCATCCAGCAAGCTGATCCACGGCGGCCTGCGTTACCTGGAGTCATTCGACTTCAAACTGGTCAGGAAAGCGCTGGCGGAACGGCAGATGCTGCTGGTGATGGCGCCGCATCGCGTCTGGCCGCTGCGTTTCGGTGTGCCGGTATACGCGGACAGCCGCGTCGGCACACTACAGTTGAAGGCCGGTTTGACCCTGTACGATTTCCTTGCGGGTGGCCCGGGACCGGAGATGGCCCACCATCACTTCGACTCAAAATCCTTTGCCGGACGTTTTTCTTTTCTCGATAGCGATGGTTTGAAAGGCGGCTTTACCTACGGCGATGCGCAGACCGACGATGCGCGGCTGGTGCTGGAATTGATCTCGGGCGCGATGCATGCCGGAGCGGTGTGTGTGAATTACTGCAGGCTGACCGGATTTATCGAGCCGCATGGGCAGGTTTGCGGCGCAACGGTTCAGGATCAGCTCAACCACAACAATACGCAGGTTCTCGCCAGGCAAATCGTCAACACCACCGGCCAGTGGACGGCCACATCGGAGCAGGGGCGCGAGTGGTGCCGGTTGGACAAGGGCGTGCATCTGGTCATGCCTGCGCTGTCGACTGACGAGGCCTTGCTGCTGACCGCCCAGTCCGATGACCGGGTGTTTTTCATGATTCCCTGGTACGGCATGACGCTGCTCGGCACCACCGACGCGGATTACCGCGGTGACCTTGAGCACGTTACCGTCGAGCCGGAGGAGGTTGCTTACCTGCTGGCCGAAGCCAATCGCTATCTTAAAACTGCCTGGACGGAAAAGGATGTGGCCGGGAGCTACGCCGGCTTGCGCGTGATGAAGCGCAGCGACGAAGCATCGTTATCAGCCGCCAGCCGCGACTGGGAACTGAAGACCGCAAGCAACGGGGTGCATTACTCCATAGGCGGCAAGCTAACCTCGGCACGGGAAGATGCGGCATGCATCATTGATACTGTGTGTGCGCAGCTCGGGGTCAATGCATCTTGCCCGACCAAAGGGAGAAAGTTTCCCTGGATGCCGGAGGCAGATTATCCCGTGTGGCTGGCTGCCGCAGCCACTCGTGCAATCGAGCTCGGCATTGACCCGGAAAGCGCCAGGTGGCTCATCCGCCGCCACGGCAAGCGGGTCGGCGAGATTTTCTGCAACATTGAAAATAACCGCTGCCTGGCTGAACGCATTCTGCCAGCGCTGCCCTTCATCCATGCCGACTTGCTGTTTTGCGCCCGCAACGAAATGGCCGTACATCTGGACGACCTGCTGCGCCGCCGCATGCCGTTGCTGATACTGGCGAAGCTGGATAAAAGTGCACTGCGGCGTATTGCAGAAACTGTTGCTACTGTGATGAGCTGGAATGAGGCTGCGATAGCTTCCGAGATCGAATCCTGTAGGAGCGGGCCATGCCCGCGATAGTTTTTTTGTTCGCGGGCCGCTTCGACAGGCTCAGGACAGGCACGCCACGCTCCTACATGCGAATCACCCAATGGTGAATTTATAATGATTTCCGCCATCGCGCTTGACCTCGGCACCACGTCAATCAAGGCCGGGCTACTGCATCAGGATGGTGCTCTCTGCAACATCGCCGCAAAACCCGCCCCGAAAATCGCCGTCACTGGCGGGCGCTACGAAAGCGATGCGCTGGCCTATGCGGCGGCGGCCGAGCAGGTGCTTGATGAGTGCATCACACAGGCGGGTGATTGCAAGACTCTCGGCCTGTGCAACCAGCGCTCATCTTTTCTGATCTGGGAACAGGCTACCGGCCAGCAGCTCACCCCGCTGATTTCATGGCAGGACAATCGCGGCGCGGCGAGCTGCGAAGCGTTGCGTGCGCATGAGAATCTGATCCGCAAGCTCACAGGCTTGCCGCTGACGCCGTATTATTTCGCCCCCAAGCTGCGCACCATGTTGCAGAACAATCCGGAATGGCTGGCGCGGCTGGAGCATGGCGAATTGCTGGCAGGCACGCTGGATACATTCCTGATCTGGCGCTGGAGCGGCGGCAAACATTTCATGACCGACGCATCCATGGCCGCGCGCACCCTGCTGATGGACATCCGGCGGCAGCAATGGTCGCCGCAGCTGTGCAAACTGTTCGGCATTCCGTCAAGCATACTGCCGGAAATAAAGCCTTCCGCAGGAATAAATCTACGGTTGAATAATGGCCTGATCCTGCAAGCCAGCGTCGGCGACCAGTCTGCCGCACTCATCGCCAGCGTCAGCGAAGAACGCGCGGAGGCCTTGATCAATCTCGGCACCGGTTGCTTTGTCGTGCGCTATCTGCCGGATGAAAAATCCACATTGGATGGCTATCTGCGCACACTGGTATATCAGGACAGCGCACAGCATGTCCATCTCGCCATCGAAGGCACGCTCAACTCCATCGCTGCCGCGCTCGCCCCTTATCCGGTGGATGAATGCCGGGTGGAGGATTTGTTTTCAGGCGACATTTTCTGTCTCGCCGAACCCAGCGGCCTTGGCGCGCCTTACTTCCGTAACGACCTCGGCATCCGGTTTTCCCAGCCGGTCGGACACCTGACGCAGCAGCGCATAGCCGCCCTGTTGCTGGAAGCCGTTATTTTCCGCGTGGTGCGGATACTGGAAGATTTTCACCGCGAGTCTGCTATTGAACGCGTCTACCTCTCGGGCGGCTTATCCGGGTTAGCCTGTTTGCAGCAGGGCATCGCCCGGTGCGTGCCGTTTGATGTTTACCGCTTGTCGCAGGCCGAGTCCAGCCTGCAGGGCGCCGCGCTGCTTGCGGCCGGGATGGCGCCGACATTCCACAGGAAAGCCGAAAGGATACCGGCGGCACGCGACACCCATGCACTGCCGGGGAAATACAGGCGCTGGAAAGAGTGGCTCGACGTTTTGCTGGGCTCCTGATAATGCGGCTTGTGGGCGCCTCTAAAAATTCGAGTTTCTGATGGAACTACCAGCCATTCCACTAGGCCACCAAAAAGCGGTAGCCAAGTGGCTGGTTGTAAGCCAGACAAGGCGCGAGCGAAAAATTGCGACGCTGCATATGTCTGATATGTAAGGAGTGATTTTTTGTGAGCAACGCAATATGGCGACGAAAATTGGATTTTTAGAGGTGCCCTTATGAATCAGAACTGGTTGTGTGACTATTATCACAGACAGCAGTGTGGATTATTTCTAAATTGCCGTATCAGATAACCGAAACAAGGAACCCAAAACATGAAAAGAAGTTTGATAGCCGTTTCAGCATTCATTGGAATAGTCGGCTTGAATGCGGCATACGCAGCCGACGAAAAAATGCACCATGAAACCCACCATCACGACATGAGCATGATGGACACGCGAACTTCCCTGGAATTATCAGCGGAAATGAAACAGCACCAGCTGTCGAACATGCGGGAGCATATGGAAGCAATCAGGTCGATCATCGGCTTTATGTCGGAAAACAAGTTCGAGGACGCCTCTAAAGTAGCGCATGCCAAGCTTGGCCTGACCCCGGAAATGCAAAAGATGTGCAGCATGTTCAACAATGAGAAATTTACAGCGCTGGGAATGGCTTTCCACAAGAGCGGCGACGATCTCGGCGACGCATTGCAAACCAGGGATGTCAATGCGTCATTGCGCGCATTGAACAAGACAATGCAGTTCTGTGTGGAGTGTCATGCAAGTTACCGCCAGTGAGTCCGGCCTTATGGGTGGATACATCACTGGCAACACGGCGGGTTGCGGATACAAGAAGTTTGAATACTGTTCTGTTAATCATGGCAAAGCAGCCGCCTTCATGGCTGCCTATTTATCGGAGTGTTGCAATGCGTACAGTTATTTTGCTGCTGCTGCTGACAATCGCTGGTTGCGGTGAGGGAGCGCCTGGCAGCAGGACAGATGATGCCCATCCCGCACAGGATACAAATTTAAATAGCCAGTTCGGCGCTGGGCCGCGAGCCCCGGAAGCCAAGTTTGCTGATATGAAGTGGAAAGCAGAGTCTGGTGATGCAAAAGCACAATTAGGTCTTGCACGGATGTATTACAACGGAGACGGCACAACCAAGGATGACGCCAAGGCGGCAGAGTGGAATCGGAAAGCCGCCGAGCAGGGGAATGTTTTTGCGCAATACAAACTCGGCGAGATGTATGATAAAGGCGAAGGCGTACCCAGGGATGCTGCCAAGGCAGCGGAGTGGTGGCAGAAAGCGGCTGCGCAGGGTAATGAAGCCGCGCAAGAATCTCTCAAACTCCTTGCCGCAAATGTACATTAAGGGGGAAGCAAATGAAATCAAGCTCAATATTGGTTGCATTGGTGCTGCTTGGTCTGGCATTGGCGGCTTGCAATAAGCCTGTTGAAGAACAGGCATCGGCTAAAGAAGGCAACGGCAACGTTGCGGAAGGCACCAGTGAACCGCAAAGAAAATTGCCGGAATGCGCGCAGCGCGACAAGGATGGTGCATACAAGCATCCAGGCGGTTGCACAACAGAGCAATGGGCCGAGTGGTCCCGATAATTACACATCCGCATGGTGCCAGCAGACAGCCGAGTATTGCCCCGTAACAGCACACCACGTTCTGCAAACTGGAACGGCGGTGCCCGAAGTTGTGCTGCGGATTACCGATACAGTTTCCGGATGGCTCATCGCTGAACAAGATGAAAAACTGGTAGCATGAACCCACCCGTTGCAAGACGAAAACCGAGGGAACCTTCCCATGTGTCTTGGCATTCCCATGCAAGTTGTCGAAGTGGATGGCGCGTTTGCCTGGTGTGCGGGGCGCGGCCGGCGCGAACGGCTCAATATCCTCTTGCTGGGGGAAACATCGCCCGGTGACTGGGTGTATGCCGTGCACGGGCAGGCTCGCGAAAAGCTGACTGCGCTGCAAGCGGCCGAAATAAACCTTGCATTCGATGGCGTCGCGGCAGCATTGCAGGGCGAGACCAATCTTGATGCTTACTTTCCCGATTTTACGACACGCCAATGATGCCGGACTTCGATGCCGGCTGCGTGCGAGTGCGGCTCGCTTGTGCAGGTGGCCGGGTTTGCGCAGTGCAGGTCGGCAGCGAGCGACCGGATATAGCGCGAGCGTTGCGTGGCCGCGCGGCGGATCAGGCGGTGCGATTGGTTCCCTTGCTGTTCGCGCTTTGCGGTGAGGCGCAGGCGCGCGCGGCAGTGCTGGCGTTGGCCGCTGCGCGCGGAGATGAATGCGTACTGCGGCTTGAGCCAAACGTTCAACGCGAAGTGTTGCGCGAGCATCTTTGGCACTGGTTGCTCGATTTGCCGCCGCCGCTGGGGGAGGAGGCATTGCAGCAGGAATTCACCGATGCCACAAAATGGGTTGCAGAAGGGCGTCGCGATGAGTTGTACGCGCTGCTGACCAGTCCGCGCATTGCGGCGCTTCGTTTGCGTTTGCAACAGGCAGATGAACCGCCTTCTCCTACGTCCCGATTGTTGCCCCAATTCGATGTAAAAAGCTCGCTGGCCGAGTGGCCGCGCTTGACTGCCGGATTCTGCCGCCTGCCCGAATGGCGCGGTGCAGCGGCGGAGACCGGCGCCATCGCACGGCAACGGCAAAGAACCGAAAATTCAACACAGCTTCTTTCCGCCCGCTGGCTTGCACGCTTCGGCGAACTGCTGGATTGGGCGACGGGTGATGACTGGGTCGGTGCCGGGGGCACCGTGAGCGCGGCAGCCGTTGCACCCGGCATCGGCCGCTCACTCGTGGAGACCGCCCGCGGTTTGTTGATGCATGAGATCGTGCTCGACGGGGAGAGCGTCGCCGACTACCTGATTGCCGCGCCCACCGAATGGAATTTCCATCCGCAGGGAACGCTGGTCAATCATCTGCTGGGGCAAGAGGCCGGGAATCGCGATGTGCTGCAACAGCATGTCGCGCGCGCCGTTGCCGCGCTCGACCCCTGCGTGCCCTGGGAACTGGAATGGGCATGAAGATACTGGTGCTGGGCATCGGCAACACGCTGCTTGCCGACGAAGGCGTGGGCATCGTTGCCATGCGCGAACTGGAAGCGCGATTCGGCGCTCGCGCGGATATGGAATTTCTCGATGGCGGCACGCTGTCCTTCACTCTGGCCGTGCCGATCAGCGAATGCACCGCCTTGCTGGTGATCGATGCCGCCGAACTTGGTTCGCCACCGGGCACGGTGCGCAGTTTCGAGGGCGATGAAATGGATCGCTTCCTGGGTGAGAATCGCAAGAGCAGCGTGCATGAAGTTGGGCTGCTCGACCTGATGTCGGTCTCGCGCCTCACCGGACACTGGCCGGAGCGGCGCGCCCTGATTGGCATCCAGCCCGCACTGGTGGATTGGGGCGAGAGGCTGACACCGGCGGTCGCGGCAGCACTTCCGGAAATATGCGCCGCCGCCTCCGAGATCATCGGGCGTTTTGCGAGTCACCCAGATGCGGCAATTTAAAAGAGCCGTCATTGCAAGGAGAGAATCGACGCGGCAATCCAGGTGTTTCTATTCATAAAGGCATTCTTGATCGACTGGATTGCCGCGCTTTGCTCGCAATGACGTGTGCTGAACCTGGTGGCTAATCTAGTCATCATATGAGTTGACCCAGGCAGATTAGCCGCGCAGAATACTCCTGCATTCCCCGACCACGAGGAGGCAACATGAAGCAGGCACAGCAACCGGAAACATTGCCCGGAACCGTAGGCGAAGGCTTGGCGCAGCGCGGCATCAGCCGCCGCGAATTCCTCAAATTCTGCTCTTCCCTGACCGCACTGCTGGCATTGCCGCCCTCAATGGCGAGCACAATGGCAGAGGCCATCAGCAAGGCGCGGCGGCAATCGGTGATCTGGCTTTCTTTTCAGGAATGCACCGGCTGCACCGAATCCATCACGCGTTCGCATTCGCCGACGCTGGAAAACCTGATCTTCGACCTGATCTCGCTCGACTACCACCACACGCTGCAAGCCGCTTCGGCCGAGGCCGCCGAACACGCCCGCGAACAGGCAATGAAGGACAATGCCGGCAAATATCTGCTGGTCGTCGACGGTTC
>ORMF010806576.1_pt1 | contig 11875 bp, 3 predicted proteins | sample 1779871 | NCBI WGS metagenome assembly ORMF01 (sample SAMEA104232316, study PRJEB22302) | groundwater metagenome | biome: forest; feature: aquifer; material: groundwater | place: USA | collected 2011-08-07 | depth 5.4 m | reverse complement strand
TTATCTTCGCTATCAATAAATTGTGGAACGGTAACGTTTTCCATAATAATACCTAAAAAAGTTTGTAGTTGATAGTTTGTAGTTTGTAGTTCTTACACATATACATTTACACTTTTTAAATTTTATTAGTATTGCACTACTCACTACTCACTACTCACTACTCACTACTCACTACTCACTACTCACTACTCACTAAGATCTAAGTAATCCATTCAATTCAAGTAATGCATCAAATTCTGGCTCTACTAAGAAATCCTGTCCTACTTTTTTTCTTTGTTCTATCACCTCTTGCATAGAAACGCCTTTCCCAAAACTTTCTCTTCCCATTTGCAGGTATAATTTATTCACTTCATTATCTCGCCAATTTTCTAAGCCAGCTGTTTTTTTCGTAAATGATTCTTTCTCAAGTAACATTATTTTTTGATACACTTTTTGTACCGCTTCTTTCGGATCTTGGGAAAGTCGACGAAAATCTTGTAACGTCATGGCGTGCAATTCCTCGACTGGGTCTAGGACTTGCGGCCGCTTTACCCCTGCAATAGATTGGGTATCTTTTTGGGAAGAACTTTGAGGTATTCCAATATTTACTTTGAGAGGAATACTAAAACGTGCAGCATGCGAGGGTTTCGTGTCTTGTGTTTTCTTCCCTAATTCCTGACTCATAACTCCTGACTCGTTCTTTGTAGAAGTCTCTTGTTTTGTATTCTTCTCCCCTGATTCCTGCTTGCCCAGTACCGAGCTTGCTCTGGTGCTGGGATTCATAATTCCTGATTCAATTTTTGTATTTTTTGACTGGTCAACTGGCAGACTGGCAGACTTGCCAACTGTTTTTTGAACGAGCGTCGGCAATCCATCAACATCTTCTATCACCAATAGGGGCATGGGTGGTTGCACCACCGGCAAGTTCGCCGGAACAGTATCATTAGTTGGTAGTTTCACTTCTGGAATTATTAATTTTTCATTTTTAATTTTTAATTGATCATTGAGCCGTGACCGACCAAAAGAATCACTTGTGTTTGATGAGTTTGTAGCATTTTCAGTTTGCTTACTAACTAGCTGACCAACTGGCAAACTTGCTAACTGATTTTTGACTTCTTTTGCTTTTTTCATCACCTTATCAGCATCTTCTTGTGAAAGCCCGATACCACCTTCGCTTTCAGGCGCTTTGAGACGATCCTTGGTATCAAGATCATTGCGCAACCCCTTCAAATAACTTGCGAGAAGTTTTCTGAATCGTTCCCAATTCAGAGCATTTACCCCTGTTTCTTTAATAATAACGTCCGCTTGGGTGAGTATGTCATTGTCAATTAACATAGATTGATCATTAGTTTGTAGTTTTTGATCTTGAGTTGGTAGTTGGTAGTTTGTCACCGCCTTGGCGGGGTCCCGCTGAGGCGGGATAGTTGGTAGTGGAGCTTGCTGCGCCGAAACCTTAACTTGAACGGTTTGTTCTGAAATTTTTGGTTCATCTTTTGTATTTTTTGACTGATCAACTGGCAAACTTGCTAACTGACCAACTGTATGCGCAATCGGTTTCTCCTCCTGCCGATAAGGAATCACCATCCACTGCTCGGGGTCAAGATTTTCAAAGCTCCGAGGAAACGTATGGAGTACGCGAAATGTTTCTAACAGTTTCACAAGTGCACCACGATCAAGATCTGATAAATTCTTTGTATTTGTACTTGTGGAAAGATATTTTGGAATAGATATGGTTGACACTTCTCCGTTTGATTCCCCTAAAAAGCTTTTAATCCAATGCGCCGCTGTCGGCTCTACTTCTTTATTATCTAGTAGTATTTTCTCCGCCCCCAGCCACTCATGATTTTCATCTAATGCGTGAAGTAATTGTCGTGAACAATTTTCAACAGTTCCAAATAAAATAAAAAGGGTATTATTTAATTTTTCAACAAACTCATCATCATGTACATATAACAAATCGATAAGATTTTTTTGAAACAACGCGTTCATATCACGCATTTCTTGTTCCGGATCAACATCAAGTGCACCATCAATATATTGAAGCATCCCATTAAATATATCTTTTAATAATGTATTATAAGTAAAACTTTCCATTAAATCTTCTTCAACTTTTCCCCCTCCAATACTTTCATAAAATTTCTTGTTGTCACCAAAAAATTCCGGAAAAACCAATACCGTATTGAGTATTATTCTTCGAGCAATACTTTTAGAAGTTTCTTCATCAGTATTCAATACCTGTTGGATGGACTGAACTAGTGAAGAAAGAGATTTCCCATGTGTTTTGAAAAGATTCCATATACACCCATTATCAAGTGTTTGGATCTGTTCATTTGATAATCCAAATTCTTTCTGAAGATTACTCAAAAAATCCCGATATGATTTCGAAAATAAAATATCTTGAATAACTTCCGGTAATGTTTCGATAATGGTTGGCATAATTTAAATACTAGGCTTGTGACTGTTCAGTTGAGCGACTAATTGCATTATGTACTGCCTGAGGATTCGCATTAGCAGCAGTAAATGCGCCACCCTGGCTTAGACCAGTAAAAATGGTATCTTTTGTTGTTTTTTGGGCATCACTTTTTGCTTGACGATTAATTGCCCCTATAAGTTCTGGCGTAACATTTCTTGAAAGATCATTCCCAATAACTGCAATTTGTTCGCCAGACATATTAACCAACATCTTTGCCGCGTCGTTCGGATTGCTGTTAATTTTTTGGGAAAGATATTCAAGTGCGCCAGGCGTTACCCCTCCGGCTGCAGGAGCATTGAATGTAAATATATCCCCTGCCTTACCCCCCATATCAAAATATTGGCTTATATTATTTTGATGCTGTTGGGTAAACCCACCGGTTGCGGGGTCAACCGCACCCCCACCCGGAGCTTGTGCTCCTGTAAGACGATCCTTAAGAACTTCTCTAATATTTATAAGAAGCGCCTTATTGCCTTTTGCTAATGCACCGATTGATGCCGCAACTCCAGCTTTTGATTGAGTATCACTGCCAGGACCATGTGACATTGCTTGAAATCCATCAATTATGCGATTTATACTTTCTGGAGATATATTTACTGAATGCTCCTTCCAATCAACTTTTGGAAGCATTTTTTGAAGTGCTTCTGGATTTTTTTGTTGACCTACATCTGATTTATACATGTGGTTTTCAAGTGCTCTTTTGACAAGTGGGTTTGTTAAGGCGCCAATTTCATCTACAAGACCAGGCATTCTATTTTTATCTTCCGGACTTAAAGAATCTGCATTTTTTTCAAATAAAGATTGTAGTGCTGCTGCACGCTCTACTGGTGTAACTCCCGGTTTTTGATTATTCGCTATTGCTTTTTTCTCATCTGGCGAAAAATCGTCAATATTTTTTTTCTGATCATTAACTAATTTTGCATATGCCATGTGTGCGCTAATTTTCTGGTCTTCACCATTCATATATACTTGATTTCCTAAATTATGCGCGTAAAATGCCGCTGCAGAAAAACTTCCGCCAGTAAGCGTGGTGGGGGCAATCGGTCCTACGGTTACACCTCCCGGAATCATAGTATCTAACATTCCTCCTGCAGCTCCCGCAAGAACCATTTTTCCTGCCTGCTGCGCAACAACCGGAGACATTTTTCTCGCGCTATTTAATCCAGCAAGCATGCCATACGTATCAGATCCCATGACGGCCAGTTCTGCTTTTGCTTCCTGCTTATTAGCCTCCCATAAATCTCCCCTTTCTCGAGCCTCAAGTGCATTTTTACGATGTTCTGCCGCATTAGTTTTGTGAATTACCGACTTATCTTCAAAAAACTTCGTATCACCATCGACTTTTTTTTGCCAGTGTCTTCCACCGGTTAAGTGTCCGCCTGTTCCAGCTAAAAATTTAATGGGACGACTACGACCTGGATCATTCCACCACTTATCCATGGTTTCTAAACCCGTACGGGCAGCAACACCCACTGGAGATGTTGAAAGTATACGAGCAGGAAGTTTTAACGCGCTGCCAGCTGTTTTTTTTACGCCAGCAACCGTATCTGCCAACTTTGAAGCCGATGCACGGGCCTTTAATTCACGCCGTTCGCTTCCAATTTTTTGGTATGCAGTCATGCGGTCACGAGCCCAGCGCATAGGTGAAGGGCCCTTTTTGCCGGTTGCCCAATCTTGCATACCTGAAATTGCTCCTTTTGCCATATTGCTTCCCGCAACACCCATTTCTTGTGCCGCCATCAAGGACCCAATCATTAACCCAATGCCGATTAAAAAACTTAACATTCCATCCAACGAACCAATTTCAGCGAGTCCCGCTTGCGCACCGGTAGTTTTATCCATCAATGAACCGGCATCTGTTTTGGCTGCCGCATCTTTACCCTGTTTCTCACTTGAATATAAAATACTTCCTGCGCTAATATTTTTTGCATTTTTTTCGCCGTCTGCCTGTGTTTGAATTATAGATAACGAAAGCCATAGAAAAAACGCCATCGCAGGCCCCACGATAATATAATTCGTAAACTGCGTCCACCATTTTTTAGAATATGTTTCCGTATCAGGCAAGACGGCAAACATAAAAGCAAAGGGCGACAAAATAACCAAAAACCATAGTGCAATAATGCGCATAAGTAAAATCAATGTCATAATCGTAATCACCACCAATCCTACCGTTACAAAAATTGCCGCTAATATATAGGTTGCTGCGATTGATAAAAAGGTATTAGTAGTCTCTCCACCCGACACACCACCAGCAAACGTTTGGATATTTCTCGAGGCAGCTAAAATTTTTGGAATGCCAAGTGCGACCGTAAAATTCGCACCCGCAGCGCCGCTAAATGCCTGTACAAACGTAAGCATAATCACTTGCGCAAGATCTATTAACACGCCGCAAATGACTTTTGAAAAATTGATTAAAATTGCAGCGCTTACAAACTGGGGCATCAGCTTTGTCCAATGGTATTTGTCTTGTTGTAAAATAGTGCCAATCGCAATAACAAGTAGAACAAGTACAAAAAACATGTTGCATACATCGCGCACGATTTTCCATCCTTCAACCACCGGGGGTGCATGCACAAAATTGTTAAAATTTGCAATCACCAAAAGCGCCTGAATTACGACCATCAAAAGTTGGCCAATCGCCCATACATAAAGCCCCGTAATACCGCCTATCACATTGGCAACCATGCGCAATATTTCATTTGCCATCACGGGGGGCGCAAATTCAAAAAACAAAACACCTGCAAACATAAAAATGCCTGCAAGTAATAGTATCTTGCCAACGAATTTCGTACATTTCACTATCTCCTTCATGCACGTATTATACACCACATTCTATTTTGCGAAAAGGAATTCAAACGACACGTTTTACCAAACCAAAGAGCCCCTCATAAAAGAGGCTCTATCAAATGAACAAAACAATTATTTCAACACATATTCTTCATCAAAACGGAATAGCTGCGGCATAATAAAACCCTGGACAAGTCCGGGAGTACTATGCGTCACAAAATGAGGTATCACCTGCACCAGCATGCCAATTTCCCTACCCTCATCACGGATCTTCAGAATGTTTTCTATAAACAAGTAAAGTTTTTTTGAAACAGGATGGTATCTTAATACAATAATATCGTAAGGATATCTCACGGTGCCAATCCCGTTAGTATACTCCACGTGAAACCCGCTTTTATCAATAAACGGAATATCAAATTCCACCACCCGATCAAGGTTTGGCAAAAGAAATGCATAGAGTGTGAGCGTGCGCCGAGCGCCATTTGGCAATACCAGATACAATGCCTTTTGTCCAACAGTTATTGAACGAGTAAAAAAATTCTCTTCGTCAACCCCAAAATGAACACCTCTATACCATCTGCTTAATCCATTCACGTACCCACGTAATGTGTCTTTTTCCAAAAATGCATTATCAAGATCAGAAAGAGGCAGTTTCACTGGATCAAAAGAACCGGGAATAAATTCAGGAACTAACTCTATCACCTTTTTATCCTCATCATATCCATACTCATCATCTACCACCGTATCGTAGCCGTTATAATTTTCCGTAAAACATTCTTGATGATCTGAAAAACAATTATTGTGAGCGCGCGGGGAAATCGTCCATAGTTCCTGCGTAGCATCAAATTTCATCTCACCCCATGCGGGAAATCCTCCATCTGAGTACTTTAGGTCAATTTTTGCAACTAAGTCACCTGAGGTAAGTCCCCCGTTCACAGAACTTGTGCCGGTAAAAACTTCAAGTCCACCAATATATGTTCTATCAAGAGATTCAATACCTTTTCCAGTACCACGGAAAAACTGCACGCCCGGGTATTCCGGCCAATCAACAAATGAAAGATTTTTTGCAAGTACTTCCGACGGCCACGTAGGTTCTGGCGTTGGCTGTGCCGTACCGGAACCTTGTGTGGAGGACGGAGTCGGCGAAACTACGGTATTTGAAATGGGTGAAGCAGAAGGCTGTGCCGTACCGGAGCCTTGGGCGGAGGACGGCGTAGGCGATGCATATTTCAATGGTTCACCAGTAAATATCGCTGTTACCGCCGCAGGTGTAGCATTTACTGAAGGAGTTTGCGATGAGGTGTTTATCACACAGGCAGAAACGATAATTCCTACCGTTGCAGAAATCACGATTCTCGATGAACTTCTCATTGAAATTCTCCTGTTTTTTTGTACTCAAAAAAAGACCCTGAGCGAAGTCGAAGGGTTTTTATTCACTAATTATCAAAGATCAAACACTACTTAAAACCTACTCTCATATGTAAAAATGTCAATAATAAAGGAGGTTCTTATTCGAACCTCCTTTAAAAAATATTTACTTATTTTTGCATTCTTCTTTCGTAGCACGAATAAGTTCGCTCTGGTCAGTATCATACGTGCCGATTTTTGTGCACCACTTGTCATCCGGTATTTCAAATTTTCCTGTGGCAGTTTTCACGAATTTCCCGCATACCGCACGCTTTGTTCCCCAGTTATCAACGGCATACACACATACCACCCGTCCCTCCAATGAGAGCCCTACATCATAAATCCACTCTCTCGTACGAATATAGGGATTTACCGGGACACTTGTTGATTTTTTATCAAATTGCCCCCTTCCCTCTTTCACTTCATTCTGATTTTCTTGCATATAATCTATTATGTCTTTTCCATCATCACTATTTACAACACCCCAATCAATGACATATTGTTTCAATGGCAATTGATCAGGATTTACTTCAATAAAAAACGATAATGATAATGATTTTCCATTATGATATGCTCTGGTACTGAATCGGTTAGGTATATTTATTTCTTTTGTAGAATCATTTGGATCCTTCATTTTTTCTAACGACCTGATCACCGGGAATGAATTTGCATTTACTTTTGTTGCGGCCCATCCCAACACGTCTTCATTTGTTGATTGATACCTTCCATCATATCCCCCGCTCCAGTCCCATGTTCCGTATTGTTTTGCAAAATAGTTCTTTGCCCTATCTGTCCCAAGAAGCGTACGAGGATTATAGCTCAGATCTTTACGCGTATACGATCCTCCAACAAGTTGCATTCCGGCAAGCGGTATTTTAGTTCCATTCGGTAATTCTGCCACTATGGTATCTCGTTCGCCTCCATGTACCTTTCCGTCTTCTTCTATAACAATCGGGTCAATACACGTTTTACCGGAATCACAGGAGTGTTCAATATCACCCTTAAACTGAAGCTTTTGAGCATCTTTATTTATAAATTCTCCATCAACTTGTTGTCCGGGTGATGGAGCATATGTTTCTTCTTCTCCATATCGTAAAAATTCATTTTTTTCAGGATTTAATGCACTTGGGTCAACAGTTACATGATCAAATAACTCCTTGTTCGTTTCTTTGGTAATTTTTTCACTTGTTCCGCTAGTTTCCGAAAGTGCTTTATCATACACTCGTGAAAATTTAGTTATTGCTTTTCCCTCCTCACTCACCCTGATAAATTTTTTGCAGTACGTGCGTTTAAATGAGTGGTTTATCACGTGTGTAGTTTTTTCGTATGTGTGGATTTTGATACTCACGTAAGCCAATTCAAGTCCATCGCTTCCATCTTTATCGCAGTACCGCCAATACCATCCTTTCAATACTCCCCCAATAAATTCGGGTTGAATTCCAATAAAGCTTCTTTTACTAATACTCGATCCGTCACACATTTTTATTTGTCGTAATGTATCAGCAGTCACTCCACCTATAACATTATCACATATAAATGGTATTGCTGTTTCGTTAATAGGATAAACTCCGCACGTTTGATAATCCCTATTTGATTCAAGATCACGTAATAAAAATGTGAAATCTTTTTTTTCTGCCGCTGTGTCACTATTTGTTCTTATTTGCCACTCATGATTTTTCCAATCAGCAAAATCTTTCCCACCACCACCGTCATCTTTTTGCCGTGTTGAATATTCTAACTTGTATTCTATAGCTAAAATCTTATCTCGAGATATTTTTTCTTCATCACGCGCAGGAACAAATTGGGAAATATCATCTTTCCTATTATCTATCATTTCGTTAGGTAATGGTTTATCAAGTTCACTATAAATATAAAGTCCTTTGGTATCACCCAATTGATGATTCCGAGGAACTTTCCACATAGAACCGATTGATGCGCCCTTCATTCTAAAAGCTAATACATCTTCAATATTTAGACCAGGAGTATTGGCTGTCCATTTTGTAACTTCATCTTTCATATTTTGAGGCATAGCAACTCCAATAATACTCGCGTATATATCAACTTCTTTCCCTGCCAGCCATAACGGTAGATACGTAAGCCATAAATTACGATTAAATCTCCAATCACTTTCAACTTCTGTTTTTCGTGCGTCAACGCCTTTGAGAGTTATGTGGCTATGTTCTGCAACTTTTTTTGTAGCCCCTGTCGTCTCTTCTTCAACACAATAATATCCATTATCCGTATCTGCCACATCAAAAGCTTTAAGCGTATCTCCACTGGTTGTATTTACCGCTTGGATAAGTGTTTGTTCTTTTGGGTACCAATTTAAGCAATAATTCGGATACCCGTATGATGTGCGTTTTCCTTTTTCATCAAATTCCTTTGAGGATGAATTTTGAATGAACTCACTTGGAAAATCACCAAAACCATTTAATTTTTTATCTTCAGGGTACGGCTCAAGACAATATCCATACACACCTTTTTGTTCTTCTCCTCCGGTCGTATAATCGCATGCATCAACTGCTTTTCCTCTCCGCCAAATCGGGGCAAATTCATCCGGATACAAACGGCATGAGTTCACAATAAACTGCTTGGGGTCACTACTTGAATCAATTCCAAGTATACCGATTTTATCTGTTTGCGACGCAGGTATCGGCGCTACTGATTGCTGTGGCACTGGATTACAAATGGGAACATTTATAAATGGTATGGTGTAGCATGATTGTTGCGAATTTTGTGGTTGTGGTTTAGGTTGTTGAAATGTCACGACATTTTCAAGCCATTTTCCCTTATCGCTCTCTTTTCCACCTGGCAGAAAATATCCGTCATGTCCCTTAAACCCGGCTGCATCCGAGGTAATAAATTTTTGATAATTAGCGTATTCCTTAAATTCAAAATCTGGACGCGAAAGCCCGGAAAGCATGCTAAAAGAAAAATCGTCTGCATTTGCACCCCCTTGAGAAAACGGGGTTAAAAACCTACTTTTGAGGGCGGCCTCGTCTCTTTTTACTTTGCCCGGACGGTATAAAATACCTGTTCCGTCGCACTCGCTTCCACCCGAATCTTTCTTACGGCAGGGCACGCGCATCGTACACCGAATTTCATTTTTTCCAGTCAGCCGGTTTGGCACTTCTTCCGAGGCAACACATGCAAGCCAGGTACGGCACTCGCGATCGAGCTTTACACTAAAAATCGCATTCGAATCATGTTGCCCATTTTGGCAACTTGATTGAAATTGTGGAATGAATGTATTCTTATTCGGGCCAAAATACTGGCTATAGCAGTCCTTAGAATTATACTTATTTGTTTCACTATTACTGTCTTCGAATAATAAGCACCCCTTTTCGACATCTACAGAATTATTACATATTCGCTTATCTAACTTATTTTGCGCATCTGAAACCACGTCGCCCATATAATAATACTCGGGTGTGCACGCAACGTCTTGAATATTTCTTCCGTAATCATCTCTATATACATATTCCTCATTGCCTATACTACAGGTACCGTTTGATCCTCTCGTTATTTGCGCCTGTTCATTACAAAACCCATCGGGTTTTTCATCACAGCGAATTGTTGTGCCGCCGCACCGTTTTGCCAATACACACTCGGGATCGGTAATTTTACGGCATCCGACATTTTGCTCATTACACGCATATATATAATTCTTCTCTGTCGGGTGTTTAAATGTATACGGCGTTCCACTACTTAGGGCGGGAGAAAATGCAGTATCTGTTGTGAGTGATGTATCACTTTGAATTGCGGTAATTATATGCGTTTGCCCTTGCGCACTAATGCTATCACCAACTGCTAATTGATGAGTTGTTTCCTGTTTTTTAAATAATGTTTTTTGTCCCGTTACTGTTGTTCCATTACTTCCTATCATACCTCCATTATCCGGAGATTGGGGACACGAATTTTCAATCGCACACTTTGAACCATCCCCGAAAAGAGTTTCACATTCTTTATCTGATTCACAAGAAATAGTTGCATCTTTTGCCTTATTAATATCATTTTGTTCGGTGCATGTCTGATAAACCCAACTTAGGGTGCTACCCACCTCTTTTGCAGAACATAGAATTTTCCCTCCGCCTTTTAAGAAAAATCGTTTTGAGGCAAACTGTGTATCATACGCACGACACCCGTTTTCTTCGGCTTTACAAATACCCTTATCATAGATTTGCTGGAGTGTTTCAGCCGATGGCGCGGGACTTGCGCTTAATGCCGCGGTGCCATCTGTTGCCTGTTGAGATGTTACTTTATAATATGCCGTTTTCCACTGGTATGTTTTTTGGACAACTTGCTTTGCAGTGCCGTCTATCATTCGTGTTGAATTAACAGTTTCGGACATTATTTTCTCTGATCCATCAATCTTGTTGGCAAGTACCGGTTTTCCATAGGCGGTACAAAATTCTTCGGTCCGCGGACATAATTTTGATTGGTCATCCACAATATATACGGACGTTTGTTCTTGCATAAACTTCTTGCAGCCAACCAGCTCAGTCGGGCATAATTTACCTACGGCTGAAAAATATTCTTGTTTGCCTTGCGGGGTTTTATATTCCTGGCAATTAAGCTGTTTGCTTAAATTTACAGAATCTTCTGTTGTATTATGGCAACTAGTAGGAAATGCCCTTTCATTTATTGTTGAGGAATTTATTGCATACACAACTCCTTCCATTTTTTTAAGCGCAATATCATCCAGTAATACTTTTGGCAACGTACCAGTGCCTTTTTCAAGAGTAATCACTACAAAACCCCCTTCGGTTTTAAGTGCGTCAAATGTAACGTGCGGAGCAAAAAACTTCACGTGTTGCCATGAATCATTTAGGATTGGAACGGTTCCAAACACTACTTCGTTTGTTTGCGCATTGTTTGCTTCGCGGATCAATTTTACCGTCAGTTTATTTCCCGCATTTGCCTTCACGCCAAGCATAAATTGGTAGGATGCGCCAAGCGTAATATCTACCTTCTTTTTTAATTCCATGGTATCGGGAGTTTGATTTTCCCGCGCCTCGAGAAGCAGACTCGTATTATCAAGTGTTTCTGCCTCACTCGAAGGCACGGCGCTATACTGGACAGGGTGTTTTATATCCCAGTCGGTTGTGGTCTTATTTTCAAAATTATCATACAACGGCACCCACACATTACCTGCGCGCCCACTCTTATACTCGCGACACCCTTTGTTTTGCGCCGAACAGGTTTTACTTAATCCAAACTGCTGAGTAG
>ORMF011529464.1_pt1 | contig 11878 bp, 11 predicted proteins | sample 1779871 | NCBI WGS metagenome assembly ORMF01 (sample SAMEA104232316, study PRJEB22302) | groundwater metagenome | biome: forest; feature: aquifer; material: groundwater | place: USA | collected 2011-08-07 | depth 5.4 m | reverse complement strand
TGGGGCTCGTTACCGTCGCCACCGCCATCGCCGGGTTGTGCCAACGGTTGCCCGGCACCGAAGCGCGGCCACTGATCGTGCGCTTCATCGAGGATCGCCCGAACCCGATCCATCGTCGCATTTGCTATACGGTCGCGTGGAGCGAACTCGTCGCGTTCACCGTTCTCAACATCGTCGGCCTCGTGGTCGCGGTGATCACGGGGCAGTGGTATCTTCGGCAGGTGTACCGAGCCGCTTACTTTCCTGTCGCCGCTGCGGTTTGGGTCGTCGGGGCGCTTGGCTGGTTGCCTCGGGCGAAGGCCTCGACGCGAGGTGAAGGTTACGAACGCAGATATTTCTACGGCGCGGTGTGGGCCGTCTCCACGGCGCAGCCGGTCCTGTGGCTCGTGTGGAAGGTCTTTCCACAGACGACAGCCTTCGACGCGCTGAAGCTCCTGATCTTTGTCGCAGTGCTCGTGGGCGTCGGCACGCTCGCCTGGTTTGGCCGGCTTCCACGAACGCGTCCGATCGTCGCCGACGAGTTCGCCATTTCCGCCTAGAGTGAACACGAATTTGGTCATCTGGTCACTGAGTCAGCTGGTCATTGAGTTCGAAATGACCCAATCAGTGACCAAATGTCCAGATGACTAGTCTAGATGACCAAATTCATGGTCCGTGAGGGCTGGCGCGGTTGGGAGGAGTATGCGCCGTTCTACGACTGGGAGAACGCGCAGACGCTCGGTCGGCGAGACGTGCCGTTCTGGAGCCGCGCGGCCGGTCGCGTTGAAGGCCGAGTGCTGGAGCTCGGCTGCGGCACGGGGCGCATTTCACTTCCGCTGGCTCGCGCGGGAGTATCGCTCGTTGGCATCGATCGATCCGCGGCCATGCTGGCGCGTGCCCGGCGACGAACGCTGAGACGCCGATCCGGTTCGCGGCCGGCCGCTTCACTCACGCTAGTTCGCGGCGACATTCGGACGCTGCCGTTCAGCACGGGCCGGTTCTCCATGGTCCTCGCGCCGTACGGCGTACTGCAGTCGCTCCTTCGTGACCGCGACCTGTCCGCGACCCTGGAGTCGGTATCGCGAGTGCTCGAGCCAGGAGGGATCTTCGGCCTCGATCTGGTGCCCGACGTGCCGAACTGGCGAGAGTACCGGCACAAGGTCCAGCTGCGTGGTCGCGCCGCGGGAGGCGCGCATCTCACGCTCGTCGAATCGGTCTGCCAGAAGCCGCGCCGGCACCTCACTACGTTCGAACAGTGCTACATCGAGCGCCGAGGCCGCATGGTCAAGAAGCACCACTTCGAGCTGACCTTTCGGACGCTGCCCATTCGCACGATGGCTCGCAGGATCGAGGGAGCGGGATTTGCGATCGACGCAGTCTTGGGCGACTATCGAGGCCGTCCGTGGGACGATCGGTCGGATGTCTGGATCATTCTGGCCAGGCGAAGATAACGACCGGTACGGTCACGGCATGCCGGGATCGCCTGGCTGCCCCAAGCGCACACCTGCGTCGAATGTGTCGGCGAATCCTGTCTCGGGCCCGGACGCCCAGGGTCGTCGTCGGAGGATTCGCATGTGGAGCGTCAGCCTATAGGTCGAGATTTGGGCGCAAACGGCGACAGGTACCCGCGATGCCTCGCACGGCTGAGTGTGGAACCGAAGCGTAAGGGGTAAGGTAAGAAGGGGAAAAGGAGGCATAGAAGGGGAAGGTTATGGCGGGCGTGACGCATTTGACGAGAGAAGAACTGGATGCCGGGCTGGACGAGATCCGCCGTTCGCCACGCGATGGCGGTGTGCTGCAGATGATCGTACGGCGTCCGCAGATCGAGGCTCGCGAAATGCTGCAAGAAGGGGCGCTCGACCCCATCGAAGGCCTCGTCGGCGACACCTGGAGGGTTAGAGCCAGCAATCGGACGCCGGACAAATCGGCGCATCCCGACATGCAGCTCAACATCATGAATGCCAGGGTGATTGCCCTGGTGGCCGGGGAGAAGGCTCGCTGGGCGCTCGCCGGAGATCAGCTGTTCATCGACCTGGACCTGAGCGCGAAGAATCTGCCGGCGGGCACGCAGCTGACGCTTGGATCCGCGGTGATTGAGATCACCGCTCAACCGCACACCGGCTGTCAGAAGTTCGTCACACGCTTCGGGCTTGACGCGATGACGTGGGTCAATTCGCCGATCGGCAAGGAGCTGCATCTGCGTGGCGTGAACGCCAAAGTCGTTCGACCCGGCACGATTCGGCTTGGCGATGTCGCGACGAAGCGGTAGCTGACGGCTGAGCAGCTGCGACGCAGTAACCGTCCACCTCTCCGGCGCGTCTATGGCAACAACATGCGGATCAGGAGGCAGGCGCGACACGGGCGCCGCGCCCTGTGGTAAGATTTTCAGCCGATCTCGTTGATATCCATGGAGTTCTGACATGTCCGGCCATTCAAAGTGGGCTTCGATCAAGCACAAGAAGGGCGCTCTCGACGCCAAGCGCGGAAAGATCTTCACACGCCTGATCAAAGAGTTGACCGTGGCGGCCCGCGCCGGCGGCGGGGACCCCGACATGAACCCCCGCCTGCGTACGGTCATCGCCGATGCGAAGGCGGCCAACATGCCTGCCGACAACATCAAGCGAGCCGTTCGCAAGGGCACCGGCGAAGAACCCGGAGTCTCGTACGAAGAAGCCCAGTACGAGGCCTACGGGCCGGGGGGCGCCGCGGTGATCATCGACGTGCTCACCGATAACAAGAACCGCACGGTCGGCGAACTGCGGCACGCGCTGACGAAACACGGCGGCAATCTGGCCGAAACCAACGCAGTCGCCTGGATGTTCACCAAGCGCGGCTACATTGTCGTCTCGAAGCAGAAAGCGAAAGAGGAAGATCTGATGTCTGTTGTCCTCGACGCGGGCGGCGACGACCTGCGCGACGACGGGGACAGCTGGGAAGTGCTGTCTACGCCCGAGGCATTCCATCAGGTTCTCGATGCGGTGAAGAAGCTGGGCATCGAGCCGGACGCCGCCGAAATCTCCATGCTTCCACAGAACTACCTCAAGCTCGAAGGCAAGCAGGCGCAGCAGATGGTCAAGCTGATGGAAGCGCTCGACGACCACGACGATGTGCGACATGTCTGGTCGAATTTCGACATCGAAGAGAAGGAGATTGAGGCCTCGTTGGCGTGACGGTTTTCGGCATCGACCCCGGCTCCGACCGCACCGGCTACGGCTGCGTCGAAACCGACGGTTCACGTCACCGAATCGTCGTGTCAGGCGCGATCGTCTCTTCGGCGGTCGCGTCCTTTCCGGCAAAGCTGCTCAGGATTCACGCTGGCCTGGCACGGCTGCTGGACGACTGCCGGCCGGATTGTGTCGCGATCGAGAACGTGTTCCACGGCGTCAATGCGAGAAGCGCCTTGAAACTCGGGCACGCGCGCGGAGTGGCGATGCTCGCGGCCGTCGAGGCCGGCTTGCCTGTCTTCGAATACACACCCGCTGAAATCAAGCGCGCCGTCGTCGGCCATGGCCGTGCGGAGAAGTACCAGACGCAGCAGATGGTGAAGTTGCTCCTCGGACTCGCCAAGGTACCGACGCCGCATGACGCCGCCGATGCGCTGGCCGTGGCCATCTGTCACGTTCACTCAATGGCGCCCGCTGCCGTCGCGGACGTAACGGCCGGCTTGCGCCCGAAGAGCGTGACGAGTTGGCGGCACTATCGTCCCGCACGACCGTGATCGCGCATCTCCGCGGACGCCTGCTCGACAAACAACCCAATCGCCTTGTCGTTGACGTGCAGGGAATCGGCTATGACGTGGCCGTGCCCCTGTCGACGTACTACGGTTTGGGAGATGCTGGGAGCGAGGTGGCGCTGCGGATTCACACGCACGTGCGGGAGGACGCTCTTGCGCTCTACGGGTTTGCCACGCGTCTCGAACAGGAGTTGTTTGAACGGCTGATCAGTGTCAGCGGCATCGGGCCGAAACTGGCGCTGGCCGTCCTGTCGGGCATCGAGCCCGGCGATCTCATCCGGGCGATCGAAACAGGCGATCTCGCGCGCCTGACGGCGATTCCCGGCGTCGGCAAGAAAACGGGCGAACGGATTGTGCTCGAGTTGAAGGATCGTCTGCCGCGATCACGGACCGAGCCGACGGTCGTCGATGCGGTGGAATCGCCGGCGCTCAAAGACGACGTCCTCTCTGCGCTGATGAACCTGGGGTATCATCGGCCGCTCGCCGAGAAAGCCGTGGCATCGGTCATCAAGTCCGCGCCGGACGGCAGTTTTGAAGGTACGCTGAAGATGGCTCTTCGGGAGCTGTCGCGGTGAGCTTCACGCCCGACCTGAAGGTCGGGCCTACCGGGGGACGCTGGCTGTAGGCCCGACCTTTAGGTCGGGCGTTCTGTTTTAGGCCCGACCTTCAGGTCGGGCGTTTCTGCTGGAACCCATGAACGATCGCATCGTGACGACGGCACGGGTCGACGAGGACGCGCAGTACGAAGCGGGCCTGCGTCCGCGCCGGCTCGACGAGTACATCGGCCAGGACCGCGTGCGCGAGAATCTGCAGGTGGCGATTGCCGCCGCGGCGCAGCGCAGCGAGCCGCTCGATCACGTGCTGCTGCACGGACCTCCAGGCCTTGGTAAGACCACGCTGGCCTACGTGATCGCGAACGAACTCGGCGTGTCGATTCGCGCGACGTCGGGCCCGGCCATCGAGAAGCCCGGCGACCTCGTAGGGATCGTGACGAACCTCGAGCGGCGCGACGTCCTCTTCATCGACGAGATCCATCGCATGTCTCCGGCGATCGAAGAAATCCTGTATCCAGCGCTCGAAGACTACGAGGTCGACATCATCATCGGCCAGGGGCCCAGCGCACGGACTGTGAAGGTTCCGCTCAAACCGTTCACACTCATCGGCGCGACGACACGCACCGGCCTCCTGACATCGCCCCTCCGATCGCGCTTCGGCATCACGCATCGTCTGGAGTTCTACACGCCGGCGGATCTGGACGAGATCGTCCGGCGGTCGGCGAAGATTCTCGATGTGCCAATCGACGAGGAGGCAGCCGCCGAAATCCCCCGGCGCGCGCGCGGGACCCCGCGCATTGTCAACCGGCTGCTGCGGCGGGTTCGAGACTACGCGCAGGTCCGTGCCGCTGGTGCGATTACCCTCGCCGTTGCCAACGCGGGGCTCGAGCTGCTCGAGGTTGACGAGCACGGATTCGACGAAGTCGATCGCAAGCTGCTCAGAACGATCATCGACAAGTTTGGCGGCGGCCCCGTGGGCCTCAACACCATCGCCGCCGCGATCAGTGAAGAGAAGGACGCCATCGAGGACATTTACGAACCGTTTCTGATCCAAGTTGGGTTTCTGGATCGGACGCCCCGTGGTCGTGTCGCCACACCGCGGGCCTATGACTACTTCGGGCTCAAAGCGCCCGGGAGGGACTCAACGCTGTGGTGAGCTCCGCACACGATGGACCCGATCAGTCAGTACCAGGCACGGCGCGATCGCAGGTTAGAACCAAACGCGGTTTGCGGTGCGGCGGGCGGCCGACGACCATCAGGTCGTTGGCGACCTACGTGCCGCCGCGCGTTCTGACGAACGCCGATCTGGAGCAGATGGTCGAGACCACCGACGAGTGGATCCTTCAGCGAACTGGCATCCGCGAGCGGCACATCGTCGATCCGGGAGTCGCCACGTCGGATCTCGCGAAGGAAGCGGCGTTGAAGGCCATCGAGAGGGCCGGACTGAGGCCGGACGATATCGGGTTCATTGTGGTGGGGACGGTCACGCCGGACATGATGTTTCCGAGCACCGCCTGTCTGCTGCAGGTGAAGATTGGTGCGCACCGGGCGTGGGGATTCGACCTGAGCGCGGCTTGCTCCGGATTCACGTACGCACTCACGACCGCCAGTCAGATCGTGGCCAGCGGGGCGCACGACCATGCGCTCGTCGTCGGCGCCGACGTGATGACGAGCATCATCGACTACAAGGATCGGGCGACCTGCGTGATCTTCGGCGATGGAGCAGGCGCCTGCGTCGTGTCGGCTGCGCAAGACGACGACAGCGCGATTCTCGACTTCGAGCACGAGATTGATGGCAGTGGTGCGCGGGCGCTGTGCATGCCCGCCGGTGGTAGCCTCCATCCACCGTCACACGAGACGGTCGACTCGCGCCAGCACTACGTCAAGCAGGACGGCCAGACGGTCTTCAAGTTTGCGGTGCGGAAGACCGAGGAAATTGCCCGCCGGATTCTGGATCGGAATGGCCTGTCTCCGGACGACCTCGATCTATTCGTATCGCATCAGGCGAACCGTCGGATTATTCAGTCGGCGACGGAGAAGCTCGGGGTCGATCCCAACAAAGTCATCATCAATATCGAGCGCTTCGGCAATACGACCGCTGCGACGATTCCCCTTGCGCTGAACGACGCCGTCTGCGCAGGTCGGCTCAAGAGGGGCGACCTCGTCCTGCTCGCGTCAGTCGGCGCTGGTTTCACGGTCGGCGCGGTGCTCCTGCGATGGGGCTTCTGAAAGGTAGAAGGTAGAAGGTAGAAGGTAGAAGTTGCCGCGTGTTTTCTTGCTATCGCCAGCCAACTGCGGCGGGGCACGCGCCAGGCAGATCCTGTCCCCGGGCGCCGACTTCCTCCTGGCCAGGCGGCTGGGCGCGCCCGAGGGGGCGGCCCTCGGCGATGTCTTCGCCTTCGTGAGTGGCCTCTACTTCCGCGGAAAACTCACCTACGCCAGACGCTTCGCAGCACCACCCGATCCGGAACGTGCCGCCGTGTATGTCATTACGCCGAACGCCGGCCTGCGGGACGCGGACACGCCGATCACACGCGCTGCCCTTCGGTCGTTCGGGGGCGCGGACGTACACCCCGACAACGCCGCCTATCGAAGGCCCCTGGAGCGGAGTGCCAGCGCGCTTGCCCGTGAGATCGGCGCCGAGTGCGATGTGGTGCTGCTCGGCAGCATTGCGTCGCCCAAGTACGTGAGTATCCTGCTCGAGATCTTCGGCGAACGGCTCCGCTTCCCGGTGGAGTTCATCGGCCGCGGCGATATGAGCCGCGGAGGCCTTCTGCTGCGCATGGCGGCCAGCGGCCGTGAGCTGGAGTACGCCTCGATTGCTGGCGCCGTGCTCCACGGCGCCCGGCCACCGAAGTTGCCGCCCCTTCGACACGCTCAGTAACATCGGTGTGTGGACGTCGCTGACTTCGACTTTCGCCTTCCCCCGGAGCTGATTGCCCAGGAGCCAGCCCTCGAGCGAGGCGCCGCCCGCCTGCTGCATCTCGATCGCAACGGCACCATCACGCATACACATGTCGCGGCGTTGCCCAGTCTCCTGCGACGCGGTGATGTCCTCGTGGTCAACGACACGCGCGTGTTTCCCGCTCGGCTGCTCGGGCGGCGTGTGCCGAGCGGCGGTGCGGTCGAGTGTCTGCTCATCGGACGCCTCGCCGGTGGGCAGAGGGGGTCAGACGGAGGTCTGACCCCGTTGTGGAACGCCCTCATGCATCCTGGCCAGAAACTGAAGGTCGGATCGCGCGTCGTGTTCGAGGGCCCCGGAGGCCACGACGCCGTGCTCCATGGCGAGGTGGTGGGTCGAGGCTCCTTCGGGCGGCGCGTGATTCGACTCTGGGTGGATGCCGGGCCGCCGCCCCTCGGGAGAGACCACACGAGCCAGGTCGACGCCGCGATCGACGCCATCGGTCACGTGCCGCTGCCGCCCTACATCAAGCGCGATGATCGACCGGAGGATCGCGGGCGGTATCAAACCATCTTTGCCAGACAGAGAGGGTCGGTGGCGGCTCCAACCGCAGGTTTGCACTTCGACGAACCGCTGCTGAGAAGCGTGCACGACCGGGGCGTCGAGATCGTCACGGTTACGCTGCATGTCGGCTACGGGACCTTTCAGCCCGTTCGCGTCGATTGCGTGGAAGATCATCGTCTCGAGCCCGAATCCTACGAGATTGCGGGCCCGGCTGCCGCCGCCATCAACCGGGCGCTCGATGAGGGCCGCCGCGTGATCGCCGTCGGGACCACCACGACGAGGACGCTCGAGGCGGTGGCGAAGGAACACGGGGGCCGTCTCATTGCGGGGGCAGGCTCCACGGACCTGTTCATCTTTCCCGGTTTTGCGTTTCGTGTGATTCAGGGATTGGTGACGAACTTTCATCTCCCGCGGTCGTCGCTCCTGATGCTCGTCTCCGCTTTTGCAGGTCGCGAGCACGTGTTGAAGGCGTATGCCGAGGCCATCGAACAGCGGTACCGGTTCTATAGTTATGGGGATGCAATGCTGATACTGTGAACCTCATATGCCATTTCCCTATGAAGAATTCGATCTCGCCGGCGTCAAGACCTATCCCCTCAAGTCGCGCCCGAGCAAGGCGCGATTCGAGAATTTTGCGCGTCCATGCGGTCCGAAGGCGACGGTTCACGAGTTCCTCGACTCGCTGCCGAGTGTGCTCGCCGCCGCCGATCTCAAGGCTGTCGCCCGCGCCGTCGTCGATGCCAGACGGGTGAGCGGTGTGGTGTGGGGCATTGGCGCGCATGTGATCAAGACCGGACTGGGACCAGTGCTGATCGACCTGATGGAGCGGGGATTTGTGTCGGCCATCGCCACAAACGGCGCCGCCGTGATCCACGATTTCGAGATCGCGCTCGTCGGGGCAACTTCCGAGGACGTCGATCACACGCTCGGGCCGGGCACGTTCGGTATGGCGGAGGAGACGGGGAGGCTGCTCAATGACGCGATCACCGAGGGAGTGGGCCGCGGGCTGGGGATTGGGCAGGCTGTCGGGCAATTTCTGTCCGACAAGCAGCCGCAGTTTGCGCGCAGTAGTGTCATGGCGTCCGCGGCCAGGCTCGGCGTGCCGGTCACCGTGCACGTTGCGATGGGAACCGACATCCTCCATATGCACCCCGCGGCTTCCGGACGGGCGATCGGTGAGGGCAGCTTGCGCGATTTCCGTTTTTTCGTGACCAACGTTGCACGGCTCGCGCAGGGGGTGTACATCAACTGCGGATCGGCGGTCGTTCTGCCGGAGGTCTTTCTCAAGGCCGTGGCGCTGGCGCGCAACCGGGGGATTTCGCTGGCGGGCCTGACGACCGTGGATTTCGATTTCATCAAGTCGTACCGGCCACAGACCAATGTCGTGTCGCGTCCCACGGCCGGCACCGGCCGCGGGTATTCGCTGGTTGGCCACCATGAACTGATGATTCCGCTGCTCGCCGCCGCCATTGTGGACGCATGTTAAGATCACAAGTTCCGGCCGGAGTAGCTCAGTTGGTGAGAGCACGCGTCTCATAAGCGCGGGGTCGACAGTTCGAATCTGTCCTCCGGCACCACTCTTCGGGCGGGCGAGTCAGGCAAGCCGGGGCAAGTCAACGCGCTTCGCACGTGCCTGCCATGCCCGCCCCGCCAGCCGTGCTTGGCCCTTATGAGGGAAGTCCTGGACCGCGTCCGTCGGACGATTCGCCGCTACCGCCTGGCGGAGGCTGACACGCGCGTAGTGGTGGCACTGTCCGGTGGCCCGGATTCGGTCGCGCTCGCGCGGATTCTTCTGCAGCTTGATGCGGCTGGCGAACTCCGCGTCGCAGGCATCGCGCACTTCAACCATCAGCTTCGAGAGACGGCCGGGAGCGACGAGCGTTTCTGTCGCGACCTGGCGGACATGCTCGATCGACCGATTCTCGTCGATCGTGAGGATGTTGCCGATCGCGCACGGCGTCAGCGCCTGTCGATCGAGGTGGCGGCGAGAACCGCTCGGCACGCCTTCTTCGAGCGCGCTCGCGCCCATTTCGCCGCCGACGTGGTGGCGCTCGGCCACACGAGAGATGACCAGGCCGAGACGTTCCTGTTGCGTCTCGTGCGGGGCGCCGGAATGCGTGGCCTGGCCTCAATGCATCCGCGCCGCGGCGCGCTCGTCCGCCCCCTGCTCGCCTGCCGGCGCGCTGACCTTGTCACGTATCTCGCCGCCGAACGCGTCGCCTATGTCCGCGACGACACCAACGACGACCTGACCATTCCGCGCAATCGGATCCGCGCCGAACTGGTGCCGTTTCTCGAGCGGTTCAACCCGGCCATCGTGGACGTGCTCGCAGACGAGGCCGAGATCGCTCGCGAAACCTGGGAGTGGACGGACGCCGAGGCGGCCATGCTGTTGCCGCACGTCTGCCGGCGTCTGTCGGACGAAGAGTGGCGGCTCGATGCAGATGCCCTGGAGCGCACCCCTCCGGCGCTGGCCCGGTGGATACTTCACCAGGCGATGACGCTCGCCGCTGGTGGCCGGGCCGTGTCTTTCGCGCACGTGGAGCGCGTCGTTCAGCTGAGCCGCGGAGGGAGCGGGCCGATCGATGCGCCGGGCCAGCGTGTGGAACGTCAAGGCCACGAGATCGTCCTAAGAAGCAGGCCGGTCGGTTTCGTGGGTCGATGGGTGAATTCGCCGAACCCCGTGAACCTTTTTTCATATCCGTTGTCTATCCCTGGAGAGGTCGTACTTGCCGAGGCCGGGTGCACGGTCTCGGCAGTGGAGGCAGATTCAGCCGGGGACGTGAGCGGTGCAGTTCTGGGAAATGGTCCAGCTGCCCGCGTCGTCATGGTTCAGCGCGACCGTTGCGGAGGAGCGCTTTTCGTGCGAAACAGGCGTCCTGGAGACCGGTTTCGACCCGTTGGCCTCGGTGGCATCAAGAAGCTTCAAGACTTCTTCGTAGACCGGAAAGTGGCTCGCCAGGTGCGCGATTCCGTGCCGGTGGTGGTTGACGAACGAGACCAGATCGTCTGGGTGGCGGGGTACGCCATCGACGAGGCGTTTCGCGTAACGAACCCCGCGGAAAGCGTGCTAATCTTGAGACTTAACGTGCTGGGAGGCCTTGCGTGAACTCGACGCTGAGAAATCTCGTTTTCTGGGTTGCGCTGGTCGTGGTCGGGGTTGTGATTTACAACCTCTCGACGATGTACCAAACGGCGGCGAAGCCCGTCGGGTTCAGCGACTTCATGGCCCAGGTGAGGGAGGGCAAGGTCCCTCAAGTCACGATCACGGGTCAGGAAATCACGTACCAGGACGAAACCAATCAGCAGTTTCGAACGTACGCGCCAAGCCAGTACGAGGCGCTGGCGAATGAACTATTCGCCAAAGGCGTGCGCGTCTCGGCGAAAGAAGCCACAGCCAGTCCGTGGGCGTCGCTGCTGTTCTCGTGGGCGCCAACCCTCTTAATCGTCGGGTTCTGGTTCGTGTTCATGCGTCAGATGCAGAGCGGCGGCAACAAGGCGCTGTCTTTTGGCAAGAGCAAGGCGAAGTTGTCGTCCAGCTCACAGAAGAAGGTCACGTTCAAGGACGTGGCGGGCGTGGACGAGGCGAAGGAAGAGCTGCAGGAGATCATCGAGTTCCTGAAGGAACCGCAGAAGTTTCAGAAGTTGGGCGGCCGCATTCCCAAGGGGGTCCTGCTGATGGGACCTCCGGGAACAGGTAAGACGCTGCTTGCCCGCGCAGTCGCCGGCGAGGCGAACGTGCCGTTCTTCTCGATCAGCGGCTCGGATTTCGTGGAGATGTTTGTTGGCGTGGGCGCGTCCCGCGTGCGCGATCTCTTCGAGCAAGGCAAGAAGAACGCACCGTGCATCGTTTTCATCGATGAAATCGATGCGGTCGGCCGTCATCGAGGAGCGGGTCTTGGCGGCGGTCACGACGAACGGGAGCAGACGCTCAATCAGCTGCTCGTCGAAATGGACGGATTCGAGTCGAACGAAGGCGTGATTCTCGTGGCGGCTACCAACCGGCCAGACGTCCTGGACCCGGCGCTCCTGCGTCCGGGCCGCTTCGATCGCCGCATCGTGGTGAACCGTCCCGACGTGAAAGGCCGCGAAGGCATCCTCGCCGTCCACACCCGGAAAATCCCGATGTCGGACGATGTGGAGATT
>ORMF012628160.1_pt1 | contig 11879 bp, 10 predicted proteins | sample 1779871 | NCBI WGS metagenome assembly ORMF01 (sample SAMEA104232316, study PRJEB22302) | groundwater metagenome | biome: forest; feature: aquifer; material: groundwater | place: USA | collected 2011-08-07 | depth 5.4 m | reverse complement strand
TGGGCAGGTTCTCGTTAAGCTCGAGAATGAAATTTCAGCTCAAGAATCCAGAAAAGCCGATACGCAAACGATCAGTAATGAGGTTTCCCAAAACACTGCTGTAAGTTTAAGGAATATCGAAGAGCCGGTTCCCGTTCCTCAGCTTTCGGTGCAGCCGGCACCAGCCGAAGTGCAGTTGATAAGCGATCAGGCATCGGGGAATCGGGCCCAGGAAGCGAAACCAGAAGTCAAAGAAGAAGTGAAGCAGGAAATAATACGAACCCTGGCGGAAGAAATCAATATAGAAATGCGAACAGCACCTTTGGAGAGGATCATAGGGAATGACAAAATACCCCCCGCTATGTATTCAGAGGCCAGAATGTCGTTGCAGTCTGATTTTCAGGACGAAATAAAGCAAAAACTGCCGGCGGGGACCTCCCAGGAACCATTTGAGAAAAAGTGGATCGAAAATAATAATGCTATTTTTCGTCTTCTTATATGGAGGGATATGTGGCTTGATTTGAAAAATGAGAGACCAACGCCGATTTTGGGCCTTGATTTTGGAAGACCTTTCCGTTCCAGGACCATCGAGGCGCTTCAGTGGGGGCTTGGCGACTGGGTCCGAGACGGGTGGATCGGGGCGCACAATTCATTTTTTCATATTATTTATCGGACAGGTATTGTTGGAGTTTTATTGATCGGCGGCCTTTTTGTCATGCTATTCAGGATGATAAAAGAATTTGTTCTTGCAAGATCACTCACCGGCGTTCTTCTGTGCGGTATTACCCTCAATTGGTTTATTGCGGCAAATTTTTTATTGATTTTTGAACTCCCCTACACAGCTATACCAATCTGGACCATATACGGCATGACATTGGGTTATTATAGTCAAATCAGGAATCCCCTCAGTCTACACTAAAATGGAGCCTGCATGAAAGTCCCTGACATATATTTGATCACCGGTGGAGCTGGTTTCATAGGCAGCAATTTTGTCCACTATTTATACGCCCATTATAAGGACATTCATGTCCGTGTGCTTGATAAATTGACCTATTCCGGGAACCTGGAGAATTTAAAAAAATTTCAAGGCCGCAAAGATTTCGAGTTTATCAAAGGCGATATATGTGATGACACCATTGTTGAGAAGGCGATGATGGGAGTAGATTATGTCGTAAATTTTGCCGCAGAGGTTGCCGTCGATCGCTCTATTGACGATCCCCAGTCTTTTTTAAAAACGGACATTTTTGTAGTTTATGCGCTTTTAAGCGAAGCACGCCATCAAAAGCATTTAAAGAAATTTATTCAAATCTCAACTGATGAAGTCTATGGACAGATTTTAGAGGGCAGCTTCAATGAAGATTCCATGCTTAACCCGCGTAATCCCTATTCAGCCTCAAAACTCGGTGGAGAGCGTTTGGCGTATAGTTTCTTTCAGACTTATGGCCTCCCTGTTGTGATCACGCGCGCCTCCAATACCTATGGCCCTCGAGCTTATCTCGAGAAAATCATCGCATTGTTTATAACGAATTTGATAGATGACCGAAAGATACCTGTTTATGGCGCGGGCAAACAGGTTCGTGATTGGCTTTTTGTCGATGATCATTGTCGCGCGATTGATCTGATCGTTAAAGAAGGCCTGGTTGGTGAAGTTTATAATATTGGCGGTGGACAGGAATGCACAAATTTGGAGTTGACCGTCCAGATCCTCCAAATTATGAAAAAAGACAAATCTTGTATTGAATTTGTACAAGATCGGCCCGGACACGATTTTCGCTATAGTCTGGATTGTTCCAAGGTAAAGAATTTGGGCTGGAGGCCGGAATATAATCTTCAAAAGGGCTTAATGGAAACAGTTCATTGGTATGAGAAAAATGAACATTGGTGGCGACCATTAAAAGAGAAGATGGACCATCGATATCTAGTTGGTTTTTGGGGGGCGAAAAAGATATGAGGGGCATTTTACTCGCCGGAGGATCGGCATCGCGATTAAGACCGTTAACGAAGGTCACCAATAAACACCTCCTGCCTGTCTATAAGAAGCCTATGATTTATTATCCCCTGGAAACCCTTCTTAAGGCAGGGATTCAGGATATCCTGATTGTCACGGGAGGAGAGCATATCGGGGATATCTTCCGGTTGCTGGGATCAGGTAAGGAATGGGGAGCTCATTTCAGTTATGAAATACAAGAGGGGAATGTCGGGACAGGTGCGGCCTTGCTCTTGGCGGAGGATTTCGTGAAGAATGATGAGTTTATGGTTATTTTGGGTGATAACGTGGTTAGTGAAAATGTTGGAAAATTCGTTAAAGATTTTCAGAAGGAAAAAGATGTTTTTAAGGCAAAGATATTGATTACCAAAGTCAAGAATCCGCAGGATTACGGTGTTGTTACGTTTGCAGGCAAGAAAATAACTAAAATTATTGAGAAGCCGGCACATCCACCCAGTTCTTATGTAAATACCGGACTATGGATGTTTTTGCCAGACGTTTTTAAGTGGTTAAAGAAATTAAAGAAAAGCCCTCGCGGGGAATATGAGATTACGGATGTGCTGTCTTATTATGCCCAGCGGGGCCTTTTGACTTTTTCTGTACTTAAAGCAAGCTGGACAGATGCAGGAACATTTGAATCATTGTACAGGGCAACTGTCCTGATGAAAAAGATGGAGGATAGACAAAAGGCAAGAAAAGATGGTTAAATTAAACGTTCTGGTCACCGGGGCAAATGGTTTTATCGGCAAGAGCCTTATTGATAGCCTTGAACAACATCGATATAATATTTTTGCCTTTGATAACAAAAACGACCAGAGCTTTGATCGTTCCCGCATCACAAAGATTTTTATCCAGGATATTTCCCTGCCATTCCAACTTCAAGAGACCTTTGATTATGTGTTCCATCTGGCTGCGCTTAACGTAACCCATGTTGATAAAGCCTCTTATAAGGATTACCATCGAATAAATGTTGTGGGTACGCAGAATCTGATTAAGGCGGCCCATACCAAGAAGTTTATTTTTATGTCCACTGCCAAGGTTTATCAAAAAAAAGGAGAGGACATCACGGAAGATTCTTTAATCGCTCCTGAAGGCGATTATGAGAAAAGCAAATTTGCCGCTGAGGAGATCTGCCGGCGATCTCTGGGCCCGGAGCAGCTGGTTATTTTGCGTCCCGTCAATATTGTCGGCCCAGGGCAGGCGGGGAAAGCGGTGTTGCCTGTTTTTTTCAGAAATGCCATTGAGAATAAGCTCATCGATGTCTTTGCCCCCCGCAAATCCATTTTACAGTTTTTATATATCGATGATGTCGTTCGTTTATTTAAGATGTTGTTGGAAAAAAAATCTGTCTCTGGCGTATTCAATCTTTCCTCATTAGACCATATATCCCTAGAGGAGTTAGCCCAAAAAATTGTACAGATGACCGGTTCCCGGTCTATCGTAAAATTTTCTAATTCAGCGGAAATATCTTTTGGGAAGGTCATTTCTCAAAAAGTCAAGGGTATTCTTGGCTGGCGCGCCCAAGTCACCATTGAAGATATGTTGTATAACTATTATGCGAGCTTAAGAAAAAATGAAAAATAAGATAAAAATTCTTATCTGTGGAATTCTTCCTCCGCCTTTTTTTGGTCACAGCGCCATGTATAAAATTCTCATGGAATCGACGTTTGTTGAGACTTTTGACATAACTTTCCTTGATATGAGGTTTTGGTCTTATGACCAGCATAAAAAGATAACATTTTTTAAGCTGTTGAAGCTGGTTAAATATTTTTCGCAATATCTTTACCTTATCCTACAGGAGCGACCGCGGTATGTTCTTTATAATATGAGTTTTGACAAGATGCCTTTTTTGAAAGACTTTCTTTTCTGTTTTGTCGGGAGGATATTGGGCGTTCGGATTGTCATCCATGATATGGGGCAATATGTGAGGGAACTATATGACCAAAGTAATGGGTTATACCGGAGCCTGATCAGATGGTTGCTAGGGCATGCTACGGCAAGTATCGTGCTTGGGGAAAGAACGAAATTGGCATATAAAGGCTTGATGGATGAAAACAAGTTATTCGCGGTTCCCGGCAGTGTTGAGGATACTGCATGCTTGGAATTGGACAGCTCTGTATCTAAAGATCGAGCCAATAAAGAATTTATTAATGTTTTGTATTTTTCATTTATGAGCGTCTCTAAGGGGATTTTTACGGCGTTTAAGGCGGTTCCTAGGGTATTGAAAACGGAGCAGAATATTCGTTTTACTTTTGCCGGACCGATGGAATCAAAGTCTATTGAGCAGACGCTCAATCAGTTAAAGAAAAATTACGGCCCTAAAATTGAATATCGTGGTTACATCGCTGATGAAATAAAAAGGACGGAGTTATACCGTGGGGCCGATATTTTCATTTTCCCGACGCACCGAGATGTCTTCGGGTTGGTTCTGCTGCATGCGATGGCTGAGGGGCTTCCAATTATTGCATCGATGGAAGGGACTATCCCCGAGATCATTCAGGATGGGGTTAATGGTTTCTTTATAGCTAAAGGGGATGATGTCCAATTGGCAGAGAGGATACTTCATTTAGCCGCAGATCAACAGCTAAGAAAGAAGATGGGAGAATTGAACAGACAACGGTATGTTGCAGTATATTCACCGCAGCGGTACGGTCAACGTATGATTGATACTTTTGTTGAAATTGATAAATCGGATCCATCAAGAAATCGTCGCAAGGAGCCATGAATCAAATTATATCTGATTTCTTTCATGTCGGGAAATTAAGGCTTTCTGCTCGTGGCTTGATGGCGTTGCGCGGCTTAATGATTATAACGAGTTTGGCGCCTTATATGCTTGGTGAATATACAATCTGGTTGCTGTATTATTTTTATTTTTGCATGTTTGATTTTGGAGTGCAACATGCTTTAGAGCGAGATATTTCTCATTTTCGTGGGGAAAAAAAAATTGAAAAAAGTCAGGAAACAGAAAATATTGGCTGGAGCTCATTTTTTTTATTAACGAGTCTGGCCTCGCTTTTGTTGATTATAACTGGTCTCGCTCTCATGCGGGACTTGAAACTAGCTATTTTAGTCGGGCTGTATCTATTTTTTGATAGGATATTCAGGGCCTATGATGTCAACTCAAGAATTCTATTCCGCTACAAAGACAATGAGATCGCCCAGAATATATCGGCGATCAGCAGTCTTGTCATCATTTTCTTATTAATCCCCTCTCAGGGGGTTTCCGGCATATTTATCGGTTTTATTATATCTTCAGTTTTAGGGACTTGTTATTTGCTGCGAAAGACGCCTTTGCATTTTTGTTGGTCTTTCAACATTAAAGAAATATCAAATTATGTTCGTCATTCGATTCCTTTGAGTGTGGCTATTTACTCCACGCAATTTTTTCACGCGATTGCCTTAACGATCCTCGCCTTGCAATGGGATAAAGAAACTCTCGGGTATTTTGCCTTTGCCTTTCGTATCTTTCAGACCTTTTTGGCGCTTTTCCCATCCCTGGCCCAAGATCTTTTCAGGACGAGGATGTACTCCAAGATCGCTCAGACCCAAGACACCCAAGAGCGATTGCGATACCTGGTTTTCCCCTTGGTCAGTTATTGTTGCATTACCTCCATATTTTGGCTATGTCTTTATTGGTGGGCGGATTGGCTGATCTTTCGTGTTGCTCCGCTCTATATGGCCTCCGTTCTTGCGGTCAAGTTTCTGACGTTGGCCTTGTTGCCTTTAGGGGCCTCGATGATCTATAGTGATTATTTGTGTTCACGAGCTTTAAATAAAACCCGCTTTGTCGTTCTTTCATGGTTGCTGGGGATTATCATCCAAGCCGGCTGGATTTATTCTGTCCAATTAACACCCACGAGTATTATAAGTAAAGTGCCCCTGATCTATCTCATCAGTAATTTAGTCGTTTATGTTTTGATCACCGGCGAATCTCTTCAGGCCCAGGGCCAATTTTTTATGAAGTTTTTACGGATATTCTATCTATTCCTTCCTCTGGGCTTTGTTTGTGCGGCAATTTATTTTGTTCAGTTGGTCTTTCGGTGGGTCCCGTCCCGAGAATTTTTAAATAACATGCCGCCTTTCCTTTTTTCTATTACGCTCTCTGCCCCGGCCATATTGGTTTTGTTATGGGTAGCTCAACGGAAGGAACAGGAAGTTCTCCGATGAAGCAACGGGGATTCTCCTGATGGTAATCTTGACTGTTTAATTAAACTATGGTAGCTTGCATCTGGATTGTAATATGTTATGTAACGCATAGTCAGCAGATATGACAAAAAGATTAAAGAAAATATTTTATTTTATTAAGAAAGGCCGATTTGTATACTTATTCTCAAAGCTTGGCAATTTTGCGAAGCTTTGGATAAGTTCGAATGTCGTTCTTTTGCCGCCCACCTCGTTAATGATTGAGCCCACCAATATTTGTAACCTCAGATGTCCTCTCTGTCCGACGGGTCTTGGGGTGTTGAATCGAGTCAAGAGAAGCATGACTTTTGATGAGTATAAGATGATTATTGATCAGGTGAAAGGGTATGTTAGAGAAATCGTTTTATGGCACTACGGTGAACCTTTCGTTAACAAGAATATCTTGGCGATGATCGAATATGCCACCCAGAGAAAGATTTCCATTATAACCAGTACGAATGGACATTTCTTTCAGTCACCGGAATATTGCGAAAAAGTCGTCAAAAGTGGCATCCAGCGGATCATTGTTGCCATTGACGGAGCGGACCAAGAGGCTTATGAGAAATTTCGGGTGGGGGGTAATTTCGATAAAGTCATCCAGGGAGTCAAATGGTTAGGGGAGGCAAAAAAGAAACTTAAATCCAAGACGCCATATATAGAAATGCAGTTTATTGTCATGAAGCATAACCAGCATCAAAAGCAGCAAATGAGGGATCTCGCTAAAAATCTAGAAGTGGATTATTTTATTGAGAAAGAAGTGGGCATCCACGCCGAAGATCCGACATTTTTTAATATGCGAGATCAGTTTCTACCCAAGGAACAAGAAGGCCGGTTCTATAAGGACGAGAATGGTTTGTCCCAAATTAACGGCACGATTCCCAACTATTGTGAATGGCCTTATCGCTATTCGGTGATTAACTCAGACGGCACGGTAGTGCCGTGCAGCTTAGATATTCATTCGGACCATATTATGGGGAATGTTTTAAAGGAGGATTTCTTGACGATTTGGCGAGGTAAAAAATATCAAAGCTTTAGGAAACAAATACGATCAGATCGCAAAGGTATCGATATGTGTCGCGCTTGCACAAACGGTGTCTGCTTTAACAAAAATCGGAATTAATCCTGCCTTGAAAGAAATCCTCAAGAAAGTTGTTTTTAGCTCTTCGCTACTTAGGGCCATTTTCATATTAGTATACAAGATCGGCGGTCGCAGGCCATGGAGCCTGGGTTACGGTGTTTTTAAATATAGCCTTATTCGGCACTATGTTGAGACCAATTATTACACATCTTTCCCGGAAAAGCTGCCGCAAGGTTTCGGCGTTGGAATGGATGAACGCATCGTTGAATATCCTTGGTTTTTTTCGCGGCTAAAGAATAATCATTCCGTTATTCTAGACGCCGGATCATCCCTGAATCATTATCCGATTTTAACATTAAGTACTCTTAAAAATCGCCGACTATATTTGTCAACGCTGGATTATGAAGGTTTCCATCGGCTTTCGAATTGCCCGTCTTACATATATGAAGATTTACGCGCGATGTGTTATCGAAACGAGTTTTTTGATGCCATTGTTGCTATATCCACCATTGAGCATATAGGGATGGATAATCATTTATATACGACTGATTCAACGAAACGAGAGAATGATCAACTAGCCTACTTGAATGTTATTGGAGAATTCCGTCGGGTCTTAAAAAAGGGCGGGACCTTGTTTCTGACAATTCCTTTTGGCCGGCACAAAAATCATCGATGGTTCCAAGTGTTTGATAGTAAAATGCTCAGAAACATTATTGATCAGTTTAAGCCTCAAGCAAGCAACATCACCTTCTTTAAATATTTTAATAATCAATGGCAGTTTGCCAAAGAACAGCAGTGTCAAGACGCCGAATTTTTTGACATCCACACAGGCCGTATTGCTAGGGGAAGCACACAAGCCGCATCGGGAAGTGTCGCATGCCTGGAATTGGTCAAGTAGCCTAAAATATCGAATAGTTCAAAACGAACGCTTGCCAAATTAAACTTGCCTCGCTATACTAAATCCTACCAGGCAGCCATTTAATATCAATATTATTACTAATACTATAGGATTCCTGTTGGGCAAACTTCGCTGGTTACTCAATTACCCTATTTGGGTTGGTAAATACTTAAGGCTCAAATTAGGGTTTAATGTTTTGAGGGACATTAAGATCCTCTCTATTGAATTTTCTTCCGTTTGTAACTTGAGGTGCAAATATTGCTTTATCGAACAAAATGACCGCGCCCGGTTCCTCGATATCAACATTTATGAAAAATTGATAAAGGAGGTCGCCGAAAATCCACAATATAAGATCAGGACAATGGAATGGCCGATCAGTGGGGAATTTTTTGTTTATAAGAATTTTAAAGAAGTTGTCGAAATAACTAAGAGATATTGGGAAGCCAACGCCCATTTCCGCCCGCACATTATTCTTAATGAAAATCTTATGCTTTTTGATGAGGAGAAGATCGATTTGGTCCTCAATTCCGGCATCGTCCGTCAGATCATATGCAGTATCGATGGCCACGACCCCCAAAGTTTTGAGGATATGCGCCCGCCCGCCAAATTTGACAAGGTTCTCAAGAATTATCGTATGCTGGTACAAAAAAATAAAGAACTCGGCCATCCTGTTTTTATTAAAATCAACAACGGCCGCGATGAACAATCTGTGGCTAAAAAATTAAGCCGGGAAATGAGGGGGATCTTCGGAGCCGCTGATGATATTGCATTCTGGCACCCGAAATTTTGGAATGAGTCATTCAACAAGAAGGGAAAAAAGTTTTATCCGGCGAAGGGATTTTGCACATTTGTCTTTAACAATGTGACACTTTCGGCCAGCGGATTTATTTCGAAGTGTTGTATGGATTTAAAAGGGGCGACGGTTTACGCAGATTTAGCTAAATATTCTCTTGAGGAAATCTGGCATTCCAATGTCAGAAAACAGTTTATGGACATGATGTTCAGGAACCGTAGAAGCGCTTTGAACGGGTGCAAAACATGCTCGATTACGAGTACCAACAATGATAATCATTTTAATAATTGGGCAAGGGTTCTTAAGCGGACCTGTTTTTTGCCTTTTGCGCGGATCCGTTTTGGAACTGCTGACGAAAAAGTGATGACCGATATTGGCCGTTCCGGGTTGAGCAATATATAGACTTCAATGGGTAAGTATATGAGTGCTATGCAAACCACACGAAATGTCATACGCGAGAATATTTATCCCGCCGTTTTTAATTTAATCTCAGGGATTGTTGACTTTTCCAATAGCCTGCAGGTTGGACGAATCCATAAGCTTAAGGAAGCGCTTCAGGCGCGGCCGCTGCTTTTGGCCATCGAAACGGTCAGTGCCTGTAATGCCAGGTGTGTTTTTTGTCCTTATCCGACCATGAAAAGAAAGCGTGAAGTCATGGAACCTCAAATTTTTGAGAAAATTGTCAGTGAGTACTCCCAGATGGGTGGCGGCGCCTTATCCCTTACCCCCGTGATGGGCGATTTATTTCTAGACACCCATTTGCTGGAACGTTTTCAAGTCTTGGCAAGATATCCGAATATTAACCAAATCACGTTTACAACTAATGGCATTGCCTTTGAGAAATTCTCCGATGATGATTTAAGATATATTTTGGAAAGGACCTATCTGGTTCAATTCAGCATAGGCGGACTCGACAAGCAGACATATCGGAAACTTTATCAAGTGGACAAATTTGCTGCGGTATTTGATGCGGTGGAACGAACGATCGCCCTGAGAGATTCACTTAAAAGCGATTTAAAGATCATTTTGGCCTTCCGGACAAATAATCATAATTTCTTAATGGATTTTGCGGACGAATTAAATCGGTTCAAAAGCAGGGGTGTGCTTGTGTCGCATATTTCCGTTTACAATAATTTTGGTGGTGAGATTAAGACAGATGAAATAAGGGTCAAGAAGAATCGTGTATTTTCAAAGAGAATGGTATGTGTTTTGCCGCTTCTCAATCCTCATGTTTATTCTAATGGGAAAATTACGAATTGTGGCTGTGTTGATGTTGAAGGCAATGGTCTGATCTTAGGAGATGTTTCGCAAAATTCTTTAAAGGACGCGTGGCAAGGCGCAAGAAGGGAGAAAATTCTGAATTCCTTCTCTCGGGGGAACCCGCCTAAATTATGTCAGAACTGCACGGCCTATCGGCCCTTAACTTATTTAGGGTCAGATATTTTCAAAAATGTTAAGCCTAATTCCCCTTTGCCGGTCGAGGTTTATTTAAATTTTCTCGGTGGGTAGTCATATAGGAATATATGAAAACAATGGAACAGGTTATTTCTCTTAAAGATAACATCACCACTAGCACGGGCCCCCGCGAGAATTCCGCGCACAATAAAATCGCCTTTGTCACTAACATGTGTTCACATTATTCGATCAGGTTATTTGAATTATTCTCCGAGAAATATCACACGGATTTTTTCTTTACTGGTGGGGATGAGGATTATTGGGATCGTGGGAATAAACAATGGACTGGTAATTTTCATGGCCAATATTTAAAGGGATTTTATATTCTCCCCAGGATCAAAATTATTCCCGGCCTACGAAAATTATTTTCCAGTGAATATAAGGCTGTTATCAAGACTATTGATGGACGATTTGAACTTCCCTTTGTATTCCTTCTGGCCAAACTGCAAAGAAAACCATTTATCCTATATACGCAAATATGGATGCACCCCAGGACATTTTTTCAAAAAATATCGTTTATTTTTCTCAACATTATTTATAAACATTCTGATGCAATTGTTGTATACGGTAATCATGTTAAGAAATATCTTGCCGCAATTGGCGTCCCGCCCGAAAAGATTTGCTGCGCCCCGCAGGCCATGGACAATAAGCTATTCAATCGCCCTGTTGGCGAAGAAGACAAAGAGGCATTAAAAGAACAATTGGGCTGCACGGATAGGAAAATTATTCTTTATGTGGGCAGGCTTGAGGAATGCAAAGGGTTAATGTATTTAATGGAGGCTGCATCTTTCATAAAGAATTTAGATTTCTGTATATTGTTTATCGGTACAGGTTTAATGAAGAATTCGTTGGAGAAATCTGCCCAAGTGGCCTCCCTGAAGGCGATTTTTTTGGATCATATTCCCAATGAACAGCTAAATAAATATTATGCTATCGCGGATGTATTTGTGCTTCCCTCAATAACAACCAGGAGTTTTAAAGAACCTTGGGGGATGGTCATTAATGAAGCTATGAATCAAGGTTGTCCTGTTATTGTTACCGATACGGTTGGCGCGGGCGCCGGGGGTTTGGTAGAAGATGGGCAGAATGGATATATTGTGCCGGAGAAGGACAGCAGGGCATTAAAGGAGGCTATTGATAAATTGCTAAGGGATGAGCAGTTACGTTCAAGAATGGGGCAGAATTCCCTCAGGAAGATCGCGGGGTGGACACTTGAAGAAACAATAAAAGGTTTTCAGCAAGCCATAGATTTTGCAACTGCTAACCGATAATAGGATATAAAGTGGAATTGACGTTAAAGTCTTATTACTATTTTAATGATGAGAAGGGTGAGTTGGGTAATACCCTCAATAAACCTGAGTCTTGGGATGTCCTTAGGATGGGAGAGGACAGCAGTTCGTTCAGCATTCCTAAGGATCGGGAGAGTTGGCAGAGAATTTGTCTAAACAACGCCATTTTGCGATTAAGGGTAAAAGATATAGTTAAATTGTTAAAAACAAAATTTAAT
>ORMF012432258.1_pt1 | contig 11879 bp, 10 predicted proteins | sample 1779871 | NCBI WGS metagenome assembly ORMF01 (sample SAMEA104232316, study PRJEB22302) | groundwater metagenome | biome: forest; feature: aquifer; material: groundwater | place: USA | collected 2011-08-07 | depth 5.4 m | reverse complement strand
CCGATTCGAACAGGCTCATGTCCAGATAGACTCCCTTGCCGGTGCTCTCGCGCTCCCGCAGCGCGGCCAGAATCGCGATCACGGCCAGCGACCCCCCGGCCAGATCGGCCACCGGTAGCCCCGAGCGCATCGGCTTTTCCAGCCAGTGCCCGGAGAAGGCGAGGGCTCCCGCCGCCGCCAGGTAGTTGCCGTCGTGCCCCGGCAAATCGCGCCAGGGACCATCCTGCCCGTAACCGGATAGCGAGCAACAGACGAGTCCGGGGTTGATCTTTCTCAGATGTTCGGAGTCGATGCCCAGCCGTGCGGCGACCCCGGGCCGGAAGGCTTCCATCGCCACGTCGGAGCGCTCGGCCAAGCGCTCCACCACCTGCCGGCTTGCGGGATGCTTGAGGTTGATGGCGATGCTACGCTTATTACGGTTGGTGTTGCGGAACATGGTGTTCGGCCGGGTCATGGTGCGGAACGGGTCGCCGGCAAGCGACTCCACCTTCACCACGTCCGCCCCCAAGTCCGCCAGCATCACCGTCGCCGCGGGACCCGGCAACAGTACCGAGAAATCCAGCACGCGTAACCCGGCCAGGGGACCCCAGGAAGCATCGGCCATTCTCAGCGGCCCCCTTGGGCCAGGGCGGCGCGGAACGCCTTGAGCGCCTCGCTGCCGGGTTTGCCGCGCTTGTCCAGAGCCTCGGCCCATTCCGTGGACACCGTGGCCAGGAGGGACTCTATCTCTTTTTTGTCAGCGGTAGAGAATTTCACCAGCGTGACGCCCCGCTGTCGCAATTTTTCGATGTCGGCGTCGATGCTCTTGTCGACCTGGGCGCAGGCGTTATGAGTGGCGGCTTCCCCGGCTTCCAGCATGATTTTCTGCACGTTCTCGGGCAGCTTTTTCCAACGCGTTTCGCTGATCACGTAACTCGCGATGAAGCTGCCGAAATTCTCTCCCACAGTGGTGAATTTGGCATGGGCATCCCACTTCCAGGACAGTACGCTGGCGTAAGGAAACACTCCCGCGTCAATGGTTCCTCGGGACAGGGCTTCGTTGATTTCAGGGCCGGGCATCTTCACCGACACCGCCTTGAGCTTTCGCACCGTGGTGTCCATGGCGCCCCCGGTAGTGCGGATTTTCAATCCTTCGATGCTCTTCAGGGAATCGAATTTCTGGCGGGCGAAAATCTGGTAAGGCGCCAGGGCCAAAGTAAACAGCAGCCGGACCCCGTTAGGCTCCAGCTCCTTCTGGGCCAGGATCCCGTCCTTGGCTATCTTCCAGTAGGCGAGGGTTCCGGCGCAGGAGGTCGGAAAGCCGCCGGGAAGCTCCGCGACCGCGGAAAGCGGCATCTTGTCCGAAACATTGGATGGCGCCACGTAGCCGACATCGGCGACCCCCGAGACCGTCAGCGCCAGCAGGTCCTTGGCCTTGCCGAGCTGCTCGGCCGGGTAGTACTCGAAATCCACCGCGCCGCCGCTGCTCCGCTTGACGGCGTCCATCCAGTACTTCGCCGCGTGTTCGGCGATATAGTGGCCGAGGGGAAAGGCATCCGCCACCCGCAGGACGATCTTTTTCTCCTGGCCGAGGGCGGCGGTGCTACCGAACGCCAAGAACACGCATGCGAGCGATGGCAGCCAGCGTTTCAAACGATCCTTTTTCATCGAGTTTCCTTTTTCGACAGCGCCGCTTCTCCGAATGAAAGCGGCGCTCCGGGTGACAAACGAGATGTATTCATTCGGAGTTCCCTTTGTTGTGACGGCCATCATGAAAGGATACCGGATCGCCGGTATGCCTCAACGGCTACTGCGTGCTTCCAGAACGGCTTTCAGTACTTCGCTGCCGGGTTTGCCCCGCTTGTCCAGTTCCGCGGCCCATTCGCTGGCCACCGATGCCAGTACCGCGTCCATTTCTTTCTTATCTGCGGCCGACCAGCGCACCACCGTCACTCCTTTCTGCTTGAGCTTCTCCAGGGCATCGGCTTCCTCATTGTCCAGTCCGGCGCATATACTGTGGGTAACTGCCTCCCCCGCTTCCATCATCGCTTTCTTCACATGATCGGGAAGCTGCTTCCAGCGATTTTCGCTGATGATGAAGGCGAGCACCGCCGAACCGAAGCTGTCGGACGTGACATACTTGGCCGGGAGGTTATAGCTTGGGCTTACAATCGCGCCATAGGAGAAGATGACACCGTCCAGAGTGCCGCGGGAGAGCGCTTGATATAGGTCTGGCCCCGGCATTCTGACCCCTACCACTTTCAGCTTGTGCATGGTCAATTCCATTGCCCCCGCCAGGACGCGCACCTTCATGCGTTCGATATCCTTGAGGCTTTCGATCTTGTTCTTCGCCGAGAGCAGGTGATACTGAGCGGAACTGATGGGGATCAGCACCCGCACACCCTGGGGGGCATATTCCCGCTGAGCAAGGACCCCACCTTCCTTAGTCAGCCTTGAGTAAGCCAGCGTCCCCTGGCAGGAACTGGCGAACATGCCGGGCAATTCCAACGCCGCGGTCAGCGGCATTTTGTCGGAAACATAAGACGGCACGAAAATTACGATATCGGCTACCCCGGACTGCACCAAGGCCAGCATATCCTTGGCTTTGCCCAACTGCTCCGCAGGGTAGTATTCGAACTGGACTTCCCCGTTGGTGGTCTTGGTCACTTGTTCCATCCAAGGCCTGACATCGTAGCGGGTGTCGCTCGGGGAAAACTGGTGGGCCACCCTCAGCACCAGCTTCTTATCCTGAGCCACGGCGGGTTGAAATGACAGGGCGACGGCAGCCAGAATTCCTACAGCAAAAAATTTGCGCGCCTTGCTTCGGTCCATGCTGATTCCCCCTAAACTTAACAGCGCATCCGCGCATTCATCAAATTTAACCTTCCGCCGGTTTGCATATCCCGGTCGCCCGCACCGGGGAATCGGCGAACACCTAGCCCCGCTACCGCCCAATCCAAAACGATACGAATTGCTTCTCCGAATGAAAGCGATGTTCCGGGCGCCAAATGAAATGCGTCTATTCTAAGTCCATTTTACTGCGTGACAGCCATCATAGACGGATGCCGAATTGCCGGTACGCCTCAACGGCTGCCTCGAGCCTCCAGCACGGCCTTCAGCACCTCGCGGCCGGGTTTGCCACGCTTATCCAATTCTGCGGCCCATTCGCTGGCCACCGACGCCATCACCGCGTCCATTTCTTTCTTATCCGCAGCCGGCCAACGCACCACCGTTGCTCCTTTCTGCTTGATCTTCTCCAGGGCGCCGGCTTCTTCCTTGTCCATCCCGGCGCATGCGCTACGGTTAGCCACCTCCCCGGCCTCCACCATCGCTTTTTTCACATGACCGGGAAGCTGATTCCAGCGGTTTTCGCTAATGATGAAGATGGTTGCCGCCGACCCAAAGCTTTCTCCAGCCGTGACATATTTAGCCGGGAGGTTGTAGGTCACCACCCCGCCGTGAGATAAGATGACTCCGTCCAGAGTGCCTCGGGACGTGGCTTCGAACATATCGGATCCGACCATTTTGATACCCACCGCTTTCAACTTTTGCATGGTCAGTTCCATTGCTCCTCCTAAGACGCGCAGCTTCATGCCCTCGATATCCTTGAGATTCTCGATCTTGCGCTTCGCCGAAATCATTTGATAAGGCGGAAAAACGGCTGAAAACAGTGCCCGTACACCATTGGGGGCATGTTCCCGCCGAGCAAGAAATCCCCCCTCCTTGGCCAGCTCCCAATGCATGGAGGTTCCTTGGCAGGAACTAGCGAACATGCCGGGCAATTCCAGCGCCGCGGTCAGCGGCATTTTGTCCGAAGCATAAGACGGCGCAAACGTCACGATGTCGGCTACCCCGGACTGCACTAGGGACAGCAAATCCTTGGCTTTGCCCAATTGCTCCGCAGGATAATATTCGAACTGAACTTCCCCGTTAGTCGCCTTGGTCACCTGTTCCATCCATGGCTTGATGCCGTAGCGTGGCATAAAATGGCCCACGGGGAATTGGTCGGCCACTCTGAGCACCAGCTTCTTATCCTGTGCCATGGCCGGTTGGGAAGCCAAAATAGCGGCGGCCAAAATTCCCGCAGCGAAAATTCCTGGCGCCGTGCTTCGATCCATGGTGATTCCTCCTTCAGGGCACCCTTACGAATTCATTAAATTCAACTTTCCACCGGTTTTGACATTCCGCTCGCCTACACCTGGGAATCGGCGAACACCTAGGCCCACTACCGCCCAATCTAAACGATACGAACTCCTGCTCCGAATTAAAGCGGCGCTCCACATAGTAAATCGAGTACCTACTATTTGGGGTCTCCTTTCTTCCGCTGCTCCACTTTGGCGAACCGCTCGTCGCGCTCGTGGAAGGCTTCCCGCGCACCCTTGTCCGATCGGGCGTGGAAGAAGTTGTGCTCGTCGGCCTCGAAACGGAGGTTGGTCCCCCAGGTATGCGCAATGGGGCCGTAGGAATAGCCCGCGCCGATGCCCATGATGTCGGCCGCCAGCCGCATGCCGGCCTTGCCCATCACGATGCCGTCCCCCGGCATCAACGCCACCTTGCGGGCCAGGGCTTCCGTTTCCGCTGCCAGGCGCTCGGCCGGCACCACCTTGGTCACGATGCCCCAGCGCTCGGCGTCGCGGCCGCTGATGGAGTCACCGGTGAAGAGAATGTTCTTGGCCAGGGTGGGACCCAGCTTCCACAGGTAGAGCGGCATGTTGAAATCGAACGCCGGCCCTACCAGCCGTTGCCCGGGGTGGCCGAATTGGGCGTCCTCCGCCCACTACGATAGGTCGCAGGACCTGAACAGATCCAGTCCAGCGCCGAGGCAATGGCCCTGCACTTGGGCAATGGTGGCCTTGTTGCAATAGAACACTTTCGCGAGGTTTTCCATCCAGCGCTTGTCCACCGCCATGCGCCGTTTCTGGCTAGGGCGCCGCGCCTTGCCGTGGTCCTGGAAACCGTAGATGAACCCGACTTCGCTCAAGTCCTGGCCGGTGGAGAAACTGTTGCCGGCGCCCCGCAGGATGATGACCTTGATGTCGTCATCGTCCTCGGCATCTTCCATAGCGAGGCCGATTTCCTTGTACATTACCTGGGTCAGGCAGTTGAGCTTGCGAGGCCGGTTCATGGTGACCCGGGCGATGTGGGCTTTCGGATCCTTTTCGTAAAGAATGAATTCAAATTCCATGGCTGATCTCCTTAATTAAGCTAGGTTGTACGTCATTGCTTACGATTGATGGTTCCATCTTGCTCCAGCGCATGGATCACCTCCTCTGCGTACCCCAATTCCTCAGCCAATATCTGGCGCGTGTGCTCCCCGAACATGGGCGGCGGGTCCAGGGGGCGTTGCGGCATGCCCACATATTTGATCGGGCGTCCTACCATACGCAGTGTTCCGGCACGCGGATGATCCGCCGTGACCACCATGTCGCGGGCCCGGGCGTGGGCGCTCTCCAGGGCCTCGCCCACGCCCAGAATGGGGGCGTGTGGCACGTCGTGGGCCTCCAAGATAGTTTGCCATTCCGCCATCGACCGCCGCCGCATGACAGTGCTGACTTCGACATCCAGTGCATCCCGGTTTTTTGTTCGCGCTTCGTTGACGGCGAAGCGCGGATCGTCGAGCAGATCGGGGCGCCCCAGCGCTTTGGCGAAATTGGCCCAGAAGGTTTCGGTCAGGCAAGCGATGACGATGTACCCGTCGGCGGCGGGGTAGCTGCCGTAGGGGGAAATGGCCGGGTGCTTGGAGCCGGCGCGCCCCGGGTTCTTTCCGGTGACGAAATAACTCTGGGCGTAGTATCCCAGCATCCCCAGCATCCCATCCACCAGGCTGAGATCTATGTGTCGGCCACCGCCACTGCCGGCTTGCCGTTCGAAAAGTGCGGCGACCACGCCAAGGGAGCCGTAGATCCCGCCTACCAGGTCTCCTAGCGGCAGCCCGATTTTTTGCGGCGGGTCGTCGGGGTCGCCGTTCACGCTCATGGCGCCGCTCAACGCCTGGGTTACGATGTCGTAAGAAGGTTTGTCCCGCAACGGGCTGTCTGTGCCGAAACCGGTGATCGAGCAATAGATGAGCCGCGGATTGAGCTCTGCCAAGGTCCCGTAGTCCAATCCCAAGGAGTCCATGACCCCGGGCCGGAAGTTTTCCACCAGCACGTCGGCGCGACGCGCCAGATCGCGGATAATTTGCGCACCCCGCGGCTGTTTCAGATCCACCACCAGGCTTTTCTTGTTGCGGTTGATCGCGATGAAGTAGTGGCTCTCCCCTTTCACGTACGGCGCCATGCCGCGGGTGCCGTCTCCCCAGGGCGGCTCGACCTTCCAGATCTCGGCGCCCAAGTCTCCCAGCAGGGTCGTGGTATAGGGCCCCGCCAACATCAAAGATAGATCAAGGACCTTAACCCCCGCCAAAGGCCCGGCCCATTGCGCGGCTTGCATCGTCGTCCCCCCAGCCTAATCCACCCGAATCCCGGCGGCTTTGATGGTCTGCCCCCCCTTGTCGGTTTCCGTGCGCACATAGGCGGCCAACTGCTCGGCAGTGCCCCCCGCCGGGTCAAAGCCGATGGAAGCCATGCGCTGCATTATCTCCGGGGTTTGCAGGATCTTGCCGATTTCGGCGTTGAGTTTAGCGACGATTTCGGGAGGGGTGCCCTGGGGGGCAAACAACGCGTTCCACCCCACCACGTCGTAGCCCGCCAGGCCCGACTCGGCGAAGGTGGGAACAGCGGGGGCCAGATCGGTTCGCTTGGCGCTGGTGACGGCGATGGGTTTGACCTTGCCGGCTTTGACCTGGGGCAGGGCCGTGGCCACGGTTTCAAAGCCGAACTGGATCTGGCCGCCGATGAGATCGGTGAACATCGCCGTGGCACCCTTGTAGAGTATCGGCACGATGTCGATGTTCGTCATGCGCTTGAACAATTCGGCCGATACCCGCGAGCTGGTGCTGCCGATACCGAAATTGAGGGCGCCGGGCTTGGCCTTGGCAAGCTCTATGACCTCCTTGACCGAGTTGGCGGAAATCGAAGGATGGGCCACCAGGATCAGCGGCAGGGTGCCCACCAGGATGACGGGGGAAAAATCCTTGATATGGTCGAAGGGGATGCTGCCGTACAAACTGGCGTTCATGGCATGGGTGGCGTTGGTTCCCATCAGCAGCGTATAGCCGTCGGGGGCCGCTTTCGCCACCGCATCGGTGCCGATGTTGCCGCCAGCCCCCGGCCGGTTGTCTATCACCACCGGGTGCCCGAGACGTTGCGACAGGCGCTCGGCGATGGCTCGGGCCATGATGTCGGTGCCTTGGCCAGCCGGATAGGGCACCACCATGCGAACCGGTTTGGTGGGATAGGTCTGCGCGTTCACCGGCAGGATCGCCGCGACCCCCAACAGCATGGATGAAACGATGATGGCTAAGCTTTTCATTGGTGCCTCCTCCTTGGTTAAGGAACATCGATAGGGAACCTCTATTCCTCCTTCTTCACGCCGATGCTGCGGCGCAGGTCTTCAAGGGCGTCGTCCTTGATGGTGAGAAAGTGTTCGATGGATTTTTGCTGCTGCTGCATGATGGCTCCGAAAATATTGAGAACTAGGCGGATTTCTTGCGGGGCAGGATGACTATCGCGGTGCCTTCGCAGGACAGTTCGCCGTCTTGGTTTTCCGCTCGCAGCTCGCAAGTGACCGTGGCTTTGCCGGCTTCCTCTCCCTTGGCAATGACTTTGCCGGTGATGGTGAGCAAATCTCCTTCCGGGTTGTGGCGGCGGATGCGGGCGTTGAGCCGGTAGAGCCAGCCATCGTCGCCGATCCAGTTGGTCATGATGTGGCTCATCCAGGAAATGCGCTCGGGCCCGTAGTCGTATGGCGCCGGCGCTCCCACCCGGGTGGCAAACTCGTTTTCCCAGTGGACCCGCTCAGGAACGTCGGGGATGTTGCGGGAATTGGGGATGGCCGAGCCGGGGGCGCTACGGAACAGCTTGAAAGCCAGCTTGTGAGCGCGGACGAAAATGCCCCCCCAGCCCTGGACAAAAGCAAGGAAGCCGGTGATGGTCATGGGGCCCTTGAGGATGGGGGGCAGGGTGTCCCCGAGCTTTACGTCGTCCCAGTAGAGCGTGTCCTGGCCACGCACGGTTTCGTTGGCATAGGCTTCGGTGATCCGCTGGATTTCCTCGTCGCTATAGACTTTCCGGCCTTTCAGGTTCTTGTACTTGACCCCTTTTTCCCGGGCCGTGTCCCGCTCGGTGCGGAAGGCCCATTGGTCGCATTCCGCCACCATTTCGTTCCGCTGGTTGTGGAAATTGAAATGCACCACCTGCTGGATCGAGCGGCCGGAAAATCGGGTTTTGTGTTCAATGAGATCCTTGAGAGCGGTCTCGGTGCGGATCTTGTCGCCGACGCGTATGGGTGAATGCCAAGTCCAATCGCCGCCGGCGTACATGGCATGGATTCCCGGCAGCCCTTGGAAGGCATTCATGGGGGTCATGGCGTGGAGAATCGACGGCGGGGCCAGCAGAGAGCCATGGCGGGTCGTCTTCGCGTATTCGGGGTCGCACCACAGCGGGTTGTCATCGCCGATGCCGTGGGCATAGTGGCGGATGGCTTCCTCGTTGCACTCGCTGATCCAGATGATCTGCTTTTCCAGTTTCTTGCCGATGCGCTGGTGCAATTCGGCGAGGGCTTGATCGGTAATGAGGGGAAATCTCTTGTCGCTGGGCACGGCATGGTTCCTTTCAGTGGGTGATCAGTAGATGATTTTTTGCTGCTGCAAGTCGCGGATGGTCTCAATGTCCAGGCCGAGAATATCACCGTAGACGTAATCGTCGTGCTCGCCGAGCTGCGGGGCGGAGCCCCGAATAGAGATCGAGGTGGCGGACATTTGCCACGGTAGACGGTACAGCATCTCCTCCCCCAGCAAGGGGTGGGCGGTTTTCTGCCGCAGTTGCCGGGCGGCGAAATGGGGATCCTCGATTTGCTCTTCCATGGACAATACCGGAGTCGCGGGGACTCCCGCGTCGACGAGTTGCCGGACCGCGGCTTCCCGGGGCTGGGCGATGGTCCAACTGGCCAGTTCCGCCTCCAGCCGGGTTCGGGCGGCGAGCCGACCGGCGGCGGTGCGGCAGGAGTCGTCCCGCGCCCATTCCGGGTCGCCCAGGGCGGTCCGCAAGGCTTGCCAGTGATCGTCGTGTTCCACGCTTACCGCGATCCAGCGATCCTCCCCAGCGCAGGGAAAGACGCCGTGGGGGCAGTACAGCCGATGGCGGTTGCCGATGCTCTGCATGAGCGTGCCGTTGAACTGGTATTCCAGCATCGCCTCGGCCAGAGGCGCCACGCCCACTTCCATTTGCGACATATCGATGTACTGGCCCCGGCCGGTTTCCTCGCGGTAGAGTAGGGCCGCCAGCATGGCGAACAAGGCATGCACGCCCGAACTGGAGTCGTTGAGGCCGAAGTTCAGCATTCCGGTGGGGGGCTCCCCTTCGTACCCCACTAAGGCTTCCATGCCCGAATAGGCGGAAATCACCGGGGCATAACCCCGAAGGTCGGCAATGGGCCCGGTCTGACCGGCCGTGGACAGGGAGATCATCACCAGGTCCGGTTTGACGCGGGCAAGGGCGGGGTAATCCAGTCCCAGATCTTCCATGGTGCCGGGGGTGAAATTCTCCAGCACCACGTCGCTTTTCGCCGTCAGCGCCCGGAATAGCTCCGCGCCCTTGGGATGCTTGAGATTGAGCCGGGCGGAGAGCTTGTGACGGTTGGAATTGTGGTAAAAAGGCCCCAGCTCGATGGATTTGCCGGGGATGGAGAATTTTTTGCCGTTGATGATGGGAGCACCCCGCAGCCGCGAATTGTCCAGCCGCTCGGTGTGCTCCAGCTTGATGACTTCCGCTCCCAGGTCGGCGAGATAACAGACGGCCATGGGACCTGCCCAGACCCATCCCAAATCCAGCACCCGCAATCCTTGCAAAGGCAACATGGGCCTTAACCTACGCGCAGTTCCCGAAGCGTCGCTTCGGTGTGTTGGCCCAACCGTGGGGGCGCGGCGAGGGGTCTGGGCTTTACCGAGGAAAACTGAAACGGCAGTCGAGGCAACTTTACCGGCCCGATGCCCGGCAATTCGACGGTTTCGAAAAAGCCCCGGTGGGCGAATTGGGGGTCTTCCAGGGAATCCCGAATGGTGCGCAGCGGCGCCAGGGGAAAGCCCTGTTCCCGTGCAATGCGGAACAGATCCTCCTGGCTGTGATCCTTCAGCAGATCCTTGACTAACGCATCCACCTCGTCGGGATAATCCCGGCCCATGGCCACCTGATCGCGGTAGCGGGGATTGTCCGCCCAAGGGGGGGAGCCCATGGCTTTGAGAAATCGATCCCAGTCCCGGAGGGTGCGGGCAATCAGCACCACCAAGCCATCCTTGCAGGGAAAGATGCCCAGCGGATAGGGACCCATGGATCCCGACGCCCGTTGTCCATCGCGGCGCCATTGCAAGCCGTAGTAGAGATATAAGGTCGAGCCGATCCCGGCATAGTTCGCCAGCACTTCGGCCAAGGCCACATCGATGAACTGGCCTGCGCCGCTGCGGCGTCTGGCGTACAAGGCCACGAGGATGGCGCAGGCGGCGTTCACCCCTCCCTGGAAATCGGCCTGGGCCAGGGGTAGTTGCAGCGGCGGTTGTCCCGGATTGCCGATAGCCCACATTACCCCGGCCAGTGCCGAGGCATGGAGCCCGCCTCCTTGCCGGTCCCGGTAAGGTCCGCTCCAGCCGAAGGTGCTCAGAGCGCAGTACACCAGCCGGGGGTAGGCGCGGCCGAGGATATCCCAGTCCAGCCCCTGCTCGGTGAGTTGGCGGCAGGGGTAGCCAGTGATCCAGACGTCGGCCCGCGCCGCCAACACCCGGGCCTGCTCGCGTCCCGCGGGGTCGGCAAAGTCGACCACCACCGACTCCTTGCCGGTGTTGAGGAAGGCGAACAGGCCGCTTTTTTCCGGATCCGGCACCCCGCCGGGAAACGGCCCATAACGCCGGGCGATATCCCCGCCTGGAGGCTCCAGCTTGATGACTCGCGCTCCCAAGTCCGCCAGCAGCCTGCCGCAATAGGGAGCAGCGACGAATTCGCCCGCTTCCACCACCGTTAGTCCCGACAACATCATCTTTAGTTAGGAGTTTCTCTGTTTGTAATGGCTAGGCTGCAGTTAGCCGAAAGCGGGCTGCATGCTGAATATCGGATACGGAATAAATCAAAAAGCAAGGGAGGTTTTTCGGGTTGCCTTGCCCGACAAGGGGAACAAGCCGAGAACCTCTTTGCCGCCGTCGACGATGTGCTCGCTGATGCGCCGGGCCGCCAATTTGCCGTCCCGGGCTTCCAGCGCCAGGTAGATCTCGCGGTGGCTGTCCATTGCGTAGTCCATCGATTTCTTGAACAGCAAGGTGGCGAAGAAAAACCACATGGCCTGCTGCCCAAGATTGTTGATGATCTCTTCCAAGCGGTGGTTGTGGGCGCCCCGCACGATGACTTTGTGGAATTCGTAATTGAGCCGCTGGTAGCTTTTGACGTCTCGCTGCTCGGCGGCCTGGGCCATTTTCTCGGTGATCTTGCCCAGTACCCGCAGCTCCTTGTCGGTGAGCCGGCTGGCCGCCAGATCCGCCGCCAACCCCTCCAGGGCGGCCCGCACCGGGAACAGTTCCAACATATCGTTGGCGGTCACTTCCCGCACATAGACCCCCTTGCCCGACTGCCGGACTATGAAACCTTCGGCTTCCAGCAGCCGGAAGGCCTCCCGCAGTGGAGAACGACTGACCCCCAGTTTCTCGGCCAGCAGCAATTCGTTGAGCTGCTCCCCCGGCTTTATGTCCAGGTTGACGATGGAATCCCGCAGCCAGTCGCGGATATCATCCACCAGGGCCGAGCGAACGGGGAGGGATT
>ORMF010309239.1_pt1 | contig 11879 bp, 10 predicted proteins | sample 1779871 | NCBI WGS metagenome assembly ORMF01 (sample SAMEA104232316, study PRJEB22302) | groundwater metagenome | biome: forest; feature: aquifer; material: groundwater | place: USA | collected 2011-08-07 | depth 5.4 m | reverse complement strand
TCGATGTTCCACGACGCCGAGTTGCTCATCGCGTAGCCGCCACCACGGACGCCAAACTTTCCGCCGACGGCCGGCAGCGCCAGAACCGCCATCGCGGCGCTCCCGCCGTTTCGGTTCCGCTCGAGACCCCATCCGCAGCGGATGAGCGCCGGCGAGCTGTCTGCGTACAGCGCTGCGGCCCGTTCGAGGAGGGCAGGATCGATGCCGGCGAGTTCGGCTGCGCGCTCGATGGTCCACGGCTCGGCGCGTTCGCGCAGCCGGTCGACGCCGCGCGTGTGCTCCCGCAGAAACGCCTCGTCTGCGCGTCCGTTGGCGAACAGAAACCGATGAAACGCGAGCGCGACCACCACGTCGGTGCCCGGCTTGATCGCCAGGTGAATGTCAGCGGCGCGCGCCATCTGCGTGGTCCGCGGATCGACCACGATGAGTTTGCCGCCGCGCTTCTGCGCCTCTCGGATGTTGGGCACCATGTGGATTCCGGAGGCCGACGGGTTCACTCCCCAGAGCACGATCAGCGCCGCCTCCGGGTAGTCCTGGTAGCTCACCGACGCCATCTTGCCGTACAACGCCATGTTCGCCGCGCCGGTCGGGGCCGCACAGAGAGTACGCGCCAGCCTCGAGGTGCCGAACCGGCGCCAGAGCGTCGCATCCAGGTTGTCCTGCGTCAGCAGGCCGTTCGAGCCGCCGTAGGAAAACGGCAGAATCGACTCGCCGCCATGCTGCGCCTTCGCTTCGCGAAACCGATCCGCGATGAGCCCGAGCGCCGCGTCCCACGACACACGCCTGAATTTGCCTTCGCCTTTAGCCCCTTTGCGGATGCCAGGGTAGAGCAGGCGATCGGGGCCGTAGACGCGATCGCCGAACTTGCGGACTTTGGCGCAGATGTAGCCTTCGGTCACCGGGTTCTTGTGCGAGCCGTCGATCTTGATGACCCGGCCGCGCTGAACGGTGACGGCGAGACTGCAGGCATCAGGACAATCGAGCGGACAAGCGGTCTCGACGACTGAACCAGTTCCATCAGGCAGCGACTCTGAGGCCATGGAGGTACCATAACATTTCCCGTGAAGCACGTCGTCGTCATCGGCGGAGGATTCGGCGGGCTCGAGGCGGCGCGCACGCTCGGCGGCCGCGACGCGGTGCGCGTCACGGTTGTCGACCGGCACAACTACCATCTCTTTCAGCCGCTGCTGTATCAGGTCGCGACGGCGGCGTTGTCTCCCGGTGATGTGGCCTCTCCGATTCGCTGGATCCTGCGCCGCCAGCGTAACGTTCGCGTCATCCTGGCCGAGGCGCGGGGAATCGACCTTGCCGCGCAGAAGGTGCTGCTCGATCCGGGTCCCGTCTTGGCGGGCCATCAGGACGAGGAAGCCGCTTCGCTGTCATACGACTACCTGATCGTGGCGGCAGGTGCCACTCACGCGTATTTCGGGCACTCGGAGTGGGCGCACCGGGCGCCCGGTCTCAAAACGCTCGACGATGCGCTCGAGATGAGGCGGCGGATGCTGCTCGCGTTCGAAGCCGCCGAGCGCGAAGCGCATCCCGATGCACGGCGTCGGCTGCTCACGTTCGTCATCGTTGGCGGTGGTCCGACGGGCGTCGAGCTTGCCGGAGCGCTGGCCGAGATCGCCCACCAATCGCTCCGCGACGACTTTCGGAGTATCCGTCCCGAATCGGCGCGCATCGTGCTGATCGAGGGGAGCCCGCACGTGCTGAGCTCCTTCGCGGAGCCGTTGCGCGAAGCGGCCGCGCGCTCGCTCGCCCGCCTGGGCGTCGAAGTGAAGACGGCGTCCGTTGTCACCGCGATTGATGATCAGGGCGTCAGTTGGCGGCCGTCGGCGTCTGATCGTGCAGCGGACGCGCCGGGCGAGCGGATTGAGGCGCAGACGGTGCTCTGGGCGGCGGGCGTCGCGGCGTCGCCGCTCGCCAGATCGCTCGGGGTGCCGCTCGATCGCGTCGGCCGCGTTCGCACCGAGCCGACGCTGGCCGTTCCGGGACACGCCAACGTATTTGTCGTCGGCGACATGTGCGCACTCGAACAGGACGGGAGACTGCTGCCGGGTGTCGCGCAGGTGGCCAAGCAGGGGGGCGACCACGCCGCACGCAACGTGCTTCGCGCCATCGCCGGGCAGGGGCTCGAGCCGTTTCGCTATCGCGACTACGGCAGCCTGGCCACCATCGGCCGCGGGTCGGCGGTCGGCGAAGTATTCGGGTTGAAGATCGCAGGCTGGTTCGCCTGGCTGTTCTGGCTTTTCCTGCACATTTTCTGGCTCATCGGCTTTCGCAACCGCATCGCCGTGCTCGGCGAATGGGCCTGGTCCTACATGACGCTTCAGCGCCGGATTCGGCTCATTACGGGGGAGAAGCTCTGGCCGGACGATTCACCCCGGTGAGCGGGACGAGGTGAGGATTTTCAACAGCAACATCGAAGGCGCGTCGCCCTCATCCGGAAAGTCCGCAACCATATAATCGGACATGCCTCACCGTTCGGATGGCGCCGGTGCCGCAAGGCGTCGCGCCGTCGGCAGGAACGTCCTCCGCAAGGACGGCGCGGACAAGACGTCGGGTGCCGCGCGCTATGTCGACGACCTCACCTTCCCCGGGCTGCTCCACGCGCGAACGATTCGGTCGACCATCGCCGCCGGCGAAATCGCCGGAATCCACCGGAACTTCGATGCGGGCGGCTTCACGATTGTCGACAGCCGTGACATCCCGGGCAAGAACCTCGTCGCGCTCATCGACGACGATCAGCCGTGCCTCGCCGAGCGCGCGGTCCGGCACATCGCCGAGCCGATCCTGCTGCTCGCGCACGAAGATCGCGAGCGCCTGCAGGCCGCGGACGTCCGAATCGATTACCGCGAGACGCCGGCGAACTTCGATCCGCGCGCCTCGATGACAGCCTTCAAGACCATCACAATCGGGAAGGGGCGCCTCGATCAGGGCTTCCGGGAGGCCGATGCGATCATCGAGGGCGAGTACACCTGCGGCCATCAGGAGCAGCTCTACATCGAGCCCAACGGCGTGATTGCCGTGCCCGACGGCGGTGGCATCACGGTGTACGGATCGCTGCAGTGTCCTTACTATGTGCACCGTGCGCTCAAGGTCCTGCTTTCGCTCCCCGACGAGAAGGTCCGCGTGATTCAGACCGAGACCGGTGGCGGCTTCGGCGGCAAAGAGGAGTATCCGTCGATGATCGCGGGCCACGCGGCGCTCCTCGCGCTGAAAGCGGGCCGGCCCGTCAAGCTCGTCTACGACCGCGTTGAGGACATGCTGGCGACCACGAAGCGGCATCCCGCGGTCGTGCGTCATCGGACCGGCGTGACTCGGACGGGGCGTCTGACTGCGGTGGAGATCGATGTGCTCTTCGACGGCGGCGCCTACGCCACGCTGAGTGCGGTCGTGCTGTCCCGCGGCGTCATCCATGCCGCGGGGCCCTACCGCTGCGACCACGTCCGCATCAGCGGCCGAGCCGTGATGACCAATACGCCGCCCAACGGCGCGTTCCGCGGCTTCGGCGCGCCGCAGACTCAGTTTGCGGTCGAAGTCCACATGGATCGCATCGCCGAAGCGCTGGGCCTCGATCCCGTGCGTGTGCGCAACGTCAACGCGTTGCGGCCCGGCGACACCACCGCGACCGGCCAGCGGCTCGGGCGCGATTGCAGCGCGAGGCAGGTGCTGCGCGAGGCCATCAAGCGGACCGACTTCAAGCGCAGACGCCGGGCACTCGCAGGCACGAACAGAGGTGTCGGGCTCTCGCTCTTCTTCCACGGGGCCGGTTTCACCGGCGCGGGCGAGGTGACGCTGGCCTCCAGGGCCTCTCTCGAGCTGACCGCGCGCGGCGCCCGTATTCGCGTGGCGAGCACCGAGATCGGCCAGGGTACGCGGACGATGCACGCGCAGATCGTCGCCGACACGCTCGGCTGGCCCTACGACTGCATCGAGGTCAACGCAGCGGACACCGGGGAGGTGCCCGACAGCGGACCGACGGTCGCGTCGCGCACCTGCATGGTGGTGGGGCGGATTCTGCAACGCTGCGCCGAGGACATGCGGAAGCGACTGGGATCGCTGACCCCGCGAGCGTACCTCCGCAGGCATGGACCGCTCGTGATCACAAAACAGTACGAGCGGCCGCCCGACATGCACTGGGACGACGAGAGTTATCGCGGCGACGCGTACGGGACTTACGGCTGGGCGTGCGATGTGGTCGAAGTGGAAGTCGATCGGGATACGTGGGAAGTCCGGCCCATCTCATTCACGACCGTCCACGAGATCGGCAAGGCGATTCATCCGATGATGGTGCGCGGGCAAATCGAGGGCGGCAGTGCGCAGGGGCTCGGCTACGCGCTGCTCGAGGAAGTCGTCATGCGTGACGGACGCATGGCGAACGCTCAGCTGACGAACTACATCATCCCGACGACGCTCGACATGCCGCCGATCGATGTCGTTCTGATCGAGAACCCGTACCGGCACGGACCGTTCGGCGCCAAAGGCGTCGGCGAGATGCCCATCGACGGCCCCGCGCCGGCGGTCATTAATGCTCTGCGACATGCCGGCTTCGATCTGCGGGAGATTCCCGCGACGCCGGAAAAGGTCATGCGGGCCGCGCGACCGTGACCACGGAAGACCCGGTCGAATCTGTCGGGCTCTCGGCCAAGTCGATTGAGATGCAGTTCACGGTCAACGGCACACGCGTGCGACTCGCTGTCCATCCGCTCAAGCGTCTGCTCGACGTGCTTCGAGAGGACTGCGCGTTGACCGGCACCAAAGAGGGATGCGGCGAAGGGGAATGCGGCGCCTGCACGGTGCTCGTGGACGGTGTCCCGGTGAACGCCTGCCTGGTGCCGTGCGCTCACGCCGAGAGCACTCGCGTGACAACGATCGAGGGGCTTGGCGGCCGGCATCCGCTGCAGCGCATGTTCGTCGAGCAGGGAGGCGCGCAGTGCGGCATTTGCACGCCGGGCATGATCATGGCGGCGGTCGCACTCGGACCCTCGCCCTCGCTCCAGGAGATCAGGGTCGGCCTTGCCGGGAATCTCTGCCGCTGCACGGGGTACTCGGCGATTTATCGATCGATCACGTCCATCACGAAGTCACGAAGGTCACGAAGATCCACGAAGCCGATCAAGGCTAAAGCTTCGTGATGAGCCGTGGGATGGGCACGCGATGCTCGGATTAATCTCCAATCGGAGACTGTTTCAGCCGCGGTCGCTGGCCGATGCGCTAAGGATGCTGCGCGACGAAGGGCCGCTCGTCCCGATGGCTGGCTGTACCGATCTGTATGTGAGCCTGAACTTCGGCACATTGAAGGCCGAACGCTTCCTCGACCTCTGGCGTCTGGATGCTCTCCGGCGCATCGAGCTGCGCGACGGCAGGGTGGCGATTGGCGCTCTGGCGACCTACACCGACATCATCGCCTCACCGCTTGTGCGCAGGCGGCTGCCGATGCTCGTCGCCGCGTCCCGCAGCGTCGGCGGGGTGCAAATCCAGAATCGTGGCACCATCGGTGGCAATGTGGCGAACGCCTCGCCGGCGGGGGACACTTTGCCCGTGCTGGCGGCCGCGGATGCGGTGGTGGTCCTCGAGAGCGCGGGGGGGCGCCGCCGCGTCCCCGTTGATGGGTTCTACACGGGCTATCGTCGGACAGTCGCCCGGGCCGACGAGCTCATCGTCTCGCTTGAAATCGGCCCGATCCGGGGGACGCAGTGGTTCCGCAAGGTCGGCACGCGGCAGGCGCAGGCGATTTCTAAAGTCGTGATGGCCGGCGTGACAGGTGACGAGCCTCGTCTGGCGCTGGGCAGCGTGGCGCCGACCGTTGTCCGTGCCCGGCGTACCGAAGCGGCCCTTGCGAGTGGTTCGGGGCTGGCCGTGGCGCAGCAGACGTTGATGGAGGAGATTGACCCGATCGACGACATCCGGTCAACGGCAGAGTACCGACGCAAAGTCGCGTCGAATCTGCTGGCCCGCTTCTGGAGCGACAGCAAACGCGGGTAAGATACTCGCGCCACCCTCGCACGTTTTCCCGACATGAGAGCCGCTGTCGTTGCGCTTGGCGATTTGGGGCGAAGCGCCCGCATGCAGTACCACGCCCATGCGCTGGCGGCCAGCGGCGTCGACGTGGATCTCGTGGGCTTCGAAGGCACGGCGCTGCCCAGGCGCATCACCGAGGATCCGCGCATCACGCTGCACCGCTTCAAGCCGCCGCGTCTGAAGATTCGGCACGAACTCTCGGGCTCGCCCTACGCCGTCCTCGGGCTGATCGACGCAGCGCGGCTGAGCCTGCGCCTCTGGCGCGCGCTACAGCTGCTGAAACGCCCCGACCTCGTCCTGATTCAGAACCCGCCCGCGTTCCCCACCCTCGCGATCACGTGGTTTTCGCTGCGCCGCCGCGGCGTGCGCTTCGTGATCGATTGGCACAACCTCGGGTTCACGCTGCTGCAGCTGAGGCTGGGGCAGTGGCACCCGGCGGTGCGTCTCGCTCGATGGTTCGAACGGCGCGACGCCAGAAGGGTCGAAGGCAACTTGTGTGTGTCGCGAGGCCTCGGGGCGTTCCTTCAATCCAAGTTCGGCGTTGAGCGCTCGCACGTGCACGTGCTGTACGACCGGCCGGCTTCGGCCTTCGTGCCGATCGATCGGTCCGAGCGCGAGTTGTATCGACAGGCGCTGTTTGGCCGGCTCGGCATTCACGCGAGCCCGGTCGGGTTCATCGTCTGCCCGACGAGTTGGACGGAGGATGAAGACTTCGACGTGATCATCGATGCGGTCATCAGACTCGAAGACCGCATCCGGGGCTGGGAAGCGGCGCAGCCGTCGCGGCGGTTCCCGGACCTGGTGATTCTGGTGACTGGCGACGGAGCGCGGCGCGCGGAGTTCGAGCGCCGCTTCGCGGGACTGCCGGCTCGGCGGATCCAGCTGCGATCGCGCTGGCTCGAGCCCGAAGACTATCCGGGCGTGGTCGGCAGCGCCGATCTCGGCCTCTGCCTCCACCGGTCCTCGTCGGGCTTCGACATCCCCATGAAGATCGCCGACCTGTTCGGCGCCGGTGTTCCGGTGTGCGCGCTGGACTACGGCGCCTGCCTCGCTGAGCGCGTCCGCCACGCGGACAACGGCCTCCTGTTCTCGACCGCGGCCCAGCTTGCCGACGTGCTGTTCGATCTCTTCCAGCATTACCCGCGGGATCAGCAGCTCCTCGATCGCCTGCGCGCCGGCGCGCGCAAGTCGGCGCGGCCCACCTGGGAAGAAGGCTGGGCGCGCGAAGCGCGTCCGGTGTTGCTCCCGGCCGCGCCGTAAAAGCGATGTTCGTCGTCAGCGGGGCGCGGGTCGTGCTTCCCGACGGCGAGCGTGCCGCCTCCATCCACATTCGCGACGGGATCATTGTCAGGATCGGCGCGCGCGGGGATGCGCCTGCCGGCGCGGAAGCGCTCGACGCGGGCAGCCTGGTGGTGTCGCCGGGGATCGTCGACACGCACGTGCACATCAACGAGCCGGGCCGCGCCGAGTGGGAAGGCTTCGTGACCGCGACACGCGCGGCGGCCGGAGGGGGCGTCACGACGCTCGTCGACATGCCGCTCAACAGCGTGCCGCCGACGACGACGGTTGCGGGACTGGTGGCCAAGCGCCAGGCGGCCGCCGGGCAAATTCATGTGGATGTCGGGTTCTGGGGCGGCGTCGTGCCCGGCAATGACCTACAGTTGACGCCGCTCGTCGATGCCGGCGTTCGAGGATTCAAATGCTTTCTGGTGCCGTCGGGCGTTGATGAGTTTCCCGCCGTCGACGAAGCCGACCTGCGACGGACCCTTCCGATCATCGCCGGATGCGGCGTCCCGCTTCTCGTCCACGCGGAATGGGCCCGAGGCACCGGCCTTGTGCTCGAGCCTCGCGATGTACCTGACGGGATCCGCTCCCGATACACCGCGTACCTGGCGACGCGTCCGCCGGAAGCAGAAACCGAGGCAGTGCGCGTGATGATCCGGCTCGCGCGGGAATTCGGCGCAAGAGTCCACATCGTCCACGTCTCGGCAGCGGGCACGGTAGCGGAGCTCGCTCGTGCGCGCGCCGAGGGTGTCGCGATCACCGCGGAGACGTGTCCTCACTACCTCACGTTCGCTGCCGGCGAGGTCCCGGACGGTGCGACGGCCTTTAAATGCGCGCCGCCAATCCGCGACGACACCCAGCGCCGCGCACTCTGGGACGGTCTGCGTGCACGCACGCTGAGTCTGGTCGCCACCGATCATTCTCCGGCCCCCGCCGTGCTGAAGTGTCCCGGCGATTTTTTCCGCGCCTGGGGCGGCGTGGCCTCGCTGGAGCTGTCGCTGGCGGCCGTGTGGAGCGGCGCGCGGACGCGCGGCTTCGGCGTGGAGGATCTGGCGCGCTGGATGAGCGCGGAGCCTGCAAAGCTGGCGGGTCTGGCCGGCCGAAAGGGTACTCTTGAGGAAGGTGCCGACGCGGACGTGATCGTCTGGGATCCGGATGCCGAATTCGTGGTCAAGGCCGCGCACTTGCGTCAGCGCCACAAGCTGACGCCCTACGACGGGCGCACCATGTCGGGCGTGGTGACGACCACCTTCGTCCGCGGAACGCGGGTGTGGGACCAGGGCCGCGTCATCGAGACGCCGACCGGCCGGCTGTTATGAACGCATCGTTTCTCGACCTCATTGATCTCGCCGCCGAGCGTCTTGGTGCGTCCGTTGTGGAGGCCAATGATGAGTTCTTTGCGCCGAAGGAGAATCTCATCAAGAGCCAGGGCGCCGCCTGGATTGACGGCAAGTACACCGACCGCGGCAAGTGGATGGATGGGTGGGAGACCCGCCGGCGCCGCGAGCCCGGACACGACTGGTGCATTGTGCGGCTGGGCCTTCCGGGAGTGGTCCGCGGCGTTGACGTCGATACGGCGTTTTTCATGGGGAACTATCCCGAAGCCTGCGCCATCGACGTGTGCCACTTCGTGGAGGCCCCCGCCGGCGACGTCACAAGAGCGGACTGGCGTGAGGTGCTCCCGCGGACCATCTTGGAAGGCGACTCGCACAATATCTTCGCGACCGCGGAGGCGCCTGGCGCGACACACGTGCGCCTGAGAATCTTTCCCGATGGCGGCGTCGCGCGCTTGCGTGTCTACGGCCACGTGACGCCCGACTGGTCTGCGATCGCCCGGGAGGCGGGAGGCGGCGACGTCGATCTGGCGGCGGTCGCGCATGGCGGTCTGGTCATCGGCTGCAGCGACATGTTTTTCGGATCGCGGCACAACCTCATCATGCCGGGCGATGCGCAAACCATGGGCGACGGCTGGGAAACGAAGAGGCGCCGCGGCCCCGGCCACGATTGGACGATCATCAGGCTTGGCGCTGCTGGGAGCATTCAGCGTCTCGATGTCGACACCCGGCACTTCAAGGGCAACGCGCCCGGCGCGTTCAGTCTGGATGGCTGCTCGATGGAGCGGGATGCGGACGTTCTGCGGCAGGCTCAGCACGAAGGTCAGCCATGGCGACAACTAGTGCCACAGACACCGCTCTCGCCGAATGCGCGGCATGTCTTTCGGGAAGAGGTGCTGCGAATCGGCGACGTGACCCATGTCCGATTCAATATCTATCCAGACGGCGGTGTGGCACGACTGCGATTGTATGGAAAACCTCACGCCGCGCAGGTCTGAACACGGGCATGCGGCTTGACGAGTGGAACACGCGCACCGAAGACGAAGCGGTCGAGGAGCTCCTCCGCTGTTGTGGATCGACGCGTTGGGCGAAGCAGATGACGGCGGTGCGGCCTTTCGCCAACGAGGAGACACTGGCGAGCGTTGCGGATCGCGTCTGGTCCGCGCTCGAGCCAGCCGACTGGCTCGAAGCGTTCGCGGCGCATCCGCGGATCGGCGAGTCGTCGCCATCCTATGCTTCACGACAGACGGCACAATGGTCCTCCGAGGAACAGGGTGGGTTTGACGCGGCGGATGCCGGGACAGCCCGCCGGCTCGCGGCGGCCAACCGCGAGTACGAAGCGCGTTTCGGTTATATCTTCATCGTCTGCGCCACCGGACAGAGCGCGGACGGGATGCTGGCCATGCTCGAGCGGCGGCTGAGGAACGATCCGTCCGGTGAGCTCAGCATCGCTGCCGAAGAGCAGCGGAAGATCACGAGGCTTCGCCTGGCGAAATGGCTTCGCACGGACCGTTAATGATCACCACGCATGTGCTGGATACGGCGCGCGGCGGGGCTGCAGTCGGCATCGCCGTCACCCTCGAAGTCCAGGGGGCTGGCGAGTGGCAGGCGATAGGCCGCGCAATCACGGATGAATCCGGACGCGCGACACTGCTGACCGGGCCGACCGAGGGTCGAGCTGTCGATCCGGGGACGTATCGGCTGACATTCGACATCGGGACGTATCAGCGTCAGCGCGGGATCGAGCGTCCGTTTTTTCCTCGAGCGGTCGTCACGTTCGACATCACCGATGGCTCAGCGCATTACCATGTGCCCCTGCTGGTGAGCCCGTTCGGATACTCGACGTACCGAGGCGCCTGAAGTCGGGCGATGGCGTTGGGCGAAAATAAGACGAATCATCGATCAGCCATTGCGGGCGAGCCCTCTTTTGCCGGTTTGGCGGGCAAAAATGTTCGCGACGCTCGGCTTTTTGGTGTATAAGAGTCTGATCTCTGACCGAAAAAAGAGCAGAACCCGGGCTATTTCGGAGGGAAAGATGTCGAGACGGTTTTTCAGTTCGCTGAGCGCTGCTGTGATCGTGGTGGCTCTCGCGCTGGCGGTGCCGGCTTCGGCGGTCGCGCAGACGGCGAAGAAGCCGGCCGCGACCGGCGGTGGGGCGGCCAAGACGTCGAAGTGGGTGGCGCCGCGCACGCCGTGGGGAGATCCGGACATTTCGGGCAACCTCACGAACGTCAACGAAGCGAACACACCGTTTGAGCGTCCCGACGAGTTCGCGGGCAAGCGCATCGAGGACGTCACCAAGGATCAGATGGCGGCCCTTAACAAGGCGCGCCAGCAGAACGCCGTCGAAACCGCGCCGTTCATCACGGGAAGCCGCGCGGATGGGATCGCCATCGGCGTCCCGATTCACTGGCTCGATCCCCTCGAAGCCGAAAACAGCCGCCCGTGGTTCGTCACCGATCCGCCCGACGGCAAGATTCCGCCGCTGACGCAGGAAGCGATCGATCGTAACGCTGCGCAGGCCAGGGCGCGTCAGGGCCGCTCGGTCGCCGACTCCTACACGGACCGCAGCCTCGGCGATCGCTGCGTCGCGCGCCGCGGTGTTCCCGTTAACGCCATGCAGCCGGGCATCTACGGCAACTCGTACCACATCGTCCAGACCAAGGACTACATTGCGATCCGGTACGAGATGGATGGGTCGCGCGTGATCCCGATTGAGGGCCGCAGCGGCTCGCGCGCGCACGTCAGCACGAAGCTCCGCTCGTATTTCGGCGACGCGATCGCGCGCTGGGAAGGCGAGACGCTGGTCGTGGACACGACCAACTTCGGCGAGTTCGTGAACTACCGCGGCTCCCGGGAGGGACTGCACACGATCGAGAAGTTCCGACGAACCGGACCCAAGACCGTCGAGTGGACGGTGACGGTTGAAGATTCGCATACCTGGGCGCGGCCCTGGACCTTCACCGTGCCGTTGACGGAAGACGACGGGCAGCCGATCTTCGAGTACGCGTGCCACGAAGGCAATTACGGGATTCGCAATATTCTCGCGGGCGCCCGCGAGGATCAGAAGAGGGGCATCGAGCCGAGCAACGGGCCGGCCCTGCCTCCGGGTCAAGAAGAGTAACGTTCACTTCAGTCAAGAGGTCATTGTCATGCGCAAAAATCTGTTGGCACTTCTCGGAATGGGTCTCCTGGTCGTGGGAACGACGGTGTCGGCCCACCACTCCTTCTCGGCCG
>ORMF011104057.1_pt1 | contig 11884 bp, 7 predicted proteins | sample 1779871 | NCBI WGS metagenome assembly ORMF01 (sample SAMEA104232316, study PRJEB22302) | groundwater metagenome | biome: forest; feature: aquifer; material: groundwater | place: USA | collected 2011-08-07 | depth 5.4 m | reverse complement strand
GCCAGACCCGCCGCAATTTGGAGTATTCACATATCGCCACCAGCAATCATTATCTGGCCGACGTGACCGGCTTGTTGTGGCTGGGTGTGCTGCTGCCCGAATTGGAGGCAGCGCAGGAATGGCGCGAATTTGGTTTGCAGGAGTTGCTGAGCGAGATGGACAAACAACTCCTGGCCGACGGAGCGGACTCTGAAGCTTCGACCGGCTATCATCGTTTGAAGCTGGAGTTGTTTCTGTACTCCTTCGTGCTTTGTCATATCAACGCCATCGATATCGACCAGCGGTATTGGGACAAGCTGCGCGGAATGATCGAATACGTGCGCGCTTACCTGCGACCCGATTCCCGCGCGCCTTTAATTGGTGATTCGGACAGCGGGCAGGTGTTTCCGCTGGTGCGTCGCCGAGGGGACGATCACGCGTACTTACTTGCCCTGGGCGCTGCCGTTTTCCAGGAGTCGCGTTTCAAGACTGCAGGCGCAGGTGCGCCGGAGGAATTGCTCTGGATTTTGGGAGAGCAGGGGCTGAGCGATTTTGCCGCGCTGCCTGCCGGCGAGCCTGCTGCGTCGCAAGCCTTTCCCGACGCGGGGACCTATCTACTGCGGCACGACGATCTGTATTTGCTTTTCAACGCCAGTGGCGCCGGAGTCAACGGACGCGGTTCTCACGGTCACAACGACGCACTCAGCATCGAAGTTTCGGCGTGCGGAACAAATTTTATTTGCGACCCGAGCTCATACATTTACACGGGTGATTTGAAAGAGCGCCAACGGTTCCGCTCGACTGCGTATCACTCCACCATCGAAGTGGACCAGGTTGAGCAAAACACTACTGACGAGGCGGTGCCGTTCGTGATTGGCGACGAAGCTCACCCGCGGGTTACTGGTTGGCAGAGTGATCTCGAAAGGGAGGGCGTGATCGCCGAGCATGCGGGTTACCAGCGCCTGCCGCAACCGCTGACTCATCGGCGCACCGTTCGGTTCGAAAAGCGCCGGCGTTTCTGGGTAGTGGAAGACGAATTGAGTGGCGTGGGAACTCACGATCTTGCTTTTCGTTTTCACTTCGCGCCCGGACTCGAAACCAGCATACGTCCTGACGGAACCGTTGAGGTGTGCGATAAGATGAATGGCGCGCGATTGTTGATTGCAGCGAGCGGGCTGGCTTCCGAGCTGGCTCTGGAATCGCGCTTTTCTTCTCGGGATTATGGAGCCAAAGAGGCATCAGAGTCGGTTTGCTGGTCTGTGAACGCCGCATTGCCGGTGACTGCGCGATTCGTACTGGTTCCAGTTCGGGCAAATGAAGACCCGAGCGAACGCCTGCGATTAAGCCGCCCGACAGATTCTGGGAATGCTAATTAAGTTGTTTGAAGTGTGCTTGGTTTCTTGCCCTTTCCTTCTGGGAGAGGGGTCAGGGGAGAGGGTGCGAAGCTTAGCCCAAGATATTTTTTGATTATTCGTCGTGTTTACCCAGGACAACCTGGGATCGGAGTCGTGGTCTGCTCTTAAGCCCTCACCCCAACCCTCTCCCAAAGGGAGAGGGAGCAAGACAACATTGGGAAATCGCAAATAACTCATGTGTGGCATCTGCGGAGTTTGGGAATATGGGGCGGCGGAGGGCCGAGTCGAGCGCGTCTTGATCGAAAAGATGCGAGACGTGATGACGCATCGCGGGCCGGACGATGCCGGGGAATTAATCTTTGACGAAGGGCGCGGCGGTCTTGGGTTTCGCCGGCTATCGATCATCGATTTGTCTCCAGCCGGCCACCAACCAATGCGTGGGTGCACCGATCGCCTCTGGTTGGTTTTCAACGGAGAGATCTACAACCATGCGGAATTGCGCGCCGGCCTGGAGCAAAGAGGGCACACCTACGCTTCCCGCACTGACTCGGAAACCATCCTGCATCTTTATGAAGAGCGCGGGCTCGATTTCGTTAACGAGATCGAAGGCGATTACGCAATAGCTCTTTGGGACGCTGATCGCGAGCAACTCGTGCTGGCCCGTGATCGTGCCGGAGTCAAGCCGCTCTACTTCTATCAAAAGGATGGAAGATTCATCTTCGCTTCTGAGATCAAGGCTATCCTCGAACATCCCGCGATGACGCCGGAAGTTAACGAGGAGGCCCTCTATCACTACCTCACTTTCGTGACTACGCCGGCGCCGCAGACTCTCTTTCGGGATGTTCAGAAGCTTCCTGCGGGTCACATGTTGGTGGTTAGTCGTGGTGGGGCAGTGTGCGTGACACAATATTGGGACGCGCTGCCTCCCGCATCACCGGTCGTACGAAGTGAAGCAGAGCATCAGAAAAATATTCTGGAGTTGCTGCGAGCTTCGATCAAGAAGCGCATGATGGCCGATGTGCCCTTCGGTGTCTTTCTCTCCGGCGGAGTCGATTCGTCGGCGAACGTGGCCTTGATGTCTGAGCTAATGACCCAGCCGGTCAGAACTTTCACGGTCGGCTTTCATGATACTGAAGAACTAAACGAGCTGGAGTCAGCGCGGGCAATCTCAAAGCGGTTCGGCACGAATCATCATGAAGTAATGATCGGCCGCGAAGAGATGATGAAGTTTCTTCCCGAATTGATATTCCATCAGGACGAGCCCATCGCAGATCCGGTATGCGTGCCGCTTTACTATGTTTCGAAACTGGCGCGCGACACGGGCACGATCGTCGTGCAGGTCGGCGAGGGCTCTGATGAAATCTTTGGCGGCTATGATTGGTTCCGGACTTATTTGCAGATCCAGGAAAGGTTTTGGCGGCATGCCGAGCGGTTTCCGGTTTCCGTGCGTCGCGCTGGATCGGTCATAGCTGAACCGCTGGTTAAGAAAATTTTGAAAAAACGCATGGCCAGCGAACTGGTCCGGCGGCTGGGCGCAAACGAATCTCTGTTCTGGGGTGGCGCGGTGGTGTTTGACGAAACGATGAAGGCGGGCGTGCTCTCTCCCGAGATGCGCGCGAGATACAACGGGCTATCAACGTATAACGTCGTGCGCGAGTATCAGGAAACGATCGCCGCCGCCCGTCCCGATTCGGATTACGCCGCGCGCATGACCTATCTGGAATTGAAACTGCGGCTGCCTGAACTGCTGCTGATGCGCGTCGACAAAATCACGATGGCCACGTCGGTCGAAGCGCGCGTGCCTTTTCTGGATCATCATCTGATCGAATACGCGATGGGTCTGCCGCGAGATTTGAAAGTAAAGGGCGCGACCGGAAAACATATTTTGAAGAGGGCCCTTGAATCGGTGCTGCCGGCGGAGGATTTGTACAAGCCGAAGCGCGGATTTGGCGCACCGATAGATCAGTGGTTCCGCGGACCAGGAGGCGAAGGTCTGGTCCAGCAACTGATGAATTCGCCACTGCGCAAACGCAACTTTTTTGATTATTCCTTTATTCAGCAGATGGCTGACGAACATCGGCGCGGGACGCGCGACTGGAGCGCGAATCTGTGGTGCTTGCTGAATTTGAGTTTGTGGTACGAACGTTGGATTGCGGGCAAGAGCTAGGCAGATGGAAACGGATCGCGGACATCTTGTCCGCCTGAGCGCGAAGCGCGAACGGGACTTTGGAGGTGATCACCGGGAAGCTGAGCGTGCTCCGCACTCTGGCGGACAAGGATCTCCGCGATCCGGGTATGGTGCCGCCTGCTCACGCAGGCTCGTAGTGCGTTTCCGCGAGGCCAGAAAAGTTGTCAAAAAATAAGAACTCAGTCCCGTTCAGCGCCGCGGCCGTGACGCCGATTGAAGCGGGAGCCTTTGGTAGTTTTACATCCGGAGTAGCGCTGACGATCGCGACCCGGTTGCTAATGCTGGTGGGCACGGTCGGCGCCAGTGTAATCGTCGCGCGGTGGCTGGGGCCCGAAGGCCTGGGGTCTCTGGCGGTGCTGAACACGACTATCGTGCTTGCCCTGGCGATCGGCAGCCTGGGTCTAACGTCGGCCAACACGTATTTCATCGCGAAGGATCGACAGACGCTGGCGCCAGTTTGGGCAAACGCGATTGTCTTTTCGTTATGCGGCGGGACGTTGGTGGCCTTCGTTGTATTCGCCTTGGCCAAGTTCACCCCGGCGCTGTTTGGCGGCATTTCCCTGGGCCTGATTGTGATCGCAGTCCTCTCGATTCCGTTCCAGTTCCTTCTGTCGCTGGGTCTCAACGTCTTACTCGCGATGGATCGAATCCGCCAGCTTAATTTTATGGATGCGATGGCCCCTGCGTTGGCGCTGTTCAACGCGATTGTGGTGCTGTTGATATTGCGTGCGAATCTGAAAGTCCTGGTGTCTTTCAATACCGCGGCGACGGTTGCTTTGAGCGCCGGTATGTTCTGGGCCATACGGCGCCTGGTGTCCCGGCAGAAGGAGCGGATGCCATTTCGCCCTAACGGCGACCTGTTCATGGGCGCGATTAGCTACGGTCTAAAGTTTTTCATTCCATTAGTGGCGGCGATACTGATCTTTCGCGTCGACCTTTTGATCGTGAACCATTTTCGTGGCGCGGCCGAAACCGGCGTGTACGCAGTCGCGTCGCAGGTCGCAAACCTGCTGACCATGTTGCCGGGCGTAATCGCCATGCTGTTGTTCCCACGCGTCGCTTCTTACCAGGATCCCCGCGGCGAGTTCGCGATTCAGGTCACGCGACACGTTTCGTTCGTGATGTTGATTATGTGCAGCGTTGTCGCCGGCGGCTCGTTTCTGTTGCCCCTCATCTACGGGGCGCGATTCAGAGACGCCACGATCCAGTTACTGATTTTGCTGCCCGGAGTCTGCCTGATCGGTATTGAGTCGGTATTAGTGCAGCACTTCACGGGAACAGGTTTGCCTGCCGCGATCCCGGTGTTCTGGCTGATCACACTGGCGGTTAGCATCGGTCTCAATCTGGCGCTGGTACCGCTGTTTGGCGCGCGTGGCGCGGCGGTCACTTCGACCATAAGTTACGCGTCGATCTTTCTATTCGTGGCCGTTTACTTCTGTTTGAAAACCGGCCGGCGTCCGATCGAGATATTCCTATTAAGCAGTCGCGAGTTCAGGAACCTGCTGGTGCAGGCACGCCTCGCGTCCCCGATCCCCTCCTCTATCAACGCCCACGAGTGAAACCCGTATGAAAATAGTTTTGCTTGTGCTGAGCGGCGATCCTGAGCGGGCTCGCGAATGGTTGCAGCAGAAGTATCCCGGCGCCGTCGTTACCGATATCGCGCGCGGCGAACTTGAAAGCTCCACCCCCCTCGGTCGCATTCGCGCGCTGCATGCGCTTCGTCCGGATATCTTTGCGGTGGCCACGGAACGACTCGCGTGGCAGAGCGGGCAGAACGACTTACTACTTTTTGGCACGCTGGCGGGCGCGCGTCGCGTGGTGCTAATCGATGCGGGCGGCAATAGCAGAGACGAGACCAGCCTGGGTGTTCTGGTGGGTACGCCCTTCCGTTTTGCTCACGAATCAATCGGCAGCACACTGGCGATTGCGCGTTCGTACTCCAGTCTGAAAAAACTGGAGCGGGCAGTTAAGAGTCGAGTGAACGTTCGCATTGAGCGGGGCAGTAGCCCGACCGTTAGGGAGGGCTCAGTGCGAGACGCCCTTTCTCAAGAGTGTGCCGGAGTGACTCCTACCCCGCCCCGCATCACATACCTGCGCAGTACTCCGGGCGTGGGCACTCAGGCTGGAGGTGCGGCCACGCACATAAACGGTTTCGTCAACGCGGCCGCTGAGTTGGGTGCGTCGATCAGGGTGATCAGCAACGACTACATAGCCGGAATTGATCGCACCAGGCTGACGCTGATTGATCCCGAACCGTTGGGTTCGACTCGGGCGGCCTTCGACTTGCATAACAATCTGATTTTTTCCGCGTGCGCGATGCGCGAGATCGAGCGCGCGCGGGTTGATTTGATCTACCAGCGTTATGCTCGCTTTAGCTGGGCCGGTGTGGCCGCCAGTCTGCGCACCCGCGTGCCGTTGTTCCTTGAATATAACGGGTCGGAAGTCTGGATGGGAAAGCACTGGGACCGAGGGGAAATGCTGCCCCTGCTGGCCAGATTCGAGCGTTTGAACCTGGAAGCCGCGGCCCGTATCTTTGTCGTGGCGGACGTGGAACGGCGCAATCTTCTGCGTGCCGGGGTTCCGGATGAAAAAATCGTGGTCAATCCGAACGGCGTCGATACTGAAAAGTTTCGCCCCGGCGTCGGCGGGTACGCTGTTCGTCAAAATCTGGGTGTGACGGAAGCTGAGACACTCTGCGGTTTCGTCGGCACATTTGGCTCGTGGCACGGCGTGCTGACTCTGGCCCAGGCGATCGGGTCGCTGCCCGCTGATTCAAGAGTGCGGTTTCTGCTGGTCGGCGCCGGCAAGTTGCACGACGAGGTTCAGCGACTTGTCGCCGCTGCGGGAAAATCGCAACAGGTGATCTTCGCCGGCCATGTCCAGCATGAGCGCGTTCCGGCCTTGCTGGATGCTTGCGATGTGCTCTTGTCGCCGCATGTACCCCTGGAAGACGGCAGCGAATTTTTCGGCTCGCCCACGAAACTTTTCGAGTACATGGCAATGGGAAAGGGAATCGTTGCCAGCCGACTGGGGCAGATCGGCGAGGTGCTGGTTGATGAAGATACTGCTTTGCTGACTGAGCCTGGAAATGTACCCGAACTAAGCAAAGCGATTCTACGATTGAGCAACTCGCGAGAGTTGCGTGAACGTCTGGGTGCCGCGGCCCGAGATGCAGCGATCGCTGAGCACACTTGGAAACATAATGCGCAGCGTGTGCTTGACGCTTACGTTTCCTGGTCGAAGAGTTCCTAAGAACGATTTTATTCAGAGCGGAGTTCGTCAACGAGCCGTCGGAGACGGCGGCAGGGTGTAGCCTCGGGCCGTAAGCCCGGGGATCAGAGACCTCTTGGAATCCCAAGCCCGCTTTAGCGGGCGACAGAAACTATCTGCGCGCCTGCGTCAATCGGAAAATTCTGTCGCCCCTACGGGACTCATTGATTCTTGTGCGGCGTTCCCCGGGCTTACGCCCGGGGCTACAGTCCGTCGCCATCTGCGATGGCTCATTGAATAGTTTCAACCTCGGTCTGCGTATTGAAACCTGTGACTGAAAAAAGCGATCAGCTCGCCGACGAAAAGCGACGCGCCCGCGAGCAGTGGACCGGAGATCCAGCTGGCGCCGTCTATGGCCGCGAGCACGAGTTCGGCACCCGCGAATTCTTCGATGCAGTCGAGCGTCATCGCTATACCGAATATGCGCCCTGGATGCCTGAGGTGATGGGCTTCACAGAGTTTGCCGGGGCACGTCTACTCGAAGTTGGTTGCGGAATGGGTACGGATCTTTTGCAGTTTGCGCGCGGCGGTGCATCAGTTACCGGGGTTGATCTAACTCCGCTCTCAATTCAGATCTCGCAGCAACATTTTGCCGTCTATGGCATGCGTAGCGATTTTGCAATTAGCGATGCAGAGCATTTGCCTTTTGCGGACGAGAGTTTCGACGTCGTTTATTCCAACGGCGTACTGCATCATACACCGGACACAGCGGGCGCGGTGCGCGAGATCCATCGCGTATTGCGACCCGGCGGCCTGGCGCGCGTGATGCTCTATCATCGCGGCTCTCTGGGTTACTGGGGACAGGTAATTGTGCGTCACGGAATACTGAAAGCCGAGTTACTGCGGGGAAAGTCGCCCCGGGATATCATGAGCAAGTATGTAGAGTTCAGCGAAGGCGGCGGAAATCCGCTGGTGAAGGTCTACAGCCGCCGTGAAGCGCGCGATCTGTTTTCGATGTTCAGGGAAGTGAAGGTGCAGGTCGAACAATTAACTCGGCCCGAGTTCTACTTTCTCGGGCGAATTATTCCGGAAGGAATCTTCCGTGGTTTACAGCGAAGCATTGGATGGAATGTGATTATCTCGGCGCGGAAGTGATCACTCTTCGGAGCGCGCATTCTGATCCGAAATCAGGAATCTTGAGCTGGCTTTCCCAAAGACTCTCTAATCCCGTAACCAGGCGCTTCGTGGCGCTCCTTTTCATCGTGGCACTCGCTTTCTGCGTGCGCGCGCTGACCGCGAATTTTCTGCGCGCACATCTTGACGAACCGGGCTGGTTTCCCAGCGGCATCTACGCAAACTTCGATCGTCAGGCGCAAGATTGGCTTGATGGTCGTGCATCTATCCTCTGGATTGACGATCCTTCGCGCACGGATGCAGCGATCTATCCGCCGGGTTATCCGCTGTGGTTGGCCTTCGTCTATACCTTGACCGGTAACAGATCTCCGGGCGCGGTGCAGAATGTGCAATGGGTGCTCGACGCCTTCTCAGTGCTGCTGATAGTTGGAGTGGGCGTGACCGCCTTTAGCTGGCGCACAGGACTGTGGGCCGGATGGATTGCGGCACTCTGGCCTTTGCTGGCGCTGTCGGGTGCGGCGCCTCTGGCCGATGCGCCCACGACCTGGATCATTGTGGGGGCGGCATGGCTGCTGCTCCTGGCCGCAAGAAGACAAAGTGTCACCTGGGCCATCGGCGCCGGCGCACTGGTGGGGGCTTCATGCTGGCTGCGAGCAAATGCCATGTTGTTGGTATTCTTCTGGGCGCTGGCGCTGCTGTTGTTTGTGCGAGCCAGTTGGCGCCGGCGAGCGCTCATGTCCGCTGCTGTAATATTCGCGGCCCTGCTGGTGATTGCCCCTGTCGTGGCGCGGAACGTTATCGCATTTCACGCTTTCGTGCCCACCGGCCTGGGCGCTGGGACGAATCTTTGGGAAGGCATAGGAGAGACTGAACGGGGGTCGAAAGAGTTCGGCGCGGCCGAAAACGATCACGAAGTGGTTGAGCAGGAACGCGCCGCCCTGAATGTTCCGCCGGAGGCGCCTTTCGATCTTTATTACCCGGACGGAATTCAACGCGACCGCGAGCGCACGCGCAAAGCTGTCGCGATTATCAAGCAACATCCTTTCTGGTATGCCGGCACCGTTGTTCGTCGAATGGCTGGGGTAATGAAATATGCCGGTGCGCCGTCGGGAATTTATGGCAGCGCGGGCATCAATGTCACCAGCAGGAAGTGTCTGCCCACCCAATGGCAAGGTGGAATCGTGGCAGTGTTCGTCAATGGACTGGGAATGCTGCAGAGCGTGTTGCGGTATATTCTGTTGCCGCTGATGTTCATGGGCGCGATGCTGGCGTTCCGGCTGGATTGGCGCACCACCGGACTGATGTCGGCGACCGTGTTCTATTATTGGGTGGTCGGATCGATGATGCACACTCATATCCGCTATGGGCTGCCGATGCATGCTCTGCTCACTGTCTTTGCCGGTCTGGCTGGCTGGCGAATAAAGGAATTTGTCGTCAGCCGGAAGCTTTCATCACTTATCGGCGAGGAAGGTGCTGAGAACTGATCGCGGCAGAGATAGCAGAAGCCAGGCCGCGTGGGAGTGCTTGTCGGCAAACACGCTCGCCCTCCCTTACGGGCGGGCTTCTGACACCTTGACCGTCGCGCTGGTCGACGCTTCGCTCACCATTCCATGAAGAAAAGACTCTTAGACTATCTTGCCTGTCCATTGTGCGGAGCCTCGATTAACCTGAAAGCGGTCGTGGAAGAGGATGGGATTGAAATCCTTTCTGGCGAGCTGGAGTGCACGACTTGTCCGCGAGCCTTTGCCATTCGTCGGGGCGTTCCGCGCTTCGCGAATCTGGCGGAGATCGGAGCCGGAAAGCAGGCGACGGCTGAGAATTTTGGTTGGTCGTGGCAGGAATTCTCTCATGAGGATGAAAAGTATGGCGATGAACTGCTGGGCTGGCTTGAGCCGGTACGCCCCGAATTTTGCAAAGGCAAAACGGTGCTCGAAGGGGGCTGCGGCAAGGGGCGGCATACGCACCGGATTGCGCGTTGGGGGGCGCGCGACATTGTGGCGGTCGATTTAAGCGATGCGGTAGATTTGGCGTTTGACGCGACGCGGGGAATCGAAAACGCGCACGTCATCCAGGCGGATATTTACCATTTGCCCTTGCGTCCCGTCTTCGATTACGCCTTCTCTCTGGGCGTGCTGCATCACCTGCCGGATCCTAGCTCAGGGTTTAAGTCGCTGGTGGCGAAGGTCAAACCGGGTGGCCACGTCTCGGCCTGGATCTATGGCGCTGAAAACAACGGATGGATTGTCACATTCATTAATCCTATCCGCGAGTATGTGACGTCGCGCATGGATCCCCGTTTGTTATTTCATCTTTCAAAGTTGCCGGCGGCAATCATGTATGCGATCACGAAACTTTTTTATGGGCCGCTGAATCGAAACAGGCGCGGCCGGGGCATAGCGCGACATCTTTTCTATAACGACTATTTGAGCTTTGTTTCCGGCTTCAACTGGCGCGAGCAGCATTCGATAGTCTTCGATCACCTGGTGGCGCCGACGACGTTTTACATTTCACGTGCAGAGTTTGAATCGTGGTGGGATGACGTGGGCGCCCAGGACGTAAGCATCGGCTGGCACAACAAAAACAGCTGGCGAGGCTTTGGAAAATTAAGGGACCGAAACGGTTAAGCCGTGGCGCTGCCGGATTGTTTAAGCAACTCTTCCAGATATTCAATCAGAGTTCGTAGCGTGGAAAACGGGCTCTTCGCTTTTGACAATAGATTCTCGTCGGCGATGGTTATGTCTGTGCCGAACTCAGCGTTGATCTTTTCCTCAACTTCCATAATCAGAGTCACAAAGTCGAGTGATTCCAGCTTGCCTCCCGCCCCGTACAACGGCGCGTCCAGAGATTTTTCCACGCTAACGCCGGCAGGCAACTGTTTGTTGAGTTCATCAACAGCGCTGAAAACTGCTTTGCTGACTCTTTCATCGGTGGCCATTCATTTTCTCCTCGCCGGCGATTCTAACGTAGCGGCGCTCAGTTATGAAATACGACGAGCGATCCGGCTATAATGAATCGCGACGAATCATCATGCAGAACAGAGCAGCAATCAGGGCGATCAGATCTTTCTTGCCTGCCGGAAAACTGACCAACGAACAACTGGCGGAAGAATTCGGCGATTGGCACGCCAGCCAGATTTTCTCGAAGACCGGTGTCGCCATGCGCGGCGTGACTGGGCCGGATGAATGCGCATCCGATCTTGGTGTGGCCGCGGCCGAGCGTTTGTTTGCCGGCGGTGCTTATGCGCCGGCAGAAATTGATTTCCTGATCTTCTGCACGCAGAGTCCGGATTACTTCACCCCTACGACCGCTTGCGTGATGCAGGATCGTTTGGGACTGAGAACTGATTGCGGCGCCATCGACATTAATCAGGGCTGCTCGGGATATATCTATGGTCTGGCGCTGGCTAAGAGTTTGGTCGAAGCCGGAACCGCCGGAAATGTGCTGCTGATCACTGCTGACACCTACACAAAATTTATTAATCGCCGGGATCGGTCGCTGCTTACGCTGTTTGGCGATGGAGCTGCAGCGACACTGATTGGGGCGACTCAGGGCGATCGAGAACTAATCGGGCCGTTCGTTTTAGGAACCGATGGCCGCGGAGCAAATCAGATCATTGTTAAGGCCGGGGGCTTGCGCTGTCCGCCCACCGCCGATACGGCAGTTGAGAAACAGGACGCCGCCGGAAACTGGCGCTCAGAACAGAACCTTTTTATGGACGGCGCCGACGTGTTTGGATTCGCCATGAAGACTGTTCCGGCTGCGCTGGGCCAGTTGTTGGACAAGTGCGGGCTCACTCTCGACCAGATCGATTTCATCGTTCCGCATCAAGCAAACAAATTCATTCTCGAACGCTTGCGCGCCAAAATGAAAATCCCTGCGGAGAAGTTTTGGATCGACATGGAGCTATGCGGCAATACGGTTTCTTCGACGATTCCGATCGCGCTTGAGAGCGCCACCGATCAAGGTCGCATTAAGCAGGGTGACCGGGTGGCGCTGGTTGGTTTTGGCGTCGGTTATT
>ORMF012002165.1_pt1 | contig 11885 bp, 9 predicted proteins | sample 1779871 | NCBI WGS metagenome assembly ORMF01 (sample SAMEA104232316, study PRJEB22302) | groundwater metagenome | biome: forest; feature: aquifer; material: groundwater | place: USA | collected 2011-08-07 | depth 5.4 m | reverse complement strand
GGCTACGAGTTCGGCGAGGAGGAGCTGTCGCGCCTGTCGAACGGGTGGGGCGCGCTCGCCAACGTCACCGTGTCGGGCCAGCGGCGCATCCGCGCCCGCTACTACTTCACGCAGCCGGCGCAGCTCGGGCAGGGGCGCACCTGGTCGATCTTCGCGCAGGACAACATCACGATGGGCACGCGGCTCACCGTGAACGCCGGCCTGCTGATGAACAAGGACTCGTTCGCCCAGGACCTGAAGGACAGCGGCGGCTGCCCGACGACGGTGACGCTGAAGGGCGGCAACGCGCCGTTCCGCTCCGACGGCGACCGGTGCACGTTCCTCGAGTTCGGCTACGGCGACGAGATCCAGCCGCGCCTCGGCGTGAACTACAACGTCCGCCAGGGTTCGGGCGACAAGGTCTACGCGAACTGGGGCCGCTACTACAACATGGATCAGAAGTCGAGCGGCCGCAGCCTGGCCCCGCGCCGCATCTACCAGCGCGAGGCGCAGTACGACGCGCTGACCGGTGCGCTCGTCTCCGACGTGCCACGGGCGTCGACCACCGGCAAGCTGATCGACCCGGACATCAAGCCGACGCACAACGACGAGATCCTCGCCGGCTACGCCACGCCGTTCGGGACGCACTACAGCCTCGACGTGTTCTTCCAGTATCGCCGTACCAGGAACTTCATCGAGGACGTGCCGTCGGTGCTGCCCGACACCGGTCCGTACGCGGCGGCCAACCTGCCGTGTTCGCGCTTCGCGGCGTGCGCGGGCGCCGAGGCCACGCGCAAGTACCGGGCGTTCACGGTGGAGGTGGCGCGGCAGATGGCGAACCGCGTGGCGACGAACCTGAGCTACACCTGGAGCCGGTTCGAGGGGAACTTCGACCTCGACTACAGCGGCGGCGCGGTGTTCAACACATCGTCGTTCATCCAGGACGGCCCGGGCACGAACGTGCAGGAGCCGAACCGCTACGGCCCGCTGCGCCAGGATCGGCCGCACGTGCTGAAGCTGTTCACAAGCGTCAACATGACCGACGCGCTGACCTTCGGCGGCTACTTCCGCGCGCAGAGCGGATCGCCGTGGAACGCGCGCGCGCGCGACTGGGAAGGCGCCGTGCTCAACTACCTCGAGCCGGCCGGCTCGCACCGCAACCCGGCGTGGGCGAACCTCGACCTGATGGCGGCGTACCGCGTCCGCCTGAACGACCGCGCGACCCTCACGTTCGACGCGCGGGTGCTGAACGCGCTCGGCAACCAGACGCAGTTGTCCACGGACGGGCAGAAGTACCTCGACCTGAACACCGTCAGCGCGCCGCCGTACTTCGCACCCTACACCCTGGCGAACGCCTTCTTCGGGACGGCCAACCAGTACGCGCCGCCCCGCCGCCTGATGCTCACGGCGCAGATGAACTTCTAACGGCGCGGTTCGGGGTTCGACGATCGAAAGGGCCGGTGGGGAGCGATCCTCACCGGCCCTGTGTCTTTCGAACCACGAAGGACACGACGCACACGAAGAAGGCATTCCCCGGTTCTTGTGCTTCGTGTCCCTCGTGTTCTTCGTGTCAACCGTGATCCGTCACTGGTGGCGGATCCGGTCGAGCGCGGCGAGAAAGGCGCGCGCCTTGTCGTAATCGGGTCGGAGGCGCAAGGCCTCGCGGGCTTCGGCGCGGGCGGCATCGACGCGACCGTCCTCGGCGTACAGCACGCCGAGATCGAGGCGCGCCATCTCGGATCGCGAATCGAGCCGCACGGCGAGTTCGAGCGCCGTGATCGCCGCCGCGCGACCGCCCGGCTCGGTGGCGAGGGCGATGCCGCGATCGACGACCGCGCGGGCCGCCGCCCGGCGGGCGCCGGGCTCGTCGGGGGCGCGCGCCAGGGCGCGCTCCAGCAGCGGCGCCGCGCGCGGCAGGTCGCCGAATTGCGCGAGCGCCGTCCCGGCGCGATAGAGCAGCAGCCCTCTCGCCGGATGCGCCGGTTCCCACCGCGCCAGCCGCGCGAGCCCCTCGTCGATCCGCCCGTCGTCGATCGCCGCGACGATCATCGCCGCCCGATCCTCGGAGCGCCCGTCGTCCAGCCCTGTGGGCCACCAGGTGAGCGCGGCCGCGATCGCGATGGCGGCGCCGGCCGGCGCCACCGCCGTCCACCCGCCGCGCGCCGCGCGATCGACGAGGGCGCCCACCGCCGCCGCGGAGGTGATCACCAGCGGCACGAGCAGCGGCAGACGGTAGCGTCCCGAGACGAAGAACAGCGCGACGCTGCCAGCGTACACCGGGATGACGGCCGCCCAGGCCGCCCACGCCGGGCGCCGCTCGCGCGCGCCGAACCACGCCCCGACGAGCCCGAGCGGCAGCAGCAGCCACGGTCCCACCGGCAGCCACGTCAGCATCGTCGTCTCGTCGCGGGCCAGGTAGGCGTAGCTGCCGTTCAGCGACAGCTCAATCGCGTTCAGCGTGTACACGAGTTTGCGGAGGAAGAGCGCGCCGGCCTCGCCCGGGTGTGCGGCCGTCCAGGCGATGGCCTGGTCGGTGAAGTAGCGGGAGGCTTCGCTGTCGGACACGGGCCGGCCGAGCGCCCGAGAGGCCACGGCGCGCGCGTCCCGCGCCTGGCCGGCGATTGATGGCGTGATGCCGGCCACGACCTGATAGGTGCCATCCGCGCCGGCATGGTTGCCGATGTAGAAATTCAAACCGCCGTGCGAGGTGACGAGCGTGACGGCGCCGGTCTCGGCGTAGTTGCGCAGCGTCACCGGACAGACGACGAGCGCCGTCCCGACGAGCGCGATGAGCGGCGCCGCCCCACGCGCCGGCGAGGGCCGGCCGTCGCGCGCGCGCGCGGCGACGACGATGCCCGCGAGCGGCGCGAGCACGGCCCACGCGAGCATGTTGGGCCGGTTCAGCACGTGGAGGCCGAGTGCGACGCCCGTAGCCAGCCACCAGGCCGGTCGTCGTTCGAGCAGCGCGCGCGTGAGCAGCCACAGACCGAGCGCCGTCAGGACGGGATCGAGCGCGGCCTGGAGGATCTGGATCTCGTAGTAGACGAACACCCCGCAGAGCGCGGCCAGCGCGCCGGCGACGCCGCCCTCCCGCGCTCCGAGCCAGCGTCGCGCCGTGTCCCAGACGAAGCCGACGGCGAGGGTACCGAGGAGCGCCTGCACCACGCGGGCGGCGACGAGGGCGCTCGTGTCGCGCACGGTCGCGACGATCGCGGCGAGGAAGTAGACGTAGAGCGGCGACACGTAGAACGGGTGCCCGTCGTGCAGCCGCCAGTCGCCCGACGCGACCTGCCGCGCGAGCGTCACGTAGACGGAGGTGTCGAGTTCGCCCGAGGGCTGGAGGAGCGGATGATCGTTGAGCGTCACCGCCGCCGCGAGGCGCACGAGCGCCGCCACGGCCAGGATGATCCACGGGAGCCGCCGCGTCGTGCCGCTCACACCATCTCGCCGGCGTACACGGCCGCGCCGAGCAGCCCGGCCTGCGGGTTGAGGATCACCTGCACCGGCACGAGGGCGAGCAGGTCGCGCATCGGGCCCTTGTCGACGAACGCCCGCACGAAGGTGCCGTCCATGAGCGCCGGCAGGATCTTCGGCGCGATGCCGCCGCCGACGAAGACCCCTGCCGTGGCGAGCGACCGCAGGGCGAGGTTGCCCGCCTCGGCGCCGTATGCCGCGACGAAAATCCGCAGCGCCTCGACACAGCGGGCGCACCGGCCCTCGAGGGCCGCGTTCGAAATCACGGCCGCGAGGTCGGCCGCGTCGGCGCGCGGCCCCACCGCCTCGCAGCTCTGGCCCCCGTGCGTGAGCCGGTGGATGTGGGTCAGTCCGGGACCGGAGATGACGTGCTCCCAGTCGGCCCGGCCGAACTCCCGGGTGAGCATCCGCAGGAGTTCCACCTGGCGCTCGCCGTTCGGCGCGAAGTCGGCGTGGCCGCCTTCGGAGGCGGCCGGCCGGAACTTGCCGCCGATGCTGTGGAGGAACGCCTCGCCGAGGCCCGTGCCCGCGGCGATGAGCGCGGCATTGCCGCCGGGCCGGCGCTCGCCGCGCTGGATCACCGCGAGTTCGTCCGGCTCAAGCACCGCGACCGAGTAGGCCATCGACTCGAGGTCGTTCAGCAGCCGGACCCGGTCGAGCCCGAAGCGCTCGGTGATCTCGGCCGCGCTGATCCGCCAGGGCACGTTCGTGAGCGTCGCCGTCTGCTCCACGATCGGCCCGGCCACGCCGAAGCAGGCGGCCTCGATGGGCGGATGCGCGCCGCCCGTCGCGAAGTACTCGGCGACAATCGAGCCGAGGCTGTCGTAGGCGTGGGTGGAGAAGCTCCGGACGTCGATCGCCGTCGGCCGCCGGGGAGCCGGGCTGAAGAGTCCGATGAGGGCCTTGGTGCCGCCGATGTCGCCCGCGAGCAGCATAGACGTGCGATTCTATCGGACAAACCTCCCGGCGCGCAGTCGGCGGCCCGCGGCCCTCGCCTCGCCTCGTTGACTTTCGGAGGGCGGGCCGGCATCGTTGACGGCGACAGGAATCCCCGTTGGCAGACCACCCGCTACCGATCGATCGCCGCCCGGCCGCCAGCGCGCCGCAGCCATATGCCCCGCGCGATCTCCTCCAGATGTACCCGCACCTGCGCGAGGATCACCTCCGCTACCTGGAGAAGTGGGGGCTCATCCGGCCGGTGCCGCAGGCGCCGGCGGGCCGCGTCTACCCCTTCGCCGATCTGCGCGTCCTCAGGCACGCCGACACCGAACTCGCCGCCGGCGCGCCGTTCCGCGCCGTGCTGCGCGGGCTCGCGGCCGAACAGCAGGGGCAGCTCGCGTTCGATTTCCGCATCGAGGCGCCGCGCGCGCGCGTGATCGACCTCAGGCGACGCGAGGCGCCGCAGCCCTCGTTGCTGCCGCGCGAGCCCGCGCGGGACGACGCGTCTGCACGCGCCGAGGCGCTGTTCCTCGAGGCGGCCGGGCTCGACGAGCGCGGGCCGGACGCGCGGGCGGCGGCCGCCGAGGCCTACCGGCGCGCGCTCAGGGCCGATCCCAATCTGGTGGCGGCCGTCATCAACCTCGGGAACATCCACTACGCGAGCGACGAGATGGCCGAGGCGCAGGCGCTCTACGAACGCGCCATCGCGCTCGAGCCCGATGCGTTCGAGGCGCACTTCAACCTCGGCAACATCCACCACGACCTCGGACGCTTCCGCGACGCCGAACGCTGCTACCGCGACGCGCTCGCGCTCAGCCCCGCGTACGCCGACGCGCACTTCTACCTCGCGGTGACGCTCGAAAAGGTGGGTGACTCTTCGCGCGCCCGGGTCCACTGGCGCGAGTACCAGCGGCTGGCGCCGGAGGGGGAGTGGGTGGCGCTGGCGCGGGAATTCGGGGGAGAAGGGGGGTGAGGGTTTCTAGTTTCTAGTTTCTAGTTTCTGGTTGCTGGTTGCGGGTTGCGGGTTGCGGGTTTGGAGCGATTGTTGCCAGTCGGTGCGCATGGCAACCATCAAGACCTTCGAAGAACTCGAGTCGTGGCAGTTGGCTCGGCGGCTGGCGGCGGAGGTGTACGTGCTTTCTGCTGCGCGAACGTTCGACGCGGATCGCCACTTACGCGACCAGCTTCGCCGCGCAGCCGTCTCGGTGATGGCGAACGTCACCGAGGGATTCGAACGCGGCGGCCGCCGGGAGTTCGTGCATTTCCTCTCGCAGGCCGGCGGATCGCTGGGAGAATTGCGCAGCCACCTCTACGTGGCGCTCGATGCGGGACTGGTGGCCGAAGCCGATTTTCTCCGACTGCAGGCAGACGCCAAGACCGTGGGAAGGTTGCTCGGCGGGCTTCGTCGGTACCTTCAGGCCAGCAAGGTGGCGGGTAGCAAGTTCCGATCGGGGTAACTAATGCCCATCGTCTCCGTCCCACCAACCAGAAACCAGAAACCAGAAACCAGAAACCAGAAACCAGCAACTAGTATCCGGCGTCCCTCTTCTTCGGCACCCGCCGCAGCTTGTAGTACTGGCAGTCCGGGCACCACGATTCGGGGCTGAAGCCGGTCGTGCCGGCCATCGGCAGCACGTCGCGGTGGTCGCAGCACTCGAGGCTGCCGTTCTCCGCCGGGCGGCGCCAGCGGCACGAGCGGAACCGTGCCACGGCCGGGGGGACCGGCTCGCTCATCGGGGACACCGCGGGAGCCGTCGCTGCCGCGGGGGCGGCCGCGACGGTGTCATCGTCCATCCGCGTGGGCATCGTCGAGCCGGGGCTCTTCGAATCGAACACCAAGGGCTTTCTCCAGGGCGCCGATGTAGCGCCGTTCATCGGGCGTGACCAGCGTGAGCGCGTGCCCGGCGGTCTCGGCCCGCCCGGTGCGCCCGACACGGTGCACGTATGCGTCGGTCGATTCCGGCACGTCGTAGTTGACGACGTGCGCGATCCCGTCGATGTCGATGCCGCGGGCCGCGATGTCGGTCGCCACGAGCACCTCGTAGCGGCCGCTGCGGAACCCTTCGACAGCCGCCGTCCGCTGCTCCTGCGTGCGGTTGGCGTGCAGCGCGATCACCTTGACGCGCGACTGCGCCAACTGGCGCGCCAGCCGATCCGCGCCGATCTTCGTGCGGCAGAACACCAGCACCGGACCGGTCGCGTCGTGGCGCAGGAACGTGATGAGGCCTTCGGTCTTCTTGCCCGCCGGCACTTCGAGGGCCGCGTGCGTGATGGTGCGCGCCGGGCCGCCGCGGCGGCCCACCTGCACGTACTTGGGGTCGTTCAGCAGCCCCCGCACCACCTCGAGCACGGGTCCGGGCATCGTCGCCGAGAAGAGCAGCGTCTGGCGCTTCGGCGGCAGCGCGGCGAGGATGCGCTGCACGTCGGGCCAGAAGCCCATGTCCATCATGCGGTCCGCCTCGTCGAGCACCACGACCTCGAGCAGGTCGAACTTCGGCGCGTCGGAGCGCATGTGGTCCATCAGGCGCCCCGGCGTGGCGACGACGAGGTCGGCGCCGGCGCGGAGCGCGCGTTCCTGCGGTTCCATGGGGGACCCGCCGTACACCGCGATGCTGGAGATCGGGGTGTGGTAGAGCATCCCCTGGATCGTGTCCTCGATCTGCACCGCCAGCTCGCGCGTCGGCGCGAGCACGAGGGCGCGCGTGCCGGGCGTGCGGGGCCGGTCGAACTCGGGCAGCAGCCGCGCGAGAATCGGCAGGACGAAGGCGAGCGTCTTGCCGGTGCCGGTCTCGGCGCACGCGATCACGTCGTGGCCGTCGCGGGCGAGCCCGATGACCCCGCTCTGCACCGGGCGCGTCTCGAGGTACCCGAGGTCGCGCAGCCCCTGCATCAACCGTTCGTCGAGCCCGAAGGTCTCGAAGGGAACCGGTGTCGTGTCGGCGTCGTGCCGCCACTTCTCCAGCCAGGAGTTCGCCGCCGACGACGCCGACTCGAACGTCAGCGTGCGTGCCGGTCGGGAGCCGGAGCCGCCGTCGCGGCGCCGTGGACGGCCGCCGCGGGAAGGAACCATGGCCACGTCAGCGTGCGCGGAACGTGATGATCCCGCGGACGGGGTCGTAAGGGGAGACGCCGACGGTCACGCGGTCGCCCGGCACCACCTTGATGCGGAACCGGCGCATCCGGCCGCTCAATTGCGCAAGGACCTCGTGGCCGGCGTCGATCTGCACGCGGTAGAGCCCACCGCTGTGGACCGCCACGACCGTTCCCTGCATGTCGATCAGGTCGTCTTTGCTCAAAAAAACTCGTCCTTTCCGTGTCGATTAGCAATGAGTGTGCCACACCACTCGGCGGCAGGCAACCTAAACCGGATTCTCCCGCCCTCTGGGCCCGGTGGGCTCGGGCGTGTGGCACCGAGTCCCATGAGCGTCGCGAGTCCTACAGGTGTCGCACCGCCTCCTCCACCTGCTTCGCGAGCGCGCCGTAGTCGTCTCCGCGCAGCCGGATCGGCGGGCCGAAGGTCACGCGCACCGGTCCCCGGGTCGGGACGGTCGCCCCGGCGGCGAGCACCCGGTCGACGCCGTCGAGGCGCACCGGGACGATCGGCACGTCGAGCCGCGCGCCGATCATGCCGATGCCGCCGCGGAACGCCTCCATCGCCCCGGTCGCGTGCCGCGCGCCTTCCGGGAAGATCAGCACCGACCAGCCGTCGCCGGTCAGTTCGCCGATGTAGCGCAGCGTCTGCCGCGCGCCGGCCTCGCGCTGCGGCAGCGGGAACGCGTTGAAGAAGCACGCCGCCAGGTAGTAGTTCAGGCTGCTCGTGAGCCACGCGCGCCGCGTGTGCTCGGCGGGGAAGAAGTGCGCCGCGAAGAACTCCTTCGCCATCGCCGGCGCCACGCGGGCGCGCACGCGCCCCGGCAGCGCCGCCAGGATCACCGGCACGTCGAAGTGGCTCTGGTGGTTCGCCGCGAACACGACCGGCTCGTCGAGCGCGCGCACGTGCTCGAGGCCGCGCGGTTCGATGTGCGCGAAGAGACGTGCGAGGGGCAGGATCCAGGTGGCCAGGCTCACGCGCCGCACCAGGCGCACCGGCCACGAGCGGTTCCACGTGGGGAAGTCCAGCGGTTCGACGGCCGTCTCCGCGCGCGGCGCCGCCGTGACCAGCGCGCGGAGTTCGTCGAGGCTCTTCGCCTGTGCGAACGTCGATTCGTCGAGGCGCGTCTGGAACGTGTCCTCGAGCGCCACCATCAGCTCGACCCGCTCGAGCGAACTCAGGCCGAGCTCCTCGATCGTCGTGCCGCCGCCCAGCGCGCGCGCGCCCGCGAACCCCGCCAGCACCGCCGCGAGCGCATCGGCCGGCGCCGCGGCCTGCGGCGCGCGGCCGGTCTCGACCCACTGCCTGATCTGCCCGCGCTTCAGCTTCTTCGTGCCGTCCGTGCGCGGCAGCTCGCCCCTGTCCCACACCGACACGCCCCGCACGCGCTGGTGATCGAGGAGCGTCGCGTTGGCCTCGCGGACGATCGCGTCCGCGTCGGCGCCAGGCGCCAGCACCAGCACCGCGTGCACGCGCTCCTCGCTCCCGGTTGTCACCCCTACCACCGCGGAGTCCTTCACCCCCGGCCGCGCGTTGAGCACCGCCTCGACGTCGTCCGGGAAGACGTTCAGCCCTTCCGGGGTGACGATCATCTCCTTCTTGCGGCCGCGGATGAACAGTCGCCCCTCCGCGTCCAGCTCGCCGATGTCGCCCGTGTGCAGCCAGCCATCCTCGAACATGCGTGCCGTGTCCCCTCCGGGCGCGAAATAGCCCGACGTCACGTTCTCGCCGCGGACGAGGATCTCGCCGTCCGGCGCGATCTTCACCTCGACGCCGGCGATCGGCGTCCCGACCGACCCGGTGGTGGTCTTGAAGGGGTTGTTCAAGGTGACAATCGGCGCGGTCTCGGTGAGGCCGTAGCCCTGGATCACCGCGAACCCGAGCCGCTTCCAGAACTCCTCGAGCGACGGGCTGAGCGGCGCGGCGCCCACGACGAACGCCCAGAACTTCATCCCGAAAGCGCGGTGGATGCGCCGGTAGCGCCACCAGCGCCGCGCGACGTGCTCCGGGGCCGGGAGCGGGGCGCCGGCGCGTGGATCGAGCCGCACCGCGTGTTCCCGCAGGACGTCGAGGATCTTCGGCACGCACACGACGACCGAGATGCGGCGCTTCTTCACGAGCGCCACGATGTCGTGCGGGTTCAGGCTGCGTGTGAAGACGACCGTGCCGTCGACGAGCGGCGGGATGGTCGTCGCCATCGACTGGCCGAACAGGTGGCTGAGCGGCAGCAGGTTCAGGAACCGGATCGGAAAGAACGGCCGGCCGTACTTGCGATACTTCAGGACCTCGTGCTCGACGGGCACCAGGTTCGCCATGACGTTCCGATGTCGGATCACGACGCCCTTGGGTTCCGCCGTGGCGCCGGACGTGAAGATGATCTGGATCGTGTCGTCGCGCGTGATCGCGGCCGCCGGTACCGGGCCGTCCGCGTGCCAATTCAGGTCGCCGAATGGCCAGATCTCCGCCACGCGGCCCTCGGCCGGCGCGACGACGAGCCGGGGCACATCGTCGCCCACGAGCACCACGCGCGCGCCGACCATCGCGCGCACCTTCCACAGGAATTCCGCCGGCGCGCGGTAGTCGATGGGGACGACGATGATGCCGGAGAGCAGGCAGCCCCAGTAGCAGGCGATCCACTCGGGGCGGTTCTCGCCCCAGAAGACGACCGTGTCGCCCTTGCGGAGCCCGGCGGCGGCGAGACGGGTGGCGAAGCCGCGCGCGGCGGCCGAGACCTCGGCGTACGAATAACCGTGCGCGCGGTACCCGTCGTCGTAGACGAGGAACTCGCCGCGCATGGAGGCGAGGTCGTGGAAGAAGTCGACGAGTGTGTCACGCCGCATGGCCGGATGATCCTGCACGCCCGCACGAGGAAGCGCCACCGATGGCGCCCGTTGTCGCGATCAGTCTTCGAACTGCCGGCGGTCCTCGTCGGTGGCGCCGGGGAGGAAGTCGAAGAACGCGTCGAGGCTGCGGTCGAGGGCGCGGCGGAGCTGCGGGATCGTCCCGTCGATGGTGTGGAGCGTGAGCCCGACCTCGTCGCCGGCTGTGAGCGTCAGCCGGACCTCGCTCGCCTCGACGAGCGTGCCTTCTGGGACGAGGCGCAGACCGTAGACCAGCGTGTACCGTGCCATGCCGTTAGTATACTGAGGCGGTATGCGCCAACTGACCATCGTCCTCGTGATGTCGCTCGCCGTGCCGATGGCCGCGGGCGCGCAGAAACCGCGCGCGGCGAAGGCCGCCGCCCCGGCGGCGGGACCGGCCCTGTCCGAAATCCAGGGGCCGTTCATCGCCGCCCACCTCGAGTTCCTGTCGCACGACCTGCTCGAGGGGCGCGCGCCCTCCACGCGAGGTGGCTCGCTGGCCGTGCAATACCTCGCGGCCCAGCTGGCGACGATGGGGATCGCGCCTGGCGGCGACGACGGCACCTATGTCCAGGACGTGAAGATCGTCGAGGCGACGGTCGATCCCGGCTTCACGCTCACGTCGAGCGGCGGCGCGACCTTCAAGTACCTCGCCGACATCATCGCGAACTCTGGCGTGCAGACGGCGCAGGTGGCGGTGCGCGGCGACGTGGTGTTCGTGGGCCACGGCATCGTGGCGCCCGAGTATCGGTGGAACGACTACGCGGATGCGGACGTGACGGGCAAGATCGTCCTCGTCATGGTCAACGATCCGCCCGCACCGGCGAGCGAGCCGGAGCTGTTCGGCGGACGCGCGCTCACCTACTACGGGCGCTGGACCTACAAGTACGAGGAAGCCGCGCGGCAGGGCGCGGCCGGCGCCATCCTGATCCACACGACGGAGTCGGCCACCTACCCGTGGCAGGTGGTGCAGTCGTCGTGGAGCGGCACGCAGTACTCGCTCCCGCCGGTCGAGGGCGAAGCGGTGCTCGGGCTGAAGGCGTGGGTCACCGAGGAGGCCGCGCGCACGCTGGCGACGCAGGGCGGCCGGGACCTCGACGCGCTGCGGCAGGCCGCCGCCCGGCGCGGCTTCACGGCCGTGCCGCTCGGCGTGTCGGTGTCGGGCACGATCCGGCAGGACGTGCGGCAGAAGATCTCGCCGAACGTCATCGGCGTCATCCGCGGGACCAACGACACGCAGGCCGTCGTCTACACCTCGCACTACGACCACTTCGGCATCCGGGCGCCGAAGCCGGACGATCCGCCGGCCGCCGATCGGATCTACAACGGCGCGCAGGACAACGCCGCCGGCGTCGCCGGCACGCTCGCGGTCGCGCAGGCGTTCGCGCGCGCGCAGACGAAACCGGGCCGATCGATCTACGTCGTCTTCACCACGGGCGAGGAATCCGGGTTGCTCGGCTCGGAGTTCTTCGCCACGCATCCGCCGATTCCGATCGGACAGATCGCGGCCAACGTCAACATCGACGGCCTGAACCTGTTCG
>ORMF011412581.1_pt1 | contig 11885 bp, 8 predicted proteins | sample 1779871 | NCBI WGS metagenome assembly ORMF01 (sample SAMEA104232316, study PRJEB22302) | groundwater metagenome | biome: forest; feature: aquifer; material: groundwater | place: USA | collected 2011-08-07 | depth 5.4 m | reverse complement strand
GCGCTACGTGCGCGAGTGGCTGGGCGCCCAGGCGGCCGCGGGTTACGTGACGTACGATCCCGGGAGCGGCCGTTACGCCCTGCCGGCGGAGCACGCGGCCGTGCTGGCGGACGAGGACGGCTCCGCGTTCCTCGCCGGCCTCTTCGAGGTGGCCGCGGCGTGCTGGGCCGCGGCCGACAAGACGACCCAGGGCTTCCGCACCGGCCACGGCATCGCGTGGGGGCACCAGCACCCCTGCCTGTTCCAGGGCGCCGAACGCTTCACCCGCGCGCGCTACCGGGCGCACCTCGTGTCCGCCTGGATCCCGGCCCTCGAGGGCGTCCTGCCCAGGCTGCATGCGGGGGCGCGCGTGGCCGACGTCGGCTGCGGCGCCGGGGCCGCGACCATCCTGCTCGCGCAGGCCTTCCCGGCGTCGCGGTTCTTCGGCTTCGACGCCCACGCGGGCTCGATCGAGCTCGCCGAGAAGCGCGCTCAGGCGGCCGGCGTCGGCGATCGCGTGACGTTCGCGGTCGCGGACGCGACGCGCTACCCGGGCGACGGCTACGACCTCGTCGCGCACTTCGACTGCCTGCACGAGCTGCCGGATCCGGAGGCCGCGGCGAGGCAGGTCCGGCGGACGCTCGCCGAAGGCGGCGCGTGGATGATCGTGGAGCCGCTTTCGGGCGATCGCCCCGAAGAGAGCCACACGCCCGTCGGTCGGCTGTACTACGCGGCCTCGACCGTGCTCTGCGTGCCGCACGCGCTCGCGACCGGCGGGGCCGCCCTCGGCGCGCAGGCCGGCCCGGCGCGCCTCGGCGCTGTGGCCGAAGCGGGCGGCTTCTCGCGGGTGCGCCGCGTGGCCGAGACCCCATTCCATCTCGTGCTCGAAGCACGACCCTGAAAGGAGACCCCCATGCTCGACAAGATCCTCATCGGAACGCTCGCGGCGCTGCTCCTCGGCGCCCCGGGCAACGCAAGCGCGGACAAGCCCGCCGACGACAGGGCCGCCAGGGCCGCGTCGGGGGCGCTCGACGGCAAGGCCTTCAAGGGCAAGCTCAAGAAGAAGGGCGACAAGAAGGGCGACGCCGACGTCGTGACCTTCCAGGGAGGCACGGTGCACTCGAGCGCATGCGACGCATTCGGCTTCCACCCGAGCGCGTACAAGAGCGACGGCAAGACCTTCGAGGCCGAGTGCAAGAGCGACTCCGGCGCGGTCATGAAGTGGAAGGGCGCCTTCAAGGGCAAGTCGCTCAAGGCCACTGCGAGCTGGAGCAAGGAGGGCGAGAAGCCGATGTCCTTCTCGTACGAGGGCACGCTGCAGGGCGGCTAGGCTTGAGCCGCTTGCGGCCGTAGCAGGGCGAGCCCAAGCTGCGTACGTCGAACGGGTACAGAAAGGGAGACGGGACATGGCGACTGCATGCTTGTTCATCGGATTCAACCGCCCCGCACCGGGGCACGAGGGCGAGGCCAACCGGCACCTGGTCGAGGAGGTCGTGCCGCAGATCGAGAAGTTCCAGAAGGCCGGCTGGTTCGAGAGCCACGACGTGGTGGGGCTGACGCCGCACGGCGGGGACCTCAACTTCTTCCTGCTGCTCCGCGGCGAGCGCGCCAAGCTCGACGAGCTCCGGAGGACCGATGAGTTCGAGCGTTTCTCGATGCGCCTGAACCGCATGTTCACCGGCTACGGCGTCATCCCGGGCGTCACCGGCGACGGCATCCCGAAGGTCCAGCAGCGCAACCCCGACATGTTCAAGTAGCCGCGGGTTGACGCCGGCGCCCACCCCCGCGGAAAATGCCCGCGGTGCGGTGCAGCGTGCTCGCGCAGGTCGTCCCCGCGTGATCGCCACCGTGGAGTCTCCCTCCGGACAAAGGACCTCAGATGGCGAACGCATACTTCACCTGGTTCGGCCCGCCGGCGAGCATCCCCTCGGACGTCTCGAAGCAAAGGAAGGTGGCGGGCATCGGCGCGGTCCGGCCGGACATCTTCGGCGTCAAGCTGCTCGCCGCCGGTACGTTCACGGACAACCCGCCTCCGCGGATCAAGTTCTTCTGCCTGCGAGAATACGCCAGCGCCTTCCGCGCCGACCTGCCGAACCAGGTCGACGTGATGCCGGTGGAGGATCAGCTCCCGACCAAGGACTTCGCCTCGCTCAGCATGACCGAGCCCACGCTGGACAACCTCGGCGCGACGGTGGACTTCGTGCTGCGCGAGACCTTCCTCATCCGCATGTGGGGGGGATCCAAGGTCCGGTTCGGCGAGGGCGGATGCCCGTTCAACAAGCTCGCCTTCATGAAGGACATGTGGTCGCTCTACGTGCTGTGGAAGCTCGGCGGCTACCACCTCGACTGCGGGTGCTTCCCGTCGGGCGGCGCGGTGTCCCTGCCGGCGCCGACGACGCTCGGGATCGTGTCGATCACCGAGCGCGGCGCGACGCCTCCCCACGCCCGGGTCACGCTCGACGGGCGTGCGGCGGTCTGCTCGACCATCAGCCGGGGCCTCGGCGCGCTGTGGCAGGACGGCGTGCTGCCGGCCAAGCCCGCGAACATCGGGACGAGCCCGATGGATCAGATGCTCGACGTCTGGTGCATGCGCAGCAACGCCGACAGCGACGCCGCCAAGCTGGCGCTCGAGTACTGGCTGCGCGGCTGGTTCGCCATCCGCAAGGCGGTCGTGGCCAACAAGCTCCCGGCCAAGGGCGAGCTCTACGCGCAGGCGCACCGCGAGCTCGTCATGACCGCGGTGATGACGGCGGCCGCGCACTCGCGCCCGAACCGCGCCTGCACCGACGGCGGCACGTGGCGGCAGCACGTGATCCCGACACAGACCGTGCCCCTCGTGGTCGAGGGCAAGTCCGCGGGCACGCGCATGACGGTCCCCTCGCTCAAGCTCGTCAAGGTCGGCTTCCAGAGCCACCTCGTGGCCTGAGGCGACGGCCCCGGCCGGGCCTGTTCAGGCGGCGCTCTCGGACTCCGCGAGGCCGCGGTAGAGCTCCTGCTCCTCGCCGTGGATGTGATCGAGCACGCGGTCGAGCAGGCGCCGCACGATGCCGAGCCCTGCGGGTGTGTTCCCCGTCAGCGAGGCCCGCGCGAGCGCGTGCTGGAGGTGATCGTGCTCCTGCTGGTGGCGGATGCTCATGCAGGCGATGCGCCAGCCTCCGTGCACGCGCCCCCGTAGATCAGCGCAGAACAGGCGCTCCTCGCGCTGGTTGTGATCCGAGAGCGCGCTGTCGAGCGCGCGCAGGCAGGCGCGGAGCTCCGCGAGCGACACGCCGCCGGCCTGGACGCGCGCCACCTCCTCGCGCACGCGGGCCACGAGGGCCCTGATCGTGTCGTGCTGGTGCAGGAGCTCGATGCGGGCTTCCGGCAGGAGCATACCGATCTGCTCACGCAAGAGCGGTGCCTGCCCTGCGCCCGAAGCCGGGCGCGTGCGACGCCGCGTGTCATCGACCCTTTCGCGACCTTGCACGCGCCTTGCCGGCGCGATCGCCCTAGGGTGGGGGGCACCGATCAGGCACGGCGGGGCCGGGGCTCCGCACAACGGGCCCCGACGGCACCTCGCCGGGCTCCTTGCGGCCCAGGAGGACTTGTCGGACGTCCAAGCCGGCCCGCCTCGGACGTGCTACGCCGTCGGCCATGAAGGCACAACTGGTCCTCCCGGAGAAGACGACCGAGCTCCCCATCGTCGTGGGCACCGAGAACGAACGGGCGATCGATCTCGGCAAGCTACGGGCCCAGACGGGTTTCGTGGCGCTCGATCCCGGGTTCGTCAACACGGCCTCGTGCACGAGCGCGATCACCTACCTCGACGGCGAGCAGGGGATCCTGCGCTACCGGGGCATCCCCGTCGAGGAGCTCGCCGGGCACTCCACGTTCGTCGAGACGTCCTACCTGCTCATCTACGGCCGGCTCCCGACGCAGCCCGAGCTCGAGCGCTTCTCGGACCGGCTGACGCGTCACTCAATGCTGGACGAGGACATGAAGCGCTTCTTCGACGGCTACCCGATCACGGCGCACCCGATGGCCATCCTGAGCTCGATGGTGTGCTCGCTGTCCTCCTTCTATCCGGACAGCCTCGACGTGAGCAACGTCGAGCTCCGTGACATCACGATCATGCGCCTGCTCTCCAAGGTGCGCACCATCGCGGCGTACGCCTACAAGAAGTCCATCGGCCAGCCGTTCGTCTACCCGCGCAACGACCTGTCGTACTGCGCCAACTTCCTCAACATGCTGTTCGCGGTGCCGGCCGAGCCCTACGCGCTCGACGAGGACCTCGTCCGGGTGATGAACCTCCTGCTCATCCTGCACGCCGATCACGAGCAGAACTGCTCGACCTCCACGGTTCGTCTCGCGGGCAGCTCCCAGGCCAACCTCTTCGCGTCCATCTCCGCCGGCATCTGCGCGCTCTGGGGCCCGCTGCACGGCGGCGCCAACCAGGAAGTCGTCGCGATGCTGGAGCGCATCCATGCCGACGGCGGCGACGTCAAGAAGTACGTCGCGATGGCCAAGGACAAGACGAGCGACTTCCGCCTCATGGGCTTCGGGCACCGCGTCTACCGGAACTACGACCCGCGCGCACGCATCATCAAGCAGGCCTGCGACAAGGTGCTCTCGAAGCTCGGCAAGGGGAACGACCCGCTCCTGCCGATCGCCCTCGAGCTCGAGGAGGCCGCGCTCGCCGACGAGTACTTCATCGAGCGCAAGCTGTACCCGAACGTGGACTTCTACAGCGGCATCATCTACCGCGCGATGGGCTTTCCGACCGACATGTTCACGGTGCTCTTCGCGATCGGGCGGCTGCCCGGCTGGGCGGCGCACTGGAAGGAGATGATCGAGTCGCCGGACACGCGCATCGGACGGCCCCGGCAGATCTACACCGGCGCCACGGTGAACCACTACGTCCCGATCGACAAGCGATCGAGCCCGGCCTGAAGATCCCGGAGAAGCCGCCGATGACGACCAACGTCGTCGTGGCATCAGCAGCCGCCTCCCGACACGGCAAGGGACCAGGACCCGCAGGCCCCGCCGCTCACGTACCTCACCTCGGCCACGGCCGTGAAGCTGTCGTCGGCGCCCGTCTCGTTGCAGAACACGTCGACGCGTTCGTTGCCGGTGCCCGATGAGGTGCAGCTCGCGGCGCCGGCCCCGTTCACACACTGGCAGCCACCCGTGACGATGAGGTCGTAGTTGGCTCCGGACGGGACCACGAGCTCGAAGCGCAGCGCGGTGTAGGCCGAGCAGGTGGACGCCTCGTGCCCACCGACCTGGAAGAAGCGTCCTTGTTGACCCGTGCGCGACGCGAGGAAGCGGCAGGGCTGCGAGCCGCAGGTCGGAAAGTTGGAGGCCGCGTCCGCGTCGAACGTGCCGAGGCTCTCCCCCGGCGCCGTATTGGAGGCACTGGAGACCTGCCGCTCGCAGCCATTCGCCGCGTTGAAGTCGCAATCACCGAACCCCACATCGCACGTCGTCCGGCACACGCCGGGGGCCACGCACGACGATGTGCCATTGGCGGCGTTGTTGCACGGCTGGCCACAACGGCCGCAATCCGCGGAGGTCACGAGGCTCGTCTCGCAGCCGTTGGCAGGATCGGTGTCACAATCGCCGGTTCCCGTCGGGCAGGCGCGGTGGATGTTGAGCGCGAACGCACCGCTGGATCCGCTCGTGCGACCATCGACGACGATGGGCACCGTCTGGCCGGCGAGCGCGGGATAGGTGGCCTGGGCCGATCGCGAGTCACAGCCGAGCCCGCCGCCGACCGAGCACAACTGGCTGCGTCCCGTGCACGACCGGTCGAGCAGGTTGAGGACGGTGTCCGCCGCCGAGCCGCAGGTATCGAAGACAAAGGACCCGGTGCTCGGGGCCGTCCAGAGGAAGACGCGATCAGGTGCGCCCGCGCCGCTGCACGGACTGGGCACGTCATTGACGGCGCCGGTCAAGGAGCTCGTCACGACGGCATTGCCGAGCGCCGAGCCGATGCTCGTGTCCGGACACGTCGGGCCCAAGCAGGCGCCTTGCTGACAGGTCAGCCCCGCCCCGCAGCCCGAGCCGTCTGCCCTCGGCAGCCCCGTATCGACACACGTCGGAGTGTTGGCGCATGCGATCACACCCTGGTGGCATGCGTTGGCCGGGACGCACGCGGCCCCCTCATCGCAGCGCGAGATGGACAGCGAGTAGCTCGCGAGCACCGCCTTGATGACCAAGACGATCGTCTGTCCGGCGTGCAGCTGTCGGTCGACGCGACCGCCTGACGTCACGCATGCAAGGGTCGTCCCCGCGCACGATCCGTCGAGGATCCCCAACACCCCTGCGGGGGTCCCAAGGTCAAAAGAATAGAGGCCGTCGCTCGGCGCGATCCAGCGCAGGGTGCGATCGGCTGCGCTCGACGGGAAACACTCGAGCGAGACGTCGTCGCCCGAGAGGGATCCGAAACCGCCGGTCGCGAGGCCGCCCCCGAGCGCCGCTCCGAGGTCACCCTCCGGGCACGCGCTACCGACACAGCGCCCACCCTGACAGCTGTGTGTGGCTCCACAGCTGGTTCCATCGGGACGGGCGCTCCGCAGGTCGACACAGGTCGGCGCGACGCTGGCGCAGGAGAGCACACCGTCGTGGCAAGGGTTCTGTGGCGTGCAGGCGGTGCCGTCCTGGCACGCGCGAATGTTGAGCGTGTAGTTGCCGGCCGCCCCCGTGGAGTCCACCACCACGACGACGGATTGGCCCGCCGACAGGAGCTGGTTCACGGAGGAGCCCAGGCCCGGCGTGCAGCCCGCGGTCTGACAAGTGAGCGGCGCCCCGGAGCAGGTGCCGTCGCGGATCTCCACGAGCGTGTTGACCGCCGAGCCACAGGTGTCGAAGGTGTAGTAGCCGGCTGCAGGCGCCGTCCAGCGAAAGGCCCGATCCAGCCCCCCAATGAAGCCACACGCGCTCGGCACATCGTCAGCCGCGCCGACGGTGGTACCGGACGCCACCGCATTGCCGAGGGCGGAGCCGAGGTCGGCGTCTGGGCACGTGGCCCCGAGGCACACGCCAGCTTGACACGACTTCCCGGTGCCACAGACCGTGCCATCTGCGACCGACACGCCCGTATCGGCGCATTGCGGCTGGAAGATCCCCGGGCTGCACTGCCGCGCACCGACGTGGCAGACGTTGGCCGGCTGGCACGCCGAGCCTTGCGTGCAGGCGTTGATGTTGAGCTGGAAGGCGCCCGCGTTCCCGCTGAGGCCCTCCACCACCAAGGCCACGGTCTGTCCCGCCTGCATCGAGAGGGCCTGCTGGAAGCCCCCGCAGCTCAGGCACGCTCGCTGCACCCCTGTGCACGTTCCGTCGAGAACGCTGCCGATCGCTCCGAAGCTCGACCCGCAGGTGTCGAAGACGTAGGTCGCGGTGGCGGGCGCGGTCCACGTGTAGACCACGTCACCGCCCTGATCGCCGTAGCACCCCGTGGCGACGTGGTTGGCGGCTGCCACCGTGGTACCGGACGCGACGGCAGTGCCCGTTGCGGAGCCCAGGGAGATCGGGTTGCACGCTGCCCCGCCGCAGCGGCCCGCGAAGCACAGCTGTCCCGATCCGCACGACGCGCCGTCCGGCACCGTCCCCTGCGCGACGCAAGTAGGCTGATTCTGCGCGCAGCCCAGCCTGACGCCCGTCGCACAGGGAGCGGGCGTGCACGCAGCGCCGTCCACGCAGGCCTCGATCGCGAGCGGCACCACGCCGGACGAGAACGCCTCGACCACGAGGGCCACGGCCTGACCGGCCGCCAGCTCGGCCGTCAGCGTGGACGTGAAGGAGCATGCTAGCTCCGGGCCCGTGCAACCTCCATCGAGGAGCCCGAGCAGACTGAGAGGGCTGCCCGAGAAGGTGTAGCGGCCCGCAGCGGGAGCTTGCCACATGTACACGAGGTCCTCGAAGCCCGAGCCGTGGCAGGTCAGCCTGACATCGTCCAGCGCGCCGACGGTCGAGCCGGACGCCACCATCGTGCCGAGGACCGATCCGAGGTCCGCGTCGGGACACGTGGCACCCAGGCAGGCGCCGGCTCGGCACGAGTGCCCGGGGCCGCACGCCGTCCCATCCGCCAACGGTGCGCCCGTGTCGGTGCACGTCGCTACGCCCGTCGCGCATCCTGCGCGCATACCCTGGTGGCAGGCGTTGGCGGGAGCGCACGCTGTGCCGTCCTGGCAGGCCAGGATGTCGAGCTGGAAGGGGAACGCCGGATTCATGAAGGGCACGCCGATGGTGACGATCACGCTCTCGCCCCGGAACAGCGCCAGGCTGATCGCGCAGCTCGCCGCGGCGCAGTAGAGGCTCTCCCCCGCGCATCCGCCCTGACGTACGTCGAGGGTGTAGCCAGACCCACAGACGTCGAAGGTGAACGCAGCTGCCACCGGGGCCGTCCATTGGAGCGTGACGTCGCCCGCCGGGGTGGACGAGGCATTGCACGGTGCGAGATCCCCGGTCGACTCGGTGAGGACGCCTACCGCGACGGCCGCGCCGGTGGCAGAGCCGAGGTCCCGGTCCGGGCAATGGCGCGCAACGCATCGTCCTCCTCGACACACGTTTCCGCCGACGCAGGCCCTGCCGTCGGTGGCTGCATGCCCGGTGTCGACGCAGGCCGGGTTCCCGCCGGCGCATGAGATCGTGCCCGTGTGACAGGGATCGGCGGGCGTGCAGGCCAGACCCGGACTGCAGACACAGGTACCGGCCTGGCAGACTCGTCCATCGCCGCAGACAGTGCCGTTCGCGGCATCTTGCCCTGTGTCCTGACAGGTGGCGCCGGAGGCACCACAGGCGACCTGGCCGCGGTGACAGGGGTTGCTCACCGGGCACGCGAGCCCCCCTATGCAGGTGCAAGCACCCGCGACGCAGACCTGGCCGAGCCCGCACGCGGTGAAGTTCGTTGCGGCAGCCCCGGTATCTACGCAGCTCGACGTGCCTGAAGCGCAGGTCGTGGCTCCCACGTGGCACGGATCAGCGGGGGTGCATGCGTCGCCCGAGCGGCACACGGCGCATTGGCCGCTGCGGCACACCTGGCTCGTGCCGCACGAGACGCCGTCGGCCAGAGACGACCCGGCGTCATTGCAGACCGGGGTACCGGTCGAGCAGGAGGTGGTGCCTGCATGGCAGGGGTTCGCCGGCGTGCAGACCGCTCCGGCCGTGCAAGCCACGCAGGTGCCCGCATTGCACACCTGGTTCGGGCCACAGGCGGTCCCGTTGGCGACTGGCGCTCCGGTGTCGGTGCAGCTCGTGATGCCTCCCGCGCATGACACCGTGCCGGCATGGCACGCGTTGGTGGGCGTGCACACCGCCCCGCTGTTGCAAACACAGCTCCCCGCAGCGCATGTCTGGTTGGTCCCGCAGGTCGTGCCATCGGCGGCGTTGCCCGACTCGGCGCACTGGGGCGAGCCCGTCGCGCAGCTGATGGCTCCGGTCCGGCACGGCGTCGCCGGGCTACATGCCCCACCGGGAACACACTGGCAGACCCCACCGGCGCAGGCCTGGTTGCTCCCGCAGGCGGTGCCGTCCGGTCGGTTTCCGCTCGGCGTGCATACGGGCGCCCCGGTGCCGCAACCCATCGAGCCTGTGCGGCAGGCGTCGCTGACGCTGCAGGCCGCTCCGGCAGCGCACACCGTGCACGCTCCCGCGTTGCAGACGCGATCGGTTCCACACGCCGCGCCGTTCGGCAGACTGCTGCCAGAATCGACGCACACCGAGAGCCCGCTGGCGCACGACGTCGTGCCAGAGTGGCAGGCATTGTCTGGGGTGCACACGGCCGACGCGATGCAATCGCCACACTGCCCATCGCGGCAGACCCGATTGGTGCCGCATGAGGAGCCATTCGGTGCGTTGGCAATGGTAGCAGCGCACGTGGAGACACCCCCAGCGCACGAGGTTGCACCGACCAGGCATGGGTTGGCAGGCGTGCAAGCGACTCCCGCAGTGCAGTCGATGCAGCCACCATTGTGGCACACACGCGCAGCTCCGCATGTCGTGCCGTCGGCCACGGACACGCCCGTGTCCGTGCAGACTGACGTGCCGCTGGCACAGGAGGTCATTCCGGTGTGGCAGGCGTCGGCGGGGGTGCACGACGCGGCGGCGGTGCACGCGAGACAAGCGCCTTGGCGGCACACCTGGTTGGTTCCACAGACCGTCCCATCCGCGATCGCGCGACCGGTATCGGTGCAGATCGGGCTGCCGCTGTCGCAGGTCAGAGCGCCCTCGTGGCAGCGGGTGGGAGGCGTGCAGGACATCCCCGTCTGGCAAGCCACGCAGTTGCCCGCATTGCAGACGTTTCCATTGCCGCAAGCGGTGCCGTTGGGGACAGCATTTCTTGTGTCCAGGCAGACCGGCTGGCCCGTGTTGCAGTCCACGACGCCAGCGTGACAGGGCGATGCGGGCATGCAAGAGCCACCTGCCACGCACGTCTGCGCGTCCGCGGCCCGTGCATCTGCGAGTCGCGCGTCCGCAGGAGACGCATCAGACACCACGCTTGCATCGACGGCCGCATCCACGGATGCGGATGGCGCGTCGCTGAGCGAGCCGAGCGGAGCGTCCTCGGTGACGCGCGCGGCGTCCTGCCCCTGATCGCTCTGTCCCGAAGATCCGCAGCCCAGGACCAGGATGCCGATGGCCACCAGCCACGCGGACCGACTCACTGGCTGCCGCGACTCAGCTGGTCTTCCATGTCCCATTACCTTCCGCCCCCTCCCACGAAATCCAGGAAACAAGATGATAGCCGTCTTCCTGCATGCTCGGTGAGCGCAGGAGCGACGATCGGTGGCTGGCGCGTGTACGCCCCTCTCGCACACTTGCAGCCCGTCAGTGCTCGCCCTGTCCCACCACCTCATACCCACGAGGCACGGCCACGCGCGACATCGGCGGAGCCTGCGCGGCAACGACCGCGGGCATGGCGGCTCCTGCGCCGACCAGCGGCGCCGCGACGACGACCACGCCGCAGCGTCGGCCGCACGCTGCCCGCGCGCAATCGCGCAGGTGCTCACGCGCCAGCGCGAGAACGGGTGGGTCGGGTACTGGTCTACACGCCGCGCAGCTTCACGGTCTTGTCGCCGATGCGGGCCACCCTCGACCTCACCGCCCAGCGCCTCGACGTACCGGCGCAGGGTAGACAGGAGGCGGTCGTCCTGGCGCTCGAAGCGCGACAGTTGCCCCTGATCCATGCCCATCGCCTGGGCTGCCTCTTCCTGCGTGATGCTGGCCAGCCCGCGGAGCTCGCGCAAGCTCATCTCCCGCTCGTTCGCCCGAGGTGACCACCCAGAGCCTGCGTGGTCTCCACTCGACGCTCTCGATCACGGCCGGTGTCTCGGCCGACGTCGTGGCGCGCGAGCTCGGCCACGGCTCGGAGGCGGTCACGCTCCGGCACTACGCCAAGGAAGGCTCACGCGAGCACGCCCAGCAGCAGACCGTGCTCACCCTGATCGAGGGCGGTCCGATCGACGTAAAGAAGGCCGCTGGATGACTCGCTGGATGAACGGATTTCGTTTCCGTTTCCTTTCCGCCGGCCCGATCTGGGCCCCTGCGGAGCGGTCAGGAGTCGCTCAACTGCGCGACTTCCTTGGTGCGAAAGGGGGGAGTCGAACCCCCACGAGTGTTACCCCACTGGAACCTGAATCCAGCGCGTCTGCCAGTTCCGCCACTTTCGCGTGAAGCGCAAGGAAGCTATCCGACGGCCCCTGCCCTGTCAAGGCGTGCGGTCGCGACGCGTGGAGCGGGTGCGACGGGCGTCCCGCCGGGGCAGGCCGTGCTTGCGGAGCAGCTTGTAGAGGTAGACGCGGCCGATGCCGGCGGCCTCGGCGGCGCGCAGCATCCGCCCGCCGTGGCGCTCGAGCAGCGCCTCGAGGTAGCGACGCTCCCACTCGCCCATCCCGCGATCGCGGCCGACCGCGTAGGGCACGGCCGGG
>ORMF011469319.1_pt1 | contig 11887 bp, 5 predicted proteins | sample 1779871 | NCBI WGS metagenome assembly ORMF01 (sample SAMEA104232316, study PRJEB22302) | groundwater metagenome | biome: forest; feature: aquifer; material: groundwater | place: USA | collected 2011-08-07 | depth 5.4 m | reverse complement strand
GCCGGATCGGCGAGGCGCAATTCAAACTTCGCGCGTTCGCAGGCGCGCGGGAGACGTTCGAATCGCTGCGCGATGCAGTTCCCGAGGACGTCAACGCCAACCTGCGCTTAGGCACGATCTACCAACGGTTGACGCTGACCGAGCCGCCCGAGCGCAAGGAAGACCTGCTCGCGCGATCCGACCAGGCGATCGAGCGAGTCCTGGCCGGCGCGGCCGCCACGAGCGATCGGGTGGAGGCATATTCCCTCCTCGGAAGCAACGAGAAATGCCGCTGGATTGAGGATTTTGCGGCAGCCGCGCCGGATGTCCGCCCCGCGCAGGCGTTGCGCTCGCCTCACTTGCAACGCATGCTGGACTGGTATCTCAAGGCTGCCAATCTGGACCTTAACGCGTACTACCCCGGAATCAACGCGCTCGCGCTGCTGAAACTCCAGCTGGCGCTCGCGGATCGCGCGCCCGATGCGTGGCAGGAAGCGTTCGACGACGATGCGAAGGCGCAAGCGTCCCTGAAGGCCCGCGAGACGCTGGCTTTGCGGCTGGCTTCAACTCTGTACCTGGCCCTGGAAATGGACGAGGTGATGGGAAACCGGGAAGGGGGAAGCGATCCCTGGGCTGCGAGCAGCCGGGCTGACCTTCTGCTCCTGACCGCCAGCGACCGGCCGCAGCGGGCAGCAAGCGCGTATCGAGGCGCGCTTGCGGGCACCGACCGCTTCACGCTCGAAGCGACGCGGCGCAACCTCGCGATCTACAAGGAACTGGGCCTTTTTGAGCCCGGCGTTTCCGCCGCCCTTCAGGTTGTGGACGCAGCCGTTGCGGCCGCCGGGAAAGCGCGCGCGGTCCCGACTCGTGTGATCCTTTTCACCGGACACATGGTCGATGCACCCGGCACCGCGAGGGAGCGGCTGCGCTTCCCGCCGACGGCGGGCGCGGAGGCGAGGGCACGTGCCCTGATTATCGACGCCGTGCAAAAGGAATTGCCGGGCCATGAAGGCAGCACCCTGGGCATTGCCGGCGGCGCTTGCGGTGGCGATATCCTGTTTCACGAGGTGTGCCAGCAGCTCGGCGTGGAGACGGAACTTTGCCTCGCCTTGCCCGATAGCAAGTTCCAGGTGACTTCCGTCCAGCGCGGGGGTCCCGGCTGGGTCGAGTGTTACCGGGCGTTGACGGCGTGCCGAATTCCTTCGGTGCTGCAGCAAACCGAGGCGCTGCCGCGCTGGCTCACGGACAAGCCGGACTATGACCTGTGGCAACGCAACAACCTCTGGATGATGTTCAACGCGCTTGCCAAGGACTCGCGCAATGCCACGCTGATTGCCCTGTATAACCGCGAGCGCGATCCGGACGGTCCGGGGGGAACCGGACACATGCTCGCGCAGGCGCTCAATTGGGGATTCAAGTGCGTCGAACTGGATGCGCGCGAGCTCCTCGCCGCATGAAGCGCGCCGGCCCGCGAAGCGAAAACGCGCTCGGCTCGAGGGTGCCGCATCATGCCGCCGCCAACGCTTTCAGAACCTTGAGCAGTTCCGCCGCGGCGCGCTTTTCGGCTACACCGGCTACCAGCTGATAGGGCTCGAGGGTGAAGCGCGCCTGCGCATACACCGAGTCCCACATCGACGGCGACTGCACGCGCAGTTTCAGGTCCTGGAAATCCCCGATCAGGCTGCGTGTGGCGCCTGCGAGTTCGCGCTTCGCGAGGACTTGCAGCATACGCAGTTCAGTCTGGCCGGCAACGCACCAGAAATCCGGATTGGTGGCGGCTGCAGTCTGCAACGACTCACGCACAATCGCCATCCGGGCATCGGCCAGAACGGGCGCGCGCCCCTCGACAAAGGCAAGCCGCAACTCTGCTGCGATGCCGTTCATGGCCGGATAAAACATCTTGTCGCTTCCCGCAGCGACTTCGAGCGCCTCTGCGGCGGCATAGTGGCGCGCCATCTCCTTGAGTGCCTGCAGCGCGGCGTCGTCGCGCCCAACAGCCGTTTCGACCATTTGCAGGCGCTTCCACGCCGAGCCGAGCAGGTTTTCGCGTTCGGCGGTGGATTTCATTCCGGCGAGCGCTTGCAGGCCAAGAATGGCGTCCGTGATTTCGCGCCGTGCCTTGGCCGGATCGGTGCGCGTCTCGCCGCGCCGCGCAAGCAGGTTGCCGAGCTGTTCGGCGGCCCTGAACGATGCGCTGCCGTCGCCGGCTGTCGTTGCCTTGGCGTACCAGTCGATGGCGTTGTCGATAGCCTGCGCCTCTGCAAAAGCAACGCCGAACGCCTCGGCCACCGCGCCCATGCTGCCCCACAAAGGCGCGAACCGCCCTTCCAGATAGCGGATTTTGTCGCGCTGCTCTTCGGGTTTGGCGCCGCCGAATCGGCTGCTTATCGCGAGGGTTTCCAGCGCCAGCGCCAGCGATACCGGCGAGGACACGCCGGCAAATTCGTCACCGAGCGGCGCGCGCGGACGCTGCGCGTCCACGCCGTCGCGCGTCCATGCCCAGTCCGGATCGCCGTAGCACTGGTATGCAGCCCAGGTGTTGCCTTGCGGGTTCGCGCGCCACGCCGCTGCGCGCGCGGCCGCGACGGCTTCGATAAAGCGTTCACCGCGCAGCAGTGCGTCATAAAACGTGGTGGCGAAAAGCTCGGCGGGACCGTCTTCCACCGCCCAGCCTGCGGCGATGACGCAACGCACACCCGCCTCGATCAGCGCGTCCGCGATGTTCGCCGCGAAACTGGCGCGGTCGTAAGGCGCAAGGGTGGTCGAAGCAGCGTGCCCGGCAAGATGGCAGCAGTTCAGGAACACCAGTTCGGGTATCGTGCGCATGGCCTTCACTTCGCTCGCCCCGAGAAACGTGTTGCCCGACAGCACCACGCCGCCGAGTTCGCCGGGCGCGCCATGGCCGGCGATGTGCACCACGCGGTAGCAGCGCTCGAACAGCGCATTGATGATGCTGCGGGCATCGTCGGCACCGCTGGTCAGCGAACGCACTTTAGCGGCCCCGACGCCACCGGAACCGGTGAATCGTTCGGCCACTGCCTGCGCTTCGGCGCGGGCCGCCGGCAGGGGCGGGTAACGCGGGTCGTCGGACTTGGGCTCTCCGATCACCAGCACGTTGTCCTCCACGCCCGCATCGAGCACCTGGGCGCGAAAATTCTCGGTGCGCAGCTTGCGCAACAGTTTGCTTCGTATGGACCACGGGCGCGGATCGCCGCCTGCGAACGAAGGATCATCGGTATCGAGCAATTCCCATGGGATGGCGGCGGTGCTGCGATCGAGTTCGATCAGCATTTGGGTGGTGCCACCGAGAAAGGGCTCCATTTCCACCGGCACCAGCAGCTTGAACAAGGTGCGTCCGATCTGCGCGTCACGGTTGCCGTCGTTGGAAGCACTGGCAACCAGTTCGCGCAGCAGCGTGCCTTGGGCTTGCTGGGCGCGCACTTCGGTGCGCGCCCGACGGGTGTCCAACAGGTATGAAATCGTTTCCTGTCCATTCTCCTCGTGACCCCGCACGGCGCTGATCAGGTCGTAATTCGCGCCGCGGTAACTCGAGTCGAGCGTCCGGCGCAAGCCGCCGGTGCCGAACTGTACCGGTCCTTCGAGCTCGAGCAGTCCCGGGGTCGCCACCGCCTGTATTTGCAGGGCGCGCCACGCTTCGCTGGCACGGTCGAGATACAACTCAATCAGGATCAAGCGGCTCAATGTCGGCCAGCCGCTGTCCTGCAAGCAATGATTGGCTTCGTGTGCTCCCTGCACAATCAACTGCGCCGAACTGCCGGAACTGATGCCGGTGCCGCCGCTGCCGATCAGCGTTGCCGCCAATTCGAAATTCGACGGGCCGCCGCCCGGATGTTCGGCCACGCGCTGGGCGTAGCCAAGCACGGCCTGGCGCACGGTATGCACCAGCTCGCTCGGCCGCAGCTTGCCTTCCGCACCCAGACCGGCCACGATCACCGCCTGCGGGCGCGGCATCGCGAACGGGTTGTCCGGATCGTGCCGCAGATTGACGAATGTTTGGTGCGAACCCGTCGCATCCGGATACAGCCCGGCTGCCAGCGATGCGCTCATGCTCTTGCCGATCAACCAGTCGACCACCGCCTCGGTACCGCTTAATGCGAGGGAGCGGTAATGCCCGACGAGCAACGGTTGCTGCACAAATTTCAGATTGCCGTTCATCACCGATACGCGCAGTGAAGAGCGTCCGGGTCGCGCGCGTCCGGCATCGCTGCCATGGCGCGGCGCGAGTTTGAAAATATCCGACTCCGCCGAAGGCGGTTCCGTCGATCCCATGCCGCGCGACGGTCGGCTGCGCACCAGCGCGGATCCGCTTGCGCCGCTCTTGCCTGCCTCGGACGAGGCGCGTCCGCGCGCGCCGGCCATTGCCGGCTGCAGCGTGGCCAGCAGCCCGGTGGCGCCGGTTTCGAGCAGCTCGATGTATGCGCTGAACGCGCTGGATTCATTCGGCAGGTCGCCATGCGCCGCATCCACCTTCCAAGTGCGCACGCCGGGCAGCTGCGCGCTTTCCAGCGTGACGCGGCCGTCTCCCGTTTCAGGCGCATCCAGATACTCGAGGCCGTCGCTGCCCATCGAAATGCCCGCGGGTGTGAAACGCGCGTGTCCCGCGACCAGCAGCATCTTCTGTGCGTCGGCACCCAGGTTCGCAGCCTGCGCGTCGAGGCGCTTGCGCAACGCTACTGCAAGGTCGAGCGCTTGCTGTGAGGGTGCACCCCAGCGATAGACTGCGATCTGCTGGTCATCGGAATGCCAGAAACTGCGCTCGACCAGACGCTGCACGTCCTCGTCGGCAAGTTTTTGCCAGGTGTCGGCCTTTTCCAGACCCAGCGCAGGGTCGAGCAATCCTGCCTGCAACTGGATGAAACCCGGCATTGCGGCCATCACCTTGCGCGTACCCTGGTCGTCGAACAAACCGCCCAGGGACACAAGCGCGTTGCCGAAGGTATCGTCGCCCGATAGCACCTGCATCGGCGCCCAGGAGCCGCCGTTCGGCGTGCCGAGCATCAACAGCCGGGCGCCGTCGCGTGCCATCATGCGGCGCCATACCTCTGGTTCTTCGAGCTGCATGGTGCGCGCCACCAGCCCGCCCAGCGAGTGGGTGAGCAGGCGCACCGGTTGCATGCTGGAATCGCGTGCACGCAGCGCGGCATCGACCTCCCCGGCCAGACGCCGCGCTTCGTCCTCGATCGGCCGGCGCCAGTCGAACGCAAACGGAATCACCTCATGCGTGTCGGCCAGGCGCTCGATCAGATCGTCGTAGACCGAACCGATCGGGCCGTCCGGCGTGACACGATCGGCCGTTGCCGGGTCCCACGCCAGTTTTTTGAGGCCGTTGACGACGCGCAGTCCGAGCCAGATGCGCTTGCCGTCGAGCTTGAGGTTGGAGCCGAGAATGCCGGGCAGCACGATAACCGCGGGCCTGTCGCTTGCCTTCGCGCCGGCGCCATCGATGCCGCGCGAACGCGCCACGGCGCGCGCGGCCCGGGTGCCGCTGGCGTCCTGCCCGGACCAGGACAAGGGGCCGATGGCGCGAAACTCCGCGGGATGATCGTCGGTCAATCCGCAGGCGATAGCCTTGACGGTGCGCTCATTGGAGAAGTAGTTGAAATGCGTGACCTTGCCGCCGCGGTCAAGCAGGAAACTCGCGCCCGCTGGCGTGCGCTGTGTGCCGCCGTACATCGAGCGCGTTTGCACCACCAGATCGTTGTCGGTCCAGTAGAACGCGTCCGACAACAGCGTCTTGACCCATGAACCGATGGAGTCGCCTTCGATGTCGCCCGCCACCACGCGCAACTGGCCTGCAATCGGTTCACTGCCACTGTTGATCCATCTCACGACCGGGCTGGTCGGCATCAGCGCTTCCAGCCCCGGCAACTCGGCCGGATCGGCGCGCCGGCGTGCCACTTCGGCAAGGAAATCGACCAGTTCGGGCGCAACCGGCACGCTGGCCAGGTCCAGTCCCCACTTCAGCACCGAGAGGTAAGCGTCGAGTCGCTTCGAAGCGAGCAGCGTGCCGCGTACGGGACACGCCACCCGCACCACGCGCTCGACACGAAGATCCTTGCTCTTCGCCTCTTTTACCAATGCGCGCAGGTCGGCGCGATGCTGCGCGTACTTGCTGCTGCCGAATAGGGCGAGTTCGTCGGCGCCCAACGCCTTGCCGCCGCACGCGCGAGCGAGCACCTCGGCCACCACGCCGCCGCGAGAATGCGTGGCAAGATGCAGCCTGGCGCCGGCCGGCATCGCCCGCACCAGGGTCAGTGCGTTGGCGATCGGACTCTGTCCCATGGTGGGATGGTCGAGCGCATAGACCCGTCCGCCATAGTGCGTGAACAGGCTGCGCACGGTATCCGGATGCAGCGCCCACAGCTTGCCGAAGGTGCTGTTGGTGTCGACAAACGTGCCGTGCACGAGCACCAACAAGGGTCCGCCGCCTGCAACCGGCGGCACTGCATCGCGCTTCATGCCGCTGCCTTTGAGCGCTTTGGGGGCGGCGTCTGCAGACAGCTCGTAGATACCTGCTTCGACTTGGCCATCGAGCTTCCTGGTCACCGCCGCAGCGGCCAAAGCCGCCCCGCGGTCAGTTGCCTGACCCGCGATGATTTCGACGGCGTGCAACACGACCTGCCCCATCCAGCCGCGCGTGGCGCCGCGCGTAGCCGCGGCTTCGAGGCCAGGCCAGCCAAGCTGCGCCGGCACCGCGATCGCGCCGTCTTGGGCTGCTGCAATCGCGCTGCGCGTGGAGCCCGCGTTTTGCGCACGCATGAGATCGCGCGCGTTCTCCGGGCTCAGCACCAGGGTCGGGCCGTCGGCAATGCTCAGCACCACCACGTCTTCACCCGGACGGGCGCTGACGCGCACCTGCTGCTCCGCGCCGCGCTGCGTGCCCACGCGCACAGAGGCCCTGACCTTGCCGCGCACGCTGCCGCCGGATGCGTCCGCCTGCTGCACCTGGCCGGGAACGACGAAGGTAATGTCCTGCGTTCGGCGGGTCATGTGGTTCACCTCTGGCGTTTGCGGCCTGGAACAGCCTCACCGGCGCTTCGGCGGCTGGCAGGGGAGCAGGGCGGTTCGGCCAAATCCGATCTCAAACAGAAAACGGCGGCTGTGCCAGGAACCTGCCCGCGCGGCCCAGCGTGAACAGGTTGGAAGATTGCGACGCGGGCATGTGCGCCTTGATCTGCGCGTGCAAGCTCGCGTAACTGCCCTTGAACGCGCCATTGTTCCAGGTCTTGAGCAACTGTTCGGTAAAGGCGCCGTTATGGTCGCCATCCATCGAAGTCTGGTTGTCCTGGCAACCGGAGATCAGGATTACCGCAGGTTTGAACCTGCTGACAATAGCGGACAGGCGTCCGCTGCTCGCCACCTGGGCGAGCGCCGTGTCCGGGTCCACCACCGGCTTGCCGGCTGCCTTGGCGACGTCGCGCTGCAGCTTGTCGTAAAACAGCTTGTGTTCGCGATAGGTGCGCATCGCCACCGCCTCCGGCATCAGCTTCGGCCGCTTGCTGGGATCCGTATTCGGCGGCTGGGGGGCGCGTGTCACGCTGCCGCTGTGGCAGCTGTCCGACAGCACCAGAATGCGCACGCCGGCGGCAAAGCGGCTCAATTCGAAGTAAAGCTCGTCGTCGATCAGCTGGCCGTCGTACAGGCACCAGGTCTCGTCTTTCTTGTCGGGTTCGTCGCCGTCGATATCCGGTACCTGGCCGCCGTGGCCCGAGTAGCTGAGGAAGAACAAGTCGCCGGCGCGCAGTGCCTTGGCCGCGGCGCGGATTCCGGCCAGCACCTTGGCGCGAGTGGCTTTCCTGGTCAGCAATACAGTGGATTTCATGCCCTTGGATTTCGCAATGGCCGCCATGTCGTTCGCGTCGAACTCGCACGCGGCGAGCGGGCCGGTCCAACCCCCGTAGGCGGCGCCACTTACGGCATTGAGTCCGGCATGCAGGGAAAGGGCTTTAGCTCTTGAAGCAGCCGGTCTTGATTTTCTGGTTGCCATGGAACACTCCTTTGCGTTGCTCACGCGGAATGCGCGGCGGGTGAAAGACTGGCAATCGGCCGGTGCTGCGGATTCTCGAGCGAACACCTGCGATCGCCTCGCCGCGATTTGCGGCGCGCTGACGAGATCAGGCGGGAGGCGCCGTATGTACCCGCAATTATTGTTTCAGGCTTTGCGCCAAATGTCGATAGGCCAAAGTGTGTACGCTCTCCACGCCCGCAAAACCATCGGCTCTTCCGGCGCTGCGCGCTTTTTTCCAACTATTTCTCGGTCTCCAATCGAAACTCGTTGCATTAGACAATTTTCTTGGTAGGCTAAATGCGAATAGTTCAGCTCCGACGGCGGGACGGCGCATGCGCGACCAGGTCTTCATCAGCTACAGTCACCAAGATGCCCGCTGGCTCGATCGCTTGCAGGTCTATCTTGCCCCGATCGAGCGCCGCGGCGCAATACGCCGCTGGGACGACTCGCTGATCAGGCCCGGCCAGCGCTGGGAGCGCGAAATTGCCGAGGCGCTGGATCGCACCCGCGTGGCCGTGTTATTGGTAAGCGCTGATTTTCTCGCCTCGGATTTCATCCATCGGGTCGAATTGCCTCGCCTGCTCGGGGCGGCCGAGGATGAGGGCATGTTGATCATTCCCGTGGTTCTCGAATGCTGCAACTTCGAGCGCTGCGCGGAGCTGGCGCAATTCCAGTCGATCAATTCACCGGCGCATCCGCTCGATACGCTGCCGGAACCGGAACAGAAGGCGGTGCTGGCAAAACTCGCGGCCGCCGTCGAGGACAGCTTGAGCGCTGACGCCGGGACGGCAACCGCTGCGCAGCCAGGAAGGCTGGTCGGGCTGCCTGCGCGCAACCCGCTGTTCACCGGCCGCGATGAAGTGCTGGCGGCGATAGTGCGGGCCCTCGGTCAGTCTGGTCGTGCGGCCCTTTGCGGACTGCCTGGCCTCGGCAAGACCGAAACCGCGATTGAGTTCGCCCACCGCAATCGTTCCTCGTATGCTTGGGTGTTCTGGTCCCGCGCCGATTCCGAGCAGCAGATCCTGCGCGGCTTCTGCGCCATTGCTGCGGCGCTCGGACTCCCTGAAGCGCGCGGCGCCGACCAGCCTGCTGCCGCGGCTGCCGCCTCGGCGGCGCTGTCAGCGTGCGGGAACTGCCTGCTGATTCTCGATTCTGCAGATGATTTGGATCTGCTCCGCCCTTGGCTGCCCGCGGGTGAGCAGGCGCAGGTATTGCTCACCACGCGTGGCGCGGCAGTCGGCGGGCTGGCCGATCCGATTGAACTGGAGCCCCTCGGCGAGGATGCAGCGGCGGCGTTCCTGCTGCGCCGCGCACGCCTGACCGACGGCGATGCGGCCAGCCAAACGGCGCTGCTGGGTGCGGCCCGCCAGGTAGCCCGCGCCACGGCCGGTGTTCCGCTGGCGCTCGATCAGGCAGGTGCCTATCTGGAAGAGACCGGCTGCAGCGTAGAGGAATATTGCACCCTGTGGCGGGACCACAGCTTCAGCCTGCTCGGCGCGAGGGGCCAGGGCTCGCTGCGTCAGGGCGAGTCCCTGATCCAGGCCTGGTCGCTGTCGCTGTCGCAGCTCGAACGCGTACAGCCCGCCGCCGTGGCGCTATTGCGCCTGTTCGCCTTCTACCATTGCGACGCATTGCCCCATACGGCGCTCGGACCCGGTGCGACTCTCGCTGGCTCGGAGCTGAGCGGCATGCTGGCAAATCCGATCGGACGCAATGCGCTGCTGCGCGATGTATTGCGGTTCGGCTTCCTGCGTCGCGACGCGAAGACGCAGCGCCTGCATATGCATCGGCTGATGCAGCAATTCCTGCGGGACGGGGAGACTCGGGAAGCACAGGTGGAGAGCTGTGCCCGCGCACTCTGCGTACTCGACGCCGCCTTTCCCAATGCCCGATTTGTCAGCTGGCGCGACTGCGATGCGCTCGCTGCCCACGCCGTCTCGGTGCTGGATCACGCCGCGGCCCTGGATATCGAGTCGGCGGCAGAAGCGCGCCTGGCCGGCGAACTTGGCTACTACTTCATCCAGCGCGCCCGCTACGCCGAGGCCGAACCCCGCGTCGCGCGTGCGGTCGCGCTGCGCCGCCGCGCCGTCTCGTGCGACCCGGCGGAACTCGCGCGCGCGCTGATGATCGACGGTCAGTTGCAGGTTCGCCGCAGCCGCCTCGATGCCGCTGCGGAGCGCCTGAACGAGGCCGCGGCGCTGCTCGGACAGGCGCCCCCAGGGGTGGAGTTGGTGCGCGTGCTCGACATGCTCGCCTCGGTGGAATTGGTCCGTGACGGTGCCGATGCCGCCGAGGCGCGGCTGGCGCAAGCGCTGGCTGTCGCCGATTCGGCGGGTGCTCGGCGCAGTGCCGAGGCGGCCCAATGTGCTAACAGTCTCGGCGCGGCCCGGTTCAGGCGCGGCGATTATCAGGGCGCGCGCGCAGCGTTCGAGGAGGCCGCCGCCTTACGCCGCGAACTCCTGCCGCCAGAGCACCCGAGCATCGCCCAGTCGCTCAACAACCTTGCGGCCGTGTGCGCCCGCCTGGGCGAACGGGCGGCCGCGCGCGCCAGTTACGGGCAGGCGCTGAGTCTGCGTGAGGCCGCTCTGGGTGCGAACCACCCGGACGTCGCCGAATCGCTGCTCAATCTCGCGCTGCTGGACTTGAAGGATGGCGAGCTCTCCGCCGCGCGGACGGCCCTGGAGCGCGCCATCGCGATCCAGCAGGCATGCCGCGGCCCGCTGAACTTGCCGCTCGCCAAGGCACAGGCCTGCCTGGGCGATGTCGCGCTGGCCGAAGGCAGGCTCGATGAGGCGCAGCAATTGTATGCTCAGGCGCGCGAAGCCTGCGTGAAGCTTCTCGGTGCCGACCATCCTGACTCTGCGCGCGCGCTGGTCGGCTTGTCGGACGTAGTCCGAGCGCGCGGCCAGGACCAGGCAGCCGCAGCCTTGCTGCGCGATGCGCTCCCGGTGCTGCGCCGCCATCTCGGAGAAAGCCATCCGGACGCCGTCGAGTGCGAGCAGGATCTCGCGCGACTCATGCGAACGGAAAAACCGTCGACCGAGGTCTGTCCGGGGCCGGCGGCATCGGCGCGGAGGACTGCCGCATGAGTCGGCGGTTTCTGCTTTGGGCGGGGTCGACTTGCCAGGAAACGATGCACGGCTCGTGTACGGATGCGAGCGCGCCCGCCGACAGCGGTACCACCGGGGACCGTCGGCCCGCGGCAACCGGATGTGGGCGCGGTATGAATACTGCCGGGGGCCGCAAGCGCCGAACGCACCCGGGCAATGAGTGGTAATGGCGCAACACAGACCAGGAGGAAGGCAATGCGAAAAATTTTTTCAGTATGTCTGCTGGCTGCTGCGTGTATGTTGGCTGCGTCGTCCGCCACCGGACGGGGGGAGCCGGCGGTCGGCATTAGCAGCGATGAGCTCAAAGTCGCACCCCCGAACCAGACCGCGAGGCCGCAACCGAGGGACAGTTGCAAGCAAGGCTACGTGTGGCGGGAAGCGCGTCCGAGCGATCATGTCTGCGTGACACCGCAGACGCGCACGAATACGGCAAATCAAAATCGCGCTGCCCGCAGGCTGTGGGTGCCCGGCGCTTACGGTCCGCATACCTGTGTCCCGGGCTACGTTTGGCGCGAGGCGTTCAAGGGCGATGACGTATGCGTTCGGCCGGACGTGCGCGAACGCACGCGCGCGGACAACCAACGGGCGGCACAGCGGCGAATCGGCGGCTGAGCCGCCGGCTCGCAACACGGTGCTGCCTGACCTTGACACAGTTTGGAAGCAAAAACCGCAGGCGGCGGTTCGACAGCTTCAACGGCTACAAGATCACTGGCGAAGGAGACGACATGTTCAAAGGCAAAGGCAAACCCCTGTCAGAGTCCGGCCTGGC
>ORMF011329827.1_pt1 | contig 11887 bp, 7 predicted proteins | sample 1779871 | NCBI WGS metagenome assembly ORMF01 (sample SAMEA104232316, study PRJEB22302) | groundwater metagenome | biome: forest; feature: aquifer; material: groundwater | place: USA | collected 2011-08-07 | depth 5.4 m | reverse complement strand
TTCTGTCATCGTCCCGACAAATGGCCCCCATCGCCTTCTATCGATCCGCTGCTCATTTCCCTCCACATCACCAACAATCCGGAGCCCGGTTCAGAAATGCGCGCGCGCGAGCAATTCGCGCGATCGCCGCAGGTCCTTAGGTATCTGAAACGATACGGACCTGTAGGCGCGCGCGATCACGATACGCTCGCGTGGCTGAGATCGTTTGGGATCGACACCTACTATTCCGGATGCTTGACACTGACGCTCGATCGGCCTGCAGTACCAAGGGAGCCGTTCATTGTCCTCAATGAGGTGCCCACATCTGTTGCGATGAAGGTTCAGAGCGCGACGGACCTTCCCATTCGTCATACCAGCCACGAAGACAACGTCACTGTTGGCACCGAACCTCGCTTGGAGCGGGCAGCGGCCCTTATTGATCTCTATGCGCGAGCGTCGTGCGTCGTGACCACGCGGATGCACGGTGCGCTGCCCTGCTTGGCCATGGGCACACCGGCTCTCCTTCTCGAGGCAGCATGGGACCCGTACCGCTTCGCCGGTCTCCGTGACTTGGTGCACCACTGCTCGGTCGAGGATTTCTTGTCAGGCCGCGTGGATTACGATGTCGCCAATCCGCCTCCCAATCCAGTCACATACCTCCCGTTACGCGACGACTTGGAGAGGAGGGCCGTGGCCTTTGCCAAGGGCTGACGAGGTCTGCCTCAGACCGTCCTGCGCTGTGGAGCGGCCTTCCACACATTGCGGCGGCTGGAGATTGAATAGTAGATCCACTTGCGCATGCCCGCCATGCGGCGGATCGGCGTTGGGCCATGGAATCCCGTGTTGCTGTTCAGAAAGACGACGCCCTGATTGTGACGAAATGGAAATGTCTTCTCGACTCGGGGCTGATGGCAGTTGCGATCGTTGTTGAAGGCGAGATCGGAATACAGCGCAAATTCCCCACCCTCTAATGCCTCATCCTCGGCGCTGGTCATGAACAGCACCCCGCCAATCACTCGGCGCAGATGATCGCAATGGACTCCCTTGTCATACGTCGCGTCTATGGCTTGCAGATCAAATCGGATGAAGAGGGCATTGGGATCGTCGGATTCGGACAATAGTTGGGACTGGGTCTCGGCACGACTTTCCGCCCGCTGCTCGAGATAAACCTTGTCGGGGTCAATCCCGCAACCAGATGTCCGGATGTCGTCGGCGAAGAGTCCAATCAGGCGTCGCATGAAGCCTTCGCTCATGAAGGTCGATGAAAGCTCGGCCCAGCCCGGCTGCATCATCACTCCCGCCCATTCTGGTTCGCCATAGTAGATATCGCGACCGATGCGCCCCATTGGACGCGGCGGAATGTCGGGGAAACGGATCTGGGCGTAGAGTTCCGGCGCAATGAGCTGTCGAATGACGGCATGGGGCGTTGGACTGCGAAGGTATTCGATCTGCATTATTCCCCTTCGGCAGAGTTGATGCGAAAGGTGAAAATCATGCGCCGCGTGTTCGGGACCACGCGGCGCATCCATCCGTGCAGGGCTTGAGCGTTTCTCTACAGGTGCCTGCCGTCAAGCTCGCGATGGCAGAGCCATGATTACTGCAGTGGAACCGTCGACGTTGGCACGCCGGTCCCAGCAAGAAAATTGCTAGTGCCGACGGAGACGACTTGGCCGCCAGTGACCGCGTTGATGGCGGCCGGACTGCCGGTCAGCGAGCTCGACCTCAACGTGATCTTGTTGACAGCATCGGTGACCTGCACCGCGAAAGCAAGGTTCGAGTCGACGATGGAGTCGATAAGAGTTGCGAAGTTGCCCGGTCCGCTGACATTGACTCCACCGTTATTGCTCAGGATCTGACTATCCATGATGTAGGCTCGAGAGCCCGCATTGGTGGCCACCAGATTGACACCGTTGCCCGGGCTGCCTCTGAAATTCCGGATGGAGCACTTACGAATAGTGACCCTTCCTGTGAGAATCTGGACCCCGCTTAAACCTGTCCCCAGCCCTTCGATGTCGAGCCCTTCAAGGAGGACCCTGTCGCCCGCGCTAGGAGTGTTGACAATGATGCCATTGGTCCCCGACACGAGCACGCCGGCTGTCCCGATCTCGCCGCAGATGATGGAGATCGACTTCGTGATGGTCACCGCGCCGAAGCCGCCCGGATCGAGGCAGTTGATCTCGCCGCCCGTAGCGGTCTTTGAGATGGCGCCAGCGAAAGTCTTGCAAGGCGCCGTGCGGCTGCACGGATTGGCGTCGTCGCCGACGCCGGACACCCAGGTTCGGCTTGCTTGCGCCTGGGCCATTGAGGCAAAAGCGAACGTGAAGATCGCGAACGCGAGTACGTTGAGAATGAGCCGAAACTTGTTCATTGAGAATCTCCTTTTTCTCTTGTGACGTTCCCCATCTTTTTTGCGGGCCTTACAGCACCACGTCGTCAGGCGGCACTACTTGTTGCGTCGGCTGGCGCGGCACAGGCGCGGGTGTGGGCATCCCGGGCACCGCCACGCCAGCGGGAACGGTCGCCATGCCTGGACTGTCCCTCGGCGAAGCCGCCGGCCCCCCGCCAGGCGGCAGCACCAACGGGCGCTGACCTGTAGAACGGCCGTTCGGCGTGGAAGACGCCCCCGGAACGCCTCCGGTAGCGAGCAGCGGATTCCAATTGACCTCATCATCCGCCGGGTAATCCTCGCGGACGAACGGCACTGGTGGCGGCTGCGGGACGGGCTCGGGGCCGCGATTCCAACCGACCTCATCATCCGCCGGGTAATTCTCGCGGACGAATGGCACCGAGAGCGGCTGCCGGACCGGTTGCGGGATGCGATTCCAATTGACCTCATCCTCCACTGGGTAATTCTCGCGGACGAGCGCCACTGGGAGTGCTTCCTGTTCGAGTGCTTCTGACGCTGGAGCAATCGGCTGCGGGAACCGCGATCTCGCAGTGGTGCTCGCTCCGCCAGAGATGGGCGCGGCCACCGTCGGCATCACGACGATGCGGTCGAAGCGGGACAAGCCCGCGACCGGCGTGACCCGTTGCACGGCGATGTACCCGCTCAGCGCCCGCAGCAGAATGTCGAGTGCCTGCGCCTCGGGTAGATCGGTCAATTGCAGCGTGAGGAGCCCGCCCGGCACGCGTTCACTGTTCACGATCGTCGTCTGGCCGACCTTCGCCCACTCGGCCAGAATCTGTCGGAGTGTCGCATCTATCGCAACGAGCGACACCCGGCCGTTGTGAATCATGATCCGGACGTCAGCGCCGGCGGGCGCGGCGGCGGCCAAGCCGGCGGCTACTGTCAGCAAAACGATCCCAAAAGCTCTCGAGGCCCGCATAAACGGACCAAGTATACGCCGGGGCTCCGTTTGGTCATGAAACTCCTGACCCGATTAGCACTCTTGACGCTATCCGACGTGCCGTCAAGAAGGCATAATGGACCTCGATGGAGAACTGCGCATGACTGCGCTGGGCGCGAAACTCCACTAGTCGAATGCAGCCGCCTGACCCGTCCAAGAGCCAGTAGGGCTCTCGCGAGGTTCCACGGACTGTCTGTCCCACGCAGAAGATGAACCACTTCCTCGCCAAGCGGTTCTGCTGCTGTCACGTCTCCGCTATGAGCAAGCAGGCCGCTGAGATGTTGGAGCGCACGACCCAGTCCCTCCGCATGTTTCAACGTGCGCCAAACAGCAACACGTTCTTGCAGTCGATCGCGACCATGCTCCATGTCGCTCTGGAGCGACGCCAGTACGCCAGCACCGCAAAGGGCCTCTGCGCGATATCGCGTAGACGCCGTCCATGAAGTCACATCACAGGCGCACGCTCGGCACATGCATCGCGGCACACTTCCACATCTCTGACGGTTCCCATCGGCCGGGCGGGAAGCAACAGATATTACCGAATCACCGTGACGGTGACGTTTTGGGTACTTCGAAGAGCGACGTCGTCCCCCATGACCCGAACGACATACGTACCTGGTTCGCTGAAGGTCGCTTTGACAGAAAACCTCCCATCCTTGGGCAGCGGCGGAGGGACCCATCCTGGCGGGTACACTCCAATAACCTGTTCAGGCTCGAACGTCACGTTGCCGCTTCCTCTGTAGACGTACCATCCCGCCCTCAGCCCCACTTCGCGGCCACCTCGATCGGTTCTCTTCGAAGCGCGCGGCGGCTGCGGCAGACCGTCATCAGTGACGAAGGCGGTCAAAACAACTGATTCGCCAACCTTGACGGTCCGGTGGGAGTCGCCTTCCACTTTGACGACTGGCGGTTGGTTTTCTCCCTCGTTCCCATGCTGGCCGAAACCAGATTGATTCATCATCATCACGCGATTATCGATGATGTACCCGGGCCTGAGCGTGGCGTACGCCTTCTCGGTTTTCCCACGAACGGTCAGCGTCCATACGAGTTCTTTCTGGCCAAAGTCCTTCGGGACCTTAATTCGGAATTCATGCCTTCTTCGTCTCGGCAAGAAGTGGGTCGGCTGGCCTTGATCGGGTCCGTCGGGCTCAATGTTGTTGGCGGGGCCGATTGGAACGTCGAGGATCTCCTCATAATTCCGGTTCAAGTACCCGAACACCATGTTGAACGTCCCGTCCGAGTTCTCTTCAAATCCTTCAAACGAAGGAGCGATGGTCTGACCCCGGGTAAGACGTTCCTGCCCGCTGCTGCGGTGAACACCCACGGAGGTTATCAGCGTTGCCGCTAGGACCACAGCCATGCGCCCTCGACGGCGATGAGCCCGAACTCTCATAGCCCCCTCATTCTTCCCTGCCAGAGCGTGCGCGACTCACTCGCACGACGCGGCCCAAGGGAACGCTCCGCCCCACGGACATATTCGTTAGCCGATGGCGAATCGCATCTCCCATCGAGAGCCGTTGCTCAATTATTGGCCTGCGTGGTTGTGCGGGTGGCTCGTTTCTTCGCATCGCGCTCAGCGACTTTTTCTTTGAATTGCTCGTCCGTGAGAAACGTTATTCGTGGTTGGAAATGAAACATGTCGTCGATCGAGCGATTCCCCCATCCTTTCCAGTTTCGCGGATCGACCACTCTGGGATTTGATGGCGTGTTGTTGTACCAGCCAATCACATGCACGAGGGTTCCGGCCGGCAGAAGTGGCGCCACGTCGTCTTCGTAGTCATACACTTTCACCCAATTGTGGTTGTACCCTGCGCAGCTCAGCATTTCGCGACCCCCGTCGGGATAGATGGCTTCTGCGCACATCCGCTTCCCACTTGCGTGCATGTGAGGCTCGAACGAGGTCATGATGCCGGCTTTGGGCATCCTATAGAAGTTGTCGAACCGCACGTTGTCGGTGTTCGCCGGAATATCGAGCTCGTCCCTCAATTGGCCCATGGTGAGGAACCCCGCCTGGAGGTACTTCGGCTTCCAGCCCTTGGGATGAAACTTGAACGCGGCGTCGACCCGCACTGGAAGCTCTTTGCCGACCGGGTGTAGGTGCATCGTGTAGATGAAGGCTGAGCCACCCCTCAATCGCACGCCCGTATCGTCGGGATAGACCGTGGCGTTCTGGCCCAATTCGTACACGATGTAATAACCATTGGCCATGCCATTGCTCGACGTTTGGTATACATCTGGATCGTTGGGATCAACTTCGTGAAGACCCGCATGATGAACCGCGAAGTAATTGAGGTCACCGGCTTGTCCCGCCAGCCTCGTAATCTTCTCTGCGCCGTCCAGCCGGACCTCCTTAATCTCCACTGCCTGGACGTAGCGGTCTTCGGTCAATCCAGTCAGCACGGGCCCGATCTCGCCATGCCAATCGGCCCCCCGCGCCTTGACCGTCAGCACGGGCGTCGAGACGATCAGGTCCGGCGTGCCGATGGTCCAGCCTGTCCCGTCGGCATACTGGCGCGGCGGGGGCATGTCGGCCGGGTTACCCCGCGGCGCACCCGCGTTCACCCAATTGGCGACCATCGCAATCTCTTCGTCACTCAGCGAGGGATCGTTCTTGAACCTCTGAATCCCGATATTCTTCTCAATAAACCAGGGAGGCATCTCGCGCAGGGTGGTCTTCCGTTTGATGGCGGCGACCCACGGCCGGACGTCCTCATAAGTGCTCAAGGCCATTGGCGCGACCCCGTTCGCACGGTGGCAGTTCTCGCACGAACGTTGAAGGATAGGTGCAATGTCCTTGGTGAACGTCGCCTCCCGAGGCGCACCCTGCTGACCAAGGACTGGAACCGTTGTGACGGCCAGCGTCATGGGGGCCAGCGTCATGAGAACGACCAACAGGATCGGACTCCACGAACTGCGACCCGAATTCACGGGGATCTTCGTCGTCATAACAGCTCCTTCACATACCAGCAAACTACCAGTCTGGGGCAGCGGAGGCTCACCGCGCCGGGCTGAACAGAATATAAGCTGTCCTCGTCGCTAAGGAAAGCAGACCCGTAGTACGGCGCTCGGATCCCGAAAACCGCGAGAAAAGGACGGTCGCCCCTCCTGAACTCCCAACAAGAGTAGCCGAATGCGTGCTCCCGCGGGGGTCAAACTTGGGTGAGGCTCTGGTAAGGCCATGGTAAGGATTGGGCTCGGGGATGGCACTCTTGACGCTATCCGACCTGCCATCAAGAAGGCATAATGGACCTCGATGGAGAACTGCGCATGAAACGATTGGTTGCTCTTGCCATCATCGGTTCGACGGCGTTCGTGGCCGCGCAGAGCGGGGGGCAGTCGTCAATCGACTGGCCGAACTGGGGGGCCGAACCCGGGCAGTCGAAGTACTCGAAGGCCGCGCAGATCACGAGGTCGAACGTCAACAATCTCGAGGTCGCCTGGCGCTGGGAGAACAACGAGAAGGCGATTCCCGAGTTCGAGATGCGGCCCGGCGGGATGTTTGCCACGCCGATCATGATCGACGGCGTGCTGTATATCAGCACGGGTTATCACCGCGTCATCGCGGTGGACGCCGAAACGGGCAAGGAGATCTGGGCGTTCGATCCGAAAACCTACGAAGAGGGTCCACCCATCGCGGGCACGGGAAGCCATCGCGGCGTGATGTTCTGGCGCGACGGCGACGATGTGCGCATTCTCATCAACGCACGCAACAAGCTCTTCGCCGTCAACGCGAAGACGGGACAGCCCGTGAGGGAGTTCGGCGGCGGTGGCAGCGTCCGGCTGGACGAAAATCACACGCGCGAGATTCCACGCGGGCAATTTCAGCAGACGTCTCCCGGCGTCGTCTACGGCAATCTGGTGATCGTCGGCAGCCGGATTCCCGACCGCCTGCAATATCGGAACGACCCGCCGGGATCGATTCAGGCGTTCGACGTGAAGACCGGCAAGCGCGCCTGGATCTTCTACACGATTCCGCAGTCGGCGAAGGACTTCGGCGCCGACACGTGGGCGAATGAGTCGTGGAAGACCGTCGGCCACGCCAACGTATGGGGCCCGATGACACTCGACGAGCCGCGAGGGTTGCTCTACGCCGCGTCGAGCACGATGAGCGGCGACTACTGGGGCGGCCAGCGCGTGGGGGCGAACCTGTTTGCCGAGACGCTCCTGTGCATCGACGCCAAAACCGGCAAGCGCGTGTGGCACTTCCAGGCCGTGCATCACGGTATTTGGGACTACGACTTCGCGTCGCCGCCGAACCTTCTGACCATCACCGTGGATGGCAAGCGCATCGACGCGGTAGCGCAGCTCTCGAAGCAGGGGTTCCTCTACGTTTTCGATCGCGTCACCGGAAACCCGATTTGGCCGATCGAGGAGCGCCCGGTCGATACCAAGTCTGAGATCCCCGGCGAGAAGCCGTATCCGACGCAGCCGTTTCCCACGAAGCCGCCGGCGATGGGTCCACAAGGCGTCTCACTCGACGATGCGAACGATCTGACGCCGGAGATCAGAAGGCTCGCGCAGGAGCAGCTGAAGCGGTACACGCTCGGGCCGCTGTTCACGCCGCCCTCGTTCAAGGGGCTGTTCCAGCGGCCGTCGAACAACGGCGTTTCGAACTGGGGCGGCGGTGCGGTAGATCCGGAATCAGGATTCCTGTACCTGCGGGCGTCGGACACGTACTACATCAGCGAGGTCTGCAAGAACGACTTCACCGATCCGTTCGTGGACGTCGCGTACGGCAACTTCTGCGGATCGACCGGTCTATTCTCCCTGCCGGCCAACCTGCGGCCAACCGGCGCACCTGCTGCGCCGGCGAGACCCGAACGACCACGAGGCAGCGCGGAGTTGGTGGAACCTAGCGCGGCAGAACTGGGACGAGGGGGCGGCTCGGCGCGCGCAACAGGTGTTGTGAATCCGCTTGGGGCGATTCCACTCACCAAGCCGCCGTACGCGCATCTACTCGCAGTCGATCTCAACAAAGGGGACATCGCGTGGAAGGTGGTGTTTGGTGAAGGCAGCAGCGCGATCCGCAGACATCCCCTTCTGAAGGGTATTGATCTGCCAGACCGATTGGGGACGCCGGGCAATTCCGGGGTCGCGGTGACGAAAGGCGGTCTCGTCTTCATCGGCGGCGGCGAGCCGTACCTGTACGCGTTCGACAAGACCACGGGCCGCGAGCTGTGGCGCGGATCGACGGACGGCCCCACGGGCGGCAATCCCATCACGTATCAGACCGGATCGGGCCGTCAGTTCGCGGTCATCTCCACGAACGGTGGGGCGAACAGCGGGTCAGGGCTGGTTGCCTTTGCGCTGAAGCGGGGCGGCAGCGCGCCCGCGGCGGCGACGGCTCCACGACCGAGCGCACCGGCAACGGCCCCCTCCACGATGTCCGGGGAGCAGGCGTACCTGAGCGTGTGCGCGGGATGCCACGGGCGGACGGCTGGAGGCGGCATGGGTCCTGCTCTCGCCGGGACGACCAAGGACCTCAGCGAGCTGCAAGCCATCGTCCGCGAAGGACGAGGACAGATGCCGCCGACGGGCCCGCGCGATCTGACCGACGAGCACATCGCGCTCATCGCCGTGTACTTGCGGGCGCTCGGCGGCGGGCGCTAGAAGAGCGGACCCACGAAGACGTGAAGGCACGAAGCCAGGAAGACGCGCGTTCGGCAGCGAACGAAGGCCGCTATCGCAACGACCGCAGATACTCGACGATCCCAGCGATTTGCTGGTCAGTCAGCTCTCGTGACGACACCGGCGGCATCTGCCCCAGGCCTTCGCGCACGATCGCCAGCACTTCCGCCACTTCCTTCGTCATCGGAACGAGCGCGGGTGCGACCCCACCTCGACCATCAGGCCCGTGACATGGCTGGCACACGCTACCGAACGCTTCCGCTGCCGATCGCGCTTGAGGCGTGGCGGGAGGTGTAGTCGACGCGGACGTTCGAGCGCTCGCGTCCAACGCAAACGCGGTGAGCGTCGCGTCAGGTCCGGCTCCACCCGCAATCAGCACATATTGGCGGCCGTTGCGCGCCCGATACGTCATCGGGTTCGCTTGAGTCTGGCGCAGCGTCGCGCCACGCCAGAGCTCCTTGCCGGTGGCTTTGTCAAAGGCGTAGAGGTACGGGTCGCCACCGCCGATGAAGACCAGACCCGTCCTCGTGACCAGGACACTCGAAGGACCACCAGTGCCGAGCCGGTCCGGCAGTTTGACGTCTTTCAAGAGCGGGTGCCGGCGGATCGCCGGGCTCCCTTCACCGAATGGCACGCGCCACGCGGTTTCCCCTTTGTTGAGATTGATCGCGACGAGATATGCGTACGGCGGCTTGATGAGGGGAATCGGACCCAGCCTGTTCTTCGGGCTGGCCTCGTCGCCCGCCGCGGGTCGGACCAGTGTGCCATCGCGCCGCTGGAAGATGTAGGCCGCGGCTCCGTACTCGCAGTTGTTGCTGTAGTCCACGTCCACATCCGCGGCGGTATTATCGTTCGGACATACCTGATTGACTGTGGTGCCTTCGGTCGTTCTCAGATAGAGCAGGCCCGTTTCCGGATCAAATCCCCCACCACCCCAATTGGCGCCACCGGCGGCCGTCGGCCGCTGAATCGTGCCGCGCAAGCTTGGGGGCGTAAAGAGCGGACCGAGCCGAAACTTCTTCATCTCCTCTACAGCCAGCGCCCTGATTTCAGGCGTCAGGTCGTTGGCATCGTCGAGCGAAATCCCCTGCGCCGAGAATGCCGGCGGCTTCGTCGGGAACGGTTGCGTCGGGTACGGCCGTTCGCCGGGAACATCTGTCGTGGTGTCGACGGGGCGTTCCTCGATCGGCCACACCGGCTGGCCGGTCACGCGATCGAACACGTACGTGAAGCCTTGTTTCGACAGTTCCGCCACCGCATCAATCCGCCTGCCGTCCACCGTGATCGTCACGAGGCTCGGCGGTGACGTGAAGTCGTAGTCCCACAGGCCGTGGTGCACGGCCTGGAAGTGCCACTTTCGCTTTCCGGTTGACGCGTCGAGGCAGACGAGCGACTCCGCAAACAGGTTCGCGCCCAATCGGCGTCCGCCCCAGTAGTCACTGCCCGCAGTACTGACCGGGACGTACAACAGCCCGCGCGACTCGTCGAGCGTCATCGGGCCCCATACATTCGCATGGCCCGTGAAGTTCCACGATTCGTTCTCCCAGGTATTGGCGCCGAAATCGGTGCTCGATTGGGGGATGGTGTTGAAGATCCAGGCGCGTTTACCGGTCCGCGCGTCGAACGCCTGTACCGTGCCCTGCGGCTCGAACTTGTATTGGAGCCGGTCGGGTATTCGACTGCCGACAATCACCAGGTTCTTGTACACAACGGGAGGCGATGTCTGGCTGAAGTGAAGTTTCTTGACGGGCAGTCGCAGTCCGTCGGTCAGGCTGGTGACGCCCTTGCGTCCGAAGGTCGGCACTGGCTTGCCGGGCTTGGCATCGAGCGAGAAGAGGCGGGTGGCAGTGTTTAGGAAGAGTCGCCACTCGCCACCTTCCCGCCAGAAGGCAACCCCCCGATGCTTGAGCCCGATGTTGTCCTCCTCGCCTTTCCAGGCCTCCGGATCGAAGGCCCACAGCTCCTTCCCTGTTTCGGCATCGAGCGCGACGACTCGGTGGAAAGGCGTGCTGAGGTACAGCACGTTGTCGATCATGATGGGGGTGTTCTCGAACGGCCCGGGACGCGTGCCGTATTCGGCGTTCGGCAGTTCCCCGGTGTTCCATTCCCACGCGCGTCCCAGCCGGTTGACATTCGCAGGAGTAATGTCCGGAATGGTGGAATAGCGTGTGTTGGCTGGGTCTCCGCCCCAGTACGGCCACTCGACGGGACGCAACTCCTGAGCACCGAGCTGCAGGGCGAAGGCGACGACCGCGATTCCGCAGAGTCTCTGCATACGGCTGCTCCCTTCAGGATTCTGCCCGGCCGGGCTTTGTCGCAGAGCTACACCAGTCGCGCAAGAACGGGCGATCATAGGTCGGTACCAACAAATGGACAAGGGCATGGGCCAGAGATGTATAGTGCAGTGGTTTCCGCTTCAAGGAGGTCACCCTATGACCCGTCGCGTGTTCTATCTGCCCCTGGCCGCGGCTGTGATGTTCGTGGCTGCCATGATCGGAGCCTCGGGTGCTGCACAGACCCCAGCCAGAGCCGTGTCCATCGACAGCGACGACATCGGAGGCGTGGTCACCGGTCCCCGAGGACCGGAAGCCGGCGTATGGGTCGTGGCTGAAACGACCGACCTGCCAACGCGCCTGATCAAGAGCGTGGTCACGGATGACCAGGGTCGCTACCTGATTCCGGACTTACCGTCGGCCAGCTACAGCCTGTGGGTCCGCGGCTACGGCCTGGAAGACTCGCCGAAGGTCAAGGCCTCACGGGGAAAGCAGGTGGCACTGAAGGCCGTGCCTGCGCGCAGCACACGTGTGGCGGCGGACTACTACCCGGCCCAGTATTGGCTCTCACTGCTTCAGCTGCCGCCCAAGAGCGATTTCCCCGGCACCGGCCCAACGGGCAACGGGATTTCTCCAAACATGAAGAGCCAGGGCGAGTGG
>ORMF012558873.1_pt1 | contig 11889 bp, 12 predicted proteins | sample 1779871 | NCBI WGS metagenome assembly ORMF01 (sample SAMEA104232316, study PRJEB22302) | groundwater metagenome | biome: forest; feature: aquifer; material: groundwater | place: USA | collected 2011-08-07 | depth 5.4 m | reverse complement strand
TCCACCGCTGACGAGCCGCGTCCACGCCGAGCAGATGGCGAACGAAATCCTCGCGCGGGACTTCGACATCGACATCAGCGCGTGCCTCAGCCGCGGTTGGGGTTTGGTCACCGACCGCTTCTGGCTCTGCGTCGGCGTGACGGTGCTCTTCTGGCTGGCGCGGTTCGTTGCCGGACTGGTGCCGTTTGGCCTGTTGGTGCTGTGGGGCGTGTTGCTCGGCGGCTTCCAGTGGATGTTCCTGAAACGCGCCCGGGGCCACGAAATCTCCGCCCCGGATGCGTTTGCCGGCTTCACGCTGGCTTTCGTTCCCTTGATGCTCGCCGGGATCGTCTCGAAGCTGCTGTTTATCCCTGCCTTCCTCTTGTGCATCCTGCCGTTCGTTTATCTCTACGTCGCGTGGAAGTTCGCCTTCCTGCTGGCGATCGACAAGAAAATGGATTTCTGGCCGGCCCTCGAAGTCAGCCGCAAGGTGATCACTCATCACTGGTGGACGATGTTCGGGTTTCTCTTCGTGCTTTGGTTCATCAATCTTGTCGGCACGCTGTTGTGTGGCATCGGCTTGTTGGTGACTTGGCCCCTGACCACGGCGGCACTCGTGTACGCCTACGAAGATATTTTCCGCGTGCGGCCGGTCGAGAGCGCGCCCCCGTCCGTGGCTCCCGCGACGTAAGCTTGCCAGGGTTCATAGCGGCCGACACCTGTGGAATCCCCCGCTCTGGGCCCGGACCTCGACACCACGAGCCGGAGCGCCGCTCTCCGAGCCGGCGCGTGGAGGCGATGCTCACGGTTCGCGCCGGATCGGAGATCGGCGCTCCGGCCCGCAGGTTTCAGGCACGGTTTCTCTGATCTCATCATCGCGTGGAACTTTGGAAGTTGGAGCCTCCTTACGTCGGCTGCTACAAGCAGCGGCGGCGGCAACCGCTCAGCCTGAATTTGTTTGTCGGCCGCGGCTTGTCGGGCTACAAATCCCCGCACACATTATAGACGAAGCCGCGCTGGGGTCCGGTGTTCTATGGGCGAGTCAGAACGGATCACGAGAAACAGAATTCAAAACCGCAAACCGACTAACAAAAGCTTTCCCGGCTCATCACGCCTGCGCCGCCCAGTCTAAAGCGGTGCCCTGCGATGGTCCCGCGAGAGCGCAGCGTGGAAAGGATCGACTATGTATAAAATCATCGGCGCAGACGGCCAGGAGTACGGCCCCGTCACCGCGGAACAAATCCGGCAATGGATCGGCGAAGGCCGCGCCAACGCGCAGACCCGCGCCCAGGCCGAAGGAAGCACCGACTGGAAGCCGCTCGGAGATTTCCCCGACTTCGCCGACGCGCTCGCCGCCAAGGCCCCGCCGAGTGCCCCGCCCGTGTTCGCGACGGGACAGCCGACTGGACAACCCAGCGGGCCGACGCCGGACGAAATCTTGGCGCGCGACTATGACCTGGAGATCGGCCGTTGCGTCAGCCGAGGGTGGGATTTGTTATGGCAGAACTTTGGCATCATCTTCGGCATCACGATCCTGTTCATACTGATCTCGGCGGCCCTTGGTGGGCTGGGCGCAATTCCATTCTTCGGCTGGTTTTTCACGATCGTCAGTCTCGTCGTGTCCGGGCCGCTGAGTGGCGGGCTTTATCTGGCCTACCTCAAGAAAATACGCGGCCAGGAACCCGAGGTCGGTGATCTCTTTGCGGGCTTTCAAGCCCGCTTCGTTCAACTCATGCTCGCGTACCTGGTGGCTGCGTTGCTGACACTCTTCACGATGATTCCCGGCGGCGTGCTGATCGCCATCGCCATCGTCACGCTCGGTCTCCACGGAGCTGGCCTCGGTGTTGCGGTGTTGATCCTCGGCATTTTGCTGGCGCTCATCCCGGCGATTTACCTGGGCGTTTCATGGACGTTTGCGATTCCGCTGGTCATCGACAAGGGACTGGACTTCTGGCCGGCGATGCAACTGAGCCGCCGGGTCGTCGGCAAGCACTGGGTCAGCGTGTTCTGCCTGTTGATCGTGATGGCGTTGTTCAATCTTGCCGGCGTGCTGGCCTGTTGCGTCGGCACGTTGTTCTCGGTGCCGATCGCCTTCGGCACTTTGCTGCATGCATACGAAGACATCTTCAGCGACAAAACCAGCCAAGCCGCTTAGCCGCACGACGGCGGTGCATTGCGTCATCGTCAACCAGGCCGCCACGCCGGGGTTGGGTTCGCTGCTGGCGCGCCGCTGGATCGCCGGGAGCGGCCAACTGGCGCTGGCGCTGGCGGGCTTCGGCCTGATCATGGCGTGGTTTTTCTTCAAGCTGCGCGACCTGTATCGGCTGGCGGAAGACCTCCCGGTCGATCCGAGCGCCGGCAACTCGCTGGGCAAAGCGGGCTTGGTGATCTTCGTCCTGGCGTGGCTGTGGTCGTGGGTGACGAGTGCGAGCATCCTCAAGGAGGCGCGGAAAAACGCGGCGGTTTCGGCCGACTAAACCCGATGCGAAGCGTCGTTCCCGAAGAAACGCAAAGGCGCAGCTACGCCCCGCTCATCGGCTTCGGGAGCTTGGTCATGGTCATCGTCGCGCTCCGCCTCGCTGACGCCTGGCGCCTGCCGCTGCCGTTTTGCGGCTTCAAGAAACTGACCGGCCTGCCGTGCCCCTTCTGCGGCAGCCTCCGTTCGCTCCTGGCTTGGTCGCATCTGGATCTGGCTGGGGCGCTTGCCTGGAACCCGCTGGTGTTTCTGGTGTGCCTGGGCGGGGCCGTTTGGTTCGCGGCCTGGCTGGGCGAAGTGTGGTTTCAAAGACCCTGGACCTCGGGACTCGAGGGCCTGCTGGCGCGGAAGTCCTCCAGGCTGATTTTCGCCGTGCTGGTCGTCCTAAACTGGCTGTACCTGCTGGCCTGCCTGCCGCGCTGACGTTTTTCCCACGCGGTTGCTCCACCGCTTGGCCTGGCCAGGCAGTTTTTTGGCGTGACCTCGCCCGTGTTCTTTGGCAGGGGATGGTCATGGCAAAACTCACGCCGAGTCAGCTCAAGACTGCACTCACAGCAGTCCCGCACTGGTCGAGAAGTCGCAGCGTCATCAAGCGCACCTACGAGTTCAAAGATTTCGTCGCGGCGATGGCGTTCGTGAACAAGGTCGCGCGCCTCGCCGAGAAAGCCCAGCACCATCCGGACATCGACATCCGCTGGAACAAAGTCACGCTCGCGCTCACCACGCACGACGCGGGCGGGCTGACGGAGAAGGATTTTGAGCTGGCGGCGAAGTGTGATCGGGTGGGAGGCGGAAAACGTAAAACGTAATGCGTGAATAGCGCGGTCGCCCACGGACGGATTTTACGTTTTACGTTTCACGTTTTACGCCACCGCCAATGCAAGCCGTCCAAACCCTTTTCAAACAGCACTTCGGCTATGCGCCCACGCACGTCGTCCAAGCTCCCGGTCGCGTCGAACTGCTCGGCAACCACACCGACTACAACGAGGGCCTCGTCATGTCGCTGGCCGTCGATCGCTACATTTGCATCGCATCGGCGCCGCGCAGCGATGGCAAGATTGCGCTCGTCTCGTCGGCGTTTCCCGGCAAGGAGGAGTTCTCGCTCAGCCGCATCGAGAAAAACGCGGCTGCCCCGTGGGCGGATTACGTCAAGGGCGTGCTGCTGCAACTCCGCGCGCACGGCGTTTGTTTCACCGGCTTCAACGCGGCGATCCACAGCACGCTGCCCATCGGCGCGGGCTTGAGCAGCTCCGGCGCGCTGGAGGTCGCCACCGCGCTGACCGTCCGCAAACTCCACCCGTGCAAACTCACCGACACCGGCACCGCGCCGCCGCCTCGGCGCAATGCCAAAGGCGAATTGCCGCCGCTCACCGCGAAGGAGAAACTCGCGATCAGCAAGCTCTGCCAAGCCGCCGAAAGCCAGTTCGCCGGCGTCAACTGCGGCGTGCTCGACTACGTCTCCTCGCTCTTCGGTAAAGAGCATCACGTGATCGAACTGGACTGCCAACAACTCACTGTGGAACTGGAGCCGATGGTCGGCGACGTGGCGATCATCATCCTCAACTCAGGCGTGAAGCACTAACTGGCCGCCGGCGAATACAACGAGTTGCGCCGCCACTGCGAATCGGCCGCCCGGACGATCGGCGTGAAATCACTCCGCGCCGTCGATGCGCACCGGCTGGCGGCGAACCGAGCCAAGCTCAGCGAACGCGACTACCAGTGCGCTTATCACATCGTCGGCGAGAATCAGCGCGTGATCTTCGGCGGGCGGGCGCTGCGCAACGGCGACCTGGAGCAGTTCGGCCAATACCTCTACCAAAGCCACGAAAGCTCGCGCGACTTCTTCAAGAACAGTTGCCCCGAGTTGGATCTGCTGGTGGAACTGGCGCGCGCGCAGCCTGGCTGTCTCGGCGCGCGGCTGACCGGCGGCGGCTTCGGCGGCGCGACGATCAATCTCGTCGAGCGCGCCCACGCCAAGAAGTTCATGGAGGCGATGGCTGCCGCGTATGCCGAGCGTACGGGCCGAAAAGCGGCGCCGATGCTTTGTCGGATTGTCGATGGCGCGCGGTGAGCGCGGGCTGGTCTTGCCGGGGCAGATTCAGTCACGCCAGGCCGGCCGGAGGACAAGGACGATCACTTCTGAGTCTTCCGCCGAGGCACTGACGGGAACGGTCTGGATGGCCAGCCGCTGATTGGCCAGAGTTTGCTGGCCGCGCAGTGGCACCTCTTCGCGCTCCGCGAGGATGAAGGAGTTTCCAGACAGCGCCTCGTGCGCCTTGACGGTCTCCGGTTTCTTCTCGGCCGGCTTTTTTTTGCGGAACAAGGTGCGCAAGTTCACGCCAGTGCTGTTGCTGTCCTCATCGCCCGCGTCGCCTTCTTCGTACACCATGCCGGGTTTGAGAAGCTTGGCGAGCCTCATGCCGAACAGCAGATACTTGTCGCCGGCCCAGCGGTCGATCAGGTCCGGCGACCAGGAGAAATTGCCCTCCCATTCAAGCTCCACTTGCTGCGCGGCGGCCGGGCGGGCCTGCACGCGCAGCGTCAGGCCAAACTGCCGGTTGGTCAGAGTGTCGTTGACTTCCTCGTCCAAGGAAAAGGCCGGCCGCGCATCCTGGGCCTGGAAAAAAGCCAGGGTGTTGGTGGTCCAATCGGAATCCCGATCGCCGAGATAGAGCAGATTCACCTGGCCCTGCCGGCCGAGCCCGTCGATCACCTGCGCCAGGGAACTGGCCGCGCCGAGTTGCTTTTGCCAGTCCGCGGCTTTGGCTGTCGGCACAAAGCGAAGGACCGCCAGGTGGAGTTCGAGCGACCCTCCGGGCGGCGGGTAGCGCGGCACTTGATTGGTCGGCTTGAGACTGTCCGCGTCGATGAAGATGATTTCGCCGCGGCTGGGCACAGCGGCCAGCAACAGGAGTGAGCAACCCAGCGCGACCAAATGGTGCCGAAGGTTGACCGCAGATGGCCTCGCCTGAAGAGTTGACCTCAGACGTTCCTTTCGATCATCTGCCCGCGGTCGCATGGGCTACCTCCAAGCCGGAACCATGCAGTGGAACGTGCCCCTCACCCCAGCCCTCTCCCCATCAGAATGGGGCGAGGGAGTTCTGCTGCGCATGCGGAGGACGGTCACTGGTTCGTGAAGAGTCCACTGCCTGGCAGACGTTCTCCCTCTCCCATCCGATGGGAGAGGGCCGGGGTGAGGGTTCATCTGCACTGAATCGATACGGCTAAGGATGGAGCGTCGGCAAGATCAGCAAGAGGATCGTCTGGGCTTCCTTGTTACCCATCTCTGCGGTGGTCGAGTTGACCAGGAGTTCGCCGCTGCGGCAGTTGCGGCTGCTTTGAAAGGAGATCGTCTTGTTGACCGGCAACTCGTAAATCTCATTATCCGTCGGTTTGCCCTTGGGGTTGAACAACTCGGCCAACCCGAGCCCCATGTCGGCGCTGGCGTTGACTTTCGCGCTGTCGCCCGTGAGCGTGCTCGCGGTTTTCGCCAGGCCCGCCGCGGTGTTCACGAAGCTCAGGAATTTGTCCCCTTTCCAGCGGTCCACGATCTCCGGGGACCAACTGACGGAGCCGGTCCAACTGAGGCCGAAGCGATTCGTGTCCATCGTCCGCGCGATGATCTCCAGCGTCACGCCGTAACTCGTCGCGGGCGGCAGCGGGGCGTCTTTGTGACCGATGATGACGACGGGCCGGGTTTCCAAGGCGTCGAACTTGGCCATGTTATTGTTCTCCAGGCGCACTTCGCGAGTCGCGTTGTAAAGCACGCTGACTTCGCCCTCCTTTTGCAGGCGCTCGATCACGGAGGCGAGGTCACCGGTCAAATCTTTGAATCCTTGGAGGACGCGGTCCGCCTTGAGCGGTTTGAAGCGCACCACGGAAACGTCCAAGGCCACGGTGGGCACCGGGCCCGACGCCGGCGCTGGGGCGTGCGTGCTGGCGGCCGGCGGGTCCGCTCCCCGCGACGGGAGCTGTGTCAGCATGACTGCGAAGAGGAAAAGCAAACCGCCCATCTGAAAACTTGTCTTCATACTCCGGGAAACATCGCTGCCATCAAGTAAGTATTGACTTCGCCGCGGCGTGTCCAGTAGGAAGTGCGCCCGTGGTCTGACGCGAAAACTATCCGGGGCCTCTCAACGAACACACACGCGACGCCCCAATGTCCTTCAACGAATCAACATCATGCGCGCAACATTAACTCTGCTCAGTGCAACCCTGGTCCTCGGCTCGGGAGCCTTCCAGACAAAGGCCGATGATCTTTTCGAAATCACGGCCCAGTCGCTTGCGGACGTTCGCACGGCGGGCGGCTCGAGCGTGGTGGACCTGGTGAAACAGGTGGTCGATGCCGAGGGTCAATTCTCCATCTTTGCTGGCCAGTCCTACCAGGCCTTCCTGAGGTACGGCGGGGTCCATAACGCGGTGTTTTTCAACATCAACGCCACCGGGACGTCCGCCCAGCTTCAGATCCCGGCCACCGGCTTCTTCCGCGATTTCAACGGCCCGGATCGCCAAAGCGTCGAGCGGCAGATTGAAGACTTCGTCAAGAGCAACGGCGAAGGGGAGTGGGCCAAGTTCCTGAAAACGATCAACGCGCAGTCCCCGGTGGCGGTATCGGACGGCAATCCGAACAGCGCGACGGCGTTCAGCGCGGCGCAGACCTACAACCAATTTGGCTCGAGCGCGGGCTTGACGCGGGATGAAATGGAAAGCCCGGACGGAGCGGAGCAGTCGTCTCACCTCGGCCTGGAGGCCGAAGTGGGCCGGTTCGATGCGAGCGGCTTCAGCGGCACCACGTATGCCCTGCCGCTCTATGCCAACTTCCAGCTCACCGACCGGGTCGGCCTGGCCCTGAACATCCCACTCAAATACATTGAACTGGAAGGGGCCGATATCTTCAGCGTGGGCGTGGGCATCGGACTGCCGATCAAGGTCATCAAACGCACGAAGGACAGGCCGTGGTTTTGGCAGGTCACGCCGTCCGGCGGGGTCCTCGGCGCCGGTTCCGAAGACCTGGCGACCGGTGGTTTGCTGACGCAGGGCGGCCTCACCAGTCTCTTGGAGCACCGCTTCAAATGGTTGACCCTCGCGATGGGAAATCAAGTGAGCTGGCTCGAAGGCGTCGCCATGGACATTGGCGACTTCCAATTTGATCCGGGCGTCAGCCAGCAAATCGTGAAGAACGGACTGAAAGCCTCCGTGCCGTTCGGTCGCCGCTGGATTTTTGAACTGTACGGTATTCACACGAAGTTCCTCGAAAACGCGAGTGTCGATGAGTACGTCACCGTCGGCGGCGACATCGGTTTCCGTTCTTCGGGCAAGCCCGGCTCGGCCCGCAAGAAGCGCGGCTATGTCAAAGCGGGGATCTATTCCGACGTCGGCAACGACTACTCCTCGCAAGTCGTGCGCTTCGGCACGGGCTGGAGATTCTAGCGCGGACCTGCTCCAGCCTCCCGGCTCCTGGCCCCTGATCGCCTCCGCTGGCCGCCTTCAGGCGAAGTGCCGCTACGCCATCGGCCTTAACTCCATCCACATCGCCGCGCGGAATGTCTTCTGCGGCTCCAGCAGGATCAGCTCGTGGTCCTTGGCTTGGCGGCTGAAGGCGTTCGGCAGAGCGGTCCACGGCTCCAGGCAATAAAACGGCTCGTTGGTGGACCGGGACCAGATGGCCACAAAGCGATGCTCCGAGGCTTCCTCGAAGTTGAAAATCACCTCCAGCTCGCTCGCCGGATCGATGAACACCAACTCCCGCTTGGCCAGGTCGGTGAGGAACATCGTGCCCGCGACGTCCTCGGCGACGCTCCAGTTCTGGCTGGGAAATCCTTTCGCGGTGAACCGCTCGTAACGATTGTGCGGGGTGAGCCGCTTGGCGTCGGGGATTTCCACGAAGCAAGCCGAACGCTCGCTCCTGAACGTGAGCGGCGCCCGGAAATACGGGTGGAAGCCTGTGCTGAAGGGCAGCGTTTCGCCGCCGGTGTTCTCGACGACTTGCTCCCAGTGCAGCCGGCCGCGCGCCAGCCAATAGGTCAGCCGCTGGCGGAACGCGAACGGATAATTCGCGCGCGTGCCCTCAGTGTCGCTCAACTCCATCGTGAGCGAGTTGGTGGTCGCGTTGACGACCGACCACCGGGCGCGGCGGGCGAAGCCGTGCTGTGGCATCTCGTGGACCTGGCCGTTCCATTCGTAGTGATGGTCCTGGTCACCGACGCGGTTGTTGCTCACCAACGGGAAGAGGATCGGATTGCCGGCGTACATCTCGCGCGGGTAGCGGTCCACGATGGCCTGGGAGAAATGGAGCGCCTCCACCCAGCCGTGTTTGGGCAGCCGCCGCGCGTAGCGGAGCAACCAGCCGCCCAACTCCGGGGCAATCACGGCGGTCGTGCCATCGGCCTCGGTCAGCGTGACGAATTTCTTTTCGGGCATGGCCAACGAACGGCGAGCGGGCAAAGCCGTTCACGTCGTGAATCTCCCGCGTGGACAAGCCTTGCGCGCGCGCCGGAACGAATCTATGTGCTGCCGGGCGGGCTGTCACGCACGAAGCAGCGTTCGCTGCGGTTCAGACGGTGGGAGAGGCCGTCGTGATTTCTGCGGCAAATGAGTGATGGGCCCCGGTGCGGAAGACTGAGGGTTCGGGCCGCAGGAGGAGCGGTTGGGGCTGATCGTGCTTAGCGAAGACCGGTGGAGGGAGGAGCCGTCCGGGTGGGAAGACGGTCGTGGACGGCCATCGTCCACCGGCGATTCCGCGTGGAAGCAGGGACCGTCCGAGGGGGATGACGTCAGCGCCCCCGCGCGGCAGAAGCGGTCCGGGGATCAAGCCCCGGGGCGGGATCGGCAGCAGGAGTGTTCACCACTCCGTGAACCGTCCACTCACGGCGGGCGCGGACGCGGCGGCGCGACGGGAGCCAGATCACGCCGGAACAAGCGGAAGCTTGAACTCCAACTTCACGTCAACGCGATGAAGTTCTTCAGGAGTTGCAGGCCGATCTGCTGGCTCTTCTCCGGGTGGAACTGTGTCGCATAGACGTTCTCGCGCCAGACGGCGGAGGCGAACGGCTCGCCGTAAGTCGTGCGCGTCGCAACGATGGACTGATCCTGCGGCTGTGGGAAAAAACTGTGGACGAAATAGACGTAGCTGCCCTCAGGGATGCCGCGGAAGAGCGGGCACTCCGGACGCACGATCTCCAGTTGGTTCCAGCCGATCTGCGGAATCTTCAGCCCCGGCTGTGGCTGGAAGCGCACGACTTTGCCCGCGAAGAGGCCCAAGCCGGCGGCGCAACTGTTGAACTCCTCGCTCCGCTCAAACAGCGCCTGGTAGCCCACGCAGATGCCGAGGAACGGCCGGCCCGTTTGGATGAAGTCACGGCAGGCCTCCAGCACCTCCTGCCGCCGCAGCGCGTTGAGGCAATCGTCGAACGCGCCGACGCCGGGCAGCACCACCGCGCGCGCGTCGGTCAGTTCGCGCGGTCCTGTCACGACGCGCACCTCGGCGCCCACGTGCAGCAACGCTTTGTGCACGCTGCGCAAATTGCCGGCGCCATAGTCGATCAACGCGATCACGGGTGAAGGATAATGGAAGCATCGAACCGGTGAAGCGTTAAATCGTTGAACCGTTGAACCGGTGGACTGTTGAATCGGATCCAGGCGTGAGCGCCTCTGCCGATTTAACGATTCAACGTAGAGGCGTGAGTCCCGCTCCTTCACCACACCGCAATGTTGGGACGCCGCGCAACGTTCCTTTCCCCACGGATTCAAGGCGCCCGCGGATTGGCAAAGACCCAAAAGGCCCCGGGCACCCTGAGTTTGAGCGGAGGTTGGCCCGCTCTCAGCCGTATCTATTCGATAAGGAGATTAACGCAAAGTCGCAGAGACGCAGAGGCGCAAGGGGAAAGAGGAGTTCCACTCCTCGACTGCCGGTCACTGTCTGGTGAGGACATCGGGCCTTTCGTTCCGATTCGTTATCCCTTGCGTCTCCGCGTCTCTGCGTCTTTGCGTTGAAATGGGACTGCAGAGATACGGCTCAGGCGCGGCAACTTGCGCCCGCTTCGCCTCTGTCCGGCCTGGCCAAGACCGCCTCCACACCCCGCCTCTGGCCGGCGAAAAAAATCTTACGATTTTTTGAAAGAAATGTCCGGCTCGGCTGTTTGTAAGGATAGATATGAAAACGAACTCTCTTGCAACTCCCGGCGGGGCCACCCCGCGAATCCACGCAGCCTTCACGCTGATCGAACTGCTGGTCGTCATCGCCATCATCGCCATCCTGGCCCCGCACGCCGCCCGCGCGGGCCAGAGGTGGGACATCGTTGGACTCTGGTAGGAGGCCTAAGGAACTCTTGCAAAATTGGTAGAGGCACCTCAACTCCCGTTCGCATGTCCTCCGGCTTATGAACACGACGCCACCGACTCCGCTGGGCAAACTGTCAGCAGATTGCCGCTTGACGAAATCCTGTGGCCGCCCCCACGGCGGCTGGGGGTCCGTTCTACTCGCGGCTTTCGCGTTGGCAATCGGAACTGTCGCATGCTTGGGCGCCCAGAAAGCCGAGCCGCTGGGGCCCTCGAGCCGGCGCACGCCGCTAGTGATCTCGGAGATCATGTACGCCCCTGCGCCGCGCAGCGACGGACGCATCCTCGAGCACGTCGAAATTTACAACTCACAACCGTGGTTCGCGGACCTGGGAGGCTTTCGGTTGGCGGGGGACGTCCAGTTCGTGTTCCCGGAAGGCACGCGGCTGGCGGCCCATGCCTTCCTCGTCGTCGCGCGGGCACCTGCGGACCTGCAGGCCGTCTATCCGATTAGCAACGTGCTGGGTCCCTATTCGGGGGGACTCGCCGGCACATCGGGCAAGCTCCGCTTGGAGCATCGTTCGGGCGCGGTTTTGCTGGACATCGACTATGGAAGCCAGTCGCCCTGGCCCGTCGCACCGGATGGCACCGGACATTCACTGGTCTTGGCTCGACCCTCGTTCGGGGAACGAGACCCGCACGCCTGGTCCGCGAGCTCGTTGGTGGGCGGCTCACCGGGCGGACCGGAACCCGCCGTGGACGATCCGTTGCGCGCGGTGGTCATTAACGAGGTGTCAGCCAATCCCAGGGGAGCGGCGGCGCGTTTCGTCGAACTCTACAACCACAGCAGGATCGAGCTTGCCCTCGACGGGTGCGCGTTGAGCGATGATCCGGCGAAGGCAGGCTTCGTGATTCCGGGCGGGACCAGCATCGGGGCCGGTGGTTTTGTGGCATTCTATGAAGGCCACCTTGGCTTCAGCTTCTCGGGCGCTGGCGGTCGCGTTTTCCTCGCCGCGCCCGATCGCACTGCCGTCCTCGACGCGGTGCGTTACGGCGCGCAAGCAGCCGGCCTGCCGGAGGGCCGTTGGCCCAGCGGTGGCCACGAGTGGCGCGCGCTGGCTCGACCGACGCCCGGCGCGGCCAACGCCGAGTTCTTC
>ORMF011943114.1_pt1 | contig 11897 bp, 7 predicted proteins | sample 1779871 | NCBI WGS metagenome assembly ORMF01 (sample SAMEA104232316, study PRJEB22302) | groundwater metagenome | biome: forest; feature: aquifer; material: groundwater | place: USA | collected 2011-08-07 | depth 5.4 m | reverse complement strand
TGACTCGGCTTTGATCCAGTACGGCACAACGGCCGACACCCGGATGTTCGGGCTGTTAGTATGGAGCGGTGTTCCCGGCCGGCTGCGTTTCTACGGTTACAACAACGACTTCTCGGGCGTGACTGTGTTGGAGCCGAACCAGTGGTATCACGGAGCGGTCACGTATGACGGCACGACGGTGACCCTGTATTTGAACGGCGAGTATGAGGGGAGCAGGGCCGCAAACCTGGACACGCTGATTGACAGGAATGGTTTGACCATCGGGTATCGGCCGGAGAGTGGATGGCGCTGGAAGGGCTTGCTTGACGAGGTGACGATCTACAATCGGGCCCTGACGGCGGAGGAGGTGCAGGCGATCTACCGCGCCCAGAGCGGGGGCAAGTTTGTCAATCCGGAGCCGCACATCTTGACGCAACCGGAAAGCCAGACTGTGCCGCCGGGCGGGAATGCCACTTTCAGGGTGGGTGCCAGCGGCACGGAGCCCTTGAGCTATCAATGGCGGTTCAACGGGAGTGATTTGGCCGATGGCGGGCGGATCAGTGGGGCGACGACGGCGACGCTGACCGTTTCCAATGTGGAGGCGGGTGATGCGGGCGAATACGACGTGGTGGTGAGCAACCCGGCGGGGATGGGGACGAGCGATCCGGCGAGTCTGACCGTCGGTGTGCCTGCTGCGGGTCCCTTGCCGTCAGGTGCGGTGGCGTGGTGGCGGGCGGGGAACAACGCCCTGGACGAGATTGGAGGACATCACGGCACGTTGAGGGGCGGGGCCAGCTTCGCCGCGGGCCAGGTCGGCCAAGCCTTCAGTTTGGACGGCGCTAATGGCTTTGTTCAAGTGTTCACCACGACTGGCCTGCCGGTGGGTAATGCGCCACGCACCGTTGAGCTGTGGTTTCGCACCGCCAATGACTTTACTACCTCCACTGACTCCGCTTTAATCCAATACGGCACGGCGGCTGACAACCGGATGTTTGGGCTGATCACATGGAGCGCCGCTCCCGGCCGGCTGCGTTTCTACGGTTACAACAACGACTTCTCGGGCGTGACTGTGTTGGAGCCGAACCAGTGGTATCACGGAGCGGTCACGTATGACGGCACGACAGTGACCCTTTATCTGAACGGGGAATATGAGGTGAGCAAGGCCGCAACTTTGGACACATTGATCGACGGAACTGGTCTGGCTATCGGCTGTCGCACGGATAACAGCGGATGGCGCTGGAAGGGCTTGCTTGACGAGGTGACGATGTACAATCGCGGCCTGACGGCGGAGGAGGTGCAGTCGATTTACCGCTCCCAGAGCGGGGGCAAGTTGGCCGCGGCTGTGGCCCTCAGCGTCGTCGTCGAGCCGGAAAATCAGATCGTGTTCGTGGGCGAGCTTGCAGTGTTCGGCGTGACGGCGGCGGGCACGCCGCCTTTGAGCTATCAGTGGCGCAAGGACAGGATGGACCTGCTCGGGCAAACCGGTCCGACGTTGACGTTGAACAGTGTCCAAATCAGCGAGGCGGGGGCTTACGATGTGGTCGTGAGAAATAACGCCGGCACCGCGCCCAGCCGGACAGCGACGCTGACGGTACGCACTTCGTCGCCACCGCAGCCGGGCCAAGGCTGTAGCCGCACGTACACGTCCGACACGGACTTCGATTGGGGCGTTCTGCTGAACCTCAATCATTCCGCTCAAGCTGATCAACTTCAGCTCAACCAAGAGACCAAGCCGTTTCCGTACATCTGGGTGGCGTGCTCCGGGCGGGGCACCATCGTACGGGTCGACGTCAACACTGGTGCGACGCTGGGCGAGTATCGCACGGCGCCGGTGAGCCGCGGCTTGAATCCTTCTCGCACGACCGTGGATGCGTACGGCAACGTGTGGGTGGCCAATCGCGATGAGAACAGTTCCCTGGACGGGATTTACGGGTACGGGTCGGTGGTGAAGGTTGGCTTGGTGGTCGGCGGAACCCGGGGAACGAAGAATCCGGATGATACGTTCACCCCGGATAGCCACGGCCAATACCTCAAGCCGCCGTTTCTTTACAGCACCGCGCTGGATCGGGACGGCGATGGTCTCATAAAAACCTCCATCGGCTTGGGCAGCATTCTGGACTGGGCAGAGAACGGGGACGGCAGTGTGCACAGCAACCCGGGCGGCCCAGCCCGCGTCGCAGACGCCGAAGATGAATGCATCCTGATCTATCAACGGCTGCGAGACGCGCCGAACCCAAGGCACGTCTCAGTGGACCGGGACAACAACGTGTGGGTCGGCGGCTTCTCGTATTCCCCGACGATGTTCCACAAACTCGACGGAAATGACGGCCATATCCTTGACTCTTTTGACGCTCGCCAGTTCGGGGCCGGCGGTTACGGAGGATTCATTGATGGCAATGGCATCCTCTGGTCGGCCAGTCTCTACCAAGGGCTGCTCCGCTACGACATTGCCCACCGCACCGGTATGCAAATCGCGCTGGGCCTGTCTTACGGTCTGGGCATCGATTCTCACGGATTCGTCTGGAACGCGCAGTGGACCGACAACCAGATCGCCAAGATCAGTCCGGATGGCACGGTCGTATTCGACCAACCGCTCAACCCGAACGGCGATTGCAGCCGGGGTGTGGCCGTGACTGCGGATGACAGCGTGTGGGTCGCGAACACTTGCAGTGGGACGGTCTCCCGGTTGGCGAACGACGGAAGCCTCCTCAAAACAATCTGGGTAGGCCGTGAGCCCACAGGTGTAGCCGTCGATGCCAACGGTAAGGTGTGGGTGACCAATCTGCGCTCCGACGATCTGTGTCGCATCGATCCGAATGGAGGCGCCGACGGCCTCGGGGCGCTCGATCTCGCCGTCTATCTCGGACCAGGCGCACAACCGTACAACTACAGTGACATGACTGGGAACGTGCTGCTGGGGATCATCCAGCAGGGCACCTGGACGGTGGTGCATGACAGCGGCGCTCCGGGCACGGCTTGGGGGACTGTTAACTGGACCAGCAACAGGCCTTCTGGCACGAGCGTCCTGGTCACCGTGCGGGCCGCCGATAACCAGACCGGCCTGACGTCAAAGCCATTCCAGCAAGTGCAGGACAATGTCTCCTTCTGCGGTGTCGGGATTGTTGGACAGTATCTCCAAGTCCAAGTGACGTTCGCGCGCGAGCCCAACGTCCAAGCAACGCCGGTGCTTTATGACCTGACGGTCCGGTGCTGCAACCAGCCGCCCACGGCCGATGCGGGTGACGATGTTTCGATTCTCACCCGGCAGCAATCTTCGACCACGCTCGTCGGTCTGGCCAGCGATCCCGATGGGAACGCACTCACCTACCGCTGGCTGGAAGGCACGACGGAGTTCCTGGGTTCGACGCCGGTGAACGCGGACGAAACCTGCCCGCTCAATCTCGGCATGCTCGCGCCGCTGGCGGTCGGCACTCACACGCTGGCTCTGGAAGTCAACGACGGTCAGGTGACGGCGAGCGATTCGATGCTCCTGACGGTCGTCAACTCGCCACCCACACTCGCCTGCGTCGTCGGGCTGAGCGTGGAGGCGTGCGCGCCGGTGGTGCTCAACGGCACCGTGGCGGACTTCGACGGCGACACGCTGAGTTGGACGTGGATGGAAGGCCAGGTCGTTCACGGTTCAGGAAGCGCGGCCCCACCGGCAGGGGGAGCGCCGACGCCATTGATACCTGTGACGCTTGCCGCGGGTTTGCCCATCGGCCTTCACACATTCACCTTCACCGCGACTGACAGCGCCGGGAACACCGCCACCTGCACGACGATGCTGAGCGTGGCGGATACCACCCCGCCGCTCATCACTGCCTGCGCGCCGTCGCAGCGGGCTGATGCCGATGCCGCGTGCCAGGCGGTCGTGCCTGACTTCACTAGCTTGGTCGTGGCCAGCGACTGCAGCGGGCCGTTGACCATCACCCAGACGCCGTCGGCAGGAACGCTGGTCGGCTGGGGCCAGCACGCCATTGAGCTGACCCTGGCCGACCCCGTCGGCAACAGGAGCGCGTGCAGCACCAGCTTCACCGTGGAGGACACGACGGCGCCCTCCATCGAGAGCCTTGTCGCTCCGCTCGCGCCGCTAGTCGTTAACGCCCTGGTGCAGGTGACTGCGGACTTCACCGACAACTGCGGTCCGCACACCGCCGTGTGGGATTGGGGTGATTCGACCAGTTCAGGCGGCGTCGTCACCGAAGCCAATCGGTCCGGCACGGTGACCGGCGAACACGTTTACGGCAGTGCAGGCGTTTACCGGCTTGGCCTCACGCTCACCGACCCGGCTGGCAACTCCAGTTCGGCGGCCTTCGAGTTCATCGTGATTTACGATCCGAACGGCGGCTTCGTCACCGGCGGTGGCTGGATCAATTCGCCGTTGGGAGCCTACGCGCCCGATCCGTCGCTGACCGGCAAGGCGACGTTTGGCTTCGTGTCGAAATATCAGAAGGGCGCGACCGTGCCGACGGGGAACACGCAGTTCAAGTTCCACGCGGCAGGCATGGACTTCCGCAGCACGAGCTATCAGTGGCTGGTGATTGCCGGGGCCAAGGCGCAATACAAAGGCTCCGGGACGATCAACGGCAGCGGCGACTACGGCTTCCTGCTCACCGCGATCGACGGGCAGGTGAATGGCGGTGGCGGCATCGACAAGTTCCGGATCAAGATCTGGGACAAGGCGTCCGGAGGCCGGGTCTATGACAACCAGATGAACGCGCCCGATGACGCCGATCCCACGACGGCGATTCAAGGCGGCAGCATTGTGATTCACAAAGAGAAGTGAGATGTTGGGACAGCATGAGCAAACGAGCGAATCCGGTCAGAAGGGACATCTCGTTTTACAGAGGCAATCGGGCTTGGCCGGAAACACTGGAAAGCAGAACATTATATGTCTACGGAAGCAAACAAAGCGATGGCTCTTCGCGCTAGCGAAGAGGTGTGGAGCAAGGGAAACCTGGACGTCGTAGAGGAGTTGTTCGACGTCAACTATGTGCATCACGAGCCCTTTGCCGGTGAGACTCGCGGCCGCGAGGGACTCAAGCACCTGGTCACCATGTGGCGAACGGCCTATCCCGATCTCAAGTTTACGACTGAAGATCTGATCGCCGAAGGGGACAAGGTCGTGCAGCGGTGGTCGTGTGTTGGCACCCACCAGGGCGAGCTAATGGGCATTCCGGCCACGGGTAAGCGAGTCACCACGACAGGCATCAGCATCATCCGTTTTGAGCGCGGCAAGGCTGTTGAGGAGCGGGTCAGTTGGGACGCTTTGGGTGGGCTGCAGCAGCTCGGCGTTGTCCCACCGCTAGGAAAGGGCTGAGGCTGAGTCGCTGTACCACCCTTAGGGCGGCTGAGGGATTGCCCCGCCGGGATGTTGTGCGGCAGACCGCCACCCAAGTCGCCGGGGCGAGGCTCCCGCCGAACGTCCCGCCGAACGAGACGCATTCGATCTCCACGCTGTAGGGATGGACTTCCACAGCACGAGTGACCAGTGCTGGTGATCGCCGGCGCCAAGGCGCAGTACAAAGGCTCCGTGACGGTTAACGGCAGCGGCGACTACGGCTTCATGCTGACCGCGATCGACGGGCAGGTGAGTGGCGGGGGCGGGGTCGATAAGTTCCGGATCAAGATCTGGGACAAGGTGTCCGGGGGCCGTGTCTATGACAATCTGTTGGACGCGCCCGAGGATGCCGATCCCACCACTGCCCTCGCTGGCGGCAGCATCGCGATTCACAAAGAGAAGTAAGCGGAGCCAGAGGACCGAGATCAGGAGTCAGAGGAATCTACGCTGCGAGGCTAGAGGGGGCATGGGCGAGGAGAGACTTGCCTTGCGTCAAAGTCGGCGCCGCGCACTCAGCGGAGAGTGGGCGCGCAACATCACGGCACAACAAGAAACTCACGACTATGCTCCACCTTGGCTTTCACACCGACGCCTTCAACAGCAGTTACTGGAACTTCGAGCAGTGCCTTCAATGGGCGCAGCGCAACGACCTCCACTTCATCGAGTGCGGCGCGATTGACGGCGTGAGCTGGATTCATGGCCTCGGCTATCAGCCGCACATCGCTCTGTGGGAAGACCCGGTGCTGCTGCGCAAGAAAATGGACCGCTACGGCGTGCGGTTCTCGCAGATCGATGCCGCGTTCCCGCTCTCGCTGCCCGAAGGCGCGACGCTCGGCGTCGAATATGTCCTGCACACGATCCGCTGGGCAAAGCTGGCCGGTTGCTCGCGCATTGACACGACCGACGACCGCTACGCGCCGTCAGGCCTGAGCGACCGCGAAGCCCTCGATCTGATGCGCCGCTCGTATCAGCAAATCTTGCGCGTCGCCGAGGCATACGAGATGACGATCAACATCGAGCCGCACGGCTACTTCACGACGAAGCCGGAGTTCATGGTTGAGATGCTGGCGTTCAGCGATTCGCCTTACCTGCGGATGAACATGGACACCGGGAACACGTTCATCGCCGGCCAAGACCCGGTCGCGTTCCTGCGCCGCTTCAAGGACAAAGTCAGCCACGTCCACATCAAGGACGTGAGCCAAAGCCTGTCCGCTGCCGCGCGCGGCGAACTGACTGGCATCGCCGTGAGCCACTGCGCCATCGGCGAAGGCGTGAACGTCGAGAACATCCGCCGGTGCGTCGATCTACTCGTCGAGATCGGCTTCGACGGCGTGCTGAGCATCGAATGTGAAGGCCAGGGCGGGCCAATGATTGAACGGAGCCTGGCGTGGGTGCAGGCGTTGGTGCAGGAGGCCAATGCACGCCTGGCGGCGAAGGTTTAGGTTCGCCACGGCACCTGGGCGACCTGGTGGCGTGCGGCCTTGACCACTGATTTTAACGCGCCACAGTTGCCGCGTGAAACCGTCACGCAACGCTCGCATTGCGGGCCTCCTTGCCATCTGCGCTCTCCCCGCGTGGTCGGCCGCGGCTCAGATCACGATCACTTCCGTCACGCCGTCGGGGCAGTTGCAGCTTGCCGGCACTTTTACGAATGGCGTCTGTGCAGTGCTGGAGGCTGCAAACGTGGCCGGGCCGTGGATGCCGGAGCGAAGTTTCTTCACGACGGGCCAGACGGCGGAACTCAGTTTCGCGCCGCCGGCCGGAGGTGCGTTTTGCCGCGTGCTCGCGCGGGACCTGAGTGGCGGACGCGCGGACTTCACGAACTTGACGTTGTCCTTCGGCACACTCACCACGCTCGCCGGCGCCGGCGGCACCACGGCCGTCGCCAACAAATGGCAGGCGAGCTTCGAGGGCGGCCCGGCAGCCAGCGCGCTGCTTTCACGTCCCCACATCGCGCTGGGCGACGACGCCGGCAACATTTACATCGCTGACAAGGAAGGGGACGGCATCCGCAAGGTGCGGCCGGACGGCACGATCGTGACGGTCGCTGGCACAAGCCAGCCGGGCGACGGACCGGACACGCCCACGCTGGCGACGCAGGTGGCGCTCAACCAGCCGAACGGCCTTTGGGTGCGCGACGACGGCACGTTCTACGTCCTCGATCTCGCGAACAACAAAGTCCGCCGCGTCGGGACAGACGGCTCTTGCTCGACGCTCTTCGCCACCGGCCTGAGCACCGGACGCGGCTTGTGGGTGAGTGACGACGAGTCGCTGGCCTACGTGTGCGCCGGCACAGTCGTCAAGAAATGGACACCCAACGGCGGGGTGGAGGATTTCGCCACGGGCTTCGCGAATCTCGGCAACCTGACAATCGATCCTGCGGGCCAGTTGGTCGTGACGGATCGCGGGATGCACCGCGTCTATCGCCTGGCCGCGGACGGTTCGCGCACGGTGATCGCGGGCAACGGCGGCATCGGCGGCGGCGGCGATGGCCAGCTCGCGACGGCCACTGGCTTGAACGCAGTGCGCGCCGTGTGGTTCTTGCCGACGGGCGCGTTCTTCGTCGGCACCGACAACGGCTGCCAAGTTTGGCACGTCGATACGACGGGTTACATCCACCTGTTTTTGAACGGCTCCCCAGGCGCGTGGGCCTGCAACGACGTGTGGTTTTACCGGCCACTCGCGGCTTGCATCGCCTATGTGAAGGCCATCACCGCGGATCGCGAAGGCAACTTGCTCATCACCGAGAACGACGCCGGCTACGTGCGGAAGATTCGCTTTCTGCCGCACGAGTGGTGAGAAGGAGTGCCGGTTGCAGGGTCCAAGTTCCGGAGCGGCGCTGGCGGGCACTCACCGGCGCGCCGCTACGCAGCACAGACATCGACATCGGGGTCGCCGCCAAGTTCGGTCAACTTCGTGTCCTGGCCGCACCCTCACACACGCTCAGCGCGGTTCGCGTCATCTCCCAGCTACAGGGGCGGCCACGCTCGCTTGTTTGGTCGAGCCGCCCAGCGCCACGCCCACGAGTTCAATCCCTTTGCCGGTGCCCAGATTGCGGGAATACTTCTTCTCCCTCGCGGTGTTCCAATGCTCATGCACGCCGAGGCTGGGCAGTCTCTTTGTCGGCGTGGCGTGATCGGGATCGTAGAACGTCCCCGAAGGAGGATTCTCCGCCAGCGCCGCCTCATGGAGATAATCATCCACCCCGCTCTTGCGCGGATGATCCTCCCACTCGGTCCAGAGGAAATCGAAGCCGACCGAATCGATCGCCACCGGGTCCTGCGACGCCAACAGGCTCGACGCCCAATCGCCGTCAAACGGCGGCGAGTTCCACCGCCGGGGCGCTTGATCGGCCGGATGCACACCTGGGTACAGCCCGTCAATCAGACAGAGCATGGTCTTGCCGCCGAGCTGCGAATGGCCCATCAAGTCCACCAGCACGCGATAGACCTTCGTCTCCTTCGAGAAGGAACTGGGATGAATGTCGTAGTAGCCTTCCTGCACGGGCCAGCGCACGAGCGAGCCGAAATGATTCTTCGCGCAGAGCGTCACGCCCGCGCCCGTGTGGGCCTTCAGGTTGGCCAGGTTGATCACGTAGTCGGCCTCGGCCATGTAGGTCGGCACGTAGTCCGGCTGCTTGCCTTGGGGCCGGGAGCTCCAATAAAACGCCGACGCCGAGGGCTTCGCCTGCACGCGGCCGAGCTTCCCGCCATGATCGACATACTGCACGGTGGGGAACTCGCGGTGGAGGACTTCATAATACTCGTTCGCGAAGTAGGCCAGTGTGTCGCCGACCGCGATGTCGGCTTCTTTGATCCCGACGACCCCGACGAGCTGCCGCAACAACGCCGCGATCATCTGCGGCGAGGTGTTCATGTAGTCTCGCTGCTTCTCCAGATTGTAAGTCTCCGGGTTCACGCCGCCCGACCGCCAGATCATTCCTACGAAGTTCACCTTGATCGCGATCTTCTCGCCCGGCTGGTAGCCCACTTCGCCCTTGCCACGCGTCTTGTTGAAGGAACGAAACAGCTTGTCCCACGCGCTAACCTCGGTCGCCTCGCCGGCCAACTCGCGGATGGCGCGCGACATCATTTCATTCACGCGCTTCTGGCTCGTGTGATTGGCTTCCCACCAATGGCCGTCGCCGGGGCCTTTCCAATCGGTCGCGTCCGGGTCGTGCACCCACACGACGCGGCCTGGATGAACGCCTTTGCCTTCGCCGATGGGCTTGAGCCGCTCCAGGTCCTCCGCGGCCGCCTGGATGTTTTGAACGCTCGTCAGCGCGACGATCACCGCCGTCGCGACCCTTGCCAGTGATAGAAAGTTGGTGTTCATAGCCCGATCTCAAAACCTGGTTTCACTGCCACGACTTTCCTCCGGGATGGCCGAGGCGGGTTTGACGGAGGTCAAGCGCAGGCGGCTGTCCTGCGAGAGGCGCGGGTCCCTCGGCCCGCCAGCGGGGCCCCCCCAGACCCCCGCCACGGTCGCAGGGCCACGGCCTCGCTTTTGGTTTGAACACCGCAACCGCGCCGCGCTACAACTGCCCAGCATCTCGCATGAGTTTAGCAGACCAAGTCAGACAAGCGGGCGTCGTTGGCGCGGGCGGCGGCGGTTTTCCCACGCACGTCAAGCTCGCGGCCAAGGCCGACACCGTGATCGCCAACGGCGCCGAGTGCGAACCGCTGCTGCACAAGGACGCCGCGGTGATGGCGCATCAGGCGGCGGCGGTCGTGCGCGGCGTGCAGTTGAGCATGGAAGCCGTCGGCGCGAAGGACGGCGTCATCGCGGTCAAGGCGAAGAAGAAGGAGGCTGTCGAAGCTGTCCAAGCCGCCTGCAAAGGGACGAACGTGCGCGTGCAGTTGCTCGGCGACTACTACCCGGCCGGCGACGAATACGATCTGGTCTTCACCGTCACGGGCCGATTGATCCCGCCGGCAGGCCTCCCGTTGAACGTCGGCGTCGTCGTCAACAACGTCGAGACCTTCGCCAACGTCACGGCCGCCGCCGAAGGCAGGCCCGTCACGCACAAGACGCTCACGCTGGCTGGCGCGGTGCGCAACCCGGCGACCGTCACCGTGCCCATCGGCACGACGTTCCGCGAGGTCATCGAGGCCACGGGCGGTTTCGCGTGCGACGATCCCGTGCTGGTCATCGGCGGTCTGATGATGGGCGAGACCACCGACGACCTCGACGCGCCGATCACGAAGACCGCGACCGGCGTGGTCGTGCTACCGCGCAGCCATCACGTCATCGAGCGCAAACTCAAACCGGCCAAGGCCCAGGCCGCCATCGGCAAGTCCGCCTGCGACCAATGTCGCTACTGCACCGAGTATTGTCCGCGCTATTTGCTCGGTTACGCCGTCGAGCCGCACCAGGTGATGCGCAGTCTCGCCTTCACTGCGACCGGGAAAGAGCACTGGAACCAATGGGCCGCCCTCTGCTGCGCCTGCGGCCTGTGCACGCTCTACGCCTGCCCCGAGGAACTTTTTCCCAAAGAAGCCTGCGACGACTCGAAGGCTGAGATGCGCCGCGCCGGTCTGAAGTGGACCGGACCGACCACCGTGAAACCGCACCCAATGCACGACGGCCGCCGCGTGCCGATCAAGACGCTGATGAAGAAACTCCACGTTCAGCAATATGATCATCCCGCGCCGCTGCTGTTGGACGAAATCAAGCCGCGCCAACTGGTGCTGCCGCTCAAGCAAAGCGCCGGCAGCCCGTGCAAGCCACTCGTGAAAGTCGGTGACCGCGTGACCGCTGGACAGGTGATTGCGGAACCACCGGCGAACGCGTTGGGCGCGTTTCTGCACACGCCGCTGGCGGCAACGGTCGAGGCGGTGACTGAGGCGCGCATCGTGTTGAGGCCATGAAGACGTTTCATCCGAAAGTGCGCCGGAGTGCTCTTTGCCACCACGAGGCGAACGCTGCCGTGCGGGTGGGGCGAGTCTTAAAGGGAATCTGGATCTGGCCCGCGGACCATTCTGGGTTAGGAGAAGGTTAGGCCGATTCGCACGCCATGCCACTACCGGAAGTCATCGAGACGTTGCGACAGCTCAACGAGCCGGTTCCGCGCCCAGCCCAGTTGCCCACCGAGGCGGAGGTCACAGCGGCGGAGCAGCGGCTGGGCGTCCGATTTCCTGCCGACTATCGTTACTTCCTTCTCCACGGCAGCGATGTCGTTTACGGCATCATGGAGCCTGCGCAGGTTACGCCGGGCGCCGGACACACAGACTTGGTTGGTGTTGCCACGACGGCTTGGCAGGTTGGATTGCCTCGCGAACTGTTGCCTTTCTGCGAATCCAACGGCGACTATTACTGCTTTGCACCTGACGGCCAGGTTGTGTTTTGGTCGCACAACGGCTGGGTCCGCGAGACGTGGCCCGACTTGGCGCATTGGATTCAACAGGTCTGGATAACCGAGTTTCAGGATATGCAAGATGCGACACCGTTGGCCTAACACAACCAACATGGCTTCTCTGACCCTATGCACGAAAAATCCATTGGCTTGATCGAGCTGACGAGTGTCGCGGCCGGCTTTGCGGTGGCCGACACGATGTTGAAGGCGGGCAACGTGCGG
>ORMF011819308.1_pt1 | contig 11898 bp, 10 predicted proteins | sample 1779871 | NCBI WGS metagenome assembly ORMF01 (sample SAMEA104232316, study PRJEB22302) | groundwater metagenome | biome: forest; feature: aquifer; material: groundwater | place: USA | collected 2011-08-07 | depth 5.4 m | reverse complement strand
TTGGCCTCGGCCAGGACCCCTTAAAAAGGATAGCACCTAAACCTTTCGGCATCACCCGCGGCAAGTTGTCGATAAATCCGCCACCCGTGATATTCACAATTCCGCGGACCGGCACGGCGGCAAGCAGTCGAAGCATGGGTTTCACATAAATGCGTGTGGGGGTCAGCAGTTCACGGCCGAGCTTGCCGCGAAAATCCTCTTCCGTAAAAAGTTTGCGCAGAAGCGAGTAACCGTTGGAGTGAAATCCGGAGGAGGCAAGACCAAGCAAGATGTCTCCTTGTTTGATTTTTTCGCCGGTAATGACTTTCTTCCGGTCCACGAGGCCGACGGCGAAGCCGGCTAAATCATATTGGTAGGCACCGTCTGTCTCCGTTTCGTAAAATCCAGGCATCACCGCCGTCTCACCCCCTACCAGCGCGCATCCCGCCTGCTGGCAGCCCTTCACAATTCCTTTCAGGACTTCTTCCGTGATATCGGAATCAAATTTTCCGGTGGCGTAATAATCGAGGAAGAAAATCGGTTTGGCACCGCACGTAATGATGTCATTGACACACATCGCAACCAGGTCGATGCCGATCGTGTCGTGACGTCCCTGCAGGCGTGCGATCTCGAGCTTGGTCCCCACCCCGTCCGTGGACGAGACAAGAAGCGGATTGCGGATACCGGCCTTTTGAAAATCAAAAAGTGCGGCAAAACCCGTGGGGCTGCCGAGAACGCCGGGAATCCGGGTGGAACGAATCAGACGGACAATTTTGCGGTTATAGTCGGGGTCTTGCTTGAGGTGCGGAACGCCGGCCTTCTCATACGTCCAACTCATAGCCTGCCTTTCAACACCGTTTTTTTTCCAATTTGAATTTGTCGACGTCGTCAAAAATTTCCGTGGGGTACTTTCCCGTGAAACAGGCAGAGCAAAAACCTTTCTTGTCCTGGGTTGTGGCGCTAAGCATGCCTTCCAAACTCAGGTAGCCGATGCTGTCCACGTTCAGGAATTGCTTAATTTCTTCCATCGTGTTGTTGCAGGCAAGCAGTTCCGCCTTGGAAGGAAAATCAATGCCGTAATAACAGGGTGAAACATGGGGCGGACAGCTGATTCGCATATGGACTTCGCGAGCGCCGGCACGGCGCAGTAACTTGACGCGCGACTTGGCTGTGTTGCCGCGAACGATGGAGTCATCCACCACGATCACGCGCTTGCCGTCCACAATTTCGCGGATGGGGTTGAGTTTGATTTTAACTTTGAGCGAACGCACCGACTGCGTGGGATTGATAAAGGTGCGGCCCACATAGTGATTGCGCGTAAATCCGTGTGCAAGCGGGATTCCGGATTCTTTTGCAAATCCCATGGCTGCGAAATTTCCCGAGTCCGGCACCGGAATCACGATATCGGCCTTGACCGGATGTTCCTTGGCCAGGTTGCGGCCGAGGCGTTCGCGCACCAGGCCGACGTTGTCGCCGAAAATGGTGGAATCCGGCCGCGCAAAATAAACGTGTTCAAAAATGCACTGGGCATGTTTAACAGGGGCCCCCTTGAAAGGAAAATAACTGCGCGGGCCCTTCGCATCGATCACAATCACTTCTCCGGGTTCCACTTCGCGGATAAAATCCGCCTCGATCAGGTCAAACGCGCAAGTCTCTGAGGCCAGAGCGTAACCGGCGCCGATTTTTCCAAAACAAAGGGGGCGAAATCCCTGCGGGTCGCGCACCCCAATCAACTGTCTCTCATTCAAAATAACAAGACTGTAGGCGCCTTCGACGCGCTTGACCGTTTCGATGACGGCCTCTTCGCGTGATTTATAAGAAGGCTTGGCCATCAGATGGACAAAGATCTCGGTGTCCATGGTACTTGAAAAAATGGAGCCGTAGGCCTCGAGTTCATCGCGCAGGATTTGGGCATTGGTGAGATTACCGTTATGCGCCACCGCGATTTGGCCGCGCGAGTAACTGACTTTATAAGGTTGGGCATTTAAAAGATTGGAGGAGCCGGTCGTCGAGTAACGCACATGCCCGATGGCGGAGTTGCCTTTCAAAAGCTGGATATTTTCCTCGTCAAAGACCTCGCCCACAAGTCCCTGGCTTTTATAAAGGAAAAGATTCTCCCCATCCGTAGAACAGATGCCTGCCGCCTCTTCGCCACGGTGCTGCAGGGCAAAAAGCCCTAGGTAAGTCATCCGGGCAGCCTCCGGGTGATTGTAGATACCAAAAACCCCGCAATGGTCTTTTACGTTTTCTCCGCTCATCCTAGCCTTTTGGGGATGGCCGATTCGTAAACTTCAGCCAGCTCCTTTACCTTCACTTTAATTTTATCACCCATGACAAGATCGGCGCCGCCCACTTTCCCGATTTGATAAACCGGCACGTTATGGTTCTGTGCCATACGGATGATTTCTTCCTTATAACGGGCCCGGATCGAAATGAGGGCGCGTGATTGGGACTCGCCAAAATAAAGGGCATCGTCGCGCAGTGTGTTTTTCCTGAGCGTTTCGCCGCGTTGAAGAAGTTCGACGTTGTCGGCGACCGCACCCAAATTTTTACCCATACAGGCCTCGGCCATCGCAACGCCAAGACCTCCCTCCGAAAGATCGTGGCAGGAGGCAAGCACTCCGCGGCGTGAGGCCTCCAAAAGGAGTTCCTGCAGAGCCACTTCGCGGTCAAGATCAAGCCGCGGCGGCAGACCCTTCTTCAGGCCGTGCGCCACCATTAAATAATGGGAACCGCCGATTTCGTTAAAGGTATCGCCCAGGATAAAAATCAAATCATGCTCGTTTTGAAAATGGGACGGCACACGGTGATGGATGTCTTCCAAGAGGCCTACCATTCCAATCGTAGGTGTCGGATAAATCGCCCCGGCCGGGCTTTCATTATAGAAGCTGACATTGCCGCCTGTGACCGGAGTCTTCAGCGCCTTGCATGCGGCGATAATCCCGTTTACGGATTGATGAAACTGCCAAAAAATTTCGGGTTTCATCGGATTGCCGAAGTTCAGGCAGTTCGTCACGCCAAGGGGCACGGCGCCGGAACAAACGACGTTGCGCGCAGCCTCGGCCACCGCGATTTTTCCGCCCTCGAAAGGATCGAGATAACAGTAGAGCGCGTTGCAATCGGTGGAAACGGCAATCCCCTTTTGCGTTCCTTTAATGCGAATCAGCGCGGCGTCGTGACCGGGAAGAAAAACCGTATCGGTGCGGACCATGTGGTCGTATTTTTCCCAGATCCAGCGTTTCGAGGCAATCGTAGGATGGTCGAGTAATTTTTTTAACACCGAATTGAAATCATTCGGTGCAGAGATCCGGTTGAAATCAAGCGTCTGGGCATCTTTGAGGTAAGAGGGTTCCTTTTCTTCACGCACATAAACGGGACCTTCATCGGCCAGCGCCTTCGCCGGAATCTCTGCGACAAGTTCGCCGTTGTCAAAAACCCGCATCAAATGACCTTCTTTCACTTCGCCGATTTTAGCGGCGTGAAGGTCCCATTTTTCAAAAATGTCTTCAACGACTTTTTCTTTTCCTTTTTTGGCAATGATGAGCATCCGTTCCTGCGATTCGGAGAGCATCACCTCGTAAGGAGTCATCCCGGTCTCGCGGCGCGGGACTTTGGCAATGTCGATCTCAATGCCGGAAGAACCGCGCGAGGCCGTTTCGCAAGTCGAACACGTCAGGCCGGCCGCGCCCATGTCTTGCATCCCAACAAGGGCATCGGTCTGAATCAGTTCAAGGCAAGCCTCGAGTAAAAGTTTTTCGCGAAAAGGGTCGCCCACTTGCACCGCGGGACGGTCTTCGTGGCTTTCTTCGGTGAGTTCGCGTGAGGCAAAAGCAGCGCCGCCCAGCCCATCGCGGCCGGTCGAGTGGCCGACGTAATAAACCGGATTGCCGATGCCGGTGGCCTTACCTTTCACGATGCCGTCTTTTTTCACGATACCCAGACACATAACGTTTACCAGCGGATTGCCTTCGTAGGCATCCTGAAAATAAACCTCTCCGCCGATGGTCGGAACCCCGATGCAATTACCATAATGGGCAATGCCGGCCACGACACCTTGAAAGAGCCGGCGTGTCTCGCGCGATTCAAGACTCCCGAAACGGAGCGAATTCATCAAAAGGACAGGCCGCGCGCCCATCGTAAAAATGTCACGCAAGATTCCGCCGACGCCGGTTGCGGCCCCCTGAAAGGGTTCGATCGCTGAGGGATGATTATGGCTTTCGATTTTGAAACAAATGGCGAGGCCGTCGCCGATATCCACCATGCCGGCATTTTCTTCGCCCGCCTTCACGAGAATTTTCGGGCCCTGTGTGGGAAATTGTTTCAGGATAGGTTTTGAATTTTTATAAGAGCAGTGCTCGCTCCACATGACGCTGAAGATGCCAAGCTCCGTGAAGTTGGGCTCGCGCCCGAGGATTTTCACGATACGCTGATATTCCGCATCGGTAATCCCGTGTGCGGCGATCATCTCTGGCGTGATTTTTGTGGGCGTCAAGGTCATGGTCATGCCAATAAGCTTTCCCAAATTTTACGGCCATCCTCGGAGGCCAGGATCCCCTCGCTGGCGCGTTCCGGGTGGGGCATCATGCCCAGCACATTGCGTTTTTCATTCACAATTCCGGCGATGTGGTCGCGGGAGCCGTTGGGATTGAATTCTTCCTCCACCTTTCCCTCTTTGGAGGAATAACGGAAAATAATCCGCGACTCGTCCTGCAATTTCTTGAGCGTATCATCCTCGCAGAAATAATTTCCCTCACCGTGCGCGATAGGGATGCACAGCGTGTCGCCTTTTTTCATTTTTTGAGTGAAGGCTGTATTCGTGTCTTCGGTGCGAAGCCAGACGTGCTTGCAAATAAAAGAGAGCGAGCGATTACGCAGCATCGCGCCCGGCAATAGGCCTGCCTCGAGCAGAATTTGAAAACCATTACAGATGCCGATCACGGCGCGGCCTTCGGCGGCGTGTTTTTTCACCGATTCCATGGCAGGAGAAAAACGCGCAATCGCGCCGGTCCGGAGGTAATCGCCGTAACTGAAACCGCCCGGAAGGACGACCAAATCCACCCGGGGCAGGACGCGTTCCTTGTGCCAGACAAACTCCACCGGCGTCTTCATAACGTCTTTCAACGCATGAAAACAATCCGTATCACAGTTGGAACCTGGAAACACCACCACGGCTGCTTTCATTTGATTTCGAAGGAATAATCCTCGATGACAGGATTGATTAAAAGCTTGTCGCACATGGCACGAAGAGAATCCTCTGCCTTTTTCCGGTCGGCGGCCTCGAGCGTCACCTCGAAATATTTTCCAACGCGCAGATTTTTTGCCTCACGGAAACCAAGCGTCTCAAGTGCATGAAGAACGGTTTGTCCCTGCGGGTCGAGTACGGATTTTTTAAGCGTCACATTGATCGTTGCCTTGAACATCATTCAATCTCCCTGCCGGTGAGGCGTTTGTAAATATCGCAATAAGCTTTGCTGGTTTTTTTGACAACTTCCTCCGGCAATGCCGGCGCCGGCGGCTTTTGGTCCCACTTCAAATCGAGGAGGTAATTACGGACGATCTGTTTGTCATAACTGGGCTGATCGTGACCGGTCTCGTATTGATCCTTCGGCCAGAAACGGGAGCTGTCCGGCGTCAAGACTTCATCAATCAGGATGATTTCATCCTTCAACAAACCGAATTCGAATTTTGTGTCGGCGATGAGGATGCCTTTCGTGGCCGCGTATTCCGCGCCTTTTTTGTAAATCTCAATGGAACGCTTTTCCACTTCGCGGGCAACTTTCTCCCCGACCCGTTTGGCGGCTTCTTTAAAATCGATATTAATGTCGTGACCGCTGGTTTCTTTGGTGGCCGGCGTAAAAATCGGCTGCGGAAGTTTTTCGCACTGTTTTAATCCTGCAGGAAGTGTGTGGCCACATACGGCACCCGTCTTTTGATAATCCTTCCAGCCCGAACCCGTCACATAACCGCGGACCACACATTCAACCGTTAAAGGTTGCGTGCGTCTTACGAGCATCGAGCGGCCTTCGAGTTCGTCTGCGTGTGCAAGCACATCCTTTGCAAGACCCATTTTGGTGATGTCTGTCGTAATCAAATGATGTGGAACGGATTTCGAAAAATAATCAAACCAAAAGGCGGAGATTTGCGTTAGGACCCTTCCTTTATAAGGAATGGGGTTGGGCAGCACGACATCGAACGCGCTCAAACGGTCGGTCGTAAGGATAAGGAGTTTGTCCTCATCCACCGCATAAATGTCGCGCACCTTTCCGCGGCCGACCAGCTTTAGCGGAAGTTTCGTTTCCCAAACGGTTTTAACTTTGGATTGCGTTGCCAACATACCCCCCCCTACTTCACGGTCACTTTTTCGCGCCGAGCCCGCAGCGGCGGAAAATTTCGTCCACGTTTTTTAGATGATAGTCGTAATGAAAAACTTTTTTGACCTCCGGCGCTGACAGGTGTTTCAGAATTTTTTCATCCTTCAGCACGACGTCTTCCAATTTGACCTTGCCGTTTTCCCAAACTTTTTTGGCGGCATCCTGCACGAGCTTGTAGGCCGCTTCGCGCGTCAGCCCCTTTTCAATTAATTTTAGGAGCAGGCCCTGCGAGAAGACCATTCCCCGGCTCTTGCCGAGATTGGTCAGCATGTTGTCTTTATAGACCACGAGATTTTTGATGACGGTCTGCATCGTCGTGATCATGTAATCGGCCAGAATCGTGCTGTCGGGAAAAATGACCCGCTCGACCGAGGAGTGCGTAATGTCACGCTCATGCCAGAGGGCGATATTTTCCAGGCCCGCCAGCGCATTGCCGCGAAGGATGCGTGAGAGGCCGGCAACCCGCTCGCAGGTAATGGGATTGCGTTTGTGGGGCATGGCGGAAGATCCCTTTTGCCCCTGACCGAAAAACTCTTCCACCTCGAGTGTCTCGGTGCGTTGCAGGCTGCGGATTTCTGTCGCAAGTTTTTCCAGCGAACCGCCGATGATCGCAAGCGTCGATAAATATTCCGCGTGGCGATCACGCTGCAGGATTTGCGTTGAAATCGGGGCGGGTTTGAGTCCCAACTGCGCGCATACGCGCGCTTCGACTTTCGGATCCACATTCGCAAACGTTCCTACGGCGCCGGAAATTTTTCCGTATTCCACATTTTCCGCCGCTGATTCAAGCCGCCTCAAATTCCGTTTAAATTCTTCGTGGAAGATGGCCATTTTCAGGCCGAAGGTGATCGGTTCAGCGTGGACCCCGTGACTGCGGCCCACCATCAAAGTGGTGCGGTGTTCCTTCGCCTTTTGTCCGAGGATTTCGATCAGCTTCTTTAGTTCGCGAATCAAAATAACAGAGGCTTCCTTTAACTGAAGGGCGAGCGCAGTGTCGAGGATGTCGGAGGAGGTCAGCCCGAAATGGACGTAACGCCCGGCCGGGCCCACGTGCTCGGCCAGGTTTGTGAGAAAAGCGATGACGTCGTGTTGAACTGTTTTTTCGATTTCGCGGATGCGGTCGAGGTTAAAATCCGCTTTCTCGCGGACTTTTTTCGGGATGTCTTTGGGGATATAGTTGTAGTGCGCGAGGGCATCGAGGGCGGCAAGTTCGACCTCGAGCCATTTCTGGACCTTATTTTCTTCTGTCCAAACCTTCCCCATTTCCGGACGCGTGTATCGAGTAATCATTTTGTCTCCGTCTATGGTAGCGCTAACGGGATTTAAACCCGTGTCTTCACCGTGAGAGGGTGACGTCCTGGATCGGGCTAGACGATAGCGCCCCGTAAGCTGCCGCCTGAAAAAAGCACACCCTCCCCATCAACTTTGATTTAACCATTCATATTGTAATCGGTTACGTACACAGGAAGGGAAAACTTGGGTAAGACGCATTCAGTATATAAAGGCAAAGATAATTTGTCAACGCAATTTACAGGACTTAAGTCGTTTTAACGTCTACGTTTAAGATCATCCAGAGAGCGTTCGAGATCACGTATTTCATCGTCCATGGACCGAAGATTCTGCTCCAGGCTGTCGAGGCGATGTTCCAGCCGGTCAAGGCGGGTATCCACCCGGCCCGATTCAAGCGTCCGAATTTCCTGCTCGCTGATAGGCCGTTCAGCATCTTGAGTCAAACCCGGAGGGATGACGAGAAAAAATGCGAAGATGAAAAAAACCGGCAAAGTTTTCAACATGGGCGGAGTATATCACACGCCTCTTCTGGCCCGCAATATTCGAAATTAGCCGCGGGGGCACCGGCGCCTATGCGCCAGTTTAGCCACGCGGGTGATACTTGGCGTGGATGCCCTTCAGGCGGTCGCGTGAGACGTGCGTGTAAATCTGCGTGGTGGAAATATCGGCGTGGCCCAAAAGTTCCTGGACGATGCGAAGATCGGCACCGTGTTCGAGCAGGTGGGTGGCGAAGGAATGGCGAAACGAGTGAGGCTTGATATTTTTTTGAATCCCCGCCTGCCGCGCATATTTTTTGATCATCTGCCATACGAATTGACGCGTGAGGCCTTGTCCCCTTTTGCCGAGAAAAAAATGTTCGGTCTTAGGATTCCACTTGCTGCGAATTTCAAGGTAGATACGACAGGCCTTGACTGCCTGACGGCCCACCGGAACAATCCTTTCCTTTCCGCCTTTTCCGAAACATTTAATGAATCCATTTTCAAGATTGACGTCATTCAATTTCAATCCGGTAATTTCAGAAACGCGGAGCCCTGCCGCATAAAGACATTCGAGCATGGCTGTGTCGCGAACCCCGGCCGGGCCCTTGACCGCTGCCGGTGCCTTCAGGATCGCCTCCATCTCTGCCGCGCTTAAAAAGTGCGGCAGTTTCTTCCATAATTTAGGCGACTCCAGGACGCTGGTGATGTCTTCATTTAATTTATGTTCCTTAACGAGAAACCGGTGGAAAAGTTTTACGGCAACGAGCCGCCTTGCTACGGTGGAACCTTCGAGGCCGCGTTCTTTTTCCTGCATCAGAAATTTGACGATATGCTCGCGCTTGACGCGCGACCAGTCGGTGAGATGGATTTTTTCGAGGAACTCGTGATAACTCGTGAGGTCCTGGCGGTAGGCGGCGAGGCTGTTATCAGCCAGGCCTTTTTCCACCGAAAGATAATTCAGGAACTCATTTAGCGGGTAAGTTTCGGAATTTTTCGTAGGTGAGAGGACTGCTTTCATCCTTTCCCGTATCGGCAACGGTCGGCGAGGCCTTGACCCCGGCCGCAGCCGTGGTCGTGGGCTCCTCCTCCTGATATTTGGCGAGGTTGACAGGAATCGGTGTCGGCAGAAAAAATTGCTTCACTCGTTTGGGATGGGCCACGCGATGGATGTTGGCCTGCATCGACTCGAGACGGCGCTTCAGGATTTCATAATCGTTGCCCGACATCCGGCTCTCACGCAAACGCTTCGTAACGCGGTCAAATTCCTCGACGTGCTTGCCGATATCCCTCGCCTTGTCATCGTGAAGGTATTTTTGCAGATAAACAAGGTGCCGGCGTGCCTCATTCACATCCATCAGCTCCCGCTTATGATTGGTCCCAAGATCTTGCAGCAGTTGGCCGTGCCAGTTCTTCCAATAAGTGAAGTGTTCTTTATAAAGCTCGGGGAAGGGGCGCTGGACGGCCTCCACTTCAAACTGCGGCTTGCGTGGAGGTTTTTCGCGCTTGCGGATGAACTTTTTTTCCCATCCCGAGTCACAGGCCGAGAGAAGAAACGGAAGGAGAAAAAGAGACATCATTGCGAGGGCGCGAAGTGTCCGAGGTCGACTCCTCACTCCTCCACACCGCTTTCTTTTAACATTTTAAGGAAATCCTTCTCATTTAAAATTTTAATGCCGAGCTGCTTTGCCTTGTCGAGTTTGGAACCGGCACTCTCCCCCGCAATGAGGAAATCCGTTTTCTGGCTGATGCTTCCGCTGGGGTGACCGCCCAGGCGGCGGATGAGCGCCTCCGCATCTTTTCGTTCGTATTTCTCGAGCGTTCCCGTAATCACGCACGTCTTGCCGCTAAAAGGTGTCGACCTTTTCACTTCTTCCACCAGATTGAAACGAACCCCTGCCCTGCGCAGCCGTTCGAGAACTTTCTTGGTCCCCGCCTCATGAAAAAAAATCACGATGGAATGCGCCGTCACGGGACCAATTTCACGCATCGCTTGTAATTCCTCTTCAGAGGCCTCGGCCAGCCGGTCCAAAGTTTTGAAACGTTGCGCTAAAATGTGAGCAGAATGTTCGCCGACATCAGGAATGCCCAGGCCATAAATCAGGCGGTGGAGCTGGCGTTTTTTACTGTCTTCGATTCCCTTGAAAAGATTTTCCGTGGATTTTTGTCCCATCCGCTCGAGGTTTGCGACCTCGTTAAAATTCAGATCATAAATGTCGGCCAAGTCCTGAATCCATTTTTTATCCACGAAGTTGTGGATCCAGACCACCCCCATGCCTTCGATGTCCATCGCATTACGCTGGCAATAATGCCGGACCCGGGCTTTGAGCTGCGCCGGGCAGGCAAGGTTCACGCACCTTACCGCGACTTCTTCTCCGATCTGCTCAACTTTTCCGCCGCAAACGGGGCAATGGTCCGGATAAACAAATTTTCGCAGCGGGCCTTTGCGTTTCTCTTTGACGACCTCAATGACCTTAGGGATAATTTCACCGCTTTTCTCAACCAGCACGTGATCGCCGATCCGCACATCCAGGCGCTCGATCTCATCTTGATTATGAAGGCTTGCGCGCGAGACCGTGGTGCCGGAGAGCTGCACGGGTTTTAATATCGCCACCGGCGTCAGCACGCCCGTCCTCCCCACCTGCACCTTGATATCTTCCAACACTGTCTCCGCCCGCTCGGCTGGATATTTGTAGGCAATCATCCAGCGCGGGGCCTTGCTCGTGCGTCCAAGCTCCTTCTGTTCGGAAAATTTATCGACCTTCACCACCATCCCGTCGATGTCATAGTCCAGATCGTCCTTCTTTTTTCTGAAATCGGCGATGAACTTGCAGACCTCCTGAATGTCGCGGCAGCGCGCCGTGTGCAGAATGGTTTTGAAACCCACCGCCTTGAAAAAATCAAAGGCTTCGGTCTGACTCTGGAGGAGGTCCCCGCCCTCTTGCAACGCGAGCCCGTGAATGAAGGCATCCAGTTTTCGCCGCGCCACGAGTTTTGGATCGAGCAATTTGAGACTGCCGGCACAGGCATTGCGGGGATTGGCGAAGAGTTCTTCATCCGCTTTTTCTTTTTCGCGGTTGATTGCCTCAAATTGGGAATGAGGGATAAAGGCCTCGCCGCGGACTTCCAAAAGTTTGGGGACCTTTCCTTTATAGGGCTTACCCGCCGGGATCTTAAGCGGGATCGAGGCGATCGTCTTGATGTTTTCCGTAATGTCGTCGCCGCGGGTCCCGTCACCGCGCGTGGCGCCGAGCACCAGCCACCCGTTTTCGTAGGTTAGCGAAATTGAGACACCGTCGATTTTTTCCTCCACGAAATACCCCACCTGTTCCCGGCCGATAAATTTTTTGACCCGCTTGTCGAACTCCTCCAGTTCTTCCACGGAATAGGTATTGTCCAGTGAGAGCATCGGCACGCGGTGCTGAACCGTTTTGAAGGCGGTAAGCGGGACGCCGCCCACGCGCTCGGAAGGAGAATCGGATGTGAGGAGGTCGGGGAAATGTTTTTCGAGTTCGATGAGCTTTTGCATCAGCTTGTCGAATTCGAAATCCGAGATCTCGGGCTTGGCCTCGAGATAATATTTGCGGTTGTGATTATCGATTTCGCGGCGAAGTTTTTCGATTTTTCCCGCGGCTTCTTTTTTGGTCATGGGACGAGACGGTCCGCGAGGTAGCGGGGCAATCCGGCTTTGCGGATTTTGTCGGCGGCCTTCACATTGTCGTAAGACAAACGCACAATTTCAAACGTGCGTTTCTCATCGTCATAAATGCCGAAGGCCAGGC